>Ga0209952_1000115_pt1 | contig 325768 bp, 279 predicted proteins | sample ThiBiot_750_biof_2_FD_183951 | JGI IMG/M metagenome (GOLD analysis project Ga0209952, IMG submission 183951) | Wastewater bioreactor microbial communities from Cape Town, South Africa - Thiocy_cont_750_biof (SPAdes) | ecosystem: Engineered > Bioreactor > Thiocyanate-remediating >... | reverse complement strand
ACGCCCCGGATGCACCAGCACCGGGGCGTTCGGCGTTCCAGAAAGCACTCGCTCCAAAAGCGCCGCCGCATAAGCCGCCAGGAAGAGGCGGATGCTCTCGCACGCCCGCCTGGCCCCGCCCGCGCCGCCACCGCTCGAACGCGCCCGCGCCCCGCCACCCTCTGCACCGCGACCTCACCACCCTTGACCACGGATCGAGGAAATCGCACCCATTCACCCGCAGGCAGCCACGGGTGGATCATGCCGACGAACGTCACACGCCTGTTCGACCTCAGCGGGAAGCGCGCCCTCGTCACAGGCTCCGGCCAAGGCATAGGACTCGCCCTTGCGACCGGCCTCGGCGGCGCCGGCGCCACCATCGTCCTCAACGGGCGGGATGCCGGCAAGCTCGAGCGCGCCGCACACGCCCTTGCCGCCGAAAGCATCACGGTCGAGATCGCGGCGTTCGACGTCACGGACCAGCAAGCTGTGGTCGACGCCGTCAGCCGCATCGAGGCCGAGAGCGGCCCGATCGACATCCTCGTCAACAATGCCGGACTGCAGCGCCGCGCCCCCCTCCAGGAGTTCCCCGCCGAGACCTGGCGCGAACTCATGCACACCAACCTCGACGCGGTGTTCTTCGTCGGCCAAGCCGTCGCGCGCCACATGATCCCCCGCAAGCGCGGCAAGATCATCAACGTCTGCTCCGTCCAGAGTGAGCTCGGACGCCCCTCCATCGCGCCCTATGCCGCCAGCAAGGGAGCCGTGAAGATGCTGACGAAGGGCATGTGCGCCGACTGGGCCCCGCATGGTCTGCAGATCAACGGGCTCGGCCCCGGCTACTTCGCGACCGAACTCACGAAAGCTCTGGTGGAGAACCCCGATTTCACCGCTTGGCTGTGCAAGCGCACACCGGCCGGTCGCTGGGGGCGCGTCGAGGAACTCATGGGCGCCGCGGTCTTCCTCGCCTCGGCTGCGTCCGATTTCGTCAACGGCCAGGTTCTGTATGTCGACGGCGGCATGACGAGCGTCGTCTGAACACCGCCGTCTCACGCCACCCGGACAGGAGACGAGATCTTGCCGAAGCTCCTCCAGATCACCGCCATCCATCCCGACGCCCAGGCCCGGCTTGCCGCCGGGTATGAGCTGATCCATGCGGAGCTGCCGCAGCTCGACGCCGACTGGCTCGCCCGTCACGGGAGCGACGTCGAAGGCGTGGTGACCGGCGGCCATCTCGGGCTCCCCGCGGGAGTGATGACGGCGCTTCCCCGGCTGCGGGTGATCGCCATCAACGGGGTCGGCTTCGACAAGGTCGATCTCGACCTGGCGCGCAGTCGTGGCGTGCGGGTGACGAACACACCCGACGTGCTGACCGACGACGTGGCGGATCTTGCCGTCGGGCTGACGCTCGCGCTGCTCCGGCGCCTGCCACAGGCCGATGCGTACGTGCGCGCGGGCCGCTGGCTCTCGGCCGAGATGCCGTTGGCCACGAAGCTCACAGGCAAGCGCATCGGCATTTTCGGCCTCGGCCGGATCGGCCGCGCGGCTGCCCGTCGCTTCGGCGGATTTACGGATCAGATCGCGTATGCGGACGTGGTGCGCTACGACGTGCCCTTCGCTTGGCACCCCGACCCTGTGTCGCTTGCCGGCGCGTCGGACGTGCTGGTGATCTGTGCCGCGGCCTCCGCCGACACACGCCGCATCATCGGCGCCCCGGTGTTCGACGCGCTCGGTCCGTCCGGCGTTCTGGTCAACGTGGCGCGGGGCTCGATCGTGGACGAGAGCGCGCTGGTGGCGGCCTTGCAGGCGGGGCGGCTGGGCGGCGCCGCGCTCGATGTCTTCGAGGACGAGCCCAACGTGCCAGCCGCGCTGGTCGGGATGGACAACGTCGTCGTCACGCCGCACATCGCCAGCGCGACCAATGAGACCCGCCGCGCGATGGGAGACCTGATGATCGACAACATCGACGCGGTCTTCTCCGGCGCCCGCATCCCGACTGCCGTCGTCTGACTCCCCCGTCACGGGCCAGCGCCCGTTCCGACCCGCACGCATCGTCAGCGAGACACCGATGAAAGCAGCCATCATCCACGCGCCCCACGACCTTCGGATCGAGGACGCCGCGGTGCCTCCGATCGGCGATTGGGACGTACGGGTGCGGGTGCGTGCGGGAGGGATCTGCGGATCGGACCTGCACTATTATCATCACGGCGGCTTCGGCACCGTGCGGCTGCAAGAGCCGATGATCCTCGGTCATGAGGTCGCCGGTGAGGTCGAAGCGGTCGGCGCCGCGGTCACCCGGGTGCGCGTCGGCGACCGTGTCGCGGTCAATCCCAGCCAAGCTTGTGGAACCTGCCGCTTCTGCCAGGAGGGGCGAGCGAACCAGTGCCTGGACATGCGCTTCTACGGCAGCGCCATGCCGACGCCCCACGTCCAGGGCGGGTTCCGCGAGGTGCTCGTCTGCACCGAGGCGCAAGCCGTCCCAGTGCCGGCCGGCTTCGATCTGCAGCGTGCTGCCTTCGCCGAACCGCTCTCCGTCTGCCTGCACGCCGCGCGCCAGGCCGGCCCGTTGCTGCGGAGCCGCGTGCTGGTGACCGGGGCCGGCCCGATCGGCTTGCTTTGTGCGATGGTCGCGCGCCATGCCGGGGCGGCCGAGGTGGTGGTCACCGACATCGCCGACGCGCCGCTCGCCCTTGCACGCCGCATCGGCGCCGATCATGCGCTGAACACGCGCACTGCGCCTGACGCTCTGGCTCCGTTCAGTGCCGAGAAAGGGAAGTTCGATGTCGCGTTCGAGGCCTCGGGCAACGGCGCGGCTCTCGCCGGTGCACTTGGGGCGGTGCGGCCGGGGGCAACCGTCGTGCAGGTGGGCCTCGGCGCCGGGGAGACGACGCTGCCGATGAACGTCCTCGTCGCGAAGGAGATCTCGCTTCGCGGCACCTTCCGCTTCCATGAGGAATTCGGCTGGGCGGTCGACGCGATCACGTCCGGTGCGATCGATCCGACGCCGCTGCTGACCGAGGTCGTGCCGCTCGATCAGGCGGTGCGCGCGTTCGATCTCGCCTCCGACCGCTCGCGCGCCGTGAAGGTGCAGCTCGCCTTCTAACCGCGACGCGCCGAAGGGGCGCCAAAGGCGGCGCACGGGGGACGCAAAGAGGGGCGCATGAGGACGCTGCCGCATCGGGGATGATCCCCGCCGCCTCCTCGTGGTGGGCGGCGTGAGCGGCTACGGCGCGTAGGCCTTCAGGAACAGCCGCCACCCGTGGCGCACCCGCGCCTCGATCTCCGCTGGCTCGAGCGGCGGCTGCACCCCCAGCGCCACCCGGTGCGGCTGGTCGCCCAGCCAGAGACTGACGAGGTCGTCCGCTGCCTGGTTGGGGTCCTCGACCCGCAGCGTGCCCCGCTGCGCAGCCGCGGCGACGACGGAACTCAGGAAGCTAAGCGTCTGGCCGGGCCCGGCCTCATAGAACGCGAGCGCGACCGCCGGATTGCGGGGCGCCGCCACGCAGAGTTCGTGCACCACGCGCAGAACCTTCGGGTCCAGCACCAGGCTGACGAAGCGGATGCCGAATTCGACCATCGTGCGTTCGAAATCCTGCACCAGTTCCGCGGACTCCGGGCTCGCCAACGCGGCGTTCAGCGTGGCCGCACGCTCGTGAACCAGGCTCTGGAACAGCGTGTCGCGGTCGCGGAAGTACGAATAGACGGTCATCTTCGACACGCGTGCGGCCTCCGCGACCCCTTCCATCGTCATGCCTTCGTATCCGGCCTGATCCAGCAGGGCATGGGCGGCGGTCAGGATGGCCGCCCGCTTCCTCGGATCCTTTGGACGGCCCGGTCCGCGTGGGGCCGGCGCGGTGGTCTCCGACGACATCATCCCTCCCTGACCCGCGCCCGATCGCTCGGTTTTCGCGGCGCGATAATCTGGACACAGACGTCCAGTAAACATATATGAACGGTCGCGTATAGTAATCCCGCTCGGGATCCGCGTCGTGTGCCAATCCGTCGTGCGGCCGCCAGGGCCGACGGCGAACGGGTCGCGCCGCTGCGGAAGCCTGAACCTTGCAAGGTGTCGCATGCCGTTCATCCCTCGCCGCCTCCGGACCCGTGGCGTCGTTTCGGCCCTCGGCCCAGCGTTTCTGCTGCCGCTGGTGCTCCTGGCCGGCTGCAAGGAGCGCGGTCCGGCCGGACCGTTGGCGAGCGGGCCGCCCGCGGTGAAAGTGATTACGCTCCGGTCGGAGCCGGTGGTCCGCACGACGGAACTGCCTGGGCGTACCAACGCGGTGATGACCTCGGACGTTCGTCCGCAGGTCAGCGGCGTGATCCTGAAGCGGTTGTTTACCGAGGGCAGCGAGGTCACGGAAGGTCAGCCGCTCTACCAGATCGACCCGGCGACGTACCAGGTTTCCTACGAGTCCGCGCTTGCGACGCTTGCACACGACCAGGCGGCGTTGGCGACTGCTAAGGCGAAGGCGGCGCGCTACAAGCCGCTTGCGGCGGCGCAGGCCGTGAGCACGCAGGACTATGACGATGCGGTCGCCGCGGAGAAGGAGGCGGTCGCCGACATTGCCTCGGCGCGGGCGAGTGTCGAGCAGGCGCGCATCAACCTCGTATATACGAAGGTCCTGGCGCCGATTTCCGGTCACATCGGGCGGTCCAGCGTCACGCCGGGCGCGCTGGTCACGGCGGACCAGACCAACGCGCTCGCCACGGTCACGCAGCTCGACCCGATCTATGTCGACCTGAACCAGCCGGCGACGGCGCTGCTGCGCTTCCGCAAGGAGCTGTCGAACGGCGAGCTCGAGCGGGTCGGCGGCAGTGCTGCCAAGGTCACGCTGAAGCTCGAAGGCGGCAGCACCTACCCGATCGCCGGGGAGCTGCAATTCTCGGAAGTGACGGTCGACCAGGGCACCGGCACGGTCCTGCTGCGGGCGATCTTCCCGAACCCCGACCACATGCTGCTGCCCGGCATGTACGTGCATGCCGTGCTGCAGGAGGGTGTGAACCGCAACGGAATCCTGGTGCCGCAGGGCGCCGTGTCCCGCAACGTCCGCGGCGATGCCACGGTGCTGCTGCTGGGAAAGGACAACAAGGCGGAGCTTCGCGTCATCCAGACCGGGCCGGCGGTCGGGGCGGATTGGGTCGTCACCGGCGGTCTGAAGCCGGGCGAACACCTGATCGTCGAGGGCCTCCAGGGTGTCCGGCCCGGCATGGCGGTCCGCCCTGCCATCGATCACACCTCCGCCGCCGCTTCGGGCACCCAGGAGGCAGCCGGCGGAGGGGCCTCGGGCCCGCCGGGCACCGAGGCCACAGCGAACCTCTCCCCCTCCCACCCGCCTCCCTCCGGCCGCTCTCCCGCGGGCCACTCTCCTTCCGGCAATTCCCCTTCCGGCCAGGCCGCTCCGAGCGCGGCGAAGTAGCACCCTCCTCTCGCGTTCAGGGCATTCGCCATGTCACGATTCTTCATTGATCGCCCGGTCTTCGCCTGGGTGCTGGGATTGGTGCTGATGCTCGCGGGAGCGATCGAGATCCTGCAGCTCCCCGTTGCCCGGTACCCGAGCATCGCGCCGCCGCAGATTTCGATTACCGTGACGTATCCGGGGGCGTCCGCGCAGACGGTGACGGACACCGTGGTGCGCCCGATCCTGCAGCAGATGTCCGGGTTGGACGGGCTCGAATACGTCTCCTCCAGCACGCAGGCGAACGGGTCGATGGAGATCGACCTCACCTTCGCCCAGGGTACCAACCCCGACATCGCGCAGGTGCAGGTCCAGAACAAGCTCTCGCTTGCACAGTCGAGCCTGCCCAGCGACGTCACCGCGCAGGGCATCAAGGTCAACAAGTCGGTCAAGAACTTCATGCTGATCGTCGCCCTGGTCTCGCGCGATGGCAGCATGTCGGGCGTCGACATCAGCGACTACATCGCGTCGCACCTGCAGGATCCGCTGACGCGCATCCCCGGTGTCGGCGACTTCACGTTGTTCGGGTCCGAGTATGCGATGCGCATCTGGCTCGACCCGGACAAGCTCTACAAATATGCGATGACCGTCGGCGACGTGACCGCCGCGATCACCGCGCAGAACGTCCAGATCTCTTCGGGCGAGCTGGGTGGCCAGCCGGCGCGCAAAGGCCAGCGGCTGGATGCGACGATCATCGGCCCCAGCCGCTTCCAGACCCCCGAGGAATTCGAGAACATTCTGCTGAAGGTGAACCAGAATGGCTCGCAGGTCCGGTTGCGGGACGTGGCGCGGGTCGAGATCGGCGCGCAGTCCTATTCCACGACCTCGCGCTACGACAACGAGCCGGCGAGTGGACTCGCACTGAAGCTGGCGCCCGGGGCGAACCAGCTCACGACCGAGGCTGCGGTGAAGGCGGAGCTCGCGGAGCTGCAGAAATCCTTCCCGCCGGGACTGACGATCGCCTGTCCGCTCGATACGGAACCCTACGTCACGCTGTCGATCCAGGAGGTGGTGCAGACGCTGCTGGAAGCGATCGCGCTGGTGTTCGTGGTGATGCTGGTGTTCCTGCAGAATTTCCGCGCCACCCTGATCCCGACCATCGCCGTTCCGGTGGTGCTGCTGGGCACGTTCGGGGTGCTGGCCGCGTTCGGATACTCCATCAATACGCTCACCATGCTGGCCATGGTGCTGGCCGTCGGCCTGCTGGTGGACGACGCGATCGTCGTGGTCGAGAACGTCGAACGGCTGATGAGCGAACAGGGCCTGTCGCCGCGCGATGCCGCGCGTGCGTCGATGGACGAGATCTCTGGTGCCCTGATCGGCATCGCGCTGGTCCTGTCGGCGGTGTTCCTGCCGATGGCGTTCTTCGGCGGCTCCACGGGCGTGATCTATCGCCAGTTCTCCATCACCATCGTCTCCGCCATGACGTTGTCGGTGTTCGTGGCGCTGATCCTGACGCCGGCGCTGTGCGCGACATTGCTGAAACCCAAGGCGCACGCGGAGGAATACGCGAAGACCGGCGCATTCGGCTGGTTCAACCGCGGGTTCGACTGGATGCGCATGCGGTACGGCCGCGGCGTGCAGGGGTTCATCACGCGCTCGCGCTGGTCGTTCCTGGGCTTCGTCGTGATCGTCGCCGGCGCCGCCTTCCTGTTCCTTCGGATGCCGACGGGCTTCCTGCCGGACGAGGATCAGGCGCTGTTGTTCGGCCAGGTGAGCCTGCCGCCCGGCGCCACCGCGGAGCAGACCTCCGCGCTCAATGCGAAGGTGGTGGATTATCTGCTGACGGCGGAGAAGGAGAACGTCGATGCGGTCTTCTCCGTCACCGGATTCAACTTCGGTGGCCAGGGGCAGAACGCGGGCTTCATCGCAATCAAGCTGAAGGACTGGTCGGCGCGGCCGAACCCATGGCAATCCGCCGCCGCGATCGCGGGCCGCGCCATGCGGCATTTCGGCGGCGATCCGGAGGGGCGGGTCTTCGTGTTCTCGCCCCCGGCGGTGATGGAACTCGGCAACGCCACGGGCTTCGACCTCGAGCTCGAGGACCGCGGAAATCTGGGTCACGACAAGCTGCTGGCCGCGCGCAACCAGCTTCTGGGGATGGCCGCGCAGACGCCGACCCTGATGGCCGTGCGCCCCAACGGGCTCGACGACGCGCCGCAGTACAGGCTCGACATCGACCGGGAGAAGGCGAACGCGCTGGGCGTCTCCGTCACCGATCTCGACACCACCATCCAGGGCGCGCTCGCGTCGCAATACGTCAACCAGTTCCTGCGGGACGGCCGCGTGAAGCAGGTCTACGTCCAGGGTGACGCGGAAGGGCGGATGCTGCCGTCCGATCTGTCGAAATGGTACGTGCGCAACAGCGCCGGTACCATGGTGCCGTTCGACGCCTTCCTCAGTGGGCGATGGACGGTGGGGCCGCAGAAGGTCGAAAGCTACAACGGCCAGACCTCCTTCGAGATCCTGGGCGCCCCTGCTCCCGGCAGCAGCACCGGCGCGGCGATGGCGACCATGCAGGACCTGATCTCCAGGCTGCCGCCGGGCATCGGTTACGAGTGGACGGGTCTGTCCTATGAGCAGCGCAAGGCCGGCTCCCAGACTGGTGCGTTGTATGCGATCTCGCTGGTGGTCGTGCTGCTCAGCCTCGCGGCGCTCTACGAAAGCTGGGCGATTCCGCTGGCGGTTCTGCTCGTGGTGCCGCTGGGAGTCCTCGGCGCGATCCTCGCCACCTTCCTGCGCGGGCTCGACAACGACGTCTACTTCCAGGTCGGGTTGCTCACCACCGTCGGGCTGGCGGTGAAGAACGCGATTCTGATCGTGGAATTCGCCAAGGCCTTCTTCGATGCGGGGGTGCCGCTGGCGGAGGCGGCGTTGAAGGCGGCGCATGAGCGGCTGCGGTCGATCCTGATGACCTCGATCGCCTTCGTCGTCGGCTCCCTGCCGCTGGCCATCGCCTCGGGCGCCGGTGCGGCCAGCCGCATTGCGATCGGCACCGCAGTCGTCGGCGGGATGATGAGCGGGACGCTGTTCGCCATCTACTTCGTCCCGGTCTTCTTCGTCGCCGTGCTGCGCCTGTTCCGGGTCCGCCCGCGCCCTGCACGGACCCCGACACCACCCCCCGTCCTTGCCTCAGGAGAGGCTTGAGCCATGCGCTCTCCCCTGTCCCTGCCCCTCGGCGCCCTGCTGCTCGCCGGGCTGACCGGATGCAGTCTCATTCCCGACTACCACCGCCCGGCATTGCCGGTTGCGTCCGAATGGCCTACCGGCGGCAAGGACGCGCGCGCGACGGCGCCGAACGGCCTGGCAGCCGCGGATATTGGCTGGCGCTCCTTCTTCCTCGACCCGGTCGCACAGGAGCTGATCGCGCTCAGCCTGGCGAACAACCGCGACCTGCGTGTGGCGGCGCTGAACGTCGCGCAGGCGGAGGCCCAGTTCCGCGCCGACCGCGCCTCCCTGTTCCCCACGTTGGATGCGACGGCGGGGATGGAGCGGTCGCGGACCCCTGGCAGCGTCCAGGGTGTCGCCGGTTCGCTGAACACACGCGAATACAGCCTCGGCCTTGGTGTCACCTCGTGGGAGCTGGACTTCTTCGGCCGGATCCGCAGTCAGGCCGAACAGGCGCACGAAACGTATCTCAGCGACATCGACACGCATGTGAGCACGCAGATCTCGCTGGTGGCGCAGGTCGGTTCCGAATACCTGGCCTGGCTCGCCGACCGGGACGCGCTGGCGATCTCGCAGGATGCGGTGAAGGCGCAGACCGACTCGGTCCGGCTGACGCGACTGAAGGCGGCGCACGGCACGGCCACGGGGATGGACGTGGCGCAGGCCGAAACGACGCTGCACAGCGCAGAGGCGAACGTCGCCTTGTACACGCGCCAGGTCGCGCAGGACCTGGATCAGTTGACGCTGCTGGTGGGCGCGCCGTTGCCGCCTCGGCTGGTCGCGCGCATGGAGGCGCAGGCCGGGTTGGACGCCCAGCCGCGGTTCCCGACCTTACCGGCCGGCCTGCCCGCCGACCTGCTGGTGCGCCGGCCCGACATCCGCGCCGCCGAACACACGCTGCTGGCGGCGAACGCTAATGTCGGCGCCGCGCGGGCGGCGTTCTTCCCCTCGATCAGCCTGACGGCGAGCGGCGGCCGCGCCAGCAATGCGCTGAGCACCCTGTTCGGTGCGGGCCAGACGTCCTGGCTGTTCGAGCCGCAGATCAGCGTCCCGATCTTCGATGCCGGTGCGAACTTCGCCAATCTCGACGTGGCGAAGATCGAGAAGCGGGTAGAGATCGCCAACTACGAGAAGGCGATCCAATCGGCCTTCCACGACGTGTCGGACGCGCTTGTCGCGCGGGAGACCTATGCCGCGCAGGTGGCGGCGCAGCAGGCGCTGGTCGGCTCCGATGCGACGTATTACCGGCTGGCCGACATGCGCTTCCGATCGGGGGCGGACACCTACCTGAATGCACTGGTCGCCGAGACCGCGCTGCTCAACGCGCGGCTGACGCTGGTGAGCCTGAAGCTGTCGGCGCTGCAGAATACCATCACGCTGTACAAGGCGCTGGGCGGCGGCTGGGCGGAGACGACCGTTCCGCCGCCCACGGCCGCTGCCGCCAGCCGGCCGAACGGCGGCTGAGGGGGCGGAGAGCGCGGCCGCTCTCGGTTCGGCCAGTCAGGCCGAAGCGGCGACCTTCGCCTCGATGCTGTCCCAGATCGCCTTTTCCAGGTGCACGCCGTCGAAACGCGCGATCTCCTGCAGGCCGGTGGGGGAGGTCACGTTGATCTCGGTCAGCCAGTCGCCGATCACGTCGATGCCCACGAAAATGAGACCCTGCGCGCGCAGCGTCGGTCCGATCGCGGCGCAGATCTCGCGGTCGCGCGCCGTCATCTCGCACTTCTCCGGCCGGCCGCCGACATGCATGTTGGACCGCGCCTCGCCGGCGGCGGGCACGCGATTGATCGCGCCCATCGGCTCCCCGTCCACCAGGATGATGCGCTTGTCGCCCTTGCGCACCGCGGGCTCGTAGCGCTGGAACATCAGCGGCTCGCGGGACCGCGCGAAATGCATCTCCAGCAGCGAGGCCAGGTTCTCGTCGTCCGGCTTGATGCGGAACACGCCCGCGCCGCCATTCCCGAACAGCGGCTTCACGATGATGTCCCCGTGCTCGGCGCGGAAGCTGCGGATCGCCTCCGTGTCCCAGGTGATCATCGTGGGCGGCATCAGGTCGGGGAAATGCGTAACCAGCAGCTTCTCGGGCGCGTTGCGCACGTTCGCCGGGTCGTTCACCACCAGCGTCTTCGGATGGATGTGCTCCAGCAGGTGGGTGGCCGTGATGTAGGCCATGTCGAACGGCGGATCCTGGCGCATCAGCACCACGTCCATGCTCGCGAGATCCAGCGGCTCGAGCGGCCCGAACGTGTAGTGCGCGCCGTGCTGGCGCTGCACGGTGACGGACCGGGCGCGGGCGAACAGCCGCTCCTCCCACTTTCCGCCCTGCGGCCCGTCCGGGCGCTTCACGCCCTCCCGCAGCGCCATGTGCCGCACTTCGTAGTGCCACAGCGCATGGCCGCGCGACTGCGCCTCCAGCATCAGGGCGAAGGTCGAGTCGGCATCGATGTTGATGCTTTCGATCGGGTCCATCTGGACCGCAACCTTGAGCTGCCGCGTCATGTGCGTTCCCCGTCCGCTGAGCTGGGATGGTCAGAGGTGGGGAAATGTCTAGAGGTTGCTCCGGGGGAAGGAAAGCACCCGGCCGTCGCGGTGCCCAGGGCGGCATGCGACGACGGCCGAGGTGGGAGGCAGGCGGCAGGCGCGGGACGTTCCGTGCCTGCCGGATTCACCGCGCGGGTCAGGTCTTCCGGAGGTTCCAGCTCAGGATTCCGGGGCACTTCACGATATCCACGATGTTGTCGCGAAATGCCGTCGGATAGAACCACTGGGCGACCGGGATGAACGGCACGCTCTCGAACCCGCGGAGCTGCATCTCCTCGCAGATCTTCTTCTGGGCCGCGATGTCCGGGGCGTCGAACCAGGCGTTGCGCAGCCCCTCCATCTTCGGATCCGTCGGCCAGCCGAACCAGGCGTTCGTGCCGTTGCCGCGGATCGGGAAATGGCCGCCCGGATCAGCGACCGACAGGCCGGACCAGGAGGTCGTGAACGCGTTCCAGCCCCCCTTCTCCGGCGGCTCGCGGGATGCGCGGCGCGCCACCAGCGTGGACCAGTCCATCGAGGCATACTGGACGTTCAGCCCCACCTTCTGGAACACCTCGCGGGTCACCTGCGCGACCTGGGCGAGCGCCGGCTGATCGGTCGGCGACATCAGGATCACCGGCTCCCCCTTGTAGCCGCTCTCGGCGACCAGCCGCTTCGCCTTCTCCACGTCGCGTGGGCCGGACAGCGCCTCCATCCCGGCCGTGTTCGCCATCGCGCTGCCGACGGTGAAGAATCCTGCCGGCACTTTCCCGAGTTCCGACTGGTCGCCGATGACCGCGCTCAGGAACTCGCGCTGGTCGATCGCCGGAAGGATGGCGCGCAGCAGTTTCGGGTTGTCGAAGGGCGGGAACAGGTGGTTCGGCCGGATGATCCCGAGCCAGCCGAGGGGATCGTAGATGGCGACCTTCACGCCGGAGCTCTTCTTCAGCTGCGGCACGAGGTCGATCAGCGGCACGTGGACCCAGTCGATCTCGCCCGTCTGCAGCGCTGCCGCCGCCGTGGCGCCGTCCGGCATCACGACGTGTTCCACGCGGTCGACATGGACGCGCTTGCCGCCGGAATAGGAGTCGGCCGGTTCGTCGCGCGGATTGTATTTGTCGTTCTTCACCCAGACGGCGCGGGCGCCGGCGACCCATTCGTCCTTCACGAACTTGAAGGGGCCGGAGCCGGTCGGGTCGCTGATCTGCTTGAACGGGTCGGTCTTCGCGACCCGCTCCGGCATGATGAAGCAGGCCGGGGAGACGCCGAAGGCGTAGAGGATCGAGGAGAACGGCTTCTTGAGACGGATGGAGAAGCGCTTGTCGTCCAGCGCCTTCATTTCCTCGGTCACCGCCCCGAGCGCCTGGCCCCAGGCGGCGCGCTTGGACCAGCGGTCGATCGACGCGATGCAGTCGACCGAACGCACCGGCTCGCCATCGTGGAACGCGAGCCCGTCGCGGAGGGTGAACGTCCAGTTCAGCTTGTCGTCGGACACCGTGTGGCCGGCCACCATCTGCGGCCGCGGCGTCAGCGACGAGTCGATGCCGTAGAGCGTGTCGTAGACCATGTAGCCGTGGTTGATCGCGACGGTCGCGGTGGTCCAGATCGGATCGATGCTGGCCAGGTTGGCCTCGGGCGCGCAGCGGAGAACCTTCGAATTCCCCTGTGCGATGGCTGGCCTGGCGATGACCCCGGCCGCTGCGGCTGCCGCCGTGGCCTTGAGTAACGTTCTGCGCTGCATGCGTAACTCCCCGAAGCGAAGGTGAAGACCGCCCTGTGTTCTTCGTTGTTCGCCGGCGGCGAGCGCGCGTGCAGTCGCCTCCGTCGCGGGGAGGATCGCTCAGGGCCTCGTTTTCCACAACGGAAAGATCGGGCGCGACGACGCGCGGCCGCACCAAAGGATCAGGGGGAACAGATGGAGGGCCGGGACGGCCGGATCACCATGTGGCCCCTGGTGGCCTCGCACGCACCCAGGGTTGCCTTCGTGATCGACGATCGGATCGGGGGATGGTGGAGCTGAGGGGAATCGAACCCCTGACCTCCTGAATGCCATTCAGGCGCTCTCCCAACTGAGCTACAGCCCCGCCGATTGGGAGGCGGCATATAGCCCGCGTGCCGCACGCGGATCAAGGGGCTGCGGGGCCGGAAAATGCAGTCCGGCCCCGCGTGCCGTCAGGCCGTCACGGCGAGCCCCGGCGCGACCGAGAACGAGGCCTCGGTCTTCGCGCGGATCTCGTCCAGCGTCACGTCGGGGGCCAGGTCGATCAGCCGCAGGCCGGCCGTTCCGCCCTTCTCCAGCACCTCGAACACGCCGAGATCGGTGATCACCAGGTCGACCACCGCGGCGCCGGTCAGGGGCAGGGTGCAGGATTTCAGCAGCTTGGGCTTGCCGCCGGCGGTGTGCTCCATCAGCACGACCACCCGGCGCACGCCGGCCACCAGGTCCATCGCGCCGCCCATCCCCTTCACCATCTTGCCGGGGATCATCCAGTTCGCGAGGTCGCCGTTCTCGGCCACCTGCAGCGCGCCCAGGATGGAGATGTCGATGTGCCCGCCGCGCACCATGGCGAAGCTCGCCGCGCTGTCGAAGAAGCTGGTGGTCGGCAGCTCCGTCACCGTCTGCTTCCCGGCATTGATCAGGTCGGCATCCTCCTCGCCCTCGAACGGGAAGGGGCCCATGCCCAGCATGCCGTTCTCCGAATGGAGCTGGATCGACATGCCGTCGGGGATGTGGTTGGCGACCAGGGTCGGGATGCCGATCCCCAGGTTCACGTAGAAGCCGTCCTGCAGTTCCTGGGCGGCGCGAGCCGCCATCTGGTCACGGGTCCAGGGCATTGCCGTACCTCCTCAGGCGCGCTTGCGCACGGTGCGCTGTTCGATTCGCTTCTCGACCTGATCCAGCACCACCATCCGGTTCACGAAGATGCCGGGCGTGATGATGTGGTCGGGGTCGATCGTGCCGGGCTCGACCAGCTCCTCGATCTCGGCCACCACCGTCTCGGCGGCGGTCGCCATGATCGGATTGAAGTTCCGCGCGGTCTTCCGATACACGAGATTGCCCTCGGGATCGGCGCGCCACGCATGCACGATGGCGAGGTCCGCGCGCAGCCCGCGCTCCATCACATAAGTACGGCCGTCGAAGACCTTGGTCTCCTTGCCCTCGGCGATCTGCGTGCCGGCGCCGGTCGCGGTGTAGAAGGCCGGGATGCCGGCGCCGCCCGCGCGGATGCGCTCGGCCAGCGTCCCCTGCGGGTTGAACTCGATCTCCAGCTCCCCGGCCAGGTACTGCTTCGCGAAGGTCGCGTTCTCGCCGACATAGGAGCTGATCATCTTCCGCACCTGCCGGGTCTGTAGCAGCAGGCCGAGGCCGGCATCGTCGATGCCGGCATTGTTCGAGACGATCGTCAGGTCCTTCACCCCGCTGGCGCGGATCGCCTCGATCAGCACCGAGGGGATGCCGCACAGGCCGAACCCGCCGGACATGATCATCATCCCGTCGCGCAGCACGCCTTCGAGCGCCGCCGCCGCATCGGAATACACCTTGTTGACCGCCATCTGCGTCCTCCGTTCGGCGCGCAAGCTGCCATCCCGACCGGGGCGACGCAACGATTCAGGCGCCGCGGACGGAACCCGTCCTGCCCCCTCAACCCCGACCCGGTTTCGCCGTTAGACTGGCGGCATGACCGATCCTTTCCTCGTTCCCGAAGAACCCACGGCCGCGGCCGCCATCGCCGCGATCGCGGACGAGCTCGCCTTGTTCGACGACTGGATGGACCGGTACCAGTTCATCATCGAGATGGGCCAGAAGCTGCCGCCCTTCCCGGATGAATGGGCCGACGATGCGCACCGCGTGCCCGGATGCCAGAGCCGCGTCTGGATGGAAGCCGTGCTGCGCGACGGCGCCCTGTTCTTCGCCGGCGCCTCGGACGCCGCGATCGTCTCGGGCCTGGTCGCGCTGCTGCTGCGGGTCTACTCCGGCCGCTCCCCGCAAGAGATCCTCGCTACCGACCCCGTCTTCCTCAAGGAGCTCGGGTTGCTCGAGGCCTTGTCGACCAATCGCGGCAACGGCATCGCCTCGATGGCCCGCAAGGTGCGGGAGGTCGCGGCCCTGCACCAGGGCTGACCGGAACGCCGGCCCGAAACGACGAAGAGCCGCCCCCGAAGGAGCGGCTCCCCGTCACGCGCTGGTGGAGTGGGCTCAGACCCAGCGGATCGCGTCGCTCGGCAGCGCCGCCACGTTCTTGAGGTCGATCATCCCGGTGCTGGGGCCGGCGGCGCGGAAGGTGATCGCCGTCCCGCCATGCCCGTCGGAACCGATCACGGCGCCGGACTTCAGGCGGTGGTCGATCGCGAGCATGTCGCCCTGCGCCCGGGAGAAGTCCTCGACCGTGAGTGCGCCGGCGCCGGGCTTCACCACATAGGTGTCCGCTCCGATGCCGCCCGTCACGTCGAGCGCACCCTTGCCCATCGTGAACGTGTGGGTGCCCTGATCGGCCACGATCGTCGCCTTCCCCGTCCCGCCCGTCAGCGTCAGGTTCGACATGCCGGCGAAGCGCAGGGTCTCGGTCCCCGCCCCCAGCACCGCCTTGCCGACCCCGCTCCCGGTGAGGGAGAAGGTGTCGCCGTTGGCCTGCGTGGTCCCCGCCTTGCTGGCGTCCACCGTCGTGACCTGACCCGAGGCGAGGGTCTGGGTGATGGTGGGCGCCCCCTGGCTCGCGGAGGCCTGCGCGCCGGCCGGCTGCTCCATCGCGGAACTCGTCGACGTGGTCGTGGTGGTGGCCGCGACCGAGAACGTCTTCGAGCCGTTGCTGAACAGCTCCCACGGCGTGCCGGCCACTGCCTTCCCGTCATACGACATCGCGTTGACGTAGAGGTTGCGGTCCTGCGCGTCGTAGGTGTTGCCGGCCGCGTCCTTCTGGCCGGAGGCGTCGTTGAGGTAGGTGACCGTCACCTGGTGCGCGCCGGTGCCCCAGTTGCCGTGCAGGTCGAATTCCTGCGTCTGGCCCTGCCAGCTGACCGCCGTCGTGGTCAGCGTGCCGCCCACCTGCTTGCCGTCCACCTTGACGGTGAACTGCGCATCGCCCTGGTAGGGGTCTTCCGACATCTTCAGCACCAGCGTGTCCGTCCCGCTGCCCACGTTGACCGTGGCCGGCGTGGTGGTGGGGGTGGAAGGCGCCCCGGCCGGCACGGCGGTCTTGTCGGTCACGGTGAACACCGCGTTGCCCGGGTCGAGCGGCCCGTTCGGCGGGAACAGCGGCGAGGTGTAGATCGGCGTCGTGGTCGTCTTCACCGCGGTGCCGTCATAGGTGACGCTGTCGACGTAGAGGTTGCGGTCCCCGCCGTCGTTGAACGCCGCCTTGTCGCCCTGCGTCATCGAGTTGTTGGCGAACGTCACCGTCACCGTATGGGTGCCGACGCCGTAGTTGCCGCGGAACTCGAAGGCCTGCTTCTGCCCCGCAGCGTGCGAGGCGGTCACCGTCTGCAGCCCGCCGATCTGCTTGCCGTCCACGTTCACCGTGAACTGCGCATCGCGTCCGGCCGCACCCGCCGGCCCATCGGCGTCCTCGGACATCATCAGGACGATGCTGTCGGAGCCGCTGCCCACCACGATCGCACCCGTGGGCGCGGAGGTGGGGGCGGGGGTCGGCGCCGGGGTGGAGGTCGGCGGGATCGGGCTGGTGGACGTGCCGGCGGCGGGGCCCCAGGCGTCGGTGGGCTTGCTCTTGCTCCACCACAGATTGTCGGCGTTCTCCTGCCAGACGAGGCCCTTCTCGTAGGCGAGCACGGTGACCCGCGCGGTGGTGGCGTCGACCACCCCGTTCACGGCGACCTGGCCGCCGCTGGTGATCGTCCACTTGTTGCCGGACGCGTCGGTGATCGCCGTGGTCGAGCCCGCCTTCACCACCGTGTTGTCCGGCGAGGCCACCGGCTTCGGCGTGGCGGTCGGCGCCGGCGTCTGCGTCGGCGCCTGGGTGGGGGCCGGCGTGGGGGTCGTCCCGGTGCTCAGCTTCTGGCTATACAGCCAGTTCCAGGGACCTGCCTGCGTATAATAGGTGTCCCACACGTCATGACCCAGCGAGGGATCTTCTGTATACTTCATAATGCCGCCGATCTTCTGCTCGGCCGCGTAAACATTACGATCCCAACCAAGCGGAACACTGGTGTCGCCGCTGCCGTGGATCGCCCAGATGGGGACGTTCTTCAGCGCCTGGATGACGGAGTCCGGCGGGGTCGGGTAGCCGTGGTCGTAATCGGCCCCGGCCAGCGGCATGCCGGCGGCGAAGATCTTGCCGTCCGTGCCGGTGTAGGCGTTGTACTTGATCAGCATGTCCCAGGTGCCGATCCCGCCCATGCTGTTGCCGGTCACGTAGACCCGCGAGGCATCGGTCGAGTACTGCGACATCACCTGCTTCAGCGCGGCGATCGCGTTGTTCTCACCGGTGGTGACGCTGGAGGAAACGCCGCCCCAGTTGATCGTCTGGCCGGAAAGGTCCGCGTTCTGGTCGAGCAGCGGGGCCACGATGATGGAGGGATGCGCGCTGCGGAACGTGCTCGTGTTGAACCAGGCGTTGATCTGGTCCTGCAGCGCCTGCGGTCCATAGCTGCCATTGTCGAGCTGGTGCAGATACAGCGTGACGGAATACTTGGTGGCGCTGTTGTACCCGGCCGGCAGCAGGACCATGTACTGCATGCCGTTGATCGTCGCGAGCTGCCACTGGCCCGGCCCGGCGTTCGGCACCGGCGTCGCGGTCGGGGTCGGGGTGGAGGTCGGCGCCGGCGTGGAGGTCGGCGCGGGAGTCGCGGTGGGGGCGGGCGTCGAGGTCGGCGCGGGCGTCGACGTGGGGGCAGGCGTCGCGCCGGGGATCGGGCTGGTCGCGGTACCCTCGGCGGGGCCCCAGGCGTCCGTGGGCGCCGTCTTCGACCACCACAGATGGTCGGCGTTCTCCTGCCAGATCACGCCCTTCTCGTAGGCCAGCTCGACCACGCGGCCGGTGGTCTGGTCGACCACGCCGTTGACCGCCACCTGGCCGGTCGAGGTGATCGACCAGGCATTCCCCTTGGCGTCGATGATGGCGCGCCCGATCGTGTCGACGACGGTGTTGTCCGGAGAGGCCTTGACCGGCGCGGAGGTCGGGGCGGGCGTGGAGGTCGGGACCGGCGTGGGGGCGGGGGTCGAGGTCGGCGTCGTGCCGCCGCCGCTCGTGTTGTTCTTGAAGAAGAGCATCTGCGACCAGACGGCCTTCTGGTCGGCCTTGAGCGAGCCGTCCGCGTTCAGCGTGCCGTTCGGATACTGGCCGGGCAGGTAGCCCCACGCCCACCAGTCGCCGCTGATCCCCTGCTGGTTGCCGGTGAAGGTCGGACCGCCCTGCGCGCCCAGCTTGCCGTTCATGTAGTCGAGCAGCGTCTGCGCCCAGGCCTGGTCGGTGCCGTCCTGCATGGAGGAGCCCATCTCGCCGATCCAGACTGGCGCGATGTTGTTCTTCACCAGGTAGCCCCAGTCGGCGTTCATCGCCGCGACCTTCGCGGCACCATTGTCGACGCCGATCCCCGAGATCTCCTGCGGGTAGTCGTGGACGCTGTAGACCACCTTGTTGCCGACGTTCAGCGTCACGGGCTTGCTGCCGGCGAGCGACAGGTCACCCCAGGGGGCCGTGCCGGTGCCCGCGAAATTCGACGTGTAGTTCTGCGGCCCCTCGCAGATGATCAGCGCGCCGGGGTTCACCGCCTGGACCGCGTTGCCGACCCGCTGGTACATCGCGCGGATGTCGGTGGCGGCGTTGCCGTCGCCCCAGGTGCACATCCCGCCATAGGCGAGCGGCTCGTTGCGGATGTCGAAGCCGGCGACCGTGTCGTTGCCGGCGTAGCGCTGCGCGACGGTCACCCAGTCTTGCAGGAACTTGGCATCCGTCACGGTGCCGCGGTTGCCGCCACCATCGGTGCCGTCGGAGGCGCCGCCGACGTCGTACCAGAGGCCATTCCGCTGCTGCGCGCCGTAATTGTCGGCAGCACTGTGGCCTTCCTCGTTGGTGTGGTTGTCGAGGATCACCTTGAGCCCGTTCGCCTTGGCGGCCGCGACGACCTGGTCGATGCGCTGCAGGTCGGACGCCAGGGAGGCATTCACCCAGGAGACACGGATCGTGTTGAAGCCGGCCGCCTTCATGGCGGCGACGCTCGCGGGAATGTTGTCGAAGCCCTGATTCCAGCCGATCGAGGCGATGCGGACGGGATTTCCACTCGCATCCACGATCTGGCTGCCTTGCGTGCTCAGATAGCCCGACGGGAGGAGGGAAGCGCCGGTGCTCGAAGAGGTCGATGCCATAATGCAATCCCGAAAATGTGATGACGGGATCGCTGTTCTCACAAACTCGTGAGGAACTTCAATCAGGAAATGCGACAGTTGCGGTTCTGTCTTCAAAGCGGAGCGGCAACATTCCGCGTGAGTCAGGCGGAAGGTCCTCTGCAAAAACTGCCTAGATTCAGCCCAACTTTGCTGCGACGTTTCACTGTCGGAAATTCATGCGCGACGGCCTGCAGATGTGGGGCAAATCGATGATGGATCGCTATAAAGTCGATATTAGGATAGAATCGAGCTGAACCGCAGAATTTTCCGCGACGAGCGGACTGTCTGCCTCGTCCGCCGGCGCAGAAATACCGCCAGCCACGGTGGCCCGCGCCGGCCCGGCGTGCGGGTTGTCCCCGCCGATCCCGGCTCCTACCATCCCTCCCGAATGGGAGAACCGTCATGCCCGCAGCCGCTGCTGCCGAACTCGCCCCTCACGGCGTCCTACGCGCCGGGATCAACATGGGAAACTTCCTGCTGGTCACCGGAAAGGCACCGAATGGCGACCCGTCCGGGGTCTCCCCTGACATGGCCCGCGCCATCGCCGACCGATTGGGCGTACCCGTCCAATACGTGCCCTTCGCGCGGCCCGGCGAACTCGCCGATGCCGCCGGCCAGGACGTGTGGGACATCGGGCTGATCGGCGCGGAACCCGCCCGCGCGGAGAAGATCGCCTTCACCCCGGCCTATGTCGAAATCCAGGCGACCTACCTCGTGCCCGCCGGCTCCGCCCTGCAGCGGATCGAGGACGTGGACAAGCCGGGCGTCCGCATCGCGGTCACCGCCCGCAGCGCCTACGATCTCTGGCTCGAGCGCAACATCCGGCACGCGACGCTGGTTCGCGCGGACTCGCTCCCCGGCGCCGTCGAGCTGTTCCAGCGCGAGAAGCTGGAGGCGCTCGCCGGTCTACGTCCGGGGCTGCTGAGCGACATCGAGAAGCTCCCCGGCGCCCGTATTCTGGACGGCCAGTTCACGGCCGTGCAGCAGGCGATCGGCACCGCGCGCGCCAACGCCGCCGGCGCGGCCTTCCTGCGTGACTTCGTGGCCGAAGCCAAGGCATCGGGGCTCGTGGCGCAGCTGATCGAGAAGCACGGAGTGCAGGGCCGCCTGTCCGTCGCCCCCGGCGACTGAGGCACCGGCCGGCCCGCGAACCCGCACGTGGCCGCGCGCGAAACCCGCGACCGGAGACGGGGCGCCGGGGGAGGGTCCGGCGGGTGGGTCCTGTCGGGCGTGGGTTTCGCGGGCCTCGCCGTCATGGGCGTCCTCTACGGCTTGGGGTCGCCGCTCTACGGATCCCTCCTGCGGGTCTGGATGATGGACCCGTGGCCCGCGCCGTTCCTCGATACCCGAACGGTGCTGGGATGGGTCGACTGCCGGCGGCAGTTTGGCCTCGCGGCGTACGACCCCGGCGTCCTGCAGCAATGCGGCGTGGTCGGGCCCATGACCTACCCGCCGATCTGGATGCACCTGCCGCTGCCCGATCCCGCATGGACCGCGCTCTGCGGCCTCGCCCTGGCGATCGCCTTCATGCTCTCGCTCCGGCTGCTCCCCACACCCGCCGGTCCCGTCGCGCAGGGCGTCCTGCTCGCCGCGATCTTTTCCAGCGCCGCCGCCTTCGCCCTCGAGCGCGCCAATCCCGACCTGCTGGTCTGGCTGCTGCTGATCGCCGCCGTCGTTGCGGCCGAGCGGCCGGTTCCGCGTCATGCGACGGCGACGGCACTCGTCACGGTCGCGGCGATCCTCAAGCTGTATCCACTCGCCGCGCTGGTGTTGCTGCGGCGTGCGCCACCGGGGACGCGGGTTGCGCTCGTCGGAGCGGCGCTGCTGGCGGTCGGGGCGAGCGTCGCGGCCTTTGCGCCCGAATGGTCCCTGCGGCAGCCCATCCCGTCAGGGAGTGGCTTCCTCAACCTCTGGGGCGCCGCGAATGCCTGGACCACGCTGCCTGCGGTGCTGCCCCGGCTGGCCGGAGCGCCGGCGGACTGGCCCGCCTGGACCGGATGGTGCGGCGCCGCCGTTTGCGCGGTGGCAAGCCTCGCCATCGCCGCTCGGACCGCCCGCACTGCGCCACGTCCCATGGATCGCGCCGAGACACTCCTGCTGGTGGCAGCCGCGCTGGTGCCGGCATGCTTTTTCGCCGCACAGAACGTGGCCTATCGGGGGATCTTCCTGATCCTCGCTCTGCCCGCATTGCTGGCGCGCGCGGCACCGTGGGCGCGGATCACGGCCGGCGCGATCCTGTTCGTGCTGTGGCAGCCGACCGAACGGGTCCTCGTGGCGACCCTGCTCGGCGGCACCTACCCGACGCAGGCCCTCCGCCGGCCGGCCCTCGCGCTCTGGCTGGCGCAGGAGCTGGCGTGGTGGGGCATCGTCGGCGCCCTTCTCGGATTGCTGGTGCCGCTGGTCATCCGCGGCTGCAGGGGCAACACTCGATCCGAAGCCGCGACCCCGATCGGAAGGAGCGAAGCATGACGGCACTGGCCCCCGAGACCGGCCCTTCGGCCTGGATCGGCTCCGCTCTCGACTGGCGGGCCGAGGCGCTCCACACCCTCGACCCGGCCGAGCTGCGCGAGATCGGGGAGGCGGTGCGCGCGCTGGGTGAGCGCGACTTGCCGGAGATCACGCCTGCGACCTTCCCGCTGCCGACACTCGGTCCCCGGCTGCAGCGTCTCGGGGAGGAACTGCGCACCGGCCGAGGCTTCCTGCTGCTGCGCGGCATCTCCGTCGCCGCGTGGGAGGCGGACGACCTGGCCCGCATCTATGCCGGCCTCGGCGCCCATATCGGGCGCCTGATCCCCCAATCCTGGCACGGCGAGCTGCTCGGCCACGTCATGGACGTGAGCGACGTCGAAGCGGCGGCCCGCGGCTATCAGGCCGGCGGAAGCCAGCGCTTCCATACCGACACCTGCGACGTGGTTTCGCTGATGTGCGTCCGTGCCGCCCAATCCGGCGGCGTCAGCCGCATCGCCAGCGTGGCGGCCCTGCACAACCGGCTGCTGGAAACGCGTCCCGACCTGCTGGAGACGCTGTTCGGCGACTACGTCTTCCGCCGGATGGAGCTCGATGCGGAGCACGGGTCCGGACGACTGGTGAAGACGGTGGCGATCTTCTCCCGCGCATCCGGCCAGTTGAGCTGCAACGTCTCGGGCAGCTATCCCAAGCGCGCCGTGGAGGCTGGGGACGCGACGATGTCCGCGCGCCAGATCGAGGCGCTGGACGAGCTGGAACGCCTTGCCGCGTCGCCCGAATTCTACCTCGACATGACGATCGGCGAGGGCGACATCCAGTTCCTCAACAACCGCACGATCCTGCATGGCCGGACCGAGTATGAGGATTGGCCGGAGCTTGCGCGTCGCCGCCACCTGATGCGTCTGTGGCTGGAGGTTCCCTCCTGGCCGCCGCTGCCCGCCAACCAGGGCATGCACGGCGCGGACGATCATGCCGGCTGGCTGCGCCAGCGCACCCCGTTCATGGAGCTGCCGTCCCGCTGGATGGCCGCAATGACCGCCCGAAAGCGGCTTCAGCCCGCCTGACCCGCGGGGCCGCAGGGCCTCGCATGGGCGGCGTACGATCCGGCGCGCAGACCCCGTGGCCCCGCATCCGGTCGGCTCGCCCGGCGCTGCTCGGACGATGCGGAGCAGGCGCCGACTGCGCCTGTGGCGCGCTTCGATCGGATCGTGCGTCAGCGCGGCACGAAGCGGGATCGCCAGCCAGAACAGGCCTGGTCTGGCCACCAGCTTCAAGAGCAAACCTGACCTGAAACGCCTGAGATCGGAACAGATCCTCCTCTTCTCTCGCCTGCGCTTGCCAGCCGGGAAAATATTCGCCTGTGATGCGCGCCGATGCCGCCCCACCTCTGCGGTGGCGCTACTCAACCCGGGAAAGGAACGCGTGATGCCCGACCAGAAGCCGCTCGAGTTCGACCGCCCGCTGCGCGGCCGCATCTACGACAGCATCGCCGAGACCATCGGCAACACGCCGCTGGTCCGGATCCCGAAGATCCTCGCCGAGGAGGGCATCACCGCCGATGTCTGCCTGAAGCTCGAATTCTTCAATCCGATCGCCAGCGTCAAGGACCGCATCGGCGTCGCCATGATCCTGGCGCTGGAGGAGCAGGGGAAGCTCCAGCCCGGTGCCACGCTGATCGAGCCCACCTCCGGCAATACGGGGATCGGCCTCGCGTTCATGGCGGCGGCGCGCGGCTACAAGCTGATCCTGACGATGCCGGAATCGGTCTCCATCGAACGGCGCAAGATGCTCGCCTATCTGGGTGCCGAACTGGAGCTCACGCCGAAGGAGAAGGGCATGAACGGCGCCGTCGCCCGCGCCAACGCGTTGCTCGCCGCGACGCCTGGGGCGGTGATGCCCAACCAGTTCGGCAACCCGGCGAACCCGGCGATCCACGTGAAGACCACCGCCGAGGAGATCTGGTACGACACCGCGGGCGAGGTGGACGCGATCGTCGCCGGCGTTGGCACGGGCGGCACGGTGACCGGTGTCGCGGAGGCGCTGAAGCCGCGCCGCGCGGGACTGAAGGTGTTCGCGGTCGAGCCGACCGCGAGCCCGGTGCTGTCCGGCGGCAGCCCCGGCCCGCATCCGATCCAGGGGATCGGCGCCGGTTTCGTCCCCGAGGTGCTGGATCGGGAGCTGATCGACGAAGTGATCCAGGTCGGCAACGAAGAGACGATGGCCAACGCCCGCCGGCTCGCGCGGACCGAGGGCATCCCCGGCGGCATCTCCTCCGGGGCGGCGCTGACCGCGGCGCTGACCGTCGCCAAGCGCCCCGAATTCGCCGGCAAGCGGATCGTAGTGATCATCCCGTCCTTCGCGGAGCGCTACATCACCACGCCGCTGTTCGAGGGGCTCTGAGCCCGCGGCGCGCGCGAAAAAAGAGGGAGGCACCTCGGGGGCCTCCCTCGACACGCGGTGGCCGGCAGTGATGCCGGCCCGTGGTGTTCCAGCCGGATCAGCCGGCGCGCGCGTGCAGCGCCGGTGCGCCCAGGACGGCACCGTGGGAACGCGGCGGTCCCATCGCCTCGACTCCGCAGTCACGCCGCGACAATTCGGCGAGCAGCGACCACACCCTCGCCGGCTGCATCGAGACGTCCGGGTCGTTCAGCAGGCGGTCGAGTTCGTCGAGTTTCCGCGCGTACTCGTCGTCGGTCATTCTTCTCCCTCCGGCTTCTACAGGCATGCACACATCTTCCGCCCGATCGTGGCGGGGGTGCGGCGGCATCGTGGAAGATGGAGCGTTTCCGAAGAGTTACTGCCCGTTCAGAGATCACTTGCCGGCGATCTGCCGACGAGAAGCTCCACCTTCCCGCGCGAAAGGGTACCGTCGGCCGGCACGTTTCTCGCGCTGCCCCACACGCGAGAGCGTGTTTGCGGCTCGACGCCGGCGCTGACCGCGCGCCCTGGCCGGGTTGCCGCGAGCGGGAGTTGCCCGCCAGAGTGCCGCGATGAGCGAGCACGCCGAACGGGTCGTGGGGCTGTATCAGCGTCATGCCACGGCCTGGGCCGCTGCCCGGGCAGAACAGAGCCGCCCCCGATCCGACGGCCGGCCGATGGAAGCCGCCTGGCTCGACCGGTTCCTGGCTCTGCTGCCGTCCCGAGCGGGGGTGCTCGATCTCGGGTGCGGCTGCGGTGAGCCGATCGGCGCCTACCTGGCCAACCGGGGATGCGACGTGACCGGCGTCGACACCGCGCCTGCGATGATCGGCCTCTGCAAGGCGAGGCTACCGGCTCAGGAATGGTGCGTCGGCGACATGCGCACCTTGTCTCTGGGCCGCAGCTTCGCGGGCATTCTCGCCTGGGACAGCTTCTTCCATCTCTGTCCCGACGATCAGCGCCGCATGTTTCCGGTCTTCCGTGCGCATGCCGGGGCGGGTGGCGCCCTCATGTTCACCAGCGGCCCGGACCATGGGATCGCGATGGGCACGTTCGAGGGAGAGCCGCTCTATCATGCGAGCCTGAGCGCGGCGGAATACCGCGGCCTCCTGGCCTCGAACGGGTTCGAGGTCGCCGGCCATGCGGTCGAGGATCCGACCTGTGGCGGGCATACGATCTGGCTCGCGGTTCGCCGCTGACGGTCAGCGGCGCGCAACCCCACCCCGACGGCCGTGCGCTCAGGCGAAGAACCGGTTCTCCGGTCGTGGCAGGCCCAGGTTCTCCCGCAGCGTGCGGCCTTCGTATTCGCGGCGGAAGATTCCGCGGCGCTGCAACTCGGGGACCACCCGGTCGACGAACGCCTCCAGCCCGCCCGGCACCCAGGGGAACATCACGTTGAACCCGTCGCATGCGTCGGCGTGCAGCCACTCCTCCATCGTATCCGCGATGGTCTGTGGGGTGCCGACGATTGCCGCGCCGCCATAGCTGCCCGCGATGTGCGCGAGCTGCCGCACCGTCAGGTTCTCCCGCCGCGCACGGTCCACGATGCGGGCGCGGCCGCTCTGGCTCTGGTTCGTCTCCGGGATCTCGGGCAGCGGCGCATCCAGCTCGAAGGTCGAGGCATCGCAGCCCAGCATGATCGACAGGGAGGCGATGCCGCTGTCCAGGTGCACCAGGCTGTCGAGCTTCGCCTTGATCGCCTGCGCCTCCGCGACCGTCTCGCCCACCACGACCAGAGCGCCGGGCAGCACCTTCAGGTGGTCCGGGTCGCGTCCCGCGGCCCGCGCACGCGTCTTCAGATCGGCATAATAGGCCTGCGCGTCGGCCAGCCGCCCGCCGGGGGCGAACACCATCTCGGCCGTCTCCGCGGCGAGCTGCCGCCCCGCATCCGACGCGCCGGCCTGCACGATCACCGGCCAGCCCTGCACCGGCCGCGCGATGTTCAGCGGCCCGCGCACCGACAGGTGCTCCCCCTTGTGGTCCAGCACGTGCAGCTTGTCGGGATCGAAATACACCCCGTTCTCGACGTCGCGGATGAAGGCGTCGTCGGCCCAGCTGTCCCAGAGCCCGGTCACCACGTCGTAGAACTCGCGTGCGCGACGGTAACGGGCGTCGTGCTCGACATGTTCCTCGAGCCCGAAATTCAGCGCCGCATCGGGATTGGACGTGGTGACGATGTTCCACCCCGCGCGCCCGCCGCTGATGTGGTCGAGCGACGCGAACCGCCGCGCGATGTGGTAGGGCGCGTCGAACGTCGTCGACGCCGTCGCGATCAGCCCCAGATGTTCGGTTGCGGTGGCGAGCGCCGGCAACAGGGTCAGCGGCTCGAACGACGTCACCGTCGCGCTGCGCTTCAGCGCCGCCATCGGCATGTTCAGCACGGCCAGATGATCGGCCATGAAGAACGCATCGAACCGGCCGCGCTCCAGCGTCTGCGCGAAATGGCGGATCGCCGGGAAGTTGAAGTTGGCGTCCGGCCAGGCACCGGGATAGCGCCACCAGGCGGTGTGGATGCTGACCGGGCGCATGAAGGCGCCCAGCTTCAATTGGCGTGACTCGGCCATTGATCCCTCGACCCTCGCTGACGGGCATGCGAACTGCGGTCCGTTGCAGATGGGGCGAGATGATGGCGCGGGAAGAGCCCGCACGCGGACCGCCCGTCGCCCCTGGTCGGGCAGATCCGCCGCGCGTCCAGCGATTGTTAAGGTTCGCCTGCCAGGAAGGCGTGTGGGCCGGCACGGGGCCGGTCCGCGGAGAGCCGTCCGATGACCCCTCGCCTCGCCTTCGCTCGGATTGGAGCACGTATCCTGGCTCACCTCCGGCAGGAGCCGGACGCGGTGCGCGCGATCCTGCGGACGTTCGCCGCAGGGCTGATCGTCACCGCCGTGCTGTGGGTCGGGACGTTGCACGTGCTCGCCACGCAGCGCCAGGCAGCATGGACCGCCGGGATCGAGAACACGCGTAATCTCGCCCTGGTCTTCGCCGACAACACCGATCGTGGCGTCCGCCTGGTCGACAATGCCCTGCTGTCCTTGCGGGAGAGCTACCTGCGCGATCCGGCGGGCTTCGATCTCGCCGGATGGACACGCGCCCGCCAGCTTGCCACCGGGCTCACCCTGCAGGTTGCCATCATCGGTCCCGACGGGGTTCTCGCGGACTCCAGCGTTCCCGACTCCCCGCGTCGCGTCGACCTGTCGGACCGGGAGCATTACCGCGTTCATGTCGGCCGCACGCAGGACGCGCTGTTCATCAGCCGCCCGGTGCGTGGACGGGTCTCGGGCAAGATGTCGGTCCAGATGACCCGTGCGATGCGCTACCCGGATGGCCGCTTCGCCGGCGTGGTCGTGGCCTCGCTGGACCCGGCCTATCTCGGGGCGTTCTACGGCAGCATCGACCTCGGCGCGGATGGCGGCGTCATGCTCGTCGGCACCGACGGCGTGCTCCGCGCCGCGAGTGCCGAGCAGACGTCGGTCGCGATCGGAGAGGCGCTGCCATCCTCGCTGTGGGAGAAGGAGGTCCGGAGTGGCCACACGACATGGCAGGGACCGGACGGCGTGGAGCGGCTGGTGGCCTTCCGCGAGGTCTCGGACCTCCCGCTGATGGTGCTCGTGGCCCAGGCGACACAGGACGTGCTGGCCGAGGCCATGCGGGCCCGCCAGGCCTACCTGCTCGCGGTCGGGCTGCTCACCGCGATGATCGTCGTCGCCGTCGCGACCGTCGCCAGCCAGCAATGGATCTCGCATCGCGCCCGGAGTGCCCTGCGTCGCAGCGCCGCGGAGCAGCAGGCCACGCTCGAGAACATGAGCCAGGGCATCATGATGATCGAGGCCGATGGCACGGTCGCGGTGCTGAACCAGCAGGCGGTCGGGATGCTGGGCCTGCCATCGTCCCTCGCCACCGGGCGCCCGCGGCTGCAAACGATGCTTGCCTGGCAGATCGCGCAGGGGGAATTCGGACCGGAGGGCAGCCCCACGCGTGCGATGGCCGGCAGCGCACTCGAGCTGGGGGCCGGCGGCGGATCGCCGGCCGGCTTCGAATGGCGCCGGCCGGACGGACGATGGATCGAGGTCCGCAGCGTCGGACTGCCGGACGGACGGCTCGTGCGCACCTTCACCGACGTCACCGCGCGGAAGGAGACCGAACTCGCGCTGTCCGCCGCGCGCGATGCTGCGGAGGCGGCGACCCGCGCGCGGTCCGACTTCCTCGCCGTCATGAGCCACGAGATGCGCACCCCGTTGAACGGCGTGATCGGCATGGCGTCCCTGCTGCGCGAGAGTGGTCTGCAGCCGCACCAGGCGGCCTTCGCCGAGACGTTGGACGCCTCGGCGCGCCACCTGCTGCAACTGATCGACGACGTGCTGGACTTCTCCCGGCTGGAAGCGTCGCAGGTCACGCTGGAGGAGGTATCGTTCGATCCCGCGGCGCTGGTGCGTACGGTGGTCGAGATGCTGGCGCCGCGGGCGAGCGAGAAGGGCCTGAAACTCGCCTGCGCGATCGATCCCGCGCTGGAAGCGCCACTGATCGGCGATCCGGGGCGGTTGCGCCAGGTGCTGCTCAACCTCGCCGGCAACGCGGTGAAGTTCACCGAACGCGGTGGCTTCGCCATCACCGCACGCGTCCTTGCTCAGCGCATGGGGGAGGTGACGGTCGGCTTCGCGGTCGCGGATACCGGGATCGGGATCGCGCCGTCCGCGCGTCCGTTGCTCTTCCGCGAATTCGCGCAGGGCGACACGTCGATCTCACGCCGCTTCGGCGGGACCGGGCTCGGCCTCGCCATCTCGCGTCGCCTGATCGAGGCCATGCAGGGCGACATCGATTTCGAGAGTGAGCTCGGATCCGGCGCCGTATTCCGCTTCAGCATCCGGCTGCACGGCACGCTGCCGGACCCGCGCCCGCTTCTCGCGGACAGGCGGCTGCTCGTGGTCGACGGGCTGGAGCTCACCAGGCGCACTCTCCTCCAGAGCCTCGGTGCGCATGGTGCCCGCGCGGTCGGCGTGGCCACGGTGCAGGACGTGCTCGACCGGCTCCGCCCGGCGACCGAGGGCAACCTGGACGCCGTCCTCCTGGACTGTCCCGACCCGGACCTCGCGGCCGGGCAGATCCGGCCGATCGGGGCGGGGACGACGAAGCTGATCGGTATCGGGCCTTCGCCTCTTCCCGGCTCCGACCCGCGCCTCGACGGCTGGCTGGCGCGGCCGGTGGCGATCGAGGCGCTTCGAGCCTTGCTGGCCGATACGCCCCGGCCGACCGTCATGCCCGTGCACGGGCCGGCCGTGCCGGCTCTGGGCCTGACGGTGCTGCTGGCCGAGGACGACCGCGTCAATCAGCAGGTTGCGCTTGCAATGCTCGAGCGTCTGGGGTGCCGCACGGAGCTCGTGACCGACGGTGCCGCCGCGCTGGAGGCGCTGCGGCGGGGAGGCTGGGACGTCGTGCTGATGGACCTGATGATGCCGGAGATGGACGGGCTGACCGCGTTGCGTGCGCTGCGGACGTTGGCGCCGCCGGCGGGGAGGGTGCCGGTCGTGATGCTGACCGCGTCAGCCTCGACCGAGGACGTCGCGCGATGCCGCGCGGCGGGAGCGGACGATTTCCTGGCGAAGCCGATCGACCTTGCGCAGCTCCGGCGCGTGCTGGCCAGCATCGCGCAGTCGAAGGCCGACGACGTCGCGCCGCAGGTGGCGCGCGTCGTCGGGGGGTAGTCGCGCTACAGGTGGCGCGTGGTCGGAGAGAAGTGCCGAGGCCGGTTCGGGTCGGGCCCGCTCAGGCCGCGTCGGCCTCCGCACGCCGCTCGAAGCGCTTGCGCTCGTGCGGGTCGAGGTAGCGCTTGCGCAGCCGGATGGCGCCCGGCGTGACCTCCACCAGCTCGTCGTCCTCGATGTAGGCGATCGCCTGCTCCAGGCTCATCTTCCGCGGCGGCACCAGCAGCATCGCGTCGTCCTTGCCGGCCGCGCGGATGTTGGTGAGCTTCTTTTCCTTGATCGGGTTCACTTCCAGATCGGAGTCGCGGCTGTTCTCGCCCAGGATCAGGCCCTGGTAGACCTTCTCGCCCGGCGTCACGAACAGCGTGCCACGCTCCTGGATGTAGAACAGCGCGTAGTGCACCGCCTCACCCGCCTCGGTGGAGATCAGGCTGCCGTTGCGCCGGCCCTCGATCGGGCCCTTCCAGGGACCATACCCGGCGAACAGCCGGTTCATGATGCCGGTCCCGCGCGTGTCGGTCAGGAATTCGCCGTGGTAGCCGATCAGCCCGCGCGACGGGATGTTGAAGGTCAGCCGCACCTTGCCGCCGCCCGACGGACGCATGTCCTGCATCTCGCCCTTGCGGCGGGACAGCTTCTCCACCACCACGCCGGAATAGGGCTCGTCGACGTCGACCAGCACCTCCTCCATGGGCTCCTCGCGCTGGCCGGTCTCCTCGTTGATCCGGGTCAGCACGCGCGGACGGCCAATCGTCAGCTCGAACCCCTCGCGGCGCATCTGCTCGATCAGCACGCCCAGCTGGAGCTCGCCGCGGCCGGCGACCTCGAAGGCCTCGGTCTCGTTCGAGTCGGTCACGCGGATGGCCACGTTGCCCTCCGCCTCCCGCAGCAGCCGGTCGCGGATCTGCCGCGAGGTGACCTTCTTGCCCTCACGCCCGGCCAGCGGCCCGTCGTTGATGCGGAAGGTCATCGCGAGCGTCGGCGGATCGACCGGAATGGCCTTCAGCGGCTCCGCCAGCTCCGGCGCGCCAATCGTGTCGGGAATGGTCGCGTCCGTCAGGCCCGCCACCGCGATGATGTCGCCGGCCTCCGCCTCTTCCACCGGCACGCGCTCGAGCCCGCGGAACGACAGCAGCTTGGTCAGTCGCCCGGTTTCGATCGTACGCCCGTCGGTGCCCAGCACCTTCACCGGCATGTTGATCCGCGCGCGACCCTGCTCCACCCGGCCGGTCAGCACGCGGCCGAGGAAATTGTCGGACTCGAGAATGGAGGCGACCATCGCGAACGGCGCCTCCGGGTCCAGCGCCGGGGCCGGCACGTGGTTCACGATCAGGTCGAACAGCGGCGAGAGATTCTCCCGCGGCCCGTCCAGCGTCGGGTCCGCCCAGCCGTTGCGGCCCGAGGCGTAGAGCATCGGGAAGTCGAGCTGGTCGTCGTCCGCGCCGAGCGCGGCGAACAGGTCGAAGACTTCGTTGTGGACCTCGTCCGGGCGGGCGTCGCCACGGTCCACCTTGTTGACCACCACGATCGGCCGCAGCCCGCGGGCCAGCGCCTTGCCGACCACGAACTTGGTCTGGGGCAGCGGGCCTTCGGCGGCGTCGACCAGCACGATCGCGCCGTCAACCATGTTCAGGATGCGCTCCACCTCGCCGCCGAAATCGGCGTGGCCCGGCGTGTCCACGATGTTGATGCGGATGTCGTTCCACACGACCGAGGTGCACTTGGCCAGGATCGTGATGCCACGCTCCCGCTCCAGGTCGTTGCGGTCCAGTGCCCGTTCCGCCACCTGCTGGTGTTCGCGGAAGGCGCCGGACTGGCTCAGCAGCTTGTCCACCAGCGTCGTCTTGCCGTGGTCGACATGGGCGATGATCGCCACGTTGCGAATCTTCATGGGGCGTGCGCTCGGAGACTGTCTGGGGATGTTGCGGCGCACACATAGGGGGGAAGCGGCGGCGATGCGAGCCAAAAACGCCATCTTCCGCGCGCTACAGCCATGTCCGGCGGCATCATGCCCCCATCCGGGACGGACTCGCGGCAGGGGCGGAACGAACTCCCGCGCTGGCAATTCCGTGTTGCTGCCCTGCGGCTTTATGCCTTGGTTTCGCCGCGCGTGCCCCTTATTCGAAGCCCGATGGATGCCATTCGCGTACAAGGTCTGACCAAGCGCTACGGTGACGTGCTGGCGGTCGACGGGATCAGCTTCACCGCTCCGGCCGGATCGACGATCGGCCTGCTGGGCGGCAACGGAGCCGGGAAAACCACCACCATCTCCATGCTGCTCGGGCTGTTGCTGCCCACCTCCGGCAGCATCCACGTGCTGGGCCATGACATCGCGCGCGATCGGTTCGCGGCGCTGGCGCGGATGAACTTCTCCTCCCCCTACGTCTCGCTGCCGGCACGCCTGACGGTGGCCGAGAACCTGCGGGTCTACGGCCATCTCTACACGGTGCCACATCTCGAGCGGCGGATTGCCGAACTCGCGGCAGACCTGGCGCTCGAGGACTTCATCCATCGCCCGGCCGGCCAGCTCTCCGCCGGGCAGAAGACGCGCGTGGCGCTCGCCAAGTCGCTGATCAACTCGCCGGACGTGCTGCTGCTGGACGAGCCCACCGCCAGCCTGGACCCGGATACGGGCGACTGGGTCCGCAGCTGGCTCGAGCGCTACCGTGCCCAGAGCGGGTGCACGATCCTGCTCGCCAGCCACAACATGGCGGAGGTGCATCGCATGTGCACCGACGTGCTCATGCTGAAGAAGGGCCGCATCGTGGATCATGGGACGCCCGATGCGCTGCTGGAGCGCTACGGGCGGGAGGATCTGGAGGAGGTCTTCCTGGATATCGCGCGCGATCGCCGCCAGGCGGTGCCGGCGTGACCGGCGGCGTGCGCCGCGTCTGGGGGCTGATGTATCGGCACCTCGCGCTCTATCGCCGCTCCTGGCCGCGGCTGCTGGAACTCTGCTACTGGCCGGTCCTGCAGATGTGCATCTGGGGGTTCACGGCGAGCTTCCTCGCCATGCGCATGGGCACCTCCGCCGCGGCCACGGCGGGCGCGGCGCTGCTGGGCGGCGTGCTGCTGTGGGAAGTGACGCTGCGCAGCCAGATGGGCGTGTCGATCTCCTTCATGGAAGAGATGTGGTCCCGCAACCTGGGCCATGTCTTCGTCAGCCCCCTGCGCCCGTGGGAACTCGTGGCCGCGCTGCTCGGCATGTCGATCATCCGCATGACCATCGGCGTGCTGCCCGCCATCCTGCTCGCCTGGGCGTTCTACGCCTTCAACCTCTTCGCGCTCGGCCCCGTGCTCGTGCTGTTCTTCATCAACCTGATGATCATGGGCTGGGCGGTGGCGCTGGGCGTGGTGTCGCTGATCCTGCGTCACGGATCGGGGGCCGAGGCGCTGGCCTGGGGCATCCTGTTCGGCCTCGCGCCGTTCTCCGCGGTGTTCTACCCCGTCTCGGTGCTGCCCGCGGCAGTGCGGCCGATCGCCTGGGTGCTGCCCACCTCCCACGTGTTCGAGGGCATGCGCGGCGTGCTGCTGGAGGGTGTGGTGCACTGGGACCAGTTGGCCATGGCATTCGGACTGAACGTGGTTTGGATCGGCGCCGCGGCGCTGCTGTTCGCCCACCAGTTCCGTCAGGCGCGAGTGCGTGGCGCGCTGCTGAGCATGGGCGAATGATCGCCGGATCAGGTCGGGCGATGACGACGAACGGCCGTGCGACCGCCCGGGACCACGAATGATCGCCGGATCGCGTTTCTGGCGATGACGATGAAAGGCTGGGCCTTCGCCCGGAACCATCCATGAGCGAAACCCGATTCTGGCTGATCCGCCACGCGCTGGTGGAGGAGAACGCCCGTGCCGTGCTGTACGGCGTGCTGGACGTGCCGCTGTGCGAGACCACGCTGCTCGCGCAGGGGCCGATGTATCGCGCGCTGGCTGCGCGGCTGCCGCGGGACGCACGCTGGTATGTGACTCCGCTCTCCCGCACCCGGCGCACCGCGGAGGCGATCTTCCGTGCGGGCTACCCGGCGCAGGAGCTGGGCGTGGTGCCCGATCTGATCGAGCAGGCGCTGGGGGAGTGGCAGGGCCTTCCTCATGCGGACCTGCCGGCGCGGCTCACCGAACCCGCGCATGCGTTCTGGCCCTTGTCCGGCACGGAAGTCCCGCCCGGCGGGGAGAGCATGGCGCAGGTGATCGCCCGAGCGGGCCGCGCCATGGAGGAGCTGGCCGATGCGCACCCGGAGGAGGACGTCGTGATCGTCTCCCATGGCGGAGCGATCCGCGCGGCGGTGGCCCATGCGCTGCGGATCGGGCCGGATAACGCGCTGCATCTCTCGGTGCAGAACCTGGGCCTGACCCGCCTGGAACGGCTCGAAGGAGGATGGCGGGTCGTCTGTGTGAACGAACTCCCCGGTTATTGACCGGAAAGCAGCGTCAATCGGGGGCAAAAGCGCGCACCGGCCGCGCGAATCGAAGCCGCCGCGCTATGCACGGTCGGGTGCCCGAGTCGAGGGAGGAGAGAGGATGACCCGCTTCCTGTTCGCCGTCGTTGCGCTGCTGCCACTGGCCTTGGCCGGGTGCGGCAAGCCGACGCAGAACGACACCCAGACGCTGGTCGACCGTGCCACCCTCACGGTGCAGGACCTGATGAACCAGAGCGTCTCGGACGATCCGCAGCGCGCGCTGCGCAGCGCCAAGGGCGTGATGGTCTGCCCCAGCCTGTTCAAGGCCGGCTTCTTCTTCGGCGGCGAAGGCGGGGGCTGCGTCATGCTGGGGCGCGCCGGAAACGGGACCTGGTCCTATCCGGCGTTCTACGGCATGGGGACCGGCAGCTTCGGCTTGCAGATCGGCATCGCGGACAGCGAGGTCATGATGATGATCATGACCGACAAGGGGCTGAACGCGGTGCTGGACAGCCAGTTCAAGCTGGGCGTCGGCGCCGGGCTCGCGATCGCCACCTACGGCGCGGGCGTCCAGGGCTCCACCACCGCTGCGGTGGGCGCGGACATCGTGGTGTTCGCCTACAGCCGCGGACTGTTCGGCGGCATCTCGCTGGACGGCAGCATCATGGGCAGCCGGACGGAGTGGAACCAGCTCTATTACGGCCAGCCGCTCGCCGCGCGGCAGATCGTCATCAACATGCAGGGCGTCAACCATGGCGCCGATCCGCTGCGTGAGATCCTGACCCGCTACGGGGCGCCCGGCGCCACGGCCGCGGGTGCTGCCCCGGTGACGCCGGCCCCCGGTGGTCCGGGCTACGCGCCGGCCTACCCGCCGGCCGGCAGCGCGGCCCAGCCGGCCTATGCGCCGGCGGCAGGGGCTCAATCTCCGGCCTATGCGCCGGCAGCGGCGGGCCAACCGCCCGCCTATGCCCCCGCCGGCGCGCCGCAGCCTGCAGCGACCCCGGCCTATAATCCGGCGACCGCCGGTCCCGCGACCGACCGGGGTCCGATTCAGGAGCAGCCCCTCGCCCCAGCGCGGTAGGGCGGGCTCAGCTCCTGGGGCGTGTCGTGGCCGGCGGAGGCCGGCCATGACACGAGCGTGCCGGCCCTGGCACGATCGGACCGGCCGTGACACGGGGCGTCACTCGGCGGCGGGGGCGCCGTTCACCGGGACCAGGTGGGACAGGAAGATCTCGGCGCAGGCGCGCCAGGAATAGCGCTCCGCGTGTGCGCGGCAGGCATGACGGTCGGCGTCCAGTGCCGCCAGCGCTGCCGCGCGCAAATCCGCATCCACCGCACCCACCATCCTCGCCGCGTCGGCCAGAACGTCCTTGGGACCCGTCACCGGGAAGGCGGCCACCGGGGTGCCGCAGGCCAGAGCCTCCAGGATCACCAGCCCGAACGTGTCCGTCAGGCTGGGGAACACGAACACGTCCGCTCCCGCATAGGCGCGCGCCAAGGCAGCCCCGAAGCGAGGCCCGGTGAACGTCACACCCGGATAGTCCCGCTGCAGGCTCGCAAGCTGGGGCCCACCGCCCACCACGACCTTCGACCCCGGTAGCTCGAGGTCCAGGAACGCCCCAATGTTCTTCTCGACCGCAACGCGCCCGACATACAGGAAGATCGGGCGCGGCAGGTCCCACGTCTCCCGCGGCTCCGGCGTGAACAGATCGAGGTCCACGCCGCGCGACCAGGGCCGGATATGGCGGAAGCCGCGCGTCGCAAGCTCCCGCTGCAGCGACGGCGTCGCCACCATCGTGCCCGCGCCGGCGCCGTGGAAGCGGCGCATCCAGGCGTAGATCGGCGCCACCGGAAGCCCCGTCCTCGCACGGATGTATTCGGCGAAGCGCGTGTGGAAGGCGGTGGTGAAGTGCATGCCGCGCCGCTTCGCCCATCCGCGGGCGGCGAGGCCCAGCGGTCCTTCCGTGGCGATGTGCAGCGCGTCCGGGCGGAACGCCTCGATCAGGCGGATCAGCCGCCGCCGCGGCAGCAGCGACAAGGCGATGTCGGGATAGGTCGGGCAGGGGATGGTGCGGAACCGGTCGGGCCCGATCACCTCCACCACGTGGCCCATGGCGCGAAGCTCCCCGGCCACCGTGGTCAGCGTCCGCACCACGCCGTTGACCTGCGGCGCCCAGGCATCCGTCACGATCAGGATGCGATGGGATGGGGCGGGCGGCAGCATCGCGGGTTCGGTCGCGTCGCGCTGGATCAGGGCGTCAGGCAGCTTGCGCCACCGTCGCCTGCCGCGGCGCCCAGAAGCTCAGGCGGTTGAGCGCCGCCCAATCAATCAGCTCGAGCCGGCCGTCATGATGTTCGACGAGCGCGGTGCAGCTCTCCACCCAGTCACCGTCGTTCAGGTAGAGCACCCCGTTCACCTCGCGCATTTCGGCATGGTGGATGTGGCCGCACACCACACCGTCGAAGCCGCGGCGCCGCGCCTCGGAGGCGAGCGCGCTTTCGAACCGGTCGATCGCCTTCACCGCCTCCTTCACCTGCCGCTTGAGCCAGGCGGAGAGGGACCAGTACGGATAGCCCAGCCGGCGGCGGATCGCGTTGAACCAGCGATTGGCGGCCAGCGCCGCGGTGTAGGCCCAGTCGCCGAGCAGGGCGAGGAACTTGGCGTAGCGGACCACGCTGTCGAACTCGTCGCCGTGGATGATCAGCAGCCGCTTGCCGTCGGCGGTCTGGTGCACCGCCTCCTTCCGCAGGCGGATCCCCGAAATTTCCAGCCCGAGCGGCAGCCAGGAGCGGAACATCTCGTCGTGGTTGCCGGGGATGTAGGTGACCTCGGTCCCGCCCCGCGCGAAACGCACGATCTGGCGCAGCACCTCGTCGTGGCTCTCGTCCCAGTACCAGGATTTGCGCAGCCGCCAGCCGTCGATGATGTCGCCCACCAGGAACAGGTGCTCGCAGCTGGTCCGTCGCAGGAAGTCGGCCAGGAAGTCGCTCCGGCAGCCCCGCGTCCCGAGATGCGTGTCGGAGATGAACACCGAACGGTAGACCGGCCGTCCCCCCGAAGAGGCGAGGCCGGCGATGGGTGCGGATGACAGGGCGTTCATGTCGGGCGCAGCAAATACGCGCCTGGATCAGCTGCGACAGTGAACATTCCATGACGCAGCGGAAACTTGCGGGTGCCGGGCAAAGTAATCGTTCAGTCATGCATACGTCATCACGGTGACGCAGGACGCCGTCATTCACACGACTTTGCCTGCGGGAGGTGACGTCGATTCGCGGCTTGTCATGCTTGACCCACATGATCCGGCGGACGCCGCTTCCGTGGTGATCGTGTTCAACCCGGTCGCCGGCCGGCGCCGCGCGCACCTGCTCTGGCGCGTCCTCGATGTGCTGGTGGCGAACGGCGTTCGACTGGATCTGGCGGAGACGCATCGCGCCGGCCATGCGGAAGCGCTGGCGCGGGAGGCCGCCGCGTCGGGCGAGACGCTGGTCGTGGCCGCCGGTGGGGACGGCACCATCGCGGAGGTCGCGAACGGGCTCGTCGGCAGCTCCGCGCGGCTCGGCGTCATCCCCCTCGGGACCGCGAACGTGCTCGCGCAGGAGCTGGGCCTGCCTTTCGCGCCACGCGCGGTGGCGGCATCGCTCGCCTTCGGGCGGACGCGGCTGCTGTGGCCCGGGGTGGCGCAGGGACCCGGCGGTGAGCGGCTGTTCGTGCAGATGCTGGGCGTCGGGTTCGATGCGCATGTCGTGCACACGCTGCCGCCGCGCCTGAAGCGCGTGTTCGGGCGTGGCGCCTACGTGCTCCAATCCGTAGGCGCCTTGTTCCGCTACGGCTACCCGACGATCCGCCTGCGCCTGGATGGGGCGGAGACGGAGGCGGCCAGCGTGATCGTCAGCAAGGGCGTGCTGTATGGCGGGCACTACCGCGTCGCGCGCGACGCCTCCCCTCACGCGCCCGGCTTCTCCGTGGTGTTGTTCGAGCGCGGGGGACCGGCGGCGGCCGCCCTGTATGGCGCGGCGTTGCCGCTCAACCTGCTGGGACGTGCCCCCGGCGTGCGGCACGTCCGGGCGGCGCGGGTCGAGTTCCTGGGCAACGCGGCGCTCCCGGCACAGACCGATGGTGACGCGGCGGGCGATGCCCCGCTGCAGGTCATGGACGCCGCGGCGCCGATCCGTGTCGTGATGGGCTGATCGCGGCGCACGGACTCGCTTGCGGGGGATGCCGTACCTCTGTCAAATCCGCGGACAATACGAGACGGGAGGGCGCCCATGCTGACCGAAGACCAGGTCCGTCAGTTCCACGAGGAAGGCTATCTGTTCCTGCCGGAGACGTTCACGCCCGAGGAGATCGCGGCGCTGCGCGAGGAGGCGGAGCTGATCTACCGCGAGACCCGGCCGGAGGTGTGGCGGGAGAAGTCCGGCGCGCCCCGCACCGCGTTCGCGGCGCATTTGTACAACGAGGCGTTCGGCCTGCTGGCGCGACACCCCCGCATGATCCGCCCGATCGAGCAGTTGTTCGGCGAGCAGGTGTACATGCACCAATTCAAGATCAACGCGAAGGCCTCGTTCACCGGGGACGTCTGGCAGTGGCACCAGGACTACGGCACCTGGGCGCGCGACGACGGCATGCCGGAACCGCGGGCGATGAACATCGCCGTGTTCCTGGACGAGGTGATGCCGATCAACGGCCCGCTGATGCTCGTGCCGCGCAGCCACACCCAGGGCGTGCTCGCCGCCGGCCACGACACGAGCACCACCTCCTACCCGCTCTGGACACTGGACGAGGAGACCGTGACCCGGCTGGTGGCGGAGGGCGGAATCGTCGCCCCGACCGGCAAGCCGGGCGGGCTGCTGATGTTCCATGGCAACCTGGTGCACGGGTCGGCCGGTAACATCACGCCGTATCCGCGCAAGATCGTCTATCTGACGCTGAACGCGGTTTCCAACGCGATCCGGAAGCCGACGCGTCCGGAATGGATCGCGCATACCGACTTCACGCCGATCGAGCCGACCGATGACCAGGCGTTGACCCGCTACGCGCGCCGAGTCCGGCAGCAAGCCGCCGAATAGCGCCGATCGCACAGCCGGCGGTGGCGTCCGCCGGCCATGCCCCCCATAACGGAGGCATGAAGCAGCGGGCGGATGTGATGCTGGTGGAGCGCGGGCTGGCGGAGAGCCGGACCCGCGCCCAGGCGCTGATCCTGGCGGGGAAAGTGTTCGCGGGCGACCGCCGCGTCGCCAAGGCGGGCGATCTGCTGCGGGACGATGCGGCGCTCTCCGTCCGCGGGCAGGATCATCCCTGGGTGTCCCGCGGCGGGCTCAAACTCGATCACGGCCTCGCAGCCTTCGGGCTGTCGCCCGAGGGGCGGGTGTGCCTCGACGTGGGCGCATCCACCGGCGGGTTCACCGACGTCCTGCTGGCGCGGGGGGCAACGCGGGTGCATGCGGTCGACGTGGGCCACGGGCAACTCGCGTGGAAGCTGCGCAGCGACCCGCGGGTGATCGTGCACGAGAAGACCAACGCCCGGCATCTGACGGCGGCGCTGATCGATGAGCCGGTCGAGGCGCTGGTGTGCGACGCGAGTTTCATCGGCCTGGCCACCCTGTTGCCGGCCCCGCTTGCGCTCTGCGCATACGGCGCCTGGGCCATCGCGCTGATCAAGCCGCAATTCGAGGCGGGGCCGGAGTCGGTGGGCAGCAAGGGCGTCGTGCGCGATCCCGCCGTGCACGCGGCGGTCTGCGAACGGGTGCGGGTGTGGTGGGCGGGGCTTCCTGGCTGGCGCGTCCTCGGCCTTACGGAAAGCCCGATCACCGGGCCGGAAGGCAACCGCGAGTTCCTGATCGCCGCCTCGCGCGACCCCGCCTGACCGCGTTCGGGTCCGGCGCGTCTGCGCCCGGGCCGGACCGGGCGCTTGCTCCTCAGGGTTGCGGCGAATCCCCGAGCATGCGGGCCAGGACGCCTTTGATGCCCAGCAGGCCGAAGGGCTTCGGCAGCACGAGATGAGGATCGTGATCCAGCACCTGGACCGCGGCCGGATCGCCGGTGATCCAGATCATCGGAATCCCGCTCTTGTCCGCCTGGGTGGCCACCTCCTGACCGCTGCCGTCCGGCAGCCGGTAGTCCAGCAGCACCACGTCGACTCGCTGGCGACCCATGATGTCCAGCGCTGCTTCCGCGCCGGTGGCGCGCAGCACCGTGTAGTCTTGGTCCAGGATGTCCCCCAGGAGATCGCTGATTGCCTCGTCATCCTCGACGACGAGCACGTGCCGCGATGGCACTCGATCCATTCCGGTCACTCCACCACCCCTTTTCGCAATACTGGCCGAGCATATCCGCGACCATTTGGTGGGACGCAAGGCGATCTTCCGAGCAGGAAAGGGCGCATCCACGCGATCTGGCGCATGTTGTTCCGGCAGGCCTGCTAATTTCTGGTGTATTGCTATCACACGCTGAGATTTCTGGGGATCACGTCTCGGACAGGCACGAAACAGGGCAGCGAAGCGGCGCTGCCGCACCGCTTCGTCATCCTGCAGGCAGACTGCGGGGCCTTTCGGACCTCCTATCCTGGGGGTGCGGGATGCTGGTCGGCACGAAGCGGCGGGGTGCCGCACGCGGAGCCCACGATTCTGCGAGGCGGCGGCGGATAAGTGTCGCGATGCGCGGCCCTCGTGCCGGCAGATGCCCAACGGCTCCGCGGCGGGTTTGCTGCTGGCCAAATCGGGGCTCCTCCCCGATCATGTGGCGTGGTGCTTCGGAGCCGCCGTGACGACGGGAGACGCCATAAGCCGCGCCCTTGATCAGGCCGCCGCCGCCGCCGCGCGCGGGGAGGTGCCTGTGGGCGCGGTCGTCCTGGGACCCGATGGACGCGTGCTGGCAGAGGCCGGCAATCAGGTCGAGGCCGATTGCGATGCGGCCGCGCACGCCGAACTTCTCGCGTTGCGCGCCGCCGCCGCACGTCTCGGCAGGCCGCGCCTGCCGGAGTGCGATCTGGTCGTGACGCTCGAGCCCTGCCCGATGTGCGCCCAGGCGATCAGCTTCTTCCGCATCCGCCGCCTCATCTTCGGCGCCTATGATCCGAAGGGCGGCGGCGTCGAGCACGGGGCCCGGGTGTTCGACGCACCGTCCTGCCACCATCGGCCCGAGATCGTCGGCGGCGTCCGGGAGACGGATGCGGCGGCGCTGCTCCGGGCCTTCTTCGCGGCGCGTCGCGAAGGGGACGGCGATGCCGACGCCGGATGACGGGACTGCCGTGGTCCAGGGACGACGTGCGCGCCCGGGCGCTCATGTCCAGCTCCCGCGCCCCTGGCCGCTTTCGGACCAGCCCGGCATCATTCAGCCCACACCATCCAGCCCGGCACCACCCCGGCCACCAGCACCCAGCCCGTAACACCCAGGCCAGACGATCAGGCCAGTCGCCAGGACGCCAAATGCCTCCGCATCTCGGAATTGGTCTCATCACCTACAATCGCTGCGAGATCCTGCATGAGACCATTGCGCAGGTCCGGCGCCTGACCCAGCATGTGCCGGCGAGCCTCGTCGTCGCCGATGACGGCTCGACGGACGAAACGCTGCCGATGCTCGATGCGCTGGGCGTCGGCTATGTCTCCGGCGCAAATGCCGGCATCGCCTGGAACAAGAACCGGGCGCTGTTCCTTCTTGCCGACGTGCTGGCGTGCGACATCGTGATCTTGCTCGAGGACGACACCCGTCCGGCGCGGCTGGGCTGGGAAACGCCCTGGATGCAGCTCGCCGGCCGCATCGGGCACGTGAACGTGGCGATGGATCACCTCCGCGACCATTTCCTCTACGGCAGCGGCACGCCGGCCGATCCGATCGGCTCCAGCGTCATCACCGCGCAATGCACCGCCTTCTCGCAGGAGGCGCTGCGCTGGGGGGGCTATCTCGATCCGCGCTTCCGGGGCTTCGGACACGAGCATGTCGAGCACAGCATCCGCCTCTCACGCCTGGGCTACGGCGGTGGCGAGGAGCAGATCGACGGAGAGCGCCGGACCGTCTTCAAGCTGATCTGGGGCGCGTTCGACTACGTGGCGACGGAGTCGTTCATCGATGCCGCGCAGGTGGAGGAGAACCTCGCCCTGACGCAGGAACTGGTCGGCGACCAGCGCTACCGCGCGCCCTGGGCCGACGACGCCGACGCACGCCGCTTCCGCGCCGAGATCTCCGCGGCGCTGGCGCGGCATCGCGAGGGCTTCTCCCTGCATCCGGGCGGATCGCGGCCGAGCCCGCCGGATGGCACGCCGCCCTGGGAGATCACCCGGCCGCGCCTGCCGCGCTGAACGCGTGAACCGAGCGAGGAGGCTCCCCGGTCCCGGTCGATGCGCGCGGCTGTGGCGGGATCCGCCGCTCAGGGGACCTGCGCGCCCTCGGCGTTCACGTACAGGGCGTAGACCGAGGTGCTCGCGCACATGAACAGCCGGTCCTTCTTGGCGCCGCCGAAGCACAGATTGGCGCAGCCCTCCGGCAGATGGACCTTGCCGATCAGCGCGCCGTCGGGGGCGTAGCAGCGGACCCCGTCCTCGGCCGGGTCACCCCACCCCATGCTGCACCACACATTCCCCTGCGTGTCGCAGCGGAGGCCATCGGTCATGCCCGGGGCGAAATCCTCGGCAAAGATACGGCCGTTGCGCAGGCTCGTCCCCACGATTTCGAACACGCGGATATGCGACGGGCCGCCATGCGAGATGCCGCTGTCGACCACGTACAGGCGCTGCCCGTCCGGCGAGAAGCAAAGCCCGTTCGGCCGCACGAAGTCGTCCGCCACCACCGTTGCCGACCCGGTCGCCGGATCGAGCCGATAGACGTTGCGGGGCAGTTCGGCGGTGGCGGCGTGCCCCTCGTACGGGCCATCGATCCCGTAGCCCGGGTCGGTGAACCACACCGCCCCATCGGACGCGACCACCACGTCGTTAGGGGCGTTCAGCTTCCGTCCGTCGAACCGGTCGATCAGGACGGTGATCCGCCCGTCATGCTCCGTCCGGGTGACCCGTCGGGCGTCGTGCTCGCAGGAGACCAGCCGCCCCTCCCGGTCGCGCGTATTGCCGTTGGTGTAGTTCGAGGGGGCGCGGAACACCGAGAGATGCCCGTCTTCCTCGTTCCAGCGAAGCATGCGGTTATTCGGGATGTCGCTGAACACCAGGCAGCGGAGGTCGCGGAAATAGACCGGGCCCTCGGCCCAGCGGAAACCGCTCGCGATGCGCTCGATCCCGGCATTTCCCTGCCGCGCGGTGAAGCGGCGGTCCAGCACCTCGATGCGCGGATCGGGGTAGCGCGTGTCTGGCAGCAGCCCCAGCGGCAGCCCGCGGACGGCGTGGGTCGGACGCATGTCTCGCTCCCTCCGGTTCGGCCGCCCTCAATACGCCGGGACGACGACCTTGTTCTCTCCCTCATAGGCGGGATTGGCGACCGGCATGAAGACCCAGCCGAACCCGAATTGGTCCGGCACCTCGGTGGGGCCGACCCGCGGCGTGATCATGCCGAGGCCCGCAACGCCCCGAAGCGTCCGCCCGGTGGTGCGACAGAGCCGCTGCATGGCTTCGAGCATGGGGCCGTCGAACTGTTCCGTCACGAGGCCGGCGGACAGGATCACCACGCCGGGGTGCAGCGCGTTCACCCGGCCACGTGCGCCCGCGATCGCCGCCTGGAGGGAATGCCGCAGGGACGCCGCGCTCCACGGCTTGCCGTCCGGCCAGGCATAGCCGGGGAAGGGTACGGTCTCGAGCGCCAGCAGGCGGTCGAGGGTCTGCAGCGACCATTCCCGGATGCGCGTGTCGACGCCGGCCATCACCAGCCCGACGCGATTGCCGGAGGTGAACAAGGTCTGCACCGACGCGAACACCGCCAGCTCATGCACGCCGAACCCGCTGGACGCGGCGAAGCTCGCCATTTGGGCAAACAGCGGGTGCGCACCCCAGACCGCCATGAACTGGCGGAATGCCGCCACATGCATTGCGGCGACCGTGGTTTCCACGGGACCCAGCAGTGGGTCCCCGGCCGCGTCCAGCCATGCCTGCAGGCGCAGGCAGCTCCAGGCGAGCGGGTAGCGTCGCACGCCGGTCCAGTGCAGAGGCTGGGAGGCGGCGGCGTGCGCCGCGAAGGCACCGCCGGTGATCGCGTCGTAGGCGGCGATGACCTCCTGCAGCAACGCAGGAGTGACGGTGAGGGGCTCGCGCGGCACCGGGCGGGGGCGCATGGGCCCTTCCTCCCGGTCGACGATCGCGCGATCGGCGAAGCGGACTCCGGGTTGCATCACACCGGGAGTCGGCATCTCCGCCGCGTCGCGCGCCAGGGCGACTACGTGGCCGAGCAGCGTTTCCCCCTCCGCCAGATCGGGGGTGGTGGTGACGGCGCTGCAGCGCGCGCAGCGGAAGGCGATGCCGATCAGATGGCCGGGCCGGTACGCCTGCACCAGCACTTGGCCGCAGTCGCAGGCGAGCGCATCCGGACCGTCGCCGACCAGCACCGGGCCGGTCCCGACCTGCAGGAAATGCGGGGTGAGGTCCATCCGCGACGCGCCGCTCAGCGCGTCACCAGTCAAACAGGCTTTGCAGCCAGCCCTTGCGGGACGGCTGGATGATCGGCGTCTCGCCGTTCTCCTGCGTGTCGCCCAGCGCCGCGTTGGTCCGGATGCGCTGGGCTTCCTTGGTCGGATCGACCAGAACCGCCGTCGTGGTCTTCTGGTCCCGCCAGAACAGCAGCTTGTCCACGAAGCTCGGATCGCCCGAATCGAGGCTCGCGTCGCGGTTCACCTCACGCCGGATGTCGTTCGACACCGGCGGGCCCGCCTGTTCCAGCAGCACCTGGTCTCCCGGCGAGGCCGCGGCCTGGGGACCGCCCAGCGCCACCTGCGGGACCAGCGTCTCTTCGGCCTGACGCCGCGCCGACTGCTCCTGCGGACGCGGCGCGCCGGGCCGTGGTGGGCGCAGGGTGTAGTCCGGCGGCATGGAGAGGGGCGCGCGCGTGGTCACGGTGAACTCGTCCGGGGCATCCCGGGTCATGCCGAACGTGCGGGTCAGGCTGCCGCTGTCGCAGCCGGCCAGCAGCGTGGCACTCACGAGCAGAGCGGCCGCCGCGGCGGACCGTTGACGGAATCCGGAGGAGGTCATGGGCGTGTTCCTTAGCCGTGGTGCCACGCGAGCCGCAAGGGCAGGCGCGCCGCATCCGGCCACGAATCTCATCAAGCGCGCCGCTTCGCCCCCTTGGATGGTCAGAGCGGCAGCAGCCGCCATGCCACCACGAGCAGGATCACCGCCATCACCACCCGCAGCACGTCGCTCGGCACGCGGATCGCGAGCTGGCTGCCGCCGATGACTCCGGGGACCGAACCGAGCAGCAGCGCGCCCAGGGTCGCCCAGTCGATCGCGCCGAGATACCAGTGGCCGAGGCCGGCCAGGAAGGTGAGCGGAACCGCGTGTGCCACGTCCGCGCCCACCAGGCGCGAGGGCGGCGACCGGGGGTAGAGGAAGACCAGCGCCGTCATGCCGAGCGCCCCCGTGCCGACGGAGGTCAGGGTCACGATGACGCCCAGGACGGCGCCGGCCGCAACCGTCAGCCACGCCGTCAGCCTGGGATTGAGTGCCGCGCGCTCCCGGCCGCCGCGCCCCAGGATCCATCTCTGGAACAGCAGCGTGATCGCGGTCAGCCCAAGCGCGCAGGCGAGGATGGTCGAGAGCGTGACGTTGGAGGAGCGGCCGTGTTCCTGCGCCGTGTTGAGCACGAAGATCGTCGCGGCGGTGGTGGGCACGCTTCCCAGCGCGAGCCGGCCGGCGATCGCCCAGTCCACGTTCTTGCTCAGTCCGTGGCAGGCCGTGCCCACGCTCTTGGTCGCGGCCGCATACAGTAGGTCGGTGCCAACCGCCGCATTGGGCGCCATCCCGAACACCAGCACGAGGAGCGGCGTCATCAGCGCGCCGCCCCCCACACCGGTCATGCCGACGAGCCCCCCCACGAGGAACCCGGACAAGGTGAGCTTCCAGTCCATCGGCAGCCTTCGGCGATCAGCGGCGAGAATGTGCGGACGACGTGCAGGTCACCCGATCAGCCCGCGGGCCCGCAAGGCGTCAACCACCTGCTCCGCCAGTGCCTCGGGCGGCGCCTCCAGCGTCTGCAGCCGGATTTCCGGATCCACCGGCGGCTCGTAGGGCGCATCAACCCCGGTGAAGTTCCGGATCTGCCCCGCATCCGCCTTGCGATACAGCCCCTTCGGGTCGCGCCGGCGGCATTCGTCCACCGGCGTGTCGACGAAGATCTCCAGGAACTCGCCCGCCTCCACGCTGTCGCGCGCCAGCATCCGCTCCGACCGATAGGGCGAGATGAACGACACCAGCACGATCAGCCCGGCTTCCACGAACAGCTTCGCCACCTCGGCGACCCGGCGGATGTTCTCCACCCGGTCCGCCTCGGAGAAGCCCAGGTCCTTGTTCAGCCCGTGCCGGACGTTGTCGCCGTCCAGGATCATCGTGTGGCGGCCCATCGCATGCAGCCGCTTCTCCACCAGGTTGGCGATCGTCGACTTGCCTGCCCCGGACAGGCCGGTGAACCACAGCACCGCCGGCGTCTGACCCATCAGCCCGCCGCGCGCCGCCTTGTCGACGTCCAACCGCTGCCAATGCACCTCGTTGCGCGCCGCCCCGAGCGCGGTGACCAGCCCGGCGCCGACCGTGTTGCGGGTCAGCCGGTCCACCAGGATGAACCCGCCCAGCGTCCGGCTCTCGGCATAGGGCTCGCACACCACCGGATGCGACAGCGAGATCGACACCCGCCCGATCTCGTTGAGCGCGAGTTCCCGCACCGGCGTCTCGGTCAGGCTGTCCACGTCGAGCCGCGTCGTGATCTCGGTCACCGTGCCGATCACCGACCGCGTGCCCAGCAGGAAGTGGTAGGCGCGGCCGCGGAACAGCGGCGTCTCGTCCATCCAGACGATCCAGGCGTCCACGCTCTCCGCCCGCTTCGGCAGCGCTGCCGCGGCCAGCACGTCGCCGCGCGAGACGTCGATCTCCCGGTCCAGCACCAGCGTCACCGGATCACCCGCCGCCGCGCTCTCCCGGTCGCCATCCATGGTGACGATCCGCGTGACCCGCGCCTCGAGCCCCGAGGCGCTGTTGGCGATCAGGTCGCCGGGCCGCAGCGTCCCGCCGGCCAGCGTTCCCGCATAGCCGCGGAACAGGTGGTCCGGCCGGTTCACCCATTGCACCGGCATGCGGAACGCACTCGGCACCGCCGGCCGCGGCTCCGCCTGCTCCAGCGCCGCCAGCACCGACGGGCCCTGGTACCAGGGCATGCGTGCGCTCGGGCCGGTCACGTTGTCCCCGTCGCGGGCCACGACCGGGATCGCGGTCAGCCGCACGTCCCCCAGCCGGTCCAGCAGCGCGGTGAACGCGGCGGTGATCTCCTCGAACACGGCGGGGTCGAACCCCACCAGGTCCATCTTGTTCACCGCGAGCACGATGTCGCGGATGCCCAGCAGCGAGGCGATCGCGGCGTGGCGGCGGGTCTGTGCCAGCAGACCCTTGCGCGCATCCACCAGCAGCACCGCCAGGTCCGAGGTCGAGGCCCCGGTCACCATGTTCCGCGTGTATTGCTGGTGCCCCGGCGCGTCGGCCAGGATGAACCGCCGCCGCGGCGTCTCGAAGTAGCGGTAGGCCACGTCGATCGTGACGCCCTGCTCGCGTTCGGCGGCAAGCCCGTCCACCAGCAGCGCGTAGTCGAGCTGCCCGTCGCCCACGGTGCCCCAGCGCCGCGAATCCCGTTCCAGCCCGACCAGCACGTCCTCGGGGATGGCGCCGCATTCCGCCAGCAGCCGGCCCAGCAGGGTCGACTTGCCGTCATCCACGCTGCCGCAGGTCAGCACGCGAAGGAGGGAGGCGGGCATCAGAAATATCCCTCGCGCTTCTTGCGTTCCATCGAGGCGTCCTCGTCGCGGTCGATCAGCCGGCCAGCCCGCTCCGATTGCCGGGACGCGCGCATCTCCGCCAGCAGGTCGTCGAGCGTCGCCGCATCCGACTCGACCGCGGCCGAGAGCGGGTAGCAGCCCAGCGAGCGGAAGCGCACACGGCGCGCCACCGGCGTCTCCCCGGGCGCAAAGCGCATGCGATCGTCGTCCACGACGATGATCTGCCCGTCCCGCAGCACGGTCGGACGCTCCGCCGCGAAATACAGCGGCACCACGTCGATCCCCTCCGCCGCGATGTAGGTCCACACGTCCAGTTCGGTCCAGTTGGACAGCGGGAACACGCGCAGCGTCTCCCCGGGCGCGAGCATGCCGTTGTAGAGGCTCCACAATTCCGGCCGCTGGCGCTTCGGCTCCCAGGCGTGGCCGGGGCCGCGCACCGAGAACACGCGCTCCTTCGCGCGCGAGCGCTCCTCGTCCCGCCGCGCCCCGCCGATCGCCACGTCGTACTTGCCGTCCGTCAGCGCCTGCTTCAGCGCGTCCGTCTTCATCACCTGCGTGTAGGTGCTGCCGTGGTCGAACGGGTTGATCCCCTGCCGCAGCCCCTCCTGGTTCGTGTGCACGCGCAAATCGAGCCCGTACCGCGCCGCCGTCCCGTTCCGGAACGCGATCATGTCCCGGAACTTCCACGTCGTGTCGATGTGCAGCAGGGGGAACGGCGGCCGTGCCGGGAAGAACGCCTTGCGCGCCAGGTGCAGCAGCACCGTCGAGTCCTTCCCGATCGAATACAGCATCACCGGCCGCGACGCCTGCGCCGCAACCTCCCGCAGGATGTGGATGCTCTCCGCCTCGAGTACGCGCAAATGTGCCGGGCGATCGTCCATGCCGGTCCTTTCCGTCCTGTGATGCTGCCCAGGGACCGATCATCCTCGAGGACCGATCATCCTCGAACGCCGATCATCCTGGGGGCCGATCATCGATGCGGCGCCGCACCATGCCGCACCGGGGCCCTGATTGCACCAGAATAGCTGCGCCGCAGCATCCGCCGGAACGAGTCTGCGTTACTCGGCGGCGTCGTGCGTGGCGGCAGCCTGCCGCCGCTGCCGCTCGCGTGCCGTCTCCGGCACGCCGGCGCGCCGCAAGCCCTCGGCGTAGTGCTCCCGGTCGGCGGCGCGCTCCAGCGGGGTGGTGGCGAGCAGGCGGGCGATCGTGAAGTCCGGTTCGACCCGTTCCAGCCGCCGCAGCACCTCCTGCGCCTCCTCGATCCGCCCCAGATGGCCCAGTGCGGAGAGGTAGGGCTTGTACGTGGCGGAGAAGCCGGGATTCATCTGGGCGACGGCGCGGCCGGCGCTGGCCGCCGTCTCGTGCTCGCGCTTCAACAGATGGATCAGGACGAAGAACCCGTCGAAGAAGAAGGCGTGCGGGTCCAGCGGGGAGAGCCGGCGATAGCGATTCGCGCGGCGCTCCGCCTCCGCCAGCTCGCCCATGTAGGCGAACGCGATCGCGGACAGCGCCCAGGCCATCGGCAGGTTGGGGTTCAGCGACAGCGCCCGGTCATGCAGCGTGACCGCCTCCCGCAGCCGCCGGTGCATGAAGGCGCGCACGTGTCCGGCGATCGCCAGCGCGCGGGCGTCATACGGGTCGAGCACGATGGCCCGTTCGGCGAGATCGCCGGCGAGTTCCATGGCGGCCCGCGGGTCGTCGGCCCAGTCCTGGCCGACCAGGAACATCTGCCAATAGGCATACCAGGCGAAGGCGGCGGCGTGGTCGGGCTCCAGCGCCACCGCGCGCTCCAGATATTCGCCCGCCTGCATGAACGGCCCGCGCTCCAGGCGCCCGATCAGCGGGATCGCCCGCAGGATCAGGTCATAGGCGGTGGCGTCGGTGGCCGGGCGATGGGCGATGCGGCTCGCCTCGATACGCAGGATCTCGGGGTCGATCTGCGCGACCACCTCGGCGGCGATCTCGTCCTGCAGGCTGAGCAGGTCGTTGGATTGCCGGTCGAAGCGCCGCGCCCACACGACCTGGTTGCCGTCATGGAGGTCCAGCAGGCGAACGGTGATGCGCAGGCGGGCGCCGACACGCTGGATCGTGCCGTCCAGCAGCAGGTCGAGCTCGAACGCATCGCGGATCGCCGCCTCGTCGCGCTGCTCCGCCCCGAACCGGGCCAGCGAGTTCGAGGAAACGACGAACATCCAGCGGAACCGGGCGAGGGCGGTGGTGATCTCCTCGGCGAGGCCGGGAGCGAGATGCGCCTCCTCGTCCGTCGTTCCGATCAGTTGCATCGGCAGGACGCCGACCCGCGCACCGCTACGCCCCCGGTGGTCCCGGCGGTGTTCCGCGGGGGTGGCGAGCGCGCCGGCGGTCGCGGCCCTCTCCACCGGGGCGGTCGGCGCCGTCCCGCTGGTGGAGCGGCCGCGGATCGCCTGCAGCACCCTCTCGGTCTCGGGGGACGGGGCGACGTCCAGCAGGTCGCCCAGCGCGGCGCGGCAGCGCTCGTAGGCCTGGATCGCCATCCCGTGCTCGCCGCGTGCCGCATGGGCGTGCATCAACGCCCGCCACGCACCTTCATGCGCGCGGTCGATCTGCAGCATGCGCTGGGCCGCCTGGATGGCGGCATCCGGGTCGCCATCCGGCCGCAGCAGCGATTCCGCCACGGTACGGGCGCGATCACGGACCCGCTCCCGCTCGCCCACGAGCCATGCGTCGAATGCCGGGTCGATCCCGTCCAGGTCCTCGAGCAGGTCGCCGTCGAGCAGCGCGAGGGACGCCGGGTGTTCGGTCGAGGCCTGCATCACCTCGTCGACGTCCACCCAGACCGTGCCGGGGCGCAACGAGAGATGGTCCCGGGTGACGTGTAGGACTTCGACCCCGACGGGGGCCAGCGCGTCGAGCAGGCGATGGATTTCCTGCCGAAGGGAGGCGCGGGCCTGCTCCTCCAGCCGCCGGCTCCAGAGCAGTTCGGCCAGCCGGCCGCGCAGCACGGGCCGGGGACGGGACAAGGCGATGATGGCGAGCAGCGCGCGAGTCTTGCGGCCGGAGGGAAGCACGCTCTGGCTGGCCACCGTCCAGGCATCCATCTGCCCGATCAGGCGGAGCCGCATGACCGGTTGCGCCGCCTGGAGCGGGGCCATGTGACTTGCGGAGCGCTGATGGGTCCCTGCCATTCGCCGGCCCGTGAGGTTGAGTCCCGTTTCTAGGCCCTCCGCCCCCACAACGCCAATTGTAAAGGGTTCGCTTTAGAGAGCCGCTTCTGACAAGATTTGTTTCGTGTCCCCCTGCCACACGTCACGATAGCGTGCCAGCCAGCGTTCCGCCTGTGTCGGTTCGCCGGAAAGGATCGCGTGTAACGGCTCCAGGTGGCGCGTTTCGTCCCTGCCCTGCGGGTCCAGACGCGCTCGGGCCCGCAGGCCATCGGTGGCGATCGCCACCGCGTCCCGGGCGAGATCACGCAGCGTGCCGTCCCGGAACGGCGCGGCGAGCCCCAACCGCGGCACGGCCGCCCGCAGCGTCACCGCGTCTTCCCACGTCATGTCGCGCAGCAGCGTCTCGGCCGCGGCGAGCGCGGCCTCGTCGTACAGCAGGCCCACCCACAGGGCGGATTGTGCGATCATCATGTCGAGCCGGCCGGCATCGGCGCCCCGCATCTCGAGGAAGCGCTTCAGGCGGACGTCGGTGAACACGGTCGTCAGATGGTCGGCGAAGTCGCCCACGGTTGGCGTGGCCTGCACGAGGTTGTGCAGCTTGCCGTCCATGAAATGACGGAAGGACTGGCCGGCGACGTCGACGTAACGCCCGTCCCGATAGACGAAATACATCGGAACCTCGTCGACGACCCAGCGCACGTAGCGCTCGAACCCGAACCCCGGCTCGAACATCACCTTGGGAATGCCGGCGCGCTGGTTGTCGGTGTCGGTCCAGACCTGCGCGCGGTAGGAGAGGTAACCGTTCGGCTCGCCCTCGGTGAACGGGGAGTTGGCGAACAGCGCGGTGGCGACCGGTTGCAGCAGCAGCGAGACGCGCAGCTTGCGCACCATGTCGGTCTCGCTCGAATAGTCGAGATTGACCTGCACGGTACAGGTGCGCGTCATCATGTCGAGGCCGAGACTGCCGACCAGCGGCATGTATCGGCGCATGATGGCGTAGCGGCCCTTGGGCATCCAGGGCATCGCGGCGCGCGTGGCGAGCGGATGGAATCCCAGCGGGGCGAAGCCGACCCGGAGGTCGGCGGCCACGCTGCGCACCTGGTCGTAATGGGCGGCGAACTCGGCCGCGGTATCGTGCAGGGTCTCGAGCGGCGCGCCGGAGAGCTCGAGCTGGCCGGCGGGCTCCAGCGACACCGAGGCGCCGCCGTCGAGCTTCAGGCCGATGATCTGGCCCTGGTCGAGAATCGGCTCGCCGCCGAACCGGGCGAGGCCGGTCAGCAGGTCGCGGATGCTGCCCGGCTGGCCGTCGGAGGGCAGGTATGGCGGCGGCGCGAGATCGTCCAGCCGGAAGCCGAACTTCTCGTGTTCGGTGCCGATCCGGAAGGCGGAGGCGGGTTTGCAGCCGGCCGCGATATGGTCCGCCAACTGGCGGACCGACGTGATCGGCGTGGAGTCGGCGTCTCCCGGATTGGACATGGGGGTTCCGGATCTTCGATTGATGACGATCGTACTAGCCGCAACCGGGCGCCTGCAACAAGGCCAGCCCCGCGATGCATGCCGTCTCGGCCCGAAGGACGCGGGGCCCGATCTGCACCGTTCTCACAATTGGGTGGGATCGGAGGGCGTCAAGTTCAGCAGGTACGAAGCCTCCCTCGGGCCCCACCAGCAGGCCGGCGCGGGCATTGGGGTGCAGGCCGGCGGCCTCGGGGCTGCGCTCGACCGCGGCGAACAGGGGGCGATCGGCGGGCCAGCCGTCCAGCAGTGCCGCCATGGGCCGGGGCGCCGCGATCTCCGGCACGGTGAGGCGCTCGCACTGTTCGGCGGCCTCGATCGCGATCGCGCGCAGCCGCTCCCCATTCACCCGATGGGCGTTGGTGCGCGCGGTGATCACCGGCAGCAGCGCGGCAGCCCCGAGTTCGGTGGCCTTCTGCACGACGAGGTCGGTCGCATCCCGTTTCAGGAGCGCAAAGGCGAGCCAGAGATCGCCATCCGGCCGCTGCGGCCTGTCCGCTTCCTCCACCACCACCTCGGCGCGATCGCGCCGCAGGCTCGCGAGCCGCGCCAGCCATTCGCCGTCCCGGCCGTTGAACAGGCGCAGCCGGCTCCCCGGCGCGCGGCGGAGGACGGTGCCGAGATAGTGCGCCTGGGCAGCGGCGAGCGGCAGCACGGCGCCCGCGGCGAGCGGCGCGTCGACGTAAAGGCGGGGATCGGTACTCACGGGCGGATTGACCGGTGCATGGCGGCGGGCACAGTAGCAGCCATGCAGCCGCGCACCGAACCCGCCCTGCCGTCGGGCCATGCCTCGGGTGGCCCCTCGGCCTCCGGCCCCACCGTCTCCGGCCACACCGACATCGTCGCCACCGGCTGGGTGGCGCGCCTGCCGCCGGCCTGGGTGCCGTACGTGCTGCTCGCGCGCGCCGACCGGCCGATCGGCACCTGGCTGCTGTTCCTGCCGGGCCTGTGGGGGATCCTGCTGGCGCGCCCCGGCGGGTGGGAAGCCGCGCGACTCGTCCTGCTGTTCGCGATCGGCAGCCTGGCGATGCGCGCGGCGGGTTGCGTGGTGAACGACCTGTGGGACCGGGACATCGACCGCAAGGTCGCGCGGACCGCGGGCCGGCCGCTCGCCTCGGGCGCGCTGCGGCCCCGCCAGGCCTTCGCCTTCCTGGCCGTGCTGCTGGCCGTGGGGCTGGGCGTGCTGCTGCAGCTCCCGCCGCTGTGCTGGGCCCTGGGCGTGAGCTCGCTCGTCCTGGTCGCGCTGTATCCGCTGGCGAAGCGCGTGACGTGGTGGCCGCAACTCGTCATGGGCTTCACCTTCGGTTTCGGTGCGCCGATGGGCTACGCGGCTGGCACGGACCGGATCGATGCCGCCTGGGCGGTGCTGTATGCCGCGGCGATCCTGTGGGACCTGGGCTTCGACACGATCTACGCGCACCAGGACCGGGAGGACGATGCGCTGGTCGGCGTGAAGTCCACCGCCCGCCTGTTCGGGGAGCAGACGCGTCCGTTCCTGGCCGCGTGCTACGCGGGCTGCATCCTGGTCCTGGCCGCCGCGGGCTGGCTGGCCGGCCTCGGCCCCTGGTTCTACCCCGCCCTCGCCCTTCCGGCCGGGCTGCTCGCGTGGCAGGTGATCCGGCTCGACATCCACGATCCGGCCCTGTGCCTGCGGCTGTTCCGAGCCAACCGGGAGGCCGGGCTGGCGGTCGGGCTCGCGATCCTGGCCGGCTGGATGTGAGCCCGGATCTCGCCGCCTTCGTCCGCGCCCACACCGTGCTGGCGCGGGCGCCGATCGTGCCGGAGATCGAGCTGCACCTCGCCACCGAGATCACGCCGATCTGGCAGGCGACCGAGACCTGGCTCGCCGAACGCAACGTGGAGCCGCCGTTCTGGGCGTTCGCCTGGCCGGGCGGGCAGGCGCTGGCACGTCACGTGCTGGACCACCCGCAAACCGTCGCGGGCAAGCGCGTGCTCGACTTCGCGGCCGGCGGCGGACTCGCCGCGATCGCCTGCGCCATGGCGGGCGCGGCTTCGGTGGAGGCGGCGGAGATCGACCCGCTCGCGGTCGCCGCGATCGACCTCAACGCCGCGGTGAACGGCGTGGCGGTCACCGCCACGGGCGGCGACGTCGTAGGCGCGGCGTGCCGCTGGGACCTCATCCTGTGCGGCGACGTCTGCTACGAGGCCCCGATGACCGGCCACATCCTGCCCTGGCTCCGCGGCCTCGCGGCGCAGGCCGGGGTCTGGGTCGCCGACCCCGGCCGGGCCTACCTCCCGCGGGAGGGGCTCGCCGCCTTTGCCGAATACCGCGTTCCCACCACCCTGGAGCTCGAGGACCGCACGGAGCGGGTCGTGCGCCTGTTCCGCATGGCCGCCATCGGGACCGCGTGACGCTCGGCCGGTGCGTGCGCCCCGGCGCCGCGGGCGCGGCTCGCCTCGGCGGCCCGCCCGGGATCAACCCGCCCGAGCGCCCTGCCTCTCGGGCATTGCGGCGGCGGCCTCGTGTGGCGCGGGAACGTGCGGCAGCAGCTTCGGCCGGGCGAGCCATTCCCGCCCCCGCAGCATCACGTCGAAATACAGCGTGGGCAGCAGCTTCGTCTTCAACACCCAGGCGCTGCGCCGCGGCTTGGTGGAGTCCCACGGCACGGTCGGCAGCAGTTTCCCGCCATAACCGAACTCGGCCAGCACGACCTTGCCCCGCTCGACCGTCAACGGGCAGGAGCCGTAGCCGTCATAGACCGCATGCGGATCACGACCCTCCAGCACGGCGACCAGGTTCTCCGCCACGACCGGGGCCTGCTTGCGGATCGCCGCCGCCGTCTTGGCGTTCGGTGCCGAACAGGCGTCGCCCAGCGAGAACACGTTGCCGTATCCCGGGTGCCGCAGCGTCTCCGGGTTGACCTCGACCCATCCGGCCGCGTCCGCGAACGGAGAGGCGCGGACGACGTCGGGCGCCACCTGAGGCGGGACGACATGCAGCATGTCGAAGCTGCGCGTCTCCTCGGTCACGCTGCCGTCGGGCTGCCTGGTCGCGAACACGGCGGTGCGGGCGGGGCCGTCCACCGATTTCAGCACCGATTGCAACGCGAGCTTCGCACCGTACCGCTCGACGTAGCGCATCAGCGGCGGGACGTAGGCGGCGACGCCGAACAGGGCGGGGGCCGCGGTGTGGAAGGTCACGTCGATGTTGCGCAGCACGCCCTTCTGCCGCCAGGCGTCGCAGGAGAGATACATCGCCTTCTGCGGCGCACCGGCGCACTTGATCGGCATCGGGGGCTGGGTGAACAGCGCCGTCCCGTGCTGCAGCCCCTGCACCAGCTCCCAGGTGTAGGCGGAGAGGTCGAAGCGGTAGTTCGAGGTCACGCCGTTGCGCCCGAGCGTCTCCTCCAGCCCCGGGATCGCCGCCCAATCCAGCTTGAGCCCTGGCGCGACGATCAGCGCGCGGTAGCCGATCCGGGTGCCGTCCTCCAGGATCACCGCATTGGCTTCGGGCTCGAACCCGGCCGCCGCGGCGCGCACCCATTGCACGCCGGGTGGCAGCGTGCGCTGCATCGGCCGGCTGGTCTGCGCGCGATTGAACACGCCGCCGCCCACCAGCGTCCAGCCCGGCTGGTAGTAGTGCGTCTCGCGCGGCTCGATGATCGCGATGCGCAGGGTCCGGCGGCGGCGCAGCAGGCTCGCGGCGGCCGCGCAGCCGGCGGCCCCGCCGCCCACGACCAGCACGTCGTACTGCGTGGCCGGCGTGTCGGGTTCGGCCGCCGCCTGGGGCTGCGCCGCGTCCCAGGCGGCGTCGAGCCGGGGACGCAGCCCGGACAGGTCGTATCCCGCGTCCTTCGCCGCGGCCAGGATCGCGGCGGGATCGAGATGCGGCGCCTGCGACAAGGCCCAGAGCGTGGTCGAGCGGGTGCCGGTGCGGCAGAACGCGAGCACCGGACCGCGCAGCTCCTGCAGAGCGGCGGCGAACGCCTGCACGTCGGCATCGGTGACCTTGCCCGACACCACGGGGATGTGCCGGTAGGCCAGGCCGAGCCGGCGCGCGGTCGCCTCGAGCAGGGCGGAGGGCGGCTGCCCTTCGGCCTCTCCGTCGGGCCGGTTGTTGATGATGGCGCGGAAGCCCAGGGCGGACAGGCCGCCCAGGTCCTCGGCCGAGACTTGCGGCGCGACCGAGAGCGCCGGCGTCAGGCGGCAGAGCGTCTCCATGGCGGGGCCCTCAGAACAGGTCGACGGGAAGCTTCAGGTAGCGGACGCCATTGGCCTCCGCCGGCGGCATCGCCCCCGCCCGCATGTTCACCTGCACGCTCGGCAGGATCAGGCGCGGCATGCCCAGCTTGGCATCGCGTTCGGTGCGCATCTGCACGAAGGCGTCCTCGGTGGTGCCGTCATGGACGTGGACGTTCTTCGCGCGCTCCTCGGCCACCGTGGTCTCCCAGCGATAGTCGTCGCGCCCCGGTGCCTTGTAGTCGTGGCACATGAAGAGCCGGGTCTGTGGCGGCAGGGCGAAGATCTTCTGGATCGAGCGGTAGAGCTGCCGTGCATCGCCCCCCGGGAAGTCGCAGCGCGCGGTGCCGTAATCCGGCATGAACAGCGTGTCGCCGACGAAGGCGGCATCCCCGATCACGTAGGTCATGCAGGCCGGCGTATGGCCGGGTGTATGCAGGGCCGTCGCGGGCAGGTTGCCGACCCGGAACTGCTCCCCGTCCTTGAACAGATGGTCGAACTGCGAGCCGTCGCGGGCGAACTCCGGCTCCACGTTGAACGCCTTGCCGAACGTCTCCTGCACGGTGCGGATGTTGCTGCCGATCGCCAGCTTGCCGCCGAGCTGCTGTTGGACATAGGGCGCGGCCGAGAGGTGGTCGGCGTGGACATGCGTCTCGAGCAGCCACTCCACCTCAAGGCCGGATTGCCTGACGAAGGCGATGACCGCGTCGGCCGATTGCCGGCTGGTGCGGCCCGACGCGGGATCGAAGTCGAGCACGGTATCGATGATCGCGGCGCGGCGGGTCTCGGGATCGGCGACCACGTAGCTGACCGTGAAGGTCGCCTCATCGAAGAAGGCTTTCACCTGAGGCTGCACGGGAATCCTCCGTTCTTGGGATGCCGCATGGCGGTGCGGCATCGATGGTTAGCAATTTTGCGAAAGTGACTTGCAAACTTTAGCGATACTTCTAATTGAAGCGCTGACGCCGCGGTTCAAGCCCCCGCGGCCCGGATGAGCGCAGACCCCAACCGCGCCGGACCAGGAGAGACGCCACGTGCCTTCCGACCCCAGCCCCGTCACCATGAACGGCCGTGCGGCCGCCGATCCGGCCCCGCCGGTCGCGGTCCCGGCCCCACGGCCCCCTTGCCCGCCGATGCTGCACGATCCCGCGCCCGAGTTCCGCGCGCGCACCACGGCGGGGGAGGTCAGCCTGTCCGACTACCGCGGCCGCTGGATCCTGTTCTTCTCGCACCCGGCCGACTTCACGCCGGTCTGCACCAGCGAGTTCATCGCCCTGGCCGGAGCCGCGGACCGGTTCGCCGCGCTCGGCTGCGACCTGCTGGCGCTGTCGGTCGACAGCCTGTTCGCCCATCTCGCCTGGGTCCGGAGCATCCGCGCGCAATTCGGCGTCGAGATCCGGTTCCCGATCATCGAAGACCCGTCGATGGCGATCGCCCGCGCCTACGGCATGATCCACCCGCGCGCGCCGGACGCCGCCACCGTGCGGGCGGTGTTCGTCATCGACCCGGCCGGGATCATCCGCGCGATCACCTGGTACCCGATGAATGTCGGTCGCAACGTCGACGAGCTGCTGCGCCTCGTCGCCGCCCTGCAGACCGCCGACCGGCACGACGTCTCCACGCCCGAGGGCTGGCGCCCCGGTGAACCGGTCCTGCTGCCGCCCTCGCTCGAGGCGGGTGCCGGCGCGGAGGCCGGCGGTGACGACTGGTATTACCGCACCATCCCGCTGCCCGACGCCGCCCCGGCGGAGGAAGCGCGATGAGCGCCGATCCCGCCGACCTGGCCCGCGCGGTCGCCGTGCTGCGCACGCTCGCCAACCCGACCCGGCTGCGCATCGTGATGCATCTGCTGCAGGGCGAGGCGGCCGTCAGCCAGATCGAGCAGGCGCTTGGACTGCGCCAGCCGAACCTCTCCCAGCAGCTGGCCGAACTACGGGATGCCGGCGTCGTCACCTCCCGGCGGGAGGCGAAGTCGGTGATCTACGCCCTCGATGGCGCCGAGATCCCCGCATTGGCGGCGATGCTGCAGCGGATGTTCGTGCCCGGCGCTGCCGGGGCGCCGGCGCCTGGAGGCGCGGGGCTGCCGCGCGTCACTGGGGCGCCGAGCGGCACGGGCTTGCCCGACTTCGCGGATGGCGGCGCTGGGCATGCCGGCGCTGGGCATGCCGGCGCCGACCGTCCTGGCGCCGACCGTCCCGGAGCTGACGGTCTTGGCGCCGGGCGCATTGGCGCGGGACAGCCCGAGGCCGGACCCGAGGGGCGCACCAGCGCCGCCGTATCCAACCGGCCGCGGCAAGCCGCGGCGTTCGCCATCGTGGGGGGAGCTCGATGAGTGGCCTGACATCCTACCTGCCGGCCTTCCTCGGCGGCGTGCTGATCGGCACGTCCGCCGCCCTGGTGCTGCTGCTGCTCGGCCGGATCGCCGGCATCAGCGGTATCGTGGCCAACCTGCTGCCGCCGGTCGGCGCCGACTGGATGTGGCGCGCCGCCTTCGTCCTCGGCCTGATCGGCGGACCGCTGCTGTTCATCGCCGTGACCGGCGCACCGCCCGAGATCGAGATCGCCGCAACGCCCGTGACCCTGGTCGTGGCCGGGCTGCTGGTCGGGTTCGGGACACGGCTTGGGTCGGGCTGCACCAGCGGGCACGGCGTCTGCGGGCTCGCCCGTCTTTCGCCCCGCTCAATCGTCGCGGTCGCGACCTTCATGGCGACCGCCATCCTCACCGTCTTCATCCGGAGCCACGTGCTGTGAAGATCCTGAGTGCCCTCGCGGCCGGCCTGATCTTCGGGTTCGGCCTCACCCTGTCCGGCATGGTGAACCCCGCGCGCGTGCTGGGCTTCCTGGATTTCGCCGGAGAATGGGACCCGACGCTCGCCTTCGTGCTGGCCGGCGCCGTGCTCGCCTCCGCCGTCGGCTACGGGCTGATGGGCCGCTTCGCCCACCCCGTGTTCGAGGGCAGCTTCGCCGTCCCCACCAGCCGTGACATCGACCTGCGCCTCGTGGGCGGGTCGGCGCTGTTCGGCATCGGCTGGGGGCTGGCCGGGTTCTGCCCCGGCCCGGCCGTCGCCTCGCTGTCGCTGGGCCTCGGCAAGAGCGTGCTGTTCGTGGCCGCGATGCTGGTGGGCATGGTGCTGTTCCGTCTGCTGCCGAGCGCCGCGCCGCGCGCTCGCCACGCCTGACGGAGCTGTCCATGGACGTGACCACCAGCGTACTGGCGGTGCTCTCGGGCAGCGCCGTCGGCTTCGTGCTCGGACTGATCGGCGGCGGCGGGTCGATCCTGGCGACGCCTCTGCTGCTCTACGTCGTCGGACTCGAGCCGCATGCCGCGATCGGCACCGGCGCCCTGGCGGTGTCGGTCAACGCCTTCGCGAATTTTGCCGGCTACGCCCGCGCCGGCCGGGTCCGCTGGCGTCCGGCCATCCTGTTCGCCGTGATCGGCATCGTCGGGGCTGCCATCGGATCAAGCCTGGGGAAGGTGTTCGACGGGCAGCGGCTGCTGCTGCTGTTCGCGATCCTGATGGTGGTGGTCGGCGTGCTGATGCTGCGCCGCAAGCCGCAGCCGGTGGGGGACCCGAACATGGTGGCCGGCGGCCGCATCAGCGTGCCGAAGGTGACCGGGGCGGCGCTGTCCGTCGGCTTGCTGTCCGGCTTCTTCGGGATCGGCGGCGGCTTCCTGATCGTGCCCGGGCTGCTGTTCTCGACCGGCATGCCGATGATCGCGGCGGTCGCGTCCTCGCTGCTCTCGGTGGGCACGTTCGGGCTGACGACGGCAGTGAACTACGCCTTGTCGGGCCTGGTCGCCTGGGGCATCGCCGCCGAATACATCCTTGGCGGGCTGGCGGGCGGGTTCCTCGGCATGCGGTTGGCCGCGCATCTCTCCACCCGCAAGGCCGCGCTCACCCGGGTGTTCGCCGGCATCATCTTCGTGGTGGCGGCCTACATGCTCTGGCGGACCGCGGGTGCTCTGCACCTGTGGTGAGTTCGACGCCTCGGGCAATGCCGATTGCGGCGGAAAGGAAGGTGGGGGCCGATCGACCCCCGCCGTCCCGGATCAGGCTTCGTCCCGCAGCTCCAGGAAGCGCGCGATCAGCGCGTTGGTGGAGCCGTCGTGGTGGTTCGGCGTCGCGCCCGGCTGCAGCTCCGGGATGATGCCGCCGGCGAGCTGCTTGCCGAGTTCGACGCCCCACTGATCGAAGCTGTCGATGCCCCAGAGGCAGCCCTGCACCGCGACCTTGTGCTCATACAATGCGATCAGCCGGCCCAGGGTGAACGCGTCCAGGTGCCGCACCAGGATCGTGTTGGACGGACGCTCGCCCTGCGCCACGCGCGCCGGCGCGACCAGGTTCATCTCCTCGGCGGTCGCACCCTTCGCCTGCATCTCCGTGCGGATCTCCGCCTCGGAGCGGCCGCGCAGCAGGGCCTCGGCCTGGGCGAAGGCGTTGGCGGCCAGGATGCGGTGCGCCTGCGGCCGGTTGTGGTCGGCGACGGCCGCCAGGATGAAGTCGACCGGCACCGGCCGTGTCCCCTGGTGCACGAGCTGCATGAAGCTGTGCTGCGCGTTGGTGCCCGGTTCGCCGAACACGACGGGGCAGGTGTCCCAGCCGGTCGGGTCGCCGGCCAGCGTCACGTGCTTGCCGTTGCTCTCCATCTCCAGCTGCTGGAGGAAGGCGGGGAGGCGCTTGAGGCGCTCGTCATAGGCGAGCACGCAATGGGTCGCGCAGCCCAGGGCGTTGATGTTCCAGATGCCGGCCATGGCGAGCAGCACCGGGAGGTTCTGCCGGATCGGGGTGTCGCGGAAATGGCAATCCATGCTCCACGCGCCGTTCAGAAGGGCCTGGAACTTGTCCCAGCCCACCGCGAGCGGAATGGACAGCCCGATCGGCGACCACAGCGAGTATCGCCCACCCACCCAGTCGCGGAAGCCGAACACGTGCTCCGGCGCGATCCCGAACGCGGCGGTCGCCTTCAGGTTGGTCGACAGCGCGGCGAAATGCGCGGTGACCGCCTTCTCCCCGAGATTGGCCACGATCCAGTCGCGCATGGCGGCGGCGTTGGTCATGGTCTCGAGCGTGGTGAAGGTCTTGGAGGCGACCAGGATCAGCGTGCGGGCGGGATCGAGCCCCTTCAGCACCTCGGCCGCGTCGTGCCCGTCGACGTTCGACAGGAACCGCGCCTCCATCTTCGCGTCGTTGCGCGCCCAGGTGAGGGCCTGCGTCACCATGCGCGGGCCGAGATCGGACCCGCCGATGCCGACGTTCACCACGGCCTCGAAAGCCTGGCCGGTGGCACCGCGTACCTCGCCGGAATGCACCGCCGTGACGAAGGCCTGCATGCGGTCGCGTTCGGCGCGGGCCAGCGATGCCGCCTCGTCCACGCCGCCGGGCAGCGCGGCCTTCATCTCCACCCCGGCGGGCGCCCGCAGCGCCATGTGCATGGCGGCCCGGTGTTCGGTCACGTTGACCGCCTCGCCCGCGAACAGCCGGCGGCGGAAGCCTTCCAGGTCCGCCGTTTCGGCCAGGGCGAACAGCGCCTCGAGCGCCGCGTCGTCGATGGCGGTCTTGGAGATGTCCAGCGTCAGGTCGTCGAACCGCGCCGTGAACCGCTTGGCCCGATCCGGGTCCGCGGCGAAGAGCGGGGTGATGCGGCGCCCATCCGGGCGGGCGGCGAGGTCGCGCAGGCCCGCGAAGGCAGCCTGGCGATCCGGAAAACGGGTCTGGGGCGCTGACATGGGCGCACGATAACGCAACCGGGGTGAACCGGACAGCACGGGATCGTGACAAGCCCGCGAGGATTTTCGCCACTTCGGTGTCGGCGGGGCGTCTAGCCAGACGTCCTCTGGACATCACGGGGGAGACCGATGCTCTACGCGATTCTCTGCTATCACGACGAGGACGTCGTGAACGCCTGGACCCAGGCCGAGGACGACGCCGTGCTCGCCAAGCGGGGGCGGGTGACCGACCCGCTGGCCGCGGCGGCACGGCTGGGACCGGCCGCCCGGCTGATGCCCACCACGGCCGCGGTGACGGTGCGGTCCGGCGCGGATCCGGTGGTGATCGACGGCCCGTTCGCCGAGACGAAGGAGCAGTTGCTGGGCTTCTACGTCGTGGAATGCGCCACGCTGGACGACGCCGTGGAGATCGCGCGGAAGATGGGCGTGGGCGAAACCGGGGCGTTCGAAATCCGCCCGCTCAAGCTCTACCTGCCCAGCACGCTCGACGCGGCCGCCAGGTGAACGAAATCGGATGGATCGACGGGATGCTGCGGGCGGCACGGCCGGCCGCCATGGCCGCGCTGCTGCGCCGCTTTCGCGATCTCGACCGGGCCGAGGAAGCGTTCCAGGAGGCGTGCTTTCGCGCGCTCAGGCACTGGCCGGCCAACGGGCCGCCGCGTGATCCCGCCGCCTGGCTGATCATGGTGGGGCGCAACGTCGCGCTCGACGACGTGCGCCGCCGGGCCCGCGACGTGCCGCTGCCCGACGAGGATGCGCTGTCCGACCTCTCCGACGTGGAGGAATTGGCGGCCGACCGGCTGGATGCGGCCGACTACCGGGACGATATCCTGCGGCTGCTGTTCACCTGCTGCCACCCCGCGCTGCCCGCCACGCAGCAGGTCGCGCTCGCGCTGCGCATCGTGTGCGGGCTGACGGTGGCCGAGGTCGCCCGCGCGTTCCTGGTGAGCGAGGTGGCCATGGAGCAGCGCCTGACCCGCGCCAAGCGCCGCATCGCCGCGGCCGACCTGCCCTATGCGACGCCCGGCGCGGTGGAGCGGTCGGAGCGGGTGGGTGCGGTCGCCGCCATGGTCTACCTGCTGTTCAACGAAGGGTATTCGGCAAGCGGCGGCACCGCCCACGTGCGCGCGCCGCTCTGCGAGGAGGCGATCCGGCTCGCGCGGCTGCTGCTGAAGATCTTCCCCTCCGAACCGGAGCTGATGGGGCTGCTTGCCCTGCTGCTGCTGCAGCACGCGCGCACGCCGGCGCGGTTGGACGGCGCGGGGGAGATCGTGCTGCTGGACGACCAGGACCGCGGGGCGTGGCATCGCGGGGCGATCGCCGAGGGGCTCGCGCTGCTGGAGAAGGCGCGCCGCCATCGCCGGCCAGGGCCCTATCAGGTGCAGGCGGCGCTGGCCGCGGTGCATGCGCGCGCGGCCCGCGCGGCGGATACGGACTGGGCGGAGATGGACCGGCTCTACGCGCTGCTGGAGCGGATCCAGCCCTCCCCGGTGGTGACGCTCAACCGCGCGGTCGCGGTCTCGAAGGTCGGCGGCCCGCAGGCGGCGCTCGAGATGATCGCCCCGCTCGCGCGGTCGCTCGAGGGCTACTTCCATTTCCACGGCCTGCGCGGTGCGCTGCTGCTGCAATGCGGCCGCACCGACGCTGCACGGGAAGCGTTCGACCGCGCCATCGCGCTCGCCCACACGCCGGCCGAAGCGGCGCATATCCGCGCCCATCTCGATCGGCTGGCGGCGGGCTGAAAAAATTGGGCGCGCCGTGTCGGGTGCGCGCGCGCCGGCCCGTCCTTGCAGCGAACGAACAGGGGCGTGCCGGACGGTCCGGTCGCTCGGACGGGAGGAGACGCAATGCGCTGCATGATCCTGCTGAAGGCCAACGCCGACAGCGAGTCCGGGGCGCTGCCCAGCCAGGCGCTGCTGGAGGCGATGGGCCGCTACAACGAGGAGCTCGTGAAGGCCGGCGTGATGCGCGCGGGCGAGGGCCTGAAGCCCACGGCGGAGGGCGCGCGTGTCCGCTTCTCGGGTGAGGATCGCAGCGTGCGCCCCGGGCCGTTCGCGCTCGACCAGGGCGTGATCTGCGGCTTCTGGATCTTCGAGGTCGCATCGCTGGACGAGGCCGTCGACTGGGTGAAGCGCTGTCCCAACCCGCTGGAGGGCGAGGCGGAGATCGAGATCCGCCCGGTGTTCGAGATGACGGATTTCGGCGACGCGATGACACCGGAGCTGCGCGCCCAGGAAGAGCGCATGCGTACCACGATCGAGTCGAAGACCTGAAAGGAGCCAGTGTCATGAGAATGAGCCCGCATCTCGCGTTCCTGGGGAATTGCGAGGAAGCCTTCCGTTTCTACCATCACGCCCTCGGCGGCGATCTCGTCGCGATGGTCCGCTACGGCGAGACGCCGGCCGGGCAGGGCGAACCCGCGCTGCACGACAAGATCGCGCATGCGCGGCTGGTGGTGGGCGACGCGGTGCTGATGGGCTCCGATTGTGGCGCCGATCGCTACGCCGCCCCCGGCGGCACGATGACGATGATCGGGCTCGACACGCCCGAGGAGGCGGAGCGCGTTTTCGCCGCGCTGTCCGAAGGCGGCGCGGTCTCCATGCCGATGATGGAGACGTTCTTCGCCCGCCGCTTCGGCGTCTGCAACGACCGGTTCGGCGTGCCGTGGATGGTGATCTGCGAGAAGCCGATGGACGAGGCCTGTAGCGCCGCCTGAGGCCGTCGCGCGGGCCGGCAACGAAGCGGTCGCCCGGGGCGCCCCTCTGGACAGGGCGGGCGATTGCTCGTCTCGTTCGGCTCAAACAGGAGGAGCGCCCCCGATGCCGATCATCGACTCCCAGGTGCACGCCTACGAGGCGAACACGCCGAAACGCCCGTGGCACAGCGTGCCGAACTGGCCCGACCACGTGACCGGCGACGAGATGGTCGCGGCGATGGACAAGGTCGGCGTGGACGGCGCGATCTTCATCTCCGCCTTCTCGCTGTACCAGTGGGATGCGAGCTACGCGATCGAGGTGCAGCGCGCGCACGCCGATCGCATGGCAATCGTCAAGCCGGTCAATCCCGACGATCCGGCGGTGGCGGACGTCATCGCGGAATGGAAGCGCACGCCGGGCGCGGTCGGTGTTCGCATCATGCTCTACAAGGAGGGCGGGCGCGCCGCCGACGACCCCGGCATCACGCGCATCGCGCGCGCCGCCACCCAGCATGGACTTCCCGTGAACATCCTGTGCTGGGACAATCTGGAGGTCGGCGCCGCGATCATCGACCGCCACCCTGAGACGCGGTTCATCATCGACCATCTCGGGCTGCTGCAGCCGCGCGTGCCGCCCGCGCCGGCGGAACCCTGGGCGGCGCTGCCGAAGGTGCTGGAGCTCGCCCGGCGGCCGAACGCGGTGATCAAGGTGAGCGGCGCCTGCACGCTGTCGCGCGAGCCCTACCCGTTCCCCGATATCTGGGACCCGCTGGCGCGCGTCTTCGACGCCTGGGGGTTCGAGCGGTGCCTGTGGGGGACCGACTGGACGCGCGCCTTCGCGGTGGTGAACTACGAGCAGGCGGTGGAGCCGTTCCGGATGACGGATCGGCTGACCGAGAGCGAACGCGCGATGCTGATGGGTGGCGCCTGCGCGAAGGCCTATGGCTGGGAGCCCACGGGCCGCGCGAAGCGCTGACGCGCGCGGGCGTTTGGGGGGCAGCGGGCCGGCCTCGTGTCCCGGCCCCGGTGTATGATCGGCTTTGTGCTGCCCCGGTGTCATGACTCGCCTTGTGCTGCCCCCGTGTCATGACCGGCCTTGTGCCGGTCATCCACGACTTCTCCTGCGGTTCGAAGTCGTGGATGGCCGCCCTTCGGCGGCCATGACACGGGGGGCGCCCTTCGGCGGTCATGACACAGGAGGGGCCGCCCTGCGGTCGGCGTTTGCGCCGCTTTACCTCCCACTTAATCGACGTCACACCTCGTGACCGTCTCTCCTCCCGCCGTCACACACGGAGCAGGAGAGACCCATGAGCGCAACGCTCGCAGCCGGCGCCGGCACCCGCACATGGTGGGTGCTGGGCGTGGTGGTCGCCGCGCAGTTCATGTTCGTCGTCGACGCCTTCATCGTGAACGTCGCCGTCCCCTCCATCCGCGCCGACCTCCAGGCCGGCAGCGGGGCCGTGCAGGGCGTCATCGCGCTCTACCAGATCGCCTATGCCGCCCTCGTCATCACCGGCGGACGGTTGGGCGACATCCATGGCCGCAAGCGCATCTTCGTCATCGGGCTGATCGGGTTCACCGTCGCCTCGCTGCTCTGCGGCGTCGCGCCGACGATCGAGACGCTGGTGCTCGCCCGCATCGCGCAGGGCGCCAGCGCGGCGCTCATGTCGCCGCAGGTGCTCGCCACCATCCATACGCTGTTCACCGGACCGGACCGCGCCCGAGCGTTCGGCGTGTTCGGCATCGCTCTCGGCCTCGGTGGCGGCGCCGGCTTCCTCCTCGGAGGCTGGCTGATCACGCTCGACCTCGCCGGGACGGGCTGGCGCATGATCTTCCTCGTCAACGGCCCGATCGGTCTCGCCATCGCCATCGCCGCGTGGCGCCTGATGCCGGACACCCGGCCGCAACGCGGCCTGCGGCTGGACGTCGCGGGCGCGACGCTGCTGTTCCTCGCGCTCACGTTGCTGGTCGGCCCGGTGCTGGTCGGCCAGGATGCCGGCTGGCCGTGGCAGCTGCTGCCGGTCGTCGCCCTGGGCCTCGGGCTGCTCGCCGCTTTCCTGCGGCATGAACGCCGGGTGGCGCGTGACGGCGGCCTGCCGTTGATCGAGCTCGATCTGCTGCGCGATCCGGTGTTCCGCCGCGGCCTCGTCGCCGCCTGCTGCCTGTTCGGGGGCAACATCTCCTTCTACCTGCTGGTCACGCTGTTCCTGCAGGCCGGGCTCCGCGCGTCCCCGCTGCAGTCGGGCCTGTGCATGGTGCCGCTGGCGCTCGCGTTCGTGGTGGCCTCCCGCCGCGGCGCGGCACAGGTGGCGCTGCATGGGGTTTCCGCCCTGGTCCGCGGCTGCATGGTGCAACTCGCGGGACTTGCCGCGCTGGCGCTGGTGGTCTCGCTGCTGCCCGCGCCGCCGCTGCCCCTGCTGGCGCTGGTGCTCGCGGTGTTCGGGGCCGGCCAGGGGCTGGTGATGGCGCCGCTGTTCGGCGCCATCCTGGGCGGCGTGCGGCATGCCCATGCGGGCGCCGGCGCGGGCATCCTCACCACCGCGCAGCAGGTCGCCAACGGCGCCGGGGTCGCGGTGCTGGGCGCCGTCTACGGTGTGGCCGGTGGCGTGGGCGGTGACCGCACCGCCATGCTGGTGGGTATCGTGCTGGTGGCCGAGGCGGTGATCGCGACCGCCGCGGCGCTTTGGCTCATGCGGCGCGCCGGAACGTCAGGTTGAAGCGGCAGGCACCGGTCAGCGGATGGTCGCCGTCAGGCAGCGGATCCACGCCGTGGAACACGAGGCGCGACGGCCCGCCCCACACCACCACGTCCCCGCTCTCCAGCCGCAGGCGCCGGGGCCGGTCCGCGCGGCGCAACCCGCCCCACAGGAACACCGCCGGCAGGCCGATCGAGACCGAGACGATGGGCGCGCCCAGGTCACCCTCGTCCCGGTCCTGATGCATGGTCAGCCGAGCTCCGGGCACGTAGCGGTTCACGAGGCACGCGTCGGGTGCGAAGTCCGGAAAGCCGACCGCCGCGGCGGCCGCCTCCGCCAGGGCGCGGAGCGCCGCAGGCATCGGCGGCCAGGGGCGGCCGGTCTGCGGGTCGGTCCGCTCGTAGCGGTAGCCCCGCCGGTCGCTGACCCAGCCCAGCGCGCCGCAATTGGTCATCGCGACCGACATCGTGTGCCCGCCCGGTGTCACCAGGTGCCGGAACGGCGCCGCCGCCGCGATCGCCCGCACTTCCGGCAGCAGCGCGGCCAGATCGGCATAGCCGTGCAGCACGGCGGCGCCCGGGCCGAGCGGGGTGCGGCCAGGGGCGGGTGGGGACAGCGGGAGGTCGGGCTGGGCGGCCATCGGGCCAGCATAGATCAGTGGCCACGACCTGCCGCCCTCCGGATCGTGCGATCAGCTCTGGACCATCTTGCAGCCGCCCTGGTCCATGGGGCGGAAGGCCTCGGCCGCGGGCACGGTGCGCTTCAGCGTGTAGTAGTCGAACGGCATCCTGGACTGGTCGGGCGCCTTCACCTCGAACAGATACAGATCGTGGATCACCCGCCCGTCCTTGCGGATCGCGCCCTTGCCGAACAGCGGGTCGTCGGTGGGCATCGCCTTCATCTGCTCGATGACCGCGCGTCCGCTCGCCTTCGCCTTGTCGGGACCCATCGCGCGGACGGCCTTCAGGTAGTGCGTCACCGCCGAATACTGGCCGGCATGGATCGAGCCCGGCGCCACACCGTTGAACCGCGCCATGAAGCGCTTCGCGAACGCGCGGGTCCCGTCGTTCAGGTTCCAGTAGAAGGGTTCGGTGAGCATGACGCCCTGCGCCGCCTGCAGCCCCACGCCATGCACGTCGTGCAGCAGGAACAGCAGGCCGGCGATCTTCTGCCCGCCCTTGGTGATGCCGAACTCGGCGGACTGCTTGATGCAGTTCACCGTGTCTCCGCCGCCATTGGCGAAGCCGACGACCTTCGCCCCGCTCGCCTTCGCCTGCACGAGGTAGGACGAGAAGTCGGTCGTTCCCGGAAACGGCGCGCGCGCTCGGCCGAGGACCTTGCCGCCCGCAGCGGCGACGAATTTGGCCGAGTCGGATTCCAGCGCATGGCCGAACGCGTAGTCGGCGGTGATGAAGAACCAGGTGTCGCCGCCCTCCTTCACCGTCGCGTCCACGACCCCATGCGGCATGGACCAGGTATCGTAGACCCAGTGCAGGTGGTTCGGTCCGCAGCGCGACCCGGTGATGTCGGCCGAGGCGCCGCCGGTGAAGATCGCGGCCTTGTCCTTCGCGCGCGCCATGTCGCCGATCGCGAACGCGGCGGAGGACAGCGGCACGTCGGTGATCAGGTCCACGTCCTGGTTGTCGTACCAGCCGCCGGCGATGGCGACGGCGACGTCCGGCTTCAGCAGCAGGTCGGCCTGCACGAGTTCGACCTTCAGCTCCGGATGTGAGCGGGCAAAGTCCTCGATCGCCATCTGGGCGCCGAGGACGGAGCCCGGTCCCGTGTTGGCGGCGTAGGCGCCGGCCATGTCGGTGAGCACGCCGATGCGGATCGGCCGTTGCTGGGCGCGGGCGCGGCGGGGTGATGTGGCCGAGGCGGCGGCCGTGGCGGTCGCGGCGGAGAGGAATGTACGGCGGTCGAGCGTCCCTTTCATGGTCGTTGCTCCCTACTGTTCTTCTTGCCGCCCGCTTGCTGCGGGCTGGTGCGGACGACGCTACCAGCTTTGCGCGCCGCCGTGGGCGGGAACTGCGGCGCACGCACACGGGCACGCGCCGCGCGCGCATTGGCACGAGCCCCGCGCATGAGCCATGCGCCCGCGCGCCGATGCCTGGCGCGTTCGGCAAGTGGACAGCCGGGCATCGCCTGCGTCACGTTGCCCCCTCATCCGGGAAGGAGCTCGCCATGTCGCATCGTCCGACCGTGTCCGGGACGCGGCACGCCGTCTCGGCGGGGCACTATCTCGCAGCCGCCGCGGGATTCTCCGTCCTGGAGGGCGGCGGCAACGCCATCGATGCCGGCGTGGCCGCCGGGATCGCACTGGGCGTGCTGCAACCCGATCTCGTGAACGTCGCCGGGGTCGCGCCCATCCTGATCCGCCTCGCGGACGGTACCGTCGAGAGCATCGCCGGCCTCGGCTGGTGGCCGAAGCGCCTGCCTCAAGACCTGTTCATGCGCGCGCATGGTGGCCGCATCCCGGCAGGCGTGCTGCGCACCGTCGTGCCGGCGGCACCCGACGCCTGGATCACCGCGCTCCGGCGGCACGGCACCATGCGCTTCGCCGAGGTGGCCGCCCCGGCAATCTGCTTCGCCGCCGAGGGATTCTCCGTCTACGGCCTGCTCGCCACCTCCATCGCGGCGCATGAAGCCGAGTATCGCCGGTGGTCAACCAACGCCGCGGTGTTCCTGCCGAAGGGGCGCCCGCCGCGCGTGGGCGAGAAATTCGTGCAGTCGGACCTCGCGGCGACGTTGCAGTTCATGGCGGACGAGGACCGCGCGGCGGGCGCCGACCGGATGGCCGGGCTCGTCGCCGCGCACAGCGCCTTCTACCGGGGCGACATCGCCCGCGCGATCTCCCGGTTCCAGGCGGAGCAGGGCGGGTATCTGTCGATGGACGACCTCGCCGCCTACGAGTCGCCGATCGAGCCCGTCGTGCGGCGGCGCTGGCGCGGGCATGAGCTGATCACCTGCGGCCCCTGGTGCCAGGGTCCAGCGCTGCAGGAGGCGCTGGCGCTGGTCGAGCGTCTCGGCCTGGACGGGCTCGCCCACAACTCGGCCGCATACCTCCATCGGGTGACCGAGTGCCTGAACCTGGCGCTCGCCGATCGCGAGTATTTCTTCGGCGATCCCCGGTTCGTGGACGTCCCGGTGGACTGGCTGCTCGACCCGGCGACGATCGCCGCCCGCGCGGCCGCGGTGCGGCCGGACCGGGCGTTCGGGACCATGCCGCCGCCGCTGCGTGGTGGTGCGGACGCACCGCCGGTCAGCGAGGCCGCGCTGCCCAAGGTGGAAGCCGACACGTCCTATTGCTGCGTGGTGGATCGCTGGGGCAACGCGTTCAGCGCGACCCCGTCCGACGGGGCCGGGTCGGTGCCGATCGTGCCGGGACTCGGCATCGCGCCGTCCGGCCGTGGCTCACAGAGCCGGCCGGATCCGCGCCATCCGGCCGGCGTCGCGCCTGGCAAGCGGCCGCGCCTGACGCCCAACCCGGCGCTGCTGCTGACCGAGTCCGGGGGCATGATGCCGTTCGGCACGCCAGGGGGCGACGTCCAGATCCAGGCGATGCTGCAGGTGCTGTTGAACGTGATGCATTTCGGGATGGACGTGCAGAGCGCGATCGAGGCGCCGCGAGCCGCGTCCTATTCGTTCCCGTCCTCCTTTGCGCCGTTCGACTACTTCCCCGGCCGGCTCGCGGTGGAGGGACGGATCGACTCGGGCACCCGCGCGGCGCTGGCCGATCTCGGCCACACGGTGCAGGACTGGCCCGACTGGACCTGGCTCGCCGGATCGGTGGAAGCGATCCTGACGGATCCGGAGACCGGCCTGCTCAACGCAGGGGCCGACCCGCGCCGCCCGGCCTATGCGATCGCGATCTGAACGTGGCGGCGGGGACCGCATGGCGGCCGCTTACCCGTCGCCGTCCGGAACGGCCGAAAGCAGGAGCAGGTCCCGTCGTGCCGTGGCGACGCGGTCGTGGCTGAACGCGCGGGGATGATGGGTGATCCGTCGGCCGAACGCGGACCGGCGGATGAGAGTCATGCCATGCCGTCGATGTCGGAGCTGGCACGGAAAGGGGCCGCATCCGACCCACCGGCCCGGACGGGTGGCTTCCTCTCCGGCTGGCGGCCCGCCCCTTCCGTGCTGCGCCACACCGCGCGAACGGTGGTCGCCGCGGCCGTCGCCTATGTCGCGGGGCAGGCCGTGGGACTGCCGCAGGCGTTCTGGGCGGTGATCACGGCGATCGTGGTGATGCAGGGCAGCCTGGGCGGCACGCTGGCCGCGAGCGTCGATCGGCTGCTGGCCACGCTGGCCGGGGCGCTGGCCGGTGCGGGCGGCATCCTGCTCGCCCTGCATGTCCCGATGCCTCGGATCGCCGCGTTCCTTGTGGTGCTCGTGCCGATGGCGCTGCTCGCGAACACTCGGCCCAACTTCCGGCTCGCGCCGATCACCGCGACCATCGTCGTGCTGGCGGCGCCGCCGGACAGCGGTGTCCTGTTCGCCTTCGCGCGGATCGCCGAGATCACCCTGGGCTGTCTGGTCGGTGGGCTCACGGCACAGTTCGTCCTGCCGGATCGTGCCCGCCGCGCCATCGAGACCAATGCCGCCACGATCCTCGACGCGCTGGGCCGGCTGGCGGACGCCCATCTTCGCGGGGGCGATCCGAAGCTCGTCGACACGCTGAACGATCAAGTGAACCGCGCGCTGAACGCGATCGCCACCGCCGCCGCCGAGGAATCCCGCGAGCGCGCGCTGCACCTGCGGACCGGCCCACCCGCGGCGCCCATGCTCCGCACCCTGCGGCGAATCCGCAGCGACGTGGCGATTCTCGGCCGCGCCATGCTGGTGGGTCCTCGGCCGGACGCCGACCCGGCGGCCGTCGCGGTGCACACGTATTTCGACGCCGCCACCGCCTTCCTGCAACGGGCCGGACCGCTCCCGGCGCTGGAGCCGATCGACCATGTGCTGGATGCGCTCCCCCAGGCTGGCCCCCTCGCGTTCGCGGTCGCGACGCTGCGGCGGGATCTGGCGGAGCTCAACGACCGGCTGGCGGAGCAGCTGGGCGGCTGAGTCCGTGCCCAGGGGGCTCGAGCGAGGCGTGACACCCGCGAAGGGCCTGGTCCGAGGTCACCGCCGATTTCTGTAATGTCCGATATTGACGGTCGGGAATTTTTGGCGGTGAATGCGCCGCCTCGTGTCGTGATCGTGTGTCGTGATGAGTGTACCCTCCCTCTCTCGCCGTCTTGACGCTTTCGTCTCCCTCGTTGGTCGGAAGACGTGGGACCGCCGGCTCGCGTGGATCCGCGACCAGGCCGGCGGTGGCCGACGCGCCGGGCTCGCCATCCGTGAGCGCCATGCCGCGGAACTGGCGATCGCCCGCATGCGCGGTCCTGGCGCGCGGGCGCCCAGCGCCGCGGAAGCGCATCTGGCGGACCTGGCCAGCCAGGCGGTCACGCTGCACCGGACGCTCTCGCCCGAGGGACAGGCGCGCCTGGTGGCCCAGATCGAAGCGGGGCTGACGGGCGACGGCACGCTGATCCCGCTGCTGCACCTGCTCCGCACCGCGTCCCTGCAGGCGTCCCGTGGGTTCCGGGTCCGGTTCTCCGGCCTGGAGGACGGGGCGCCATTCGACCTGCTGCTCGATCGCGATCGCAGCCAGGCCGAGGTCGCCTGCGAGGTCGTGTCCGCCGAACATGGGCGCGGGGTGCATCGCGGGGCGTGGTTCCGGCTGGCGGACCTGGTCGACCCCGACCTGCAGACCTGGCTTGCCGCGCATCCGGGCCGCTATCTCCTCAAGATGACGCTGCCGCAGGGGCTGCAGGGCGGATTGGGCGCCGATCCGGCGACGCTCGCCGAACTGCACCGCCGCATCCGCGGGTTGCTCGAATCGCAGCGGCGGCAGGACCACGACGAGGCCATGGTGCTCCGCCTCGACCCGCTGCTGCTGAGTGCGGCGCAGGCGGACGAGCTGGGGCTGATGTCCTCGCTGCGGCAGCATTTCGGGCCGGAGGCGCATCTCTCCGTCACGGCCGGGGGCGCGGGCGTGTTCGTGATGGCGGCGCGTGCCGGGCGCGAGAACGAGATCGCGGTGGCGATCCGCCGGCACATGGCCACTGCGGCCCCGGCCCGGCTGACCGGCCGCAACCCGGGCATCCTGGCGATGTTCGTCGAGGATACCCATCGGAGCGAGTGGCGCGGCCTGCGCGACCGGCTCGAGCTCGAGGGGGAGGCGCGGCAGTTCCTCACCGATCCCGCGGCGCGACCGGTGGTCGCGGTCACCTTCGCCTCCCGAATCGAGCTGTTCGGCTTCAAGGGGCCGGACGCGGCGCCGGAAGGGGAGCTGCGCTTCCGCAACCCAGGCCACCCCGCCGCGCGCCTGCCGGCGCTCTCGCCCGCCGTGATGTCGTCGGTCTGATCAGGCGAGCGTCCGCAGGAGCCGCCCCAGCCGGCGTTCGGGATCGGCTTCGGCGATCGGCAGGATCACCCGTTCGTCCCGCCGCGTCGCGCCCTGGAGCGCCTCCAGCCGATCCATGGCGTCCGGACGTGGCGTGAGCGCGACGGCGGCGGGTCCCGCCTGGACGCGCGCGATGCCCAGCCGCAGGCACGCCAGCCGCAGTCGCGCCAGATCGAGCAGCAGCCGCACCGGGGATGGCAGTTCACCGAACCGGTCGTCCAGGTCGGTCGCCGCCTCGTCCACCGCCGCCGTGGTCTCGAGTCGCGCCAGGTCGCGGTAGATCGCCAGCCGTGCATCGGCCTCGGGCACGAACTCGGCGGGGACGAAGGCGGGGACGTTGCACACGAGGTCCGGCCGCCACGGATCGGGCACGTCCTCCCCGCGCGCCCGCGCCAGGGCGCGTCCCAGCACGTCGCGGTAGAGGTCCGTGCCGATCAGCCGCACATGCCCGGCTTGCGTGTCGCCCAGCAGGTCGCCCGCGCCGCGCTGGTCGAGGTCGGCCAGGCTCACCAGGAAGCCCGCGCCCAGGCTGTCCAGCGTGGCGATCGTCTCCAGCCGCTTGCGCGCCGTCGCGGAGGGAGGGTGGGCCGGATCGGTCAACAGGTAGGCGCTGGCCCGCGCCCGCCCGCGTCCCACGCGGCCCCGGAGCTGATGCAGCTGCGCCAGTCCGAACCGGTCGGCCCGCCACACCAGCATCGTGTTGGCATTGGGCACGTCCAGCCCGGCCTCGATGATGCTGGTCGCCAGCAGCACGTCCGCTCCGCCATCGGCGAAGTCGAGCATGGCCGCATCCAGCATCTCCCCGCGCATCCGGCCATGCACGACGGTCACCGCGAGCTCCGGCACCAGCTCGCGCAGTTGCGCGGCCATCGGCGCGACGTCCTCGATGCGCGGCACGACGAAGAAGCTCTGCCCGCCACGCCGCGCCTCGTGCATCAGCGCGGCGCGGATCACCACCGGGTCGAAGCCGGCGACGAAGCCGCGCACGCTCTGGCGCGCCGCCGGGGGCGTGGCGAGCAGGCTGACGCTGACCAGCCCGACGAGCGCGCCCTGCAGGCTTCGCGGCAGCGGGGTCGCCGTCATCACCAGCGCATGCGCGCGGTCCTGCAGCGTGCGCAGCCGCTGCTTCTGCGCCTCCCCGAACCGCTGCTCCTCGTCGATCACGACGAGACCGAGGTCCCGGAAGCGCGCACTGCCGACCGCGTGCGTTCCCACCAGGATGTGGACCTTCCCCTCCGCCACGTCGCGCAGCACGGCCCGAGCCTCCGTGGATCGTGCGGAGCGGATCAGGCCCTCGATGCGCAGGCCGGTGCCGGAGAGGCGTCGGCGGAAGGTATCGAGATGCTGGCCGGCGAGCAGCGTGGTCGGCGCCACCACGGCCACCTGCTTGCCGGCGAAGGCGGCCAGCGCGGCCGCGTGCAATGCGACCTCCGTCTTGCCGAAACCCACGTCGCCGCACAGCAGGCGCAGCATCGGCCGCCCGCTCGCCAGGTCATGCTGCACCGCGCGGATCGCCCGCACCTGGTCTGCGGTCGGGGCGAACGGCATGCGGCGCACGAACCGCGCATAGGGCGGTGTCGATTCGAGCTTCGGCGCCACGAGCTTGGCACGCTCCTTCATGCGCGCGACCAGACCCCGGGCGACCTGGGCGATGTCGCGCTCGACGTCCGCGCGCTGCGCTTGCCAGGCCTCGCTGTCGAGACGGTTCGGCTTCAGCGTGGAGGAGGCGCCGTAGCGCCAGATGCGGTCGGCCTCGGCCGCGGGCAGCAGAAGGTTGGTCCCACCCAGGAAGGCCAGTCGCAGGCACTCGATCGGTGCACCCGCCTGCTCCTCCATCACCAGGCCGGTCAGGCGCGCGAGCCCGCGGGACGGTTCCACGACCAGATCGCCGATGCGCAGCGTGCCGGCGAGCCGGTCGAGCGCCGCTTCGTCCGGCCGCGTCGCCTCCGGGGGACGCAAGACGAGGACGGTCCGGTCATCGTCGGCGAACCCTGCGGCGAACCGGGCCGGGAGCAGGCCGATCGCGCCGGGGGCGAGCGCCTCGGCGGCGGTCCAGTCGGGCAGATGCACCAGCGTCTCGGGTCCGACGCCCATGCGGCGCGCGAGCGCGGGGGCGACGCGATCCGGTGCGCCGGCGGTGGCGATGACCACCGCCTGGTGCTCCGCCTGGAGCGCCCCGACTCGCCGGACCAGCGCGGTGGCCGCGAGCGTCGGGAGCCCGCCGTCCTCCGGCTCCACGATGGCGGCGGGACGGTGGGCCTGCAGCGCCGCATGCAGTTCGGCTTCGGTCATGAACAGTCGATCGGGCGGGTCTGGCGGGGGTGCCCCCGCGCGCATCGCGGCCGAGGCGACCTGCCAGGCATCGCGGACCAGGGCGAGCCAGGTTCCGAAACGCTCCTCGGCGCCCTCGGTGAGCGCCAGCGCCGCACCGGGCAGGTAGTCGAACAGGGTGGCGAGCGGTCCGTCCGGCAGCAGTCGCTCGCGTCCCCGCGCCGGCAAGGCCTCCCCGGGAACGGTGAAGGCTTCGGTGGTCGGCAGCAGCAGCGCCCGCTGGATGGTCTCGGAACTGCGCTGGGTGAGTGGGTCGTAGCGGCGGATTTCCGCGATCCGGCCCTCGGCGAGCTCCAAGCGGATCGGCGCGGACTCGCCGGCCAGATGGACATCGACCGTTCCGCCGCGGATCGCTGCCTCCCCGGGCTCGTCGACGCGGTCGTCGAACACGTAGCCGAAGCCCAGCAGCGTATCGTGCAACCAGGCGGGGTCGAGATCCTGCCCGAAGGCGAGCGGCACCGCGCGTTCCTGCACGCGGGAGGGAGGCGGAACGCGCTGGAGCAGCGCCTCGGGCGTGGTGACGACGATGGCGCGGCGCTCCGCGCGGTCAGGGTCGGCCAGCCAGGCGAGCGTCCCGATCCGCTGGCCGGTGACGGCGCGGGAGGGACGGCCCCGGTCATACGGCAGGCTGTCCCAGGCCGGCAGGCGCAGGATCGTCGACTCGGGCGCGAAGACAGGAAGTGCGGCCGCGATGCGGTCGAGCGCCGCGTGGTCGCGCACTGCCACCGCGGTGACGGAGGTGCCGGCGGCGTCGGCCCAGCGGGCGATCGCCAGCGGCAGGGCGGCGTCGCTCGACGCGGAGATCCGGGAGGAGGGGGTGATGGCGTCCATGCGGCGGGCGAAACGGCCTGAGAGGCTGTGCGGTTGCCCGCGATGACGAGAACGGGTCCGGATCCCGCGGATCCGGACCCGGCGTGGCGCTACTTCTCGCCCTTGTGCTGCTCCATGTAGGCGCGGGTGTGGTGGTGAACCTCGCCCTTCTCGTCCTTGTATTCGCGCGACTTGAGGTCGTCGGATCCGCCACTCATGTGGCTGGCCTTGTCGTCGCGGGTGTGGCTGCCACGTGCATCGCTCGCATGGCTGCCACCCGACTTGCCACCGGCGTGACTGCCGCCGCCGTGGCTGGTGCCAGCGTGGCTACCACCCGTGTGGCTGCCACTCGCATGACTGTCACCGTGGCTCGCGCCCTTCGCGCGGTTTCCGCCGGCCGGCTCGTTGCCGTGTTCCTGGGCGCGCGCTTCGCTGCCTGGAGTCGTTCCCTTCGTCCGCCCAGCTTCCCGGTTGTCCTTCAGGCGCCCGTCATGCGCGGGATCCTTGACGGAGCCGCGATGATCCGATTGTCCGGAAGCCATGCCGTTCTCCTTCGTGCATTCCGACGGTTCGTGCCGTCGCTGCCTGAACGCCTCCGGCATCATCCAAGTGGCTGCGGATCGCGCTTGATTGTTCACGAAAGACGCAGTTCTCGACTACGAACTTTCGGTCAGTCCAGTCTCTCAACGACGAAGCCGCGTGCGTCCCAATGGCGGAATGGCGTGACGCCGAGCCGTCGGGGGGCAAAATGGAATCGATCGCACCATGCGGCAATGGTGGCCTTTTCCGCGTCCGGCGCGCAGTCATACGCAAGGTTCAGGATCACCCACGCGCCCCGGGGACGCAGTGCGCGCGCGATCTCGGCAGCAAGCACGTCCGCGAGGCCGGCCTGCACGACATAGGGAAGGCTGTCGACCGCGAGCACCAGATCGAGGCTGCGGTCCGCGATGCCGGCGAGATCGCGCCCCGAACCCACCTCGAGGCGCAGGTTCGGGAGGCCGGCACAGCGGTGCCGCGCTTCCGCGATCATACCGGCGGACACATCGAGCCCGATCACCGACCGCGCCACCTGCGCGGTTGCCGGGATCAACCGCCCGATGCCGCAGCCGAGATCGAGCACATCCATGCCCGGCCGCAACCACGTCTCGCTCACCAGCCACTCGATCACTTCGCTCGTGGCAAGGTCGAGGCGCGCGGGATCGCCCAACGAGTAGAGTGCGACGCTGGCTTCCGGCGACACCGCGACCGCTCGATCGAACAGCAGGGCGATCGAACCGGGATCACGTGGCGCCGCATGCTCCACGCCTGCCACGGCGATCATGTGCTGCAGCCGAGCGATCCGATCGGTGTCGGCGCAGATCCGGTCGAGCGCGTACCAAGCCGCCGTGTCGGTCCGCGCCCGCTGGACACGTGTGCCCAACGTCGCCGGGGAGTCGCCCTGAAGCAGGCATTGCGCGATTGCGAGTTCCGGGGACAGCGCACCGGCCAGGCAGGTCGCGATCGGATCGCTCATGCGGGGATGAAGCTGCGGCCGCGATTGTCGCGGTCCGCCGCGCCCCAGCGATACTTGTAGGACTCGGCGCCACGCAGGAAATGCGCCTCCGTGGCGCCCTCTTCGATCGCCTCTTCGAGCAGGTGTCCGATCAGCAGCGTACCCGGGCTCTCGAACCGACGCGCCGGGTCGAAGCCGCCGAGGTAGAAATACAGCCGCTCCCGGTGACGCAGCGCGTGCACGATGCCGGCGGGTCGACCCTCGATCAGCACGGCCGTCAACCGCAGCACGCCGGCATCCAGCAAGGCGGGGGCGGCGAGGTGGTGGAAGCGCCGCACCGCCGGATCGGCGAGCACCCCGGGTTCCGCCCGCTCCTGCCAACGCGCGGCGTGCAGGGCCGCGAGCGTGTCGAGCCAGTGCGCCAGGGTGTCGTGATCCGCACGGACGCATTGTGCACCGCCGGCGCGATCGGCCCGATGCCGCGCCTGCCGGAGGTCACGCAGCATCGACCGGGGGATGGTGTCCGCAAGGGATCGTCGCAGCGGCAAGACGGGGCAGGGCGGCCCCGGCCATGCGTCTTCGGCCCAGTTCGGAGGCGGAGTTGTGCCGCGCAGGCTCGCACCGGGAGGAAGGTCCGGCAGGTCGCAACGTGTCCGCTCGCCTGCTTGCAGCGCCGCGTCGAGCAAGGCTGCGGCCGTGCCGCACGGCGCATCGTCGGTCAGCAGCAGATCGACGTAGTCCGTGATGCCGACTCCCATCGGCAGCAGCTTTTGCGCGTAGCGATACAACGGAAGGACACCGCACACCCCCACGGAGTTCGTTGCGATCGCAACTAATGGCGCGCCGGTGCCGAAAACCGTCCACCATGGCCGCAGCCACGCGGGGGACTGGAACGGCGTAGCAGCAGGGGCACGGCGCCAGGCATCGGCCCAGGCCGGCCAGAAGGCGGCAAGCTCGTTCTCTCCGGTGAGGACCCGCACCTTCATCCGGCGAGCGCCGCGTGCAGCGCGAGATAGGTGTCGGTCATGCGCCGCGCGGAGAAACGCTCCTGCGCCTCCTGCCGGCAGAGCGCGCGGTCGATGGTGCCGATCGCGCGAATGGCGTCCGCCATCGCTCGCGCGTCGGCCGCAAGGAATCCCGTACGGCCGTCGGCGACGATCTCCGGCAATGCGCCATTCGGCGTCGCAATGACGGGCGTCCCGCAAGCCATCGCCTCCATCGCAACGAGCGAACTCGTCTCGGCCGCCAGGCTCGGGATCAGCAGGCAGCGCGCCGCGGCCAGAAGCCGACGCTTGCGCGTGAAACTAACGGGCCCGATCCAACGGCGACGGGAATCGAGGCGAGGTTCCACTTCGTCGCGCAGGTAGGCGCGGTGCTCCGCATAGGGGAATGCCGCGCCGCCGATCAGCAACGGAATATCGGCGTCATGGACCGCGTCGAGCGCGAGGTGCTGTCCCTTCTCGGGACAGATCCGACCCAGCATGAGAGCGTAGCCGCGGCAGGCGTGGCGGGCCGCGCCCAATGCCTCCACGGGCACACCGTTGAGAACCGGTCCCACCAGCGACACGCCGGCGGGGCAGGCCCGCTGCTGGGCGTGCGAGACGCAGTTGAACCAGAGCTTCGCACGTGAGGCGCGCAGAGCCTGGGCCGGATACCAGTCCGGCGGCAGATGCAGCGTCACCAGCGCGGGCGGACCCGAGTCCGGCAGGTAGGCCGGGAAGTCGATGCCGTGCAGATGCACGAGATCGACCTTCGGCAGCGCCGTCGCGATCGCCGCGCGAACCGCAGCGTAGCTGGCCGCACGCGCGGTCTCGTCGAGGTCGTGCGCCGGAAGCGGAGGAACGGCAATCAACTCACCCGCGACCTGCGATCCCGCGCAGGCAACGACGATCGATCGGTGACCTGCCGCGACCAGCGCGTGATCGACCATCGACAGCACCTGTTCCGCGCCGCCGATCGCATCGGGTCCGACCGGGGCGAACGGATAGGCGACGCTCAGGACCGTGCGCATGCCGACACCCCGGGCGCGCGTGGCCGTCGCTCCTCCTCAATCGGAGGCGGCGACATCCGCGCGCTCGAACGTGTCGCTTCGCTCCACACCCAGGCTCTGGCGCGGCGCCTCGACGGAACCACCGACATAGCGCCGGATCATGCGCGCGCAGAACTCCGCGAACTCCGCCGGCTCCTTCGGCGGGGCGGTGTAGTGGGGCCAGACACCCTTGTCTTCGGGGGTGAAGCAGAAGGTCACGGTGACGGCGAAATCCTCCAGCGCCTTCATCTGCCGGTCGAACCAGGCCTCGGCATTCGGGCGGTAGAAGTCTGCCCAGCTCAGGCCGGTGCGCAGGTAGGTGACGCCCAGATCCTTCAACGCCCGCACCGCATCGTCCAGCCGGTGATCCTCGAAGTGGAACCACTGGCAGATGCCCATGTCCGGCGTGAACTCGTTGAAGATCTTTGCAGCACGCTTCGGGCGGCCGTGCTCGTCGTACAGCCCCATATGGAAATGCCGGTAGTAGGACGAGCCCTCGGCTTCCTTGTGGCGCGTCGTCGCCGGCCAGGCGGCGGGCAGATCATAGAGGCTGTACCAGTGGATGCGCGGCGCGCGGCCTCGCAGCAGTTCGGCGCTGCGCCGCAGGCCCCATTCCTGCACCTCCTCCGCGCCGAATGTGGAGACGCCGACTTCCGAAACCCAGACCGGAAGTTGCGTCGCGCCAGCGATCAGCTTCAGCTTGTCCGGCCACTCGTCGATCGACCAGTGGTTCCAGTCGAGCGGGAAGCCATGCACCGCGACGGCGTCCATCGCGTCCAGCGCACCCTGGGAGGCGAGCAGCGCGAGGAAGTCCGGGTCGATCGGCGACATCCCGCCCAGCACGCGCGGCAGCCGCGGCGCCTCGGCCGCAATCGCCTCTCCGGCCAGCCGTGCCATGCGGGCGAAGATCGCCCAGTTCGGATCTGCCTCGAGGTCCCAATGCGACTTGTTGTTGGGCTCGTTCCAGATCATCGCCGCTTCGATCATGCCTGGGTCCCCCGCGCCGGATAGACCGCGCCGTAGTCTGCGTCCGCCCGGTCCACGCGGCGGCAGAGATAGGTCTCCTCCTCCGGCCGGCTCAGGATGTCGAAGCCGGCGCTGCGCAGCATGGCCTCGGTGCCGGCTCGGTTGGGAGCCCACCAGTTGGTGTGATCGTGCGCGTAGCGGTGCTCGATGAAGTGCATCTTCGGGTATCCCGGATCGTCGAAATGCGCCGTCTCCGAGAAGTCGTAGTCCGCGGCGACCGGCGCGACTTCCTTGCTGCCGCGCTGCAACGATTGGAAGACCAACAGGTCGCGGGCCACGTGTTCGTGAACCAGGTCGAGCGCAAGCAGCGGATGCCGCAGGTGATAGAAGACGCCGATGAAGAACACGATGTCGAACCGTTCGCCCAGGCTCGCGACGTCGTAGACCGACAGGCGGCGGAACTCGATATCCAGCCCTTCGACCTCGGCCGCGAAGCGGGCCTGCGCCAGGTAATCCTCGTCGAAGTCGACGCCCAGCACGCGATCGGCGCCGCGTCGCTTCATCTCCATCGAGAAGAAGCCGCCGTTGCAGCCGATGTCGAGCACGGTTTTCCCGCGCAGGTCGCGCGGCAGCGCGTCCGCGTAGTTGCGCCACTTGATCCCGGGATAGTCGCCCAGGAAGTGCTCCGGCGCGGTCCACACGCCCTTGAGCTGGATGTTGTGGAACCATGGTCCCAGTTCTGCCGCGCGCTGCCGGATCTGCTCCGGCGTCCAGTCACGCGGATGCGATTCGGGTATCATGGGTCCATCCATTCACGCCCCTCCTGGCGGCCGGCTGCACCGGCGGTTCTCCCTGCTGCGGGTCGGCCCCCAGAAGCCCGATGGCTTCGCGGTATCCACCGAGCGTGCCGACGTCGACGTAGCGCGTGCCGGCCGGGACGCCGCAGGCCACGCCACCCTCCGCGATCCACGCGTTGACCAGCGTGCCGAGATATTCGTCCTGCCGGTCACGCCGCAGCCAGAGCGCATGCAACGCATGCAGCACATGACCCGGCATCTTGAACGCGCCCCAGACCCAATCCGTGCGGGGCGCGCGCGCCTTGACCTCGATCGCACGCACCGTGCCGTCCGCATCGGTCAGCACGGCATCGAACAGCTCCGGCCGCTCCACCCGGAACAGCAGGAAGGACAGGCGATCGTCGGGAAGACGCGACAGCGCATCCTCCGGGAACCAGACGGTGTCTGGCAATCCGACCAGCACGGGCTCCTCCGGGCGGATCAGCGGCAAGGCGCGGAAGATCGCGTCGCACAATCCGCTCGCCTGGCTCTGGATGACGTAGGCGACGTCCATGCCGGCAACCGAGCCGCCGTAGTATTGCAGGATGTCGGACTTCCAGGGCGAGATCACGAAGCAGATCTTGGTGGCGCCGCCGCGGGCCATGCGCTCGACCAGGTACTCGCTGACGGCCTTGGGCCGTTCGATGCCGCTCGCATCCACCCGGGATCCGACGGGCAGCAGCTCCTTGGAAAAGGCGAGCGGCTGAATGCGCATGCCGTTGCCGGCCGCGGGGATGATGCCCCACATCAGCTGACCTCCGATGCGACGGCGGCTTCGAAGGCGGCGACCATCTGCCGCGCCCGGCGCTGGGCCGTGTGCTCGTCGAGCGTCCGCTCCCGTGCCCGCCGCGCGATGGCGTCGAGGTCGGACTGCGGGCGTGCGAGCGCATCGAGCGTGTCCTGCGTGTCGTCGGCGACCAGGATCTCGTCGCCCGGCTCGAAGAAGGCGGCCAGTCCCGGCCATCGGTCGGTCAGGATCGGCGCGCCGGACGCAGCGGCCTCGAACAGCCGGCCGGACGGACACCAGCCCGCCTCCGCCATCGCCTTGCGCGTGACGTTCAGCGTCAGGCGCGAGGAGGCGTAGAAGTCGGCGTGCTCCCCCGGCGGCAGGTGCCGGACGAAGAACACGTTGTCGGTCCAGGGGAAATCCTTCGGATACATCGCCCCCGCGATGACGAACCGCTGCTCGGGGCGCTCCCGCGCCGGGTGGATGAACAAGCGTTCCAACGCAGGCTGCCGGTCGGCGGCGTAGGTGCCGATATAGGACAGGGAGGCCCGATACTGCGGCTGCGTCGTGCCGGGACGGTACAGATCCGGGTCGACCGATCCGTAGATGGGAACGACATGGCGGGCCCCCAGGCGGGTGCGCAGGGTCTCCAGCGTGGCACCCCCCGTGTAGCTGAGCACGAGGTCGAACTGGTCGAAGCCATCCGGCGGCACGTAGTCCACCGTCTCACCGGCGTCGAGGCGCGCGAGCGTCACCGGCGTGTCGAGGTCGTAGAAGCACCGCAGGCCAGCGCGGCTGTGCAGCGCGACCGTGGTCGCGGCGGAGGCGTCGGGGCAGTAGGACGTGACCATGACCACGTCCGCCTCATCGGCTTCGTGCTGCGCGCGGACGGCATCCCACTCGCGATAGAGCACGAGCGCGCCGCCACCCGGCAGCGCGGTCAGGTCGCGATGTTCGGCGTAGTAGGGCACGTCGCGTTCGAAGAACGTCACGTGATGGCCGTCCGCGTGCAGGGCGCGGATCAGGCCGCGCCACAGCGCCGCATGTCCATTCCCCCAGGACGAACTGACCGCCAGCCCGAAGATGACGATCTTCATCTGCAACGCGCCATCCGCTCGCCCCCGGTCAACCGGCGGAAGAACGTATGAACGTTGGGGTCGGTTCCGTCAGGCCGTTGGCGCGAGTGGGCGCGGCCCGGCGGCACGGAGAGCCTCCTGCGCGGCCCACAGGTCGGGTACGACGGCAAGGCAGCGCCGACTGGCGCTGGATGGAGGCGTTGCCGCCACCATCAGCACGTGCAGGCCCGCCGCTTCGGCGGCGGCGACCCCGGTCGGCGAGTCCTCGATCGCCAGGCAGCGTGCCGGCTCGACCCCCAGGAGGGTGGTGGCGTGGCGAAACGAATCGGGGGCCGGCTTCCCGCGGGGCACGTCGTCCCGGGTCACGACATGGGCGAAGTATGACGTCAGCCCCGCCGATGCCAGGTGCCGGTGCGCCGTCCGGCGGCTCGCCGAGGTCGCGATCGCCTTGGGCTGCGGCAAGGTGCGGAGCAGGTCCAGCGCGCCGGGGCAGAGGGGCGGCGGGTCCGGCAGGATCGCCGCCCGATGCACGTAGTACGCGGCGAGGAAGTCGCCCACCGGGAAATCCGCGCCGAACCGTGCGCGAATGAGATCGGCCCGTTCGGGTGTCGCGACGCCCAGGAGCGTCGCGTAGAACCCGTCCGTCACGTGCATCCCGAACGTCGCCGCAGCCGCGAAGAAGGCGCGGCGATAGCTCGTCTCGGTATCGATCAGCGTGCCATCGAGATCGAACACGACTGCGTCGAATCGCTGTTTCGTCACGTTCGCTCCAGGCTGTGGGCGTGCGCCGGCGAGGGGCTGCGGCGGGAGATCGCCGCCAGGAACGCGATCCCCAGCCCCGCCGCGAGCAGGGAGCCGATGAAGACGCCCAGCTTCACCTCCTCATGGTGGTGTGAGCCACGGAAGCTGAGATCGGCGATGAACAGGCTCATGGTAAAGCCGATGCCGCACAGGACCGCGCCGCCGTACAGATGGAGGTAGCTCACCCCGCTCGGCAGGCGGGCGAGGCCCAGCCGAAGCGCCAGCAGCGTCGCGCCAAAGACCCCGAGCTGCTTGCCGACCACGAGCCCGAGCACGGTGCCGAGGATGAGCGTGCCACCCAGGTCGCCCATGCTGAAATCCCCGAACTGCAGGCCGGCATTGGCCAGCCCGAACAATGGCAGCACGGCCCAGGTCACCCACCCGCTCAGGCGGGTCTCGATGCGGTGGCCGACGCAGTCTGGTTCCGGCCCCAGCGGCACGACGAAGGCCAGCATCACCCCCGCGAGCGTCGCGTGGATGCCGGAATTCAGCACGCAGAGCCAGAGCAGCAGGCCGCCGATCAGGTAGGGAGGCATGGCCTTCACGTTCAGCCGGTTCATCGCGTAGATCACCGCGGCGACGGCAAGCGCCGCGAGCAGTGCGACCCAGGCGAGGCTGGCCGTGTAGAAGACGGCGATCACGATGATCGCGCCCAGATCGTCGATGATGGCGACGGCGGTGAGGAACACCTTCAGTCCGGTCGGCACCCGGCGCCCGAGCACGGAGATGGCGGCCAGGGCGAAGGCGATGTCGGTGGCGACCGGCACCGCCCATCCGTGCAGCTTGGTGGGATCGTCCCAGTTCAGCGCGGCGAAGATGATGGCCGGCACGATCATGCCGCCCAGGGCGGCGAGCCCCGGCGCGGCGACCTGACGCACGGAGGCGAGTTGCCCGTCCGTCATCTCGCGCCGGATTTCCAGCCCGACCACCAGGAAGAACAGGGTCATCAGCCCGTCGTTGACCCACCGCTCGAACGACATGGCGAGCGTGCTGCTGCCCACCCCGATGCTGATCGGCAGCTCAAGCAGGTGGTGGTAGCTCTCCGGCGACGGGCTGTTGGACCAGGCGAGCGCCACCAATGCCGTGGAGATCAGCGCGACGCCACCCGCACTTTCGCTGCGCAGGAAGCCAAGCAGCGCGGTGAAGCGCCGTGGGTTGCGGGTGAATTCGGTGCGTGCGTCTACCATCCTCTCCTCGATCGCCAGTGGCAACGCAGGGCGGGGCCGCTGCGTTTCCTCCATCCTGTCGGCAAACCAGAGCACATGCGAGACATTCAGGCGGAGTGGATGGCGGCCATGCGGTGCGGCGACTGGGATCGCGCCTGGGCGGTGAACGATGTGGTGCTGGCGGGGTGCCATCCGGCTGAACGTGACGACCCGCGGCTGCCTTACCACCTGCGCTGGGTCTGGGACGGGCGGCCATTCGACGGGCGCGACGTGCTGGTGCGCTGCTATCACGGTCTTGGCGATACGCTGCAGTTCGCGCGCTATCTCGCCCCGCTGCGGACGCGCGCCGCTTTCGTGACGGTGGAGGCGCAACCCGCCCTGGTGCCGCTGCTGCAGGACATCCCGGGGGTCGACCGGATCGTGCCCTTCTCGCTCGCAGCGCCGCTGCCGCCCGCCGCCTGCGACATCGAGATCATGGAACTGCCGCATGCCCTGCGGCTGCCGCCGGAAGCGGTGCCGCCACCACCCCTGCGGGTCGCGGCCGCACCGGGCCTCGCCAACACGACCGGACTCTGCTGGGCCGGGGGAGACTGGGACGCCGCGCGTGCCATCCCGCCCTCGCTGCTCCACCCGCTCTGCCGCGCGCGGCGGGTGATGAGCCTGCGGATCGGGAAGACAGATCTCCCGGTGATCAATCCGGACGGGTGCGAGGTGGCCATCGAGGACACGGCATCCCTGATCGCGGGCCTCGGCCTGGTGATCACGATCGACAGCATGGTCGCGCATCTCGCGGGAACGCTGGGTCGCCCCACCTGGGTGCTGCTGAAGCACGACGCCGACTGGCGGTGGATGGCAGGACGGAGCGACTCGCCCTGGTATCCCACCGTTCGCCTGTTCCGGCAGGTGCGGCCAGCAGCGTGGGGCCCGGTGCTCGCGGCGGTCCTTGCGGCGGTGGCCGAACGGGATGCGGCGCACCCGGGGCTCAGGGCTGCCGGTTGACCGCACGCACCCGGGCGTCGCGGTCGTTCAGCACGATCTCGCTGACCGATCCCGCGCCGATTTCCAGCCGCTGCATGAGGTCGAGCGGGCTTCCCAGCACGTGGCACAGCACCGCCTTGATGATGTCCGCGTGACTCACGATGACGACCGCCCCCTCCGGATGGCGGACGTGCCAGTCCCACAGGCCCGCGACCGCGCGCGCCTGCACCGCCAGCATCGGCTCGCCGGGCGATGGGGCCGTGCTGCGGAACTGATTCCACGCTTGCCAGGCGGCATCGTCGTGCAATTCGGTGAAGGAGCGGCCTTCCCAGGCCCCGAACGCGATCTCCGTGAACGCCGCGTCCCGCTGGAGATCCAGGCGGAGACGCGCGGCGATCGGAGCCGCGGTGTCGACCGCGCGACGCACCGGGGAGGTCACGACCGCCGCGATCCGCGCCGCTGCGAAGCCCTCCGCGAGGCGTTCGGCCTGATGCTGTCCCGCGGGCGACAGGGTATGGTCGGCGCGGCCCCCCAGTGCACGGTCGACCAGCGGGTACGTCCCGTGCCGCACCAAGTGGAAGGTCGTCATCAGCCCTGGATGAAGGCTTCGGTGCGCTCCCGCGCTTCGTGGTCGGTGAATTGCTGCGGGGGGCTCTTCATGAAGTAGCTGGACGGGCCGATCAGCGCGCCGCCGATGCCGCGGTCCAGCGCGAGCCGCGCACAGCGGATGGCGTCGATGACCACGCCCGCGGAGTTGGGGGAATCCCACACCTCGAGCTTCAGTTCGCACGACAGAGGCACGTTGCCGAACGTCGTGCCCTCGACGCGGATATGCGCCCATTTCCGATCCGTCAGCCACGGCACGTGATCGCTCGGCCCGACATGCACCGAATCGGCTGGCAGGGGCTCCCCGAGCAGGCTGGTGACCGCCTGGGTCTTGGAGATCTTCTTCGATTCGAGCCGCTCGCGTTCCAGCATGTTCGCGAAGTCGGTGTTGCCGCCGAAATTGAGCTGGTACGTCCGATCGACGCGCACGCCGCGCTCATGGAACAGCGTGACCAGCGTGCGGTGCAGGATGGTGGCGCCAAGCTGGGACTTGATGTCGTCGCCGACGATCGGCAGGCCGCGCTCCTCGAAGCGCGCGCGCCATTGCGGATCCGAGGCGATGAACACCGGAATGCAATTGACGAATGCACATCCGGCCGCCAGCGCCTGCTCGGCGTACCAGCGCGTCGCCTGTTCGGAGCCGACCGGAAGGTAGGAGACCAGCACCTGCGCCTCGGCCCGCCGCAGGATCGCGGCCACGTCGACCGGCGGGGCATCGCTCTCGGCCACGATCTCCCGGAGATAGCGGCCGATGCCGTCCATCGTGGGGCCGCGCTGCACGGTCACGCCGGTGCGCGGGACACGCGCGAAGACCTGGGTATTGTTGGGTTCGGCGCCGATCGCCTCCGCCAGGTCCCGGCCGACCTTGGTACGCGCGACGTCGAACGCCGCCACGACCTCGATATCGCCGACGTGATAGCCACCCAGCGCGACATGCATGAGTCCAGGCACGGTCTCGTCGACGGGCGCATCACGATAGAAGGTCAATCCCTGGACGAGGGACGACGCACAATTGCCGACACCGACGATCGCGACCCTGATCTTCCGCACGCACGTCTCCTCCGCGGGAAGGAACAAACCTTCCAACTAACACCTGGGGCGCCGGGAGGTTGCTCGCCGACCGTGGACGGGCTGGCGTGAGCACGCATGACACGGGATCGTGATGCGGCCGTTGCGATTTGCCACCGTCACTGGCATTCCGGTCAGGGTTGGACGCTCGCCATCACGGCCCCGTGTCCGATAACATCGGGGAACGAAGGGGGCGTCGAACGGTGACCGATCGGATCTTCAACGGCGGCAGTGCCGACTGGTTCGCGGCCTCGAGCTGGACGCCGGACGGCGTGCCGGCGCCGGGCGACGTGCTGACGGTCGCGACCGGCACGGTGGCCATTTCGGCCCTGGACATGCTCAACGTCGGCACGCTCGATGGGGAGGTTCTGCAATTCGGCGCAGCGGCGGGGGATTTCGCCGAACTGACCGGTACCGGCGTGACCTTCGGCAGCGGCTTCGCCTTGGTGAGCAGCGGCACGCAGGCCTTCTCCGTGATGGAGCTGGCCGGCACCTCCGTCGTGTATGGAACGATGCTGTTCGACGTGGCGGGCGGCGACGCCACCATCACCCTGCAGCAGACGCTCATGCCGAGCCGCCTGCTGCTGCGTGGCAATACGACCGTGAGCAACGACGACACGCTGACCCTGGATGGCGGCGCGGTGCTGGCCGAGGGCACCGTGCTGGCGGATGGCGGTACGTTCTACCAGGATGGCACGTTGCTGGTGGATGGCGGGACGCTGGTGTTCGATGCCGGCACCACCCTGTCCGGCCTCGGCACGATCGAGATTGCCAATGGCGGCGTGGTGCAGATCGACGGGCCGGCCAAGGCCGGCGTCACCATCGCCTTCCTGGACGCGACTGGCACGCTGGACCTGCTGCAGCCGCAGACCTTCCGCTCCCCGGTGGTGAACTTCCAGAAGGGCGATACCCTGCTGTTCGACGGCTGGCCGGCGCGCAACGTGGTCTATGCCGCCGGCACGATCTCCTCGGGCAGCACCGCTTCAGCCTTGGGGACGGTCACCGTCTACCAGGCCGGCACCAAGAATCCGGTCGCCACCTTTCCGATCTCGTTCGACACGCCGACCCTGCCCACGCTCGCGATGGCCGAGGACAGCAGAGGCGGATCGTTCCTGACGATCAGCGTGCCGCGGACCTGGAGCGGCGGAACCGGGGACTGGTACGACGACGCGAACTGGACCACGCAGGGGACGGTCTATCCGAACAGCCATCCGTTGCCGGGCGACGTCGTGCAGATCGGCAGCGGGACGGCGGAGATCCGCAACGATCTCCTGGATCACGGGCCGCTCGACAACGCGATCATCCGGCTCGGTGGAACGAGCACGCTCGATCTCACCGACGTTGATCTCGGCGCCTATCTCTCGGTCACGACGACCGGCACCGCGGACCAGTCGACGATCAGGCTGCACGGCACGTCAACGCTGACCGGCAGCCTGTCCGCGGCGGCACAGAATGGGCGCTTCACGCTGGATGCGCGGGATGCGCATCTCACCATCGCCGCGTTCGGTACGATCACCGACAGCACCGAATCGTCCGCTTTGATCGAAGGCACGCTCACCAACGACGGCCAGATCGTCGTGGATGGTTCCACGGCGCTGCAGGGCGCCACCATCGACGGCTCCGGCGTGATCGCGCTGGGCGGCACGCTGTCGGTGGGCAGCGGCTCCATCGCGGCCACGCAGCAGATCGACTTCACGCGGGGCGACGCGACGCTGATCGTCGCGCCCGGCGCGACGGTCGCCGCGCAGATCGAGGGATTCGTCGCGGGTGACCGTATCGACCTGCAGGGCGTCACGGCCGATGCCGCCATCTTCGACCCGGACAGCGGCGTGCTGTCGGTCACGAATGCGGGGACGGTGGTGGCGACGCTCGCCTTCGCGGGCACCTACGGCACGCTCGACTTCGCCGTGCAATCCGACGGTGCCGGGGGCGTCCTGATCTCGGATCAGGCACCGGGCGGCGTCAGCACGGCTCGATATACCTTGCCGGTGCCCGCGCTGGCCGCGACGGGCGGCACCGTCAGCCTCGCCAGTCTCCTCGCATCCGCATTCGGGGCCGATTTCCTGGCGCACAACCCACAGGTCACGGTCAGCAACGCCGGTCCGGTCGACATGACGTCGCTGTCCTATTGGAACCCGCAGGACCCGTCGCTGTCGGCCTGGGTGGTGAATGGGCAGACGGTCGCCCCCGATACACCCCGTGCCCTGTCGGCCGAGGATATTGCGAACACCGTGGCGGTGATGGGCGACCAGATCCGCGACGGACTGACGATCTCGATCGCCAACGCCTTCGACGCGCTGGGGAATGCGATCGGATATGCCAGCTACGCGCTGCAGAACTTCGACCCGCGCTTCTCCACCGCACCGGTCGGACGCGCGCCGACCCCGCAGGATATCCTGAACGCCGCGACGGCCCTGTCCTGTGTCTACACCGCGGTGCCGAACGACAACGACTGCTACTACATCGCCCATGCCGTTGCCGCAGCGGCCGGCGCGGCGCTCTCTCCGCTGACCGGCAGCACCGATCCCGCGCAGAACGTCGCCGGTGGCTTCTGGCGGATCGCCTACGCCGCGGGCGTGACCCAGCCCGCGCAGGCGGATTGGAGTTCGCTCGTGCAGGCCGGCGACAGCATGCGGGTCGGCTGGCCCACCGGCGGCGCGCATTCCTTCACCGTGCTCTCCACGCCCGATCCGGACACCGGCAAGATCAGCGTGTTCGACAATGCCGATTGGGCCTTGGGCTACGAGGCGATCGGGACGCACCCGGCCGACTACTGGAACAGCACGGTGCCGGACAGTGTGACGATTTATCGGCTGGATCCGAATGGGCTGTATCTGGTGAACGGCGTGACGCTCTCCGGCGCGCTGATCCAGGGCACCACGAACGACGACCTGATCCTGCCGGGCGGCCCGGACGAGGTGATCACGACGGGTGTCGGGGCCGATATCGTGGCCGGCAATGCCGCCATCCTGAACGGCGCGACGATCACCGATTTCTCCCTCGGGGACAGGATCGACGTCACCGGCTACACGATGGGGCACACGCAAGTCGCCTACGACGCGGGGACTGGCGTGCTCAGGCTGTCGGGCGATGGCGGCCAGGTCACGATCACCCTGCCTGCCGGCCTGGTCGGCACTTGGCAGGTCACCAACGACGGCGGCACCGCCGGGCTGGATGGCGGCACACTCGGCACGCTGTACACGGACCTCTACATGGGGGTGAACAGCGGCGCCGAACTGATGCTCGTCACCTGCTTCGCATCCGGCACACGGATCGCCACGCCGCGGGGCGATCGTCCGGTCGAACGGCTTCGCATCGGGCAGGAGGTCATGCTGGCGGACGGGCGCACCGCACCCATTCAGTGGATCGGACGCCGCCGGATCGAACCGGGCCGGCATCCGCACCCGGCCTGCGTGCTGCCGGTCCGCATCGCCGCCGGCGCGTTCGGAGCGGGCGTGCCGCGGCGCGATCTCGATCTCTCCCCCGACCACGCGGTGTTCGTGGACGGCGTCCTGGTGCCGGTTCGTCACCTGGTGGACGGCAGGGCGATCCGGCGTCTCACCGCGGAGGAGGTGCCGATGGTCACCTATTGGCACGTCGAGCTGCCACGTCACGCGGTGCTGCTGGCGGAAGGCCTGCCGGCCGAGAGCTATCTGGACACCGGCGATCGTGACCGCTTCGAGAACGGGGCCGTGACGCGGCTGCATCCGATCTTCGGGCGTTGGTCCGCCGACACGGTCTGGGAGGCGGAGGGATGTGCCCCCCTCGTCGTCGCCGGTCCGCGGCTCGCAGCGATCCGCGCCCGGCTGGCGGAGGTCATCCGGGCGGATGCCAGACATAGCGCAGCCCCGGCAGCGGAACATCCGGCGGACCCGCCGATTCCCCCGCGGCGCGGAACCCGTGCCGGCGATAGAACCGCTGGGCGTTCACGTTCCGCGGCCCTACGAAGAGCTCGAGCCGGCGCGGGCTGAGGCGCTTGGCGGCGTCCAGCAAGGCACGCCCGACACCGCGATGCTGGACGTCCGGCCGGACGTAGAGATGATCAAGCGTGGTGTCGCGGACCACCATGTAGCCGAGGATCCGATGGTCGTCGCGGGCCACCCACCACGCGCCGGCCGGGGAGCCGAGGTGATGCGTGAACCACGAGCGCAACTCCGCCTCCGTGAGTGCGGTGGGATTGTCGAACCGGGTCTTCCCCGTGGCGGCGACATGAAGCGTCGCGACCTCCGCCGCATCGCCGGGGACGGCCGGCACGATGACGAAGGGGGGGCGAGACATGCCGCGATCCTGCATGGTTGAACTTGCCGAAGACCTAATTTCCGTCGGTCGGGCGCGCGGCGGCGCGTCGGGGCCATGGTTCCCGTGCCATGATCCCCGCCGACAATCGCGTGCCGATCCATGCCGGACATGGATGGGCCGATCGGTCCGAGACGCTGGACTTGCGATCCCGACCTCAAGATAGTGTCTGTTCGGCAAAGGGAGGAGCAGACGTGAGCATGATCCCTGCACAACCGTGTGCTCGCCTGGTCACCGCACGGCCGGAACCGCGGGAATGAGTGCACCCGGCCGACTTCTCTCCGCCGTCGCGAGCCTGCTTCCCCTGGGTGCGTTCGGCGTATCCGTCGCGCTGGCGGCCACGCCCGTGAAGCCGGACGCTTCGACCGCCGGCGCGGAGGCCTCGGTCGCCCGTCGGCTGCAGGCGATCCGCAGTGCCGTCTCGCAGGCCACCGCGGCACAGGCCGGGCTCGAGCCGGGCGATCCGGCGATCCAGAAGGCGTGGTGGGGCAACTGGCATCCCGGCTACTGGGGCAATGGTGGCTGGCGCAACTGGCACAATGGCTGGGGCAATGGCGGCTGGGGCAACTGGCACAACGGCTGGGGCAACGGCGGCTGGCACAACTGGCACAATTTCTGGCGTAACTGGTGACGTCGGATCGCGGCGGGATGCCGGATCCGGCCCCGATGCTGGAAACGCTCGTCCTGCAGCCGACCCCGTTCTGCAACATCGCCTGCACATACTGCTACCTCCCGGATCGGGACGATCGCCGCCTGATGACGGCGGCCACGGTCGAGGCGAGCTTCGCGCGCGTCTTCGAGTCCGGATGGGCGGCCCCCGACCTGACGGTGATCTGGCACGCGGGCGAACCGCTCGTCGCGCCCATCGCGTTCTATGAAGACGCGCTGGCGACCGCGGAGCGGCTGCGGCCCCCGACGGTCCGGGTGCGGCATTCGATCCAGACCAACGGGATGCTGCTGAACGCCGCGTGGTGCGACTTCCTGCGCCGGCACGACGTCGGGATCGGGGTCAGCCTGGATGGGCCGCGCGCGCTGCACGACGCGTACCGGGTGGGGCGCAACGGGCGCGGCACCTTCGACCGCACCATGGCCGGCATCCGCCTGCTGCAGGACCACGGGGTGCCGTTCCACGTGATCACCGTGCTCTCGCGCGACAGCCTGGCCGCGCCGGAGGAACTGGTCGCCTTCTACCGGCAGGCCGGCATCGACCAGGTCTGCTTCAACGTGGAGGAGTCGGAGGGCGATCACGTCTCCGCCCTGTTCGCGGCGGAGGATCTGCGGCCCCGTTTCGCCCGCTTCCTCGATCGGTTCTGGCGCTGCGCGCGGGAGAGCGGCGGCTTCCGCTTTATCCGCGAGATCGACGGCATGCTGCCGCGCATCCTGCGGCCGGAGGAGGCGCCGCTGCGGAACGAGCAGGTCGTGCCGTTCGGCATCCTCAGCATCGGCTGCACCGGCGATGCCGCCACGTTTTCCCCCGAACTCCTCGGGCTGCGGAATGCGGCCTGCGGCGATTTCCTGATCGGCAACGTCCACACCCATAGCCTGGCGCAGATGCGCGACAGCCTCGTCCTGCGGACGATGGCGCGCGACATCGCGGCGGGCGTCGCGCGGTGCCGGGACGAGTGCCCGTATTTCTCCGTGTGCGGCGGGGGTGCGCCGGTCAACAAGCTCACCGAGAACGGCGGCTTCGCCACCACCCGGACGCGATTCTGCGAGCTGACGCAGATGGTGCCCACCGACCTGATCCTGGACGCGGTGGAGCGGATGGAACTCGCGGACCGCCCCGCGGCGGCAGGCGTTGGTTGAGGGAGGGAGCGGCATGAGGCAGGGCGGCTGGACCAGGGGCGGCATGCGCCTGGAGGGGATGCGTCGGGGCGGGATCGTGCTGGGCGGGCTGCTGCTCGCCGGCGGCGTGGCCATGGCACAGCCAAACCCCGGACCGGCGCCGGGAAGCGCTCCGTCGGGTCCGAACGGACCGGCCGCGCCCGCGCCTGCGCCCGGCATGATGGGTGCAGGCCCTGCCGGGACCATGCCTGGCGGCCCGCCACCCGGCAGCGCCATGCAAGGGGGCCCCATGCAAAGCGGCCCCATGCAGGATGGCCCCATGCAAGCTGGCCCGATGCGTGGCGGAGCGATGGGACACGGGCCGATGGGCGGCCCGCCGCTGCCGACCGCGGACGCCGCCTCGCCTCCGCCCGCAAGCGCGATGGGTTCCGGCGGCCCGTTCGGGCTGGGGCTCGCGGGGGCGTTGTCGCAGGCCCCCGCGCTCGCGGCGGCGGCCGCCGCGGCCACGACGAGCTTTCCCGTTTACGCCGTCACGGGCGTGGAGGTGCTGCGCAGCTCGCAATCGCCGAAGCTCGACCTGATCGTGGTGCAGGGGGTGATCAGCTCCGAGGGCTGGGACCGCGCCACGCTCATCCCGCTCACCAGCGGACCCTCGGCGGATGGGGTGCTCGACATGGTGCTGGTGGCAGCGCCACCCGAGCGGACGATGGCGCCGTCCGGCTGGGCCCCGATCCAGGCTGTGCTGCCCGTCTCCGATCACCCGTTCCAGGCGATCCGGGTCCGCGGTGCGACCAACGCCATCACCTTGAAGGAGGTGCCGGGGCATGCGGCGGTAAAGGCGCCGGCCGATCCCTGCGGCACCTGCATCGGCAAGCATCTGCTGGCGAAGGGCGCTGCCGCCCCGAATGGCGTGTCCGCGACGGATGTGGTGCGGGAGGAGGATCTGCCGGCCGGCACCCGCATCATCCGCCCCACGGACGGGATCGGCGACATGCGAGGCAACCCGAACCGCCTGACCCTGGTGGTGGGCGAGGACGGACGCATCGTCGACGCGGCCTGGGAGTAGCCGGCCGCGCGCGGGGAGCCGGGGCCGCCCGAGGCGGCCGCGTCCAAAGCCCCGCGCCGCCGCTACTCGGCCGCTTCGGCCAGCTTGGTCTCCGTCGCCGCTTCCATGTCGAGCGCCTGGGCGAGCCGGTCCAGGCGGCGCATCACGCTCTCTCCGGCGAACACACCGCTGTCCTCATGCAGGCGCAGCACGAGCTGGCGGCCGCGAAGCTGCAGGGCGGTGCCGGCCAGCAGGTCCGGCGTGCCGGCCGACAGCGTGTAGGCGAGGCGCAGCGCGATCCCCAGCGTCTCCGCGCGGGTGATCGCCGGCGGATCCAGCAGCAGGCGCGCGGGGCGCAGGAACTCCGCGAAGGCCTCGGCCTCGTAACGCATGGCGACCACCAGCGCGAGGAAGGCGCGGGCATGGTGGTCGAGCCCGATCCCCGGCTGTCGCAGCACGCGCTGGAACGCCTGTTCGGCGCGGAACTCCGGATGGTCGTGGCTGCCCACGTCGGACATCCAGCATGCGGCCTCGCGCAGGCGGCGGGCCTGGGAGGTCTCCTGCGGGAAGAGGGACGCGGTCCACAGGAACAAGGCGGGGGGCAGCGCCGGATCGCGGCCATGCCGCTGCGCGAGGTCCTGTCCGGCGGCGAGCAGCGGATCCTGGTTGCGGATTTCCGGCGGCATGCGGCGCATGAACCAGCCCTCGCGCAGGCCGCTCGCGCTGAACACAACTCGCCGCGCGCCGGTGACGCGCAGAAGGCGGCGGAGCGCGACGGCCGCGTAGGGCAGGTCGTCGATCCGCCGGCGCGGAACGCCCGGCAGCCGCTCCAATGCGCGGCGGCCCGCACCGGCGATCAGGCCCGCGAGGTCCCGCGCCTCCTCCCGGCCGATGCTGTAGTGATGGACCATGGCGAGCGGGTAGCCGGTCTGCGCCATGTGGATGCGCGCCAGCGCGCGCCAGGCACCGCCGACGAGATAGAGTTCCTGCCCGGCCGCTTCGGTCAGCCAGGGAACCGCCGCCATGTCCGCCTCGGCGATCGCGCGCGCCCGCACCGGGTCGTTCCCCGACCGTTCGGCAAGCCGGATGACGCCGAGCCGCAGCGTTTGCGAGAGGCCGCGAGTTCCGGCCTCCAGCCGGACCACTTCGAGGGAGCCGCCGCCGATATCCGCCAGGATGCCGTTGGCGTTCGGGATGCCGCACAGCATGCCCTCGGCGGAGAAATCCGCCTCCTCGACTCCCGAGAGCACGCGGATGGGCACGCCGGGCAGGCGCGCCTGCAGCGTGGCGACGAAATCGGGTCCATTCTCGGCATCGCGCACGGCGGCGGTGGCGAGCACCTCGAACGGATCGGCACCCATGGCGAGGGCGACCGCGCGGTAGCGGTGCATCACGGTGAAGGCCTGCGCCATCCCGGCCTCGTCCAGGCGTCCGGTGCTCTGCAGCCCCCGGCCGAGGCGAAGGACCGCCTTCTCGTTGAAGATGGCGACGGGATTGCGGGTATGGCCTTCGTAGACGACGAGGCGAACCGAGTTGGACCCGAGGTCGACCACGCCGCAACGTGGCAGATCGGAAGGCGGCGCATACGGCATCGGTTCAGTCCTGGCTCACGCGGTCCTGCCGACGCGCCGATCCCAGCGGCGACGCGACCGCCGGACCATGCAACGCCGACCCCCGGCCGGAGAGTGAGGGGTTGGTCATGAAATAATCGTGAGCGGAAATCGGCTTCTTCCCGGGCGCCACGCGGCTCCACGTGCCATCCGCCCGCAGCTCCCAGGATTGCAGGCTGTCCTTCAGGTTGGTGACCATGATCTGGTCGAGCACTTGGGCGTGCACTGTCGGGTTGTGGATCGGCACCAGGGTTTCCACGCGCCAGTCCATGTTGCGCTCCATCCAATCGGCGGAGCTGATGTAGACCCGCGCCTCACGCGAGGGGAGGGTGTGCCCGTTGCCGAAGACGATGATGCGGCTGTGCTCGAGGAAGCGGCCGACGATCGACTTGACGCGGATGTTGTCGGAAAGGCCGGGCACGCCGGGCCGCAGGCAGCAGATCCCGCGCACCACGGCCATCACCTTCACCCCGACGGCGGACGCCTCGTAGAGGGCGTCGATCAGCCGCTTGTCGACCAGGCTGTTCAGCTTGATCCAGATCGATCCCGGCTTGCCGGCGGCGGCGAAGGCCATCTCCTTGTGGATCAGTTCGAGCAGCACGTTGCGGGTGGTCAGCGGGGAGAAGGCCAGCTCCTCCATCGCCTCGGGCCGCGCATAGCCGGTCATGTAGTTGAACAGCCGCGCGGAATCGCGGGTGAGCGCCGGGTCGCTCGTGAAGAAGCTGAGGTCCGTGTAGATGCGGGCCGTGATCGGGTGGTAGTTGCCCGTCCCGAAATGCGCGTAGGAGCGGATCGCCCCGGCCTCCCGCCGGACCACCAGCGACAGCTTCGCATGCGTCTTCAGTTCGGCGAACCCGAACACGACCTGCACGCCGGCGGCTTCCAGGGTCCGCGCGAGCTGGATGTTTGCCTCCTCGTCGAAGCGGGCGCGCAGCTCGATGAGGGCGGTCACGAACTTGCCCGCTTCGGCCGCCTCGATCAGCGCCTTGACGATCGGGCTGTCCCGGCTGGTGCGATAGAGCGTCTGCTTGACCGCGATCACCGCCGGGTCGCGGGCCGCCTGGCGCAGGAACTGCACCACCACGTCGAAGCTCTCATAGGGGTGGTGGACGATGATGTCCTTGGCGCGGATCGCCGCGAAGCAATCGCCGGCGAAGTCGCGGATACGTTCCGGGAAGCGCGGCGTGTAGGGCGGGAACAGCAGGTCGGGCCGGTCGTCCACGATCAGTTGCTTGACGTCCGCGACCGCCATGATGCCGTCATGCTCGTCCACCTCGTCGGGCGGCGCATCCAGCTCGTCGGCCACCAGCTCGCGCAGCTCCGTCGGCATGTCGCTGGCGAGACTCAGATGGATCACCAGGCCGCGGCGCCTTCGCTTCAGCGCGGTCTCGTAGGAGCGGACCAGATCCTCCGCCTCTTCCTCGAACTCCACGTCCGTGTCACGGATCAGCCGGAACAGCCCGCGGCCGGTGACCCGGAAGCCGGGGAACACCCGGTCGAGGAACATCAGCACCAGGTCTTCCAGCAGCATGAAGCGGATGCTGCCGTCCTGGGCCGGCGGAAGCCTCACGAACCGCTCCACCTGGCTCGGCAGAGGCAGCAGACCCCGCATGCCCTGACCATCCTCCTCCCGCAGCAGCAGCAGGCCCATCACCAGGCCCATGTTCGGGATGAAGGGGAACGGATGGGCCGGGTCGATGGCGAGCGGCGTCAGGACCGGGAACACCCGCTCCATGAACGCTCCGTCGAGCCACGCGCGATCCTCCGCGCTAAGGCTCGCCGGGTCGCATACCTCGATGCCCGCGCCGCGGAGCAGGGCGCGCAGATTGCGCCATACGCGTTGCTGGTCGGTGCGCAGCGTCTCCGCCCGCTGGCGAATATCCACCAGTTGCTGGGCCGGGGTCCGCCCGTCGTAGGAGACGTGGGTCACGCCCGCCTTGGCCTGCCCGATCAGCCCCGCGACGCGCACCGAATAGAATTCGTCGAGGTTGGACGCGCTGATCGACAGGAACCGCAGCCGTTCGAGCAGCGGATGGCGGGTATTCTCCGCCTCTTCCACGACGCGATGGTTGAAATCGAGCCAGGAGAGCTCGCGGTTGATGAACCGGTCCGGGCTGTCCAGCGGGATTTCGGGCACGGGTGCGACCGGGTCGGCCACCGAGGAGGCGCGATCGTTGCTTCCGGCGGCCTTGGCGACGATCTTCGGCGCAGTCTTGTTCATGTGGCGATCCTACACAGTCCGAGCCGACGGCAAGCCGCGTTCGGCAGGTGCAACAAAGGATTCACGCGTCGTCCGCCTGCGCGAGCGCCGTGACCACGTCGGCCGCGAGCGTGCGGTCGATGCGCCCGCCCGCGCCGTCCAGCCGCGCCACGGCTTCCCGCAACGCCGCCGGCGTGCGCGGCAGGCGCAGCAACAGCCACTCCTGCAGCGCCGCCGGGACGGCGAGCTGCCGGTCGGCCAGCAACCGCGCGAGGAGCGCCCGCAGCAGGCTGTCCTCCGGCGGCATGATCTCGATCGCGGTGACCGCGCGCAACCGGCTCGCGAGGTCGGGCAACTGGATGGTCCAGCGCGCGGGGGGCGTACGGGCCGCCATCAAGACGGGCCGGCCGGCCTCCCGCGCGGCGTTCAGGAGGTGCAGCAGCGCCTCCTCCTCGGCCGCCAGGTCGGCATCGTCGACGGCGATCCCGCCCCCCGCCGGAACGGTCGGGATCCCGCGCAGCGTGGGACCCGGCAGCAGCGTGCCGCCGATACGGTCGGCCCAGAGGTGCAGCATGTGGGTCTTGCCGCAGCCGGTCTGTCCCCACAGCAGCAGCCGGTGTTCCGGCCAGTCCTGGACGCGCCCGATCCATGCCATCGCCGCCTCGTTGCTGGGCGCGATCAGGAAATCGGCGGCAGCGAAGCCGGGCACGTGGGGGAACGGCAGCATGAGCTGCCGCGGCGCCTCGGTCATCCCGGCGTCGCGCGCCGCAACATGGCGCAGATCGCGACCATCTTCGCGATCACCTCGGCGGTGAACGGGGCGAGGGCCGCCGCGATCCGGCCGCGCAGCGGATCCGCGGGCGCGGTGGCGGTCAGCGGCAGGTCGATGGCCGCCGCTTGCGCCCGCACCCCGGTGATCGCCGTCGCGAGCCGCCCATCCTCCGCAAGCGGGGTGAGCAGCGCCCAGGCGAGTGCGAGATAGGGCGGCCAGGGCGCGAGGTGCCGATACATGCTGGCGAGGATCGGTGTGTCCGACGTCGCGCCGTAGCGGTTGAGCATGGTCACCAGGGCGGACGTGTCCGGCGACAATGCCGCGAGGTCCGGCAGCGGCGGGAGCGCGATCTCCTGCACCGCGTGCGACGGGGTGGACGCCGCCGGCACGCGGGTGCCTCCCGTCACGCCCAGCAGCACCCGCTCGAGTGCCGACAGGGCCACCAGCGCCATCGCATTGGTGCGGTCGTAGGCCGCGAGCACCGCGCCCACGCCGGTCATCGCCTGAGCGTCCAGCCCGGCGGCCCCCAGCACCGGTTCGGGCAGGGCCGGCAGGGCGGGAAGCGACATCCGCGACCGCAATGCGTCGGCCGCGGCGGCCACCGATCCGTCGACGTAGGACGGGCGCAGGGCCGCCCAGGCCCAGGGCAGCGCGCCGTCGATCGTGGCGAGATGCCGCCAGATCAGGTTCACCACGCCCACCCGGTAGACCGCGCGGATATCCGCGAAGATCGCGGCGATCTCGCCCGTGGCCGCCGCCTCCGCCACCGCCGGGATCGGATCGGCCATGGCGTCAGCCCTGCGCCACGGCGGCGGACCAGGGGGAGGCCGCGTCGCTGACCCCCGACCGCGTGCCGTCCGCGTGCTGCAGGATCACGTTCGGGCAGGCGAAGTTGATCGGCATCACGGCGTGATCGACGACCGTGGTCGGGCCATCCGCCTCGAGCGCCGCGATCACCTCGGGGCCGAGACGCCGATCCGCGGACACGCCCTCGGGCCCGGAGACGTCGATGCGGGGGAAGTGCGCCGCCGTGTCGAGGTCCATGCCGAAATCGGCCAGGAACGTCATCATCTGCGTCACCGCGGCGAGGATGCGCCGCCCGCCCGACGCGCCGGCGGCGAGCCAGGGCCTGTCGCCGTCCTTGAGGATGATCGGCGACATGTTGGTGAGCGGCCGCTTTCCGGGGGCCATGGAATTCGGCTGTCCGGGCCGGGGATCGAACCACATCACCCCGTTGTTCAGCAGCACGCCGGATTGCGGCAGCACGACACGGCTGCCCATGGACGAGAGCAGCGTCGTGGTCATCGCCACCATGGTTCCCTCGGCATCGCACACCGTCAGGTGGGTGGTGCAGGTCTCCGCGGCCGCCTTGTCCGCATCCCCCAGGCCGGAGAGCCGTTCCGCATAGGCGGCCTTCATGGCGCGGCCGAACGCGACGTACCAGTCGGCGTCCGGGGTGGGCCCGTAGGGCACCTCCGCCATCTGGTCGAGCACCCGCATCATGGTCGGCGCGGCGGTCAGGCCGCCGGCGAGCTGCAGGGTGCGCCCACGCCAGGCATACTCGGTCGCCGGCAGCACGCGCGCTTGGCAGGTACGAAGGTCCTCGGCCGAGAGCACGCCGCCCATCGCCGCCACGTCGGCCGCGATGCTGGCGGCGATCTCCCCCTCGTAGAAATCGCGCAGGCCGGCGCGGGCCAGCTGCTCGAGCGTCGTGGGCAGGTTCCCCAGGCGGAAGAACCCGGGCGATCCCTGATAGGGGGGCACCGGCGGCAGCCCGTTCGGCAGGTAGATGCGCGCGCTCTCCTCATACAGGCGCAGCACCGCGGCGGACGAGGCGACCTTCAGCGTCGTGTACCAGTCCTGCGGCAGGCCCCGCTGGGCGAGCGCGATGGCGGGCGCGATGATTTCGGCCAGGGGCAGCTTGCCCCAGTTCGCATGCATGTGGGCGTAGCCGGCCGGGGCCGAGGGAATCGCGAAGGAGAGCGGGCCGTGGATGTTGGCGTCGCCCTCCACCTCCGGCCAGGCGAACAGGTCCTGCTTCATGCGGCCGGTCAGGCGGAACAGGTCGGGGCGCAGGCCGTGCGGGGCGACTGGGCCGAAATCCACCACGTCCGCGCGCGCCTGGCCGGCACGATGCACCAGCGCGAATCCGATGCCGCCGAGGCCGGAGTTCCAGGGCTCCACCGCGGCGAGGGCGAGGGCCGTCGCCACCGCCGCATCGATCGCATTGCCGCCCGCATCCAGCACCGCGACGCCCGCTTCGGCTGCGCTCTTCGCCTGGGAGACCACCATCCCGCGGCGTCCGCTCGCCGAAGGCTTGGTCAGGGACCAATGTTGCGTGACGTGCGGCGACGGCGTGTAGGACATGCTGGACTCCCCCCTCTCGGACCGGGGCAGGTTAGCTCCGTCCGCCGCCGGGGCATACCGGCGCCGACGTCGAAACATCACGCCACCTTCGTGCGACCCGATCGGCCGTTCCCCGTTGCTCGTGGGAGCGTCGCCACCCCGGCGCGAGCAGGAGGGTGCATGCGGAGGGTTTTGCAGACTGGCCTGGCCGGGTTGGTCGTCGGCGGGGCGCCGACGATGGCGCAGACGGTCGGCCCCCCGGCCACGTTCTCGCAAGGGCAGGTGCCGACGCGCCCCGCGTCCAAGCCGCCGGCGGGTGCCAATGACGGCAACAATTCAGCCGCCGACGCAGAGTCCAAGTCAGTGCAGACGCCCACGCCGGGAACCGTCGTCATCCACATCAACGGGCGCATCCTCACGGAGGTGGGCGGCGCGTGGAGCAGCCTCGACGCCGGCACCTTCCCCAACGCCGGCGGGAATGGCGGTCCGGCGGCGGCGACGGGACGGTTCGAGCTGCAGCCGACGAGCCTGACGAGCTATGCGCGGATCTACACCGGTCTCGACGCCATGGCGGCGAACGGAATGCGCTACGGCGGCGCGATCGAGATCCGGGAGAATTTCACCGGCCAGACCAGCACGGCCGCCAGCACCGGCGCGTCCGGCTACTCCTCGTCCGAGACGCTGTTCGTCCGCCGCGCCTTCGCCTACGTGGCGGCCGACTCTGGCGGGATCCTGCGGGCGGGGCAGGGCGACGGGCTGATCAGCCTGTACGACGATGGGGTCACCACGTTCCAGTTCCTGCCCAGCAACAACCTGCAGGGCGGTGACATCCAGGACGTCATGCCGTCGAACGTGACCGTGCCCTTCGCCTTCCTGAGCGGGTCGGGAAACGAATACGCCAACACGAAGCTGGTCTACCTGTCGCCGCAGTTCGCCGGGATCGATGTCGGGGTGCAGTGGGCGCCGAACACCTCGAACGGGTTCGGCACCGGCGCGAGCGCGACGGGATCCACGCCGGGCTGTCCCGTCGCGGGCTCCGGCTGTCCCGGACTCAGCTCCTCGCCCGTGCCGGGGGACGGGGCACGCGCCCTGAACCAGACCGCGGTCGGCGTGCGCTACCGGGGGTCGGCCGGGCCGGTCGATGTGCTGGCTTATGGGGTGTACGAGTTCAGCGGCCACACGGCCGCTACCGGGCCGCCCGTGGCGACCGGCAGCGCGGCGCAGCGCGCGAGCGACAGCGGCACCGGCCGCTTCGATGGGCTGAGCTTCGGCAATGCCGGCATCGCCCTGACCTATGCCGGGCTCACGATCGGCGGGAACTGGATCGGCGGCGCGGTGAACGGGCAGGGCGCGCTGCGGCCCTCGGGGGGTGCCGATTTGCAGGGATGGCTGGTCGGCGCGAGCTACAAGGCGGGGCCGTTCACCGTGGGCGGCTCCTTCGAGTCGATCGACTCGCAGGGCGCGCCGCAACTCGTCGGCATCAGCCAGCGGCACGAGATCGGCGTCGACGTGGGGGCGAGCTACGTCGTCGCGCCGGGCCTGGTGGGCTGGATCGAGTATCTCTACCAGCAGCGGCACCAGGGCGGGTTCAACTTCGCCGCAGGTTCGGCGGTCTCCGATGCCGGGGCGTACAATGACGTGAAGGGGCAGGGGCTCCAGATCGGCACCACGATCTTCTGGTGATGCTCCGTCTTCTGCTGAAGCTCCGTCTTTCGGTGATGCTCCATCAGTCGAAGCGTTCCAGCCGGTAGTGCGGGTCGATCGGCGTGCCGTGCAGGATCGCCTCCGCGGTGAGGCGGCCGACGATCGGCCCCAGCGTGTAGCCGTTGGCGGTGACGGCGTTGAAGAAGCCGGGAAGGCCGGGCGCCTCGCCCAGGATGGGCGCGCGGTCGATCGCGGGGTTGATGCCGGTCCAGGCGCGCACCCAGGACAGTGACTGCAGCGCCGGCAGCACGCGGTTGCAGACCCACAGATTGCCCTGGATGTTCTCCCGCAGCGCATGGGTGCGGCCGGTTGCCGGGTCGAAGCCGCCGAACCAGCCGCCGCCCACCAGGAAGCTGCCGTTCGCCTGCTGCTTCAGCGACAGATGGCGGTGCGCCAGCGCGATCAGATGGTCGGTCAGCCGCGGCGCCGGTTCGGTGACGATCACCTGTTGCACCGTGCCGGTCACCGGCAGCGCGAGGCCGACCATGCGGCCGATGACGCCGGCCCAGGGTCCGGTCGCGTTCACCACGATTCCCGCCGTGACGGATCCCTTGCTGGTCTGGACCGTCCAGCCGGGGCTGTCGCGGCTGATCCCCTGCACCTCGGCGCCGCGCAGGAACCGCGCGCCCGCGGCGGCGGCCTGGGTACGGACGGCAAGCGTGCCCCGGAGCGGGTCGCCATAACCCTCGGCCGGCACGAAATCGGCGCCGAGCAGCCGCTCCGACAGCGCCGGCGCGAGCGCGCGGAGTTCGTTGGCCCCGAGCACGTGGCTCTCGATGCCCCAGCGGCGCTCCATCTCGGATTTGCGGCGAAGCCAGGCGAAGCCGGCGGCATCCTCCGCCAGCATCAGTCCCCCGGCGGTGCGGATCCCGAGATCGTCGCCCGCGGCTTCGGCGATCTCCTTCCATAACGCGATGCTGCGTGGCGCGAGCGGCAGGGTGTGCGCCGCGGCTCCCCCGTCCGGCGGTGTGTCCTCGTTGAAATCGTAAGACAGGAGCTGGACGTGCAGGCTGCCGGCGTTGGCCGTGCTGGCCGCCATGCCGAGTTCGTCGCGCTCGATCACCAGCACGTCGGCGCCGCCCTGGGCGAGGTAGAGCGCCGTGCAGAGACCGGCCAGCCCGCCGCCGAGGACCGCCACCTGGGCGCGGCGCTGCTCCGCCGGCAGGGGCGGGACGGCGTGGCGGTGCGTCGGAGCGGCGGGGGCGGTCAGCAGCGGCGCCTGGAACTCCGGCGCTTCGAACATCAGCGGTGCCGCCGGGGTGGGGCGAAGCGGTGCGCGCGGGGCGGCGAAGCCCTGGTCGTCCGGCGCCTCGGGGCAGAGTCGCGCGACGGTGGCGGCGCAGAACCGGCCCTGGCACCGCCCCATGCCGGCGCGGGTCGCCTTCTTGAGCGCGGGCAGGGAGGCGAGGCCGGCGGCGAGGGCGTCGCGCAGCCGGCCGGCGGTCACCTCCTCGCAGCGGCAGACGATGGTCGCGTCGTCCAGCGGCGCGGGGGTCACGGGCGGGTAGAGCCGCCACAGCGCCGCCTGGAAGCGCAGCGCCCGATCCAGCGCGCGGTTCGCATCGGCAGGACGTGCATCTGTGGGCTGGGATGCCTCGTCGCGGCCAGCCATGACTGTCGCTTGCCGCCCGGCATCGTGGATGGCCGGCCTGCGCCGGCCATGACACGGGGGTGCGGGGGGCGCCGCTGCGGGCACCGTCGCGTCTGGCGGCGTTGCTGGGGCCGCTGACATCGATGGGGCCGCTGGCATCGGTGGGGCCGCTGGCATCGGTGGGGCCGCTGGGGGCGCTGGCGTCCGAGGGGCCGAGGGCGCGGATGGTGGGCCGAAGCCGAGGTCACGGGCCGCTGCCGCCCCGGCAAGTTGGCCGCGTGCCTGGGCCACGCGCGCACCGCCCAGCGCGGCGCCGTCACCCACCGCGAACACCGCCTCGTCGCTGGTCCGGCCTTCACGATCCGTCTCGGTGACCAGGGTCCCGGCGCCGCGCGGATCGAAGCGATGGCGCAGGCCCAGGGCCCGCGCCAGCCCGGTTTCCGGTTGGAATCCCTGGTTCAGCGCCACCGTGTCCACCGCGAGCCGCGTCCCGCCGAAACAGGCCCTGGCCACCCGGCCCGTGCCCTCCAGCGCATCGAGGCGCGTCCCCCAATGCACCGGCACCCCGGCCCGCTTGAGGCGCAGCAGCATGGCCACCCCATCGCGCAGCAGCTCGGGGGCCGCGCGGGCCATCTGCCAGGCCTCGCGCCAGGCCTGCGGCCCGGGTCGTGGCGCGGCCTCCAGCACCGCGACCGGAGCCACGCCCCCGTCGAGCAGCTCGCAGGCGAGCTGCAGGTTGAGCGGACCGGTGCCGGCGATCAGCACGCGGTGTCCCGGCAGCACCCGCTGCGCCCGCGCCAGCGTCTGCAGCCCGCCGGTGGTGAGCACGCCCGGCAGCGTCCAGCCTGGCAGCGGCACCGGCGCCTCATGCGCCCCGAGCGCCAGGATCAGGCGGCGCATGTGGCAGGTGACCGCGCGCCCGCGGATCACCACGCCCAGCTCGTCATGGGCGAAGCCGCCCCAGACCAGCGCGTCGGTCTCGATGCGGACGCCGGCACGCAGCGCGTGCGTCCGCAACGCCGCACCGAGGGCGAACTGCGGGTCGGGGGCCGGGTCGGCATGGCTGGGCGCGAGCGGCTTCGCGTACTGCCCGCCGGTCACGGCGCGTTCGTCCAGCAGCACGGTCTCCGCACCCGCTTCGGCTGCGGCAATCGCAGCGGACAAGCCGGCCGGGCCACCCCCCACGACCAGCACGTCGGCGCACAGCGTCTCCGGCGTCGATGCCGTCGGCACCTCGCCCAGAGGCGCGAGCGCGTCCGGGAAACCGCGCTGCACGACCATGCCGTCGGCGGCACGGGTCATGCAGGCGCGTTGTCCGATGCGGCCGTCGATGGTGACGACGCAGTCCCAGCAGGCGCCCATCCCGCAATGCAGGCCGCGCGGCGCGCCCGCTTGCGTCTCCCGGAGCGCGACGATGCCGGCAGCGGAGAGGGCGGCGGCGACAGTCTCGCCCTCGAGCGCCGGAATCGGCATGCCGTCGAAGGTGAGGGTGATCGGCCGGCCGGTGCGGCGGATTCGCGGGTGGGACAGGCGCATACCCGGGAGCATGCCGCACCGCAGCATCCCAGCGCCAGTTTTGACATGCCAGCTTCTACATGCCGGCTCCTATCTGGCCGGCTTTTACATGAACGACACCGGATCGACGTCCACCTCGACCCGCGCGCCACGCGGCACGGCGACCTTGGCGAGCCAGTCACGCAGGATCGGCTGCACCGCGACATCCCGCCGCGTCTTCAGCAGCAGCCGCCGGCGATGGCGCCCGCGCAGGATCGACAGCGGTGCGGGCGCCGGCCCCAGCACCGTCACGCCGTCCCCGAACGGCGCGGCGCGGCCCAGGTCGCGGGCGAGCGCGTCTGCCTCCGGACCGGTATCCGCGCTGACGATCAGCGCGGCGAGGCGCCCGTAGGGCGGCCAGTGCCCCGGCCGGCGCTGCGCCGCCTCGCTCGCCATGAATGCCTCGAGATCGCCGCGCACCAGCGCCTGCATGACCGGATGCTCCGGCGAGAAGGTCTGCAGCAGCACCCGGCCCGGCGCTTCCGCCCGTCCGGCGCGGCCGGCGACCTGGTGCAGCAACTGCACCGTGCGTTCCGCCGCGCGCAGGTCGCCGCCGGCGAGCCCGAGATCGGCGTCGACGACGCCGACCAGCGTGAGATGCGGGAAATGCCAGCCCTTGGCGACGATCTGGGTGCCGATGACCAGGTCCACCTCCCGTGCCTCGATCGCGCGGGCGGCGAGGGCTGCCGCATCCGGTCCGGGGATCGTGTCGCTCGCCATCACCAGCCGCCGCGCATCGGGAAACCAGGCAGCGGCTTCCTCGGTGATGCGCTCCACCCCCGGCCCCACCGGCGTCAGGCTGTGCGCCGCGCCACAGGCGGGGCATTCAGGCGGGATCGGGATGGTGTGGCCGCAATGATGGCATTGCAGCTCGCGACGGATCCGATGTTCGACCAGCCAGGCGGTGCAGTTCGGGCATTGCATCCGATGGCCGCAATGCCGGCACAGCGTCAGGGGCGCGTAGCCGCGACGGTTGAGGAACAGCATCGCCTGCTCCCCGCGCGCCAAGGTTGCCTGCACCGCTTCCACCAGCGGCGGCGAGAGGAATTTCCCGCGTTCGGGAGGCGTCAGGCGGAGGTCGATCGCTCGGACCTCCGGCAGCACCGCCCCGCCATGCCGGACGGGGAGGTGCAGGCGCGTGTAACGCCCCGCCTCCACGTTCGCGACCGTCTCCAGGCTGGGGGTGGCGGAGACCAGCACGGCCGGCGCGGTGCAGAACCGCGCGCGGACCACCGCCATGTCACGGGCGTGGTAGACCACGCCCTCCTCCTGCTTGAAGGCGGTCTCGTGCTCCTCGTCGACCACGACGAGGCCGAGATCGGGGAAGGGCAGGAACAACGCGGACCGCGCGCCCACCACGACGGGCGCGGCGCCTTCGGCGACGGCGCGCCAGGTGGTCCGCCGCACGCGTGAGGTCAGATCGGAGTGCCAAACGGCCGGCGCGACCCCGAACCGCCGCGTGAAGCGTTCGAGCCATTGGGACGACAGCGCGATTTCGGGCAGCAGCACCAGCGCCTGGCGGTTCTGGCGCAGGCATTCGGCCACCGCCTCCAGGTAGACTTCGGTCTTGCCCGACCCGGTGACGCCGTCCAGCAGCGTGACCGAGAAACTCCGGTCCGCCACGGCCTGGCGCAGGGTTGCGGCGGCCTGTTCCTGATCGTCCGACAGCACCGGCCCGCGCGTGTCCGGGTCGGGGCGGGCGAAGGGCGGCACGGCGGGCATGGGCACGCTGGCGAGCAGTCCGGCATCGGCCATGCCGCGGATCACGGCCGCACCCACCTCGGCGGCCCGCGCGAGCTCTCCGGTGCCGCGGGGTTCAGCGCGCGCCAGCACCGCGAGCACCCGCTCCCGCGCCGGGGTCATCCGCACGCCCTCCGGCGCCGGCTCGATCCGGCGCCACCCTGCCGCGGGCAGCGGCGCGGGCCGCGCGACGCGCAACGCCATCGCCATCACCTCCCCGGGGGGCGATAGCGTGTAGGCCGCCATCCAGTCGACGAAGCGCCGCAGGTCCTCACGCATCGGGGGCGTGTCCAGGACGCCGATCACGGGTTTCAGCTTGTGGTCGGGAACCGCGCGGTCGGGTGGCGCGTCCCATATGACGCCCACCTCCTCCCGCCGGTTGAGCGGGACGAGAACGACGTCACCGGGAGCGACGTGCAGGTCCGGTGGCACGACATAATCGAACGGACCAGGGAACGGATACGGCAGCAGGACCGGCACGCGCCCGCCGTCGCATTCGCTTCGCTTTTGGGAGCCGCCCGACATCCTGTATAACCCGCATCGTCCTGACCGACCCCAGGCGTAGCCGCAAACCGGAGCGATCGCATGAAGTTCTTCGTCGACACCGCAGAGATCGCGGACATCAAGTCCCTCGCCGCCAGCGGTCTGCTGGATGGCGTGACCACCAACCCCTCCCTGATCGCCAAGAGCGGGCGGCAATTCAAGGAGGTCATCAAGGAGATCTGCGACATCGTTCCCGGCCCGGTCAGCGCCGAAGTCGCCTCGACCGATTTCGAGAACATGATGGCCGAGGCGAAGGTGCTCCGCCCGATCGCCAAGAACGTCACCATCAAGGTGCCCCTGACCCCGGACGGGCTGCGCGCCTGCCGCGCACTGTCGGACGACGGCGCGATGGTCAACGTAACCCTGTGCTTCTCGCCCGCGCAGGCGCTGCTGGCCGCCAAGGCTGGCGCGACCTTCGTCAGCCCCTTCGTCGGCCGGCTGGACGACATCGGCTATGACGGCATGCAGCTGATCGCCGACATCGTGCAGATCTACAAGAACTACCCGTTCAAGACCGAGGTGCTGGTCGCCTCCGTCCGCCACCCGATCCACGTCGTGGAAGCCGCCAAGATCGGCGCGCATGTCGCGACCCTGCCGCCGCCGGTGCTGCGCTCCCTCTTCAACCACCCGCTGACGGAGAAGGGTCTCGCCAACTTCGTCGCGGATTGGAAGAAGACCGGCCAGTCGATCATCTGATCGGACCGGCATGGCCGAAGCCGACCGCCGTCATCTCCCGCCGGAGGAAGCCGCCTTCGTGGCGGAGTTCCTTCGGGAACACCCGAACTGGCTGGCGGAGAACCCGACGCTCTATCGGGTTCTCACGCCGCCGGAGCGTGTGCATGGGGAGGCGCTCGCCGATCACATGGCGGCCATGGTCCGCGCCGAACGCGCCCATGCCGCCGCCATGACGGAACGCGCGGACGGCGTGCTGGCCGCCGGCCGCGCCGCCGCGAGCCTGGCCGGGCGGGTGCAGGAGGTCGTGCTGGCCCTGCTGCGTGCCGCCGACCCGCTGGACTGCATCAGCCACGAAATGCCCGGCATCCTCGGGATCGACGCCGTCCATCTCTGCATCGAAGCGGCTTACCCCGGCACCCAGCGGCTGCCCCCCGGCACCGTCGCCCGCCTCTTGGGCGGTCGGCAGGTGCTGTTCCGAGCCGCCGCCGTCGATGCGCGGCTCCTGCATGCCGAGGCGGCGGGACTCGCCGACCACGATGCGCTCACCCTGGTGCCGGGGGAGGGACCGCCCGCCCTGCTCGCACTCCTCGCCCGGGATCCGGCGGCGCTGGATCCGGCCCAGGGCTCCGGCGCCCTCGGCTTCCTCGGCCGCGCCGTCGCCGCCGCGCTCGGGCGCGGATGACGGGGGAAGAGGCCCGCATTGCCTTCCTCGACTGGTTCGGCCGGGAGCGCCGCGCCGCCCGCCTGACCGTGGACGCCTACGGAAGCGACCTCTCGCAGTTCCTGGGCTTCCTCACCCACCATCTCGGCGGCGAGCCGGACCTTCCGGCCCTCGCCGCCCTGCGCCAGGCGGATTTTCGCGCGTGGCTCGCCGCGATGGCGGCGGAAGGGGCGGGCAACGCGACCCGCGCGCGGCATCTCTCCGCCGTCCGGAGCTTCTTCCGGTGGCTGGCGCGGCGACAAGGCGTGGACAACCCGGCGGTCCGCCTGATCACGACGCCACGCAGCAAGCGGCCGGTACCACGCGCGCTCCCACCGCCCCAGGCCCGCGCCGTGGCCGAGGAGGTGGCGGAGCTGTCCGACAGCGCGGCAATCCAGGCCCGCGACACCGCGCTGTTCACGCTGCTCTACGGCTGCGGCCTGCGCATCGCGGAGGCGTTGTCGCTCGACCTCCGCGACGTGCCGCGGGCGGACGCACCGTTGCGGGTCATGGGCAAGGGCTCCAAGGAGCGGATCGTCCCCATGCTGCCGGCAGTTCGGGAGGCGATCGCCGCGTGGCTGCGCCTGCACCCGCGCCCTGCGCCGGACGCGCCGCTGTTCCTGGGCGCGCGGGGCAAGCGGCTGAACCCGGCCATCGCGCAACGGACCATGCGGGTCTACCGCGAGCAGAACGGGCTGCCCCAACACGCGACGCCGCATGCACTGCGGCATTCCTTTGCGACGCATCTGCTGGCCGGCGGGGCCGACCTGCGCTCCATCCAGGAATTGCTGGGGCATGCGAGCCTGTCCACGACGCAGCGCTACACCGCCGTCGACGAGGCGCGGCTGCTCGAGGTCTGGCGCAAGGCGCACCCGCGAGCCTAGAGCGGGTTCCGACCTGAATGAATCGAATGGGATTCCCCGACGCGGGTCGGATCTGATTCAAGCTGTCTGTCGGCGAGGAGGCCGACAGACATGTCCAAGGCGCTGTCGGTCGATCTGCGGGAGCGGGTGGTGGCTGCGGTCTCGGCAGGAGCGTCCTGCCGAGCTGCGGCGGCACGGTTCGGGGTCAGCGCCTCGAGCGCGATCCGCTGGTGCGCCCTGTCGCGGGAGGCGGGCTCGGTCGCACCGGGCCCACTCGGAGGCGACCGGCGCTCGGCACGTCTGGAGGCCCATGCGGGGCTGATCCTCGGCCTGCTGGAGGAGAAGTCCGACATCACGCTGGTGGAGATCCAGGCGGAGCTCGCGAGGGCCGGTGTGGCGGCGGGCATCGGGACGATCTGGCGCTTCTTCGACCGGCACCGGATCACGCGTAAAAAAAGACGGCGCACGCTGCCGAACAGGACCGCCCGGACATCCTGAAGCGGCGCTGGGCGTGGTTCGAGGAACAGCCTGACCTCGATCCCGACCGCCTGGTGTTCATCGACGAGACCTGGGCCTCGACGAAGATGGCCCGAACGCATGGGCGGGCGCCTCGCGGCGAACGCCTGCGCTCGCCGATCCCGCATGGACACTGGAAGACGACCACGTTCGTCGCCGGGCTGCGGGTCAGCGGCATGGTCGCGCCGATGGTGCTGGACGGGCCGATCAACGGCATCGCCTTCCAGGCCTATGTCGACCAGGTCCTGGTCCCCGAACTGGAGCCCGGCGACATCGTCGTCATGGACAACCTCGGCAGCCACAAGGGCGCTGGCGTCCGGGCGGCGATTGAGGCTGCAGGCGCGAGCCTGCTCTACCTCCCGCCGTACAGCCCCGAGTTCAACCCGATCGAGAATGCCTTCGCAAAGCTGAAGGCCATGCTGCGCAAAGCCGCCGAGCGGACCGTCGAGGGTCTCTGGAACACCATTGGGCGCATCGTCGACGCCTTCACGCCAGACGAGTGCGCCAACTACTTCACCGCTGCCGGCTACGATCCAGACTGATCGGAAACCGCTCTAGAGCCCGTCCGGCTCGTTTTCTCTCCCCCGCAGGCTCTAGCACCGTGTCTGGTCGCGTGACTCACGCTCCGGCGAACCCGCCTGCGCCGGGAGCGCGCCCCCTCGAGAAGGCGGTGACGATCGGCGCAGGGCGTCGATGGTTCTGCTCCAAGGAACGCCGTCGCTGGCAACCCGGGGATCAGGTCTCGCGCGACTGCGGCGACACCCGCGGCCAACGAGGGCTTCAGAGCGCCGCCCCCGAGCAACGCTGGGTTAAGCTGGTCAACCAACCAGCCTAAGTGCCAAGGGCGCTTCGCAGCACCGCGGCGCGCGAGCGGCCACGATGGTACAAACAGGCGACGATCCACTCTTGACCGCAAGGATTCCCTGGTTAGTATGCCCACCAAGAAAGAGCTCAGGGCCAGTGACCGTAGGCATGACATCATCGAGGCCGGCCTCGCCGTCCTGCGCGAGCACGGCTACGTGGGGTTTACCCAGCCCCGGGTCGCCGCCCGCGCTGGGCTGCGCCAAAGCCACATCACCTACTATCACCCGACGCGCCTCCACCTGCTCGCCGCCGTCGGCCGCGCCGCCGTCGATCGCCAACTCCTCGCTGTCGACGCCACCCTCGGCGCCCTGTCCACCGTTGAGCAGGCGGCCGATGCCATCGCCGAACTGGTCACCCGCTACGAGAACACCCGCGTGCTGATGGCCCTGGTCCAGGCCAGCGAGGAGGAGCCCGGCTTACGTGACCTCTTCCGCGAGTTGGCCGACGGCGCCGTTTCCCGCGTCGCCGCCTTCCTGAGCCGCATCAGCGGCTCGCCTGTTTCGGAAGACTCCGCCCGCTTCCTGCACGCCCTGTCCGTCGGCGTGGCAGTCATCAGCCTCGCCACCGGCCGTCCGGACGCAAAGCAGCGAGCCGCCGGCCTGTTCACCACCGCGCTGCACCTGCTGGTGGGAGATCCGCCCCCACCGACGGCCCCGAAACGCGTCTCGCGACGCCGCGGCTCCAAGGACGATTCATGACCCCTTCCGTTCTCATCGTCGGTGCCGGCCCGGTCGGCATGACGCTCGCCTCCGAACTGACGCGCTATGGCGTCGAAGTCCGCATCGTCGATCAGGCCCCCGCCCGCACGGACAAATCCAAGGCCATGGTGCTGTGGAGCCGGACACTGGAACTGCTCGACCGCGGGGGCGCCGAGGGTGCGGCTCCCTTCGTCGAGGCGGGTTTCAAGATCGCAGGTGTCACCTTCGTCGCCGGCGCCGACGTGGTCGGCCGCGTGGCCATGGACGCCATTCCGAGCCAGCACGCTTACGCCCTCGCCATTCCGCAGTCCGAAACCGAGCGCCTGCTGGAGGAGCGGCTGGCGGAACAGGGCGTCACCGTCGAACGCAGCACGGAGGCCACCTCGATCGCGCTTGAGGCGGACGGCGCGCGCGCGGTGCTCCGGCGCGCCGATGGTGCGGAGGAGGCGGTCCGGGCGGATTGGCTGGTCGGCTGCGACGGCGCCCACAGTGCCGTGCGGCACGCGCTGAACATGCCGTTTGCCGGCGAAACGTTGCTGAGTGACTGGGTCCTGGCCGACGTCCACATGCAAGGCTACCCGCGTCCCGACACGGACGCCTCCATCCACTGGCATCGCGACGGCGTGCTGCTGATCTTCCCCATCCAGCCCGGCCGCTATCGTATCATCGGTGACCTCCCCTACACCGACGGTCAGTCCGCTCCGACTCCCGCTCTGGACCAGGTGCAGGCCCTGGTGGACCGGCGCGGCCCGGCCGGCACCCGGCTATTCGACCCGATATGGCTATCCGGCTTCCGCATCAACGGCCGCAAGGTCGCCTCCTACCGCCGGGGTCGGGCCTTCCTGGCCGGCGACGCCGCCCACATCCACAGCCCGGCCGGCGGCCAGGGCATGAACACCGGCATGCAGGACGCGATCAACCTGGCCTGGAAGATGGCCCTCGTGGTGCACGGCCGGGCCGACCAGGCCCTCCTGGACAGCTACAGTCCCGAGCGCAGCGGCGTCGGCGAAGAGGTGCTCAAGGCGGCGGAGCGTCTCACCAGCGTGGCCACGCTCAAGAACCCGCTCGCCCAGGGCGTGCGCAACGCAGTCGGTCGCCTGCTGCTTGGCGTGCCCCGCATCACCCACGGCGTCGCCGACGCCATGTCGGAGGTTGCGATCCACTACGCCGACAGTCCGCTGAACGGTCCGGGCGTGCGCGGTCTGATGCGGCCGGGCGAGCGCGTGCCACCGGCAGCCGGTCAGGTTCCGGTCGGCGCAGGGTCGGCCCCGCGCTTCGTCCTGTTCGCGGACCACACCCCGGCCCTCGTCGCCATGGCGGAGCGGTTCGGCGATCTGGTCGATCCCGCGATCCGGCCGGCCTTGCACGACGGCACGATCGCGCTGGTGCGCCCCGACGGCTATCTTGCCTGCTCCGCGACCGGACCAGACCTTGTCGAAGCCTATCTCTCACGGCTCGCTGCGCACCCCGACCCGTCGCTCCCGCGCTGCCCCGTTCGGCATGAGCGCCGCCCAGCCGCCGGTCACCCCGACCCGGAAGGCATGCGCGCTCTGATGCAGCGTCATGGCCTCGTCCCCGTGGTGGCCTGACGGCGAACGGCTCGGACGACGGGTGGAGACACAGAACGTGGGCGCTGCAGCCATCGCCGGGCTGGTCTTCCTCGTCGTTGGCGGTGCAGCGCTTGCCGGGTTGGCCCTGGCTCGAGCTCTACCCTGCCGCCACCTGGACGATACCTCCCGCGATGCGGTGCGGCTGGTCGCGGGCTTCCTGGCAAGCCTGTCCGCCCTGGTGCTCGGCCTGCTGGTCGCGTCGGCCAAGGCGAACTACGACGAGCGCAACAGCCAACTGCACCACATCGCCGCCGACGTCGTGGCGCTCGATCGTACCCTGCTCCGCTATGGCGATGGTGCGCAGGAGGGACGAGCGGTGCTTCGTGCCGCCCTGGCCGATGCGCTGAGCCGTCGCGTCGTCGACGACCGTCCGACGGCGGACGGATTGGTGCAACCCATCCGCGACGCTCGCCTGGTCAGCTTTCCAGATCGATTGCAGGCGCTGGAGCCGCGCAACGACGGCCAGCGCTCCGCCCGGGAGCGGGCCCTGCAGTTGGCCGATGGCATCGCCGCTACCCGCATGCTGATGACGGAAAGCTCCGGCGGGTCCATCCCATCGCCGTTCCTGCTTGTGCTGGTGTCGTGGCTCTCGGCCATGTTCATGAGCTTCGGCCTGTTCGCGCGGGCCAATGCCGTGGTGATCGGCGCGCTGCTGGCCGGCGCCATTTCGGTCGCCGGTGCCGTGTTCCTCATCCTGGAACTCGACCGGCCGCTGGACGGAATGATGCGCCTCTCGACCGAACCGCTGCGTCACGCCGTGGAAATGATCGGGAACTGATTGCGGCCTTGCAACGCAGTCCGCGCGGAGCAGGTTCGTCTGGACGTACCGGACCTCACAAGATTTACGACGGGCCTCCACCGCGGCGGGTGGAGGCTGGCGAGCGCCACGCCTACTGCAGGCTGGCGTGGACCGAGGCGGCGTGCTGCAGCCGGACCCCGGACATCACCTCCTGCGCCACTTCCTCCGCCAGCATGGCGTAGCCGGCATCGGCCATGTGCAGCCCGTCGCCGGACATCAGCGCGGCCTGGGTGATCAACTTCCGGTCCAGCCAGCCGCGCATCAGGTCGTAGCGGCGGATCACCGGCACCCCCATTTCCGCGCCGATCTGCCGCAGTGCCATGCGATAGAGATCCGATCCGGCGGCCCCCGTCAGCCGCGCGCAGAGCTGCGGCTCCATCAGCATCACGTCGATCCCTGCCGCGCGGAACGCCGCAATGCCCTCCCGCGTCTCCTGCGCGAAGCGATCCAGGGGCACGCCGCGCAGCGGGTCGTTGCTGCCCGTCTGCCAGATCACGAGATCGGGTCGGTCGGCGAGGATGGACGGCACGCGGGCCAGCATGTCGTCCGCGTCCTGGCCGCCGATACCGCGGTTCAGGACCTCGACCGAGACGGGCAGGCGCGCTGCCAGAGCCGCCTGGAGACGTGCCGGATAGCTTGCGGCGGCGGAACTCGCCCCGACGCCCTGAGTTGACGACGAGCCGAAGGCCACGATGCGGATCGGGGTGTCGGCCCGGATCTGACGCTCGAGCCGGGGGAGCGGTGGTGCGGGGGCGTCAGGAGATGCCAGCGCGGGCCCGCGCGAGAGGATCGCGCCGAGGATCAACGCGCCAAACAGTCGCATCGCCCGTATAGCCATGCGTCCAGCGAATGCCGGGTCTGGCCGGCAGAGTCAAAGCCTTATTGCACCGGCGCACGCAGATCTGCCCCAACGGTACGGCGCGTACGGGCCCGATCGAGGACCAGGGCCACCGCGATCATCCCAGCGAGACCGATCCCGTTCACCATCGCCTGCATCTCCCACCCGGTGCCGAACGTCCGGAAAAAGAGGCGCCCGAGCAGAGACCCGAGGGTGCCGAAGGCGAAGACTTCGAGGGAGTGGCGTCCGCAGGTGGAGATGACCTGCAGCCAGGGGCGGCGGACCATCCGGTCGAACCAGGGACTGCACATCAGCACGTAGACCAGCGCCAGCACGTGCAGGAGGCGGACGATCGAGAGATTCGTCTTGTCCAGCGTGAGGTCGAGCGGCTTCCAGGTGAAGCCCCAGTTCGTCCACGGCGCTGCGGCGATGCAGCCCAGCACGAGGTAGACGATGCAGAGGGCAAGCAGCCGGCGATCCCGCGGCACCCGCTGGTCGTGGGTGCGGTAATGGTCGGCGGCGAACACGCCGATGGCGAAGAGGAACTGCCAGGCGAACGGATTGAAGAACCAGCCCTGGCCGTCCATCCAGTTCACCAGGTTCAGCCGCGGCTCGAAATGGGTCGCGAGCCACAGCGCGCACGAGAGCGCCATGGTCAGCATGGGGCGACGCCGGATGCCGAACCACAGGAGAGGGAAGATCCCGAGGATGACGATGTAGAGGGGCAGGATGTTCAGGTAGGACGGCAACGCCCGCAGCGCGAGGCCGGCACCGATCCCGCGGAGGCCCTCGAACATGACGCCGAGGCGCCGCGGCTGCAGCCCGTAGTGGATCATCCAGAATTGGACGATCAGCAGGGTCGTCATCAGCAGGGCGATCTGGAACAGGTAGATGCGCAGGCAGCGTGCGGCGACACGGCGCAACCCCGCGCTCGCGCCGGCAGCATCGAACACCTTCCCGTACGCGATCATCGACGAGAACCCGGCCAGCAGCACGAACAGTTCGGCGGCGTCGGAGAAGCCGAAGTTCCGCAGCGTCAGGGTGCCCAGGAAGTTCCCCGGAACGTGGTCCACGAAGATGAACAGCAGCGCGGCCCCGCGCAGGAAATCGATGCGCTGGTCGCGCCGGATGCGCGGCCCCGGCGAGGGCAGGGCCGCGGACAGGGGCGCCACCGGCGAGTGCGAGCCGCGTGACAGGTCGGCGTGCTGCGGCCTTGCGCCCGAAGGATCGTCCAACGCCGGAACTCCCCTGCGGATGACGGATGCGACGATGTCGACGGCGTCAGGTGCCGACATGGGGTGCCGACACTCACGGCGACCCCTCGCAGATCGCGCATCGCGCCTGATCTTCAAGCGGCGGCCGCTCCGCTGGACACCGAGACCATCGACATTCCGCGGGTTTCCCGACTAACACGTTCGCGCGACGGACGGTGGGCGAGGCAATTCTTGACAGGGCGGGGCTTCTGCCGCGCACTCGGGACCAATCAAGGGAGCCCGTCCATGAAGTTCGGCATCTTCTATGAACTGCAACTGCCCCGACCCTGGGGCCCCGACGACGAACGCCAGCTCTACCAGAACGCCCTCTCCCAGGTCGAACTCGCCGACCGGCTCGGGTACGACTACGCGTGGGAGGTGGAGCACCATTTCCTGGAGGAATACTCGCACTCCCCGGCGCCCGAGGTGTTCCTGGGCGCTGCCAGCCAGCGCACCAAGAACATCCGCATGGGCCATGGCATCGTGCAGCTCACGACCAACCCACCGCAGCGCGTCGCCGAACGCATCGCCTGCCTGGACCTGGTCAGCAACGGGCGCGTGGAATTCGGCACCGGGGAGTCGGCATCGATCACCGAACTCGGTGGCTTCGACCGCGACATGGAGACGAAGCGCGAGGTCTGGGAAGACGCGATCCGCTGCATCATCCCGATGTTCGAGGACAAGGGCGTCGAGCTGAACACCAAATGGCACAAGATGCCGATGCGCAACGTGCTGCCGAAGCCGGTGCAGAAGCCGCATCCCCCGCTCTGGGTGGCCTGCTCGCAACTCGAGACCATCGAGATGGCGGGACGGCGCGGCATGGGCGCCCTCGGCTTTCAGTTCCTGTCGGCCGATGCCGCGCATGCATGGGTGCACGCCTACTACAACAGCTTCACCAAGCGGCAGGAGAAGCTGTGCGACTACCAGACGAACCCGAACATCGCGCTGGTCAGCTACTTCATGTGCGCGGAGACGGACGAGGAGGCGCGACGCCGCGCCGACGGCGCCACGTTCTTCCAGTTCGCGCTGCGCTATTACGGCGCGAGTTCGGGACGCAAGCGGCCGGACCCGTACACGGTCAACATGTGGGAGGAGTACAACAAGTGGAAGCGCGAGAACCCGGACGCCGCTGCCAAGGCGCTGTCCGGCGGACTGATCGGTTCACCTGAAACCATCCGTCGCAAGCTGCGCAAGTTCCAGGCGTCCAACATCGACCAGGTGATCCTGCTCAACCAGGCGGGCAAGAATGCGCATGCGCATATCTGCGAAAGCCTGGAGTTGTTCGCGAAGGAGGTGATGCCGGAATTCCACGCGGCGGAACCCGAACACCAGGCGTGGAAACAGAAGGTGCTGGCGGGCGAGATCGCGCTCGAGGAGATCGACACCCAGCCCTTCCGCGACCGCTATGGGACCAATTCCGTGCAGCCGGCGGTGGCGGCCGAGTGACGTGCCAACCGGGGCCCCTTGGGCAGGGGCCCCGATCGACGCCGTCGTTCAGTCGGTGACCGCGGCGTAGACGAGGTCGCGGAACAGGACGCGGTAGTATTCCCGCTGGCCGGGCGCCTGGAGCATCAGCACGGCGAACAGGCGTTCGGCCGGGTCCACCCAGAATGTGGTGCCGGCAGCGCCGCCCCAGAAATAGCTGCCGACCGACCCCGGGAACGGGGCCATGCCGGCGACCTTGCGCACGGCGAAGCCCAGGCCGAAGCCGTGACCGGGGGGCAGCAGGTCGGTCGCTCCGGTGACCGCGCCCAGGTGGTCTGCCGTCATCAGCTCGATGGTCTTGCGGCCCACCAGACGCGTGCCGTCCAAGCGACCGTTGTTGAGCAGCAGGGCGAGGAAGCGCGCGTAGTCCATCGCGGTCGAGACCATGCCGCCGCCCCCGGACTCGAAGATGGCGGTCCGCCGCACGTCGAGCAGCCCGACCGTGCCGCCATTCTCGGGGTCCTCGGCGAAGGGTTCGGCGATGCGCCCCTGTGCGGCTTCCGGCACCCAGAACCCGGCATCGGCCATGCCGAGCGGCTGGAGGATGCGGTCGGAGAGGAAGGTGCCGAGGCTCTGGCCGGAGATCACCTCGACCAGGCGTCCGAGCACGTCGGTGGAGCGGCTGTACTCCCAGGCTGCGCCGGGCTGGTGCAGCAGCGGCAGGGCGGCGAGGCCGTTCGCCTGCTCCTCGTTGGTCTGGCGCAGCCGGGCAACCCTCGCCTCGGCATAGGCCTTGTGCACCGGCCCGTTGCCGCGGAACTCGTACGTCAGACCGGAGGTATGCCGCAGCAGGTCCTGCACGGTGATCGACCGCCGGGCGGGGACCGTGGACATCGTGCCGCCCTCTATCACCGCGACCTTCGGCGTGGCGAAGGCCGGGATGTAGCGCTCGATCGGATCTTCGAGCAGGAGGCGGCCTTCTTCCCACAGCATCATCACCGCGACGGAGACGATCGCCTTGGTCATCGAGTAGATGCGGAAGATCGCATTCGTCTGCATCGGCTGGCCGGACGCCGGGTCCTGCACGCCGAAGGCCTGGTGGTAGGCCACCTTGCCATGCCGTGCGACGATCGCGACGCCGCCCGGGACGTGGCCGCTGGCGGCGCGCTCCTGCAGCACGCGGGTCAGGCGCTCGAGCGCGGCGGCGGACAGGCCGACATCTTCCGGCTGGGCGGTGGGCAGTGGCGTGGACATGGCGCGTTCTTCTCCCTCTTGCGTCATTGGGTCCGGCGCTGCGGCGCCGGTTCCGTCAGACGGTGAACTGTTCGGCGATGATCCGCTCCGAGAGGCCCTGGTCGGGATCGAACAGCAGGGTCACGCTGACGGACCGATCCTCCGACACGCCGACCGACACGACGTCGCGCACCTCGGTGAAGTCGGCCACGGCCGCGACCGGGCGCTTGTCGCTTTCCAGCACCTCGAACAGGACCTCGGCCGTGCTGGGCAGCAGGGCACCGCGCCAGCGTCGCGGGCGAAACGCGCTGATCGGCGTGAGCGGGAGCAGGTTGGCCGAGAGCGGCACGATTGGGCCGTGGGCCGAGAGGTTGTAGGCGGTGGAACCGGCGGGCGTGGAGATCAGCACGCCGTCGCAGGAGAGTTCCGCCAGCCGGACGCGACCGTCGATGGTGATGCGGATCTTCGCGCTCTGGCGGATCTGGCGCAGCAGGCTGACCTCGTTGAAGGCGAGACCTTCCTCCACCGCCCCGGTGCGCGTCACGGCGCACATGCGCAGCGGGTAGAGTTCCGCGGCCTGCGCGCGGGCGATGCGCTCGAACAGCTCCTCCTCGTTGTACGGGTTCATCAGGAACCCGACCGAGCCGCGATTCATGCCGTAGACCGGCAGCTTGCGGGCCAGCACGCGGTGGATCGTCTCCAGCATGAACCCGTCGCCGCCCAGCGCCACAACCACCTTGGCCTTGTCGAGCGGGCAGTCGCCCCAGCGGGAGATCAGCCGCTCCCGCGCTTCGACGGCGATGGCGGCGGAGGAGGCAACGACCGCGATCTCCCCGGCGCTGCAGGCGCGCGGAGCGGCAGCCGGTGTGGCGGTGGTCGACCCGCCGATCGGGCCCTCGTCTGCGGGTGTATCCACGGCCTCGCTCGCCTGCGTGTTCATGGACCCGCTCGCGGGACCTGGGGCGCGGTCGGCTCCGGGTGCGGCGTCCGATGCGGGCACGACCGGCTGGCCGGTCAGCGCGGCGGGGTCGTTCAAACCCGCTTCCGGTGTTCCAGCACCGGCATGTTGGCGCGCACGCGGGCTGTTACGGTGGGGTCGAGCCTGGCCGTCGCCCAGCCGGTGCCGTCCGACACCTTGGCCACGACGTGGCCCCAGGGATCGGCGATCAGGGAGTGGCCGTAGGTGAAGCGCGCCTCGCCCTTGCCCTCGGTGTGCTTGCCCCAGGTGGCGGGGGCGGCAAACCAGCACTGGGTCTCGATCGCGCGGCCGCGGATCAGGGCTTCCCAATGATCCTTGCCGGTGGCGAGGGTGAAGGCGGAGGGCAGGAAGATCAGGTCGGCCCCCTGTTCGCGCAGCTTCCAGAACAGGTCGGGGAAGCGGATGTCGTAGCAGATGGCGCAGCCGACCGTGACGTCGCCCGCCTTGTAGGTCACGACGTCGCTGCCGGCGCCATAGGTGTTGCTCTCGCGATAGCCGGTGCCGTCGGGGGCGGTGATGTCGAACAGGTGCATCTTCCGGTAGCGCGCCAGTTCGGTGCCGTCCGGGTTGAAGACCACGGTGGTGTTGAACAGCTTCTCCGGCCCCTGCTCGATGATCGAGCCGCCATGGACCGTCACCTTGGCGGTGCGGGCGGTTTCGCGCAGGAACTCGTAGGCGGGGCCGCCCGGTTCGTTGGAGCCGGCGGCGGGCAGGATTTCGGCGTTGGCCTGGCGGACGGTGCGGTCGCCGCCCAGGGAGGACCAGACTTCCGGGAGGGAGACGATCTCTGGCCGATCCTCGGCGACGGCGCCTTCGATGAGGCGGCGGGCCTGGGCGATGTTCTCGGCCTTGTCGGCGCCGGGGTTCATCTGCACCACGGTGACGCGCATGCGCTGGCTCCTCGGTGGCTTTGGGGCGAGAGAAGCGGATTGGCCGGGGCGTGGCAACCGGGGGCGGGGGGTGCGGCTTATTTGAAGGAGCGAGCGTTAGGGTCGGGCTTGTTCAAGGACACGGGGGTTTTCTTGAACAGCACCCGCCGGCCGGCGTCGGGTGCGCGGACCGGACTCCGCATCGGCTTGTCCCCCGCCGCGTTTTCCGCTACACGTCGCTCATGTTCATCGGCGCGCGCATCATTCGCTATGCAGCCCAGGCAATTGCCTGCGGCCTCGCGCGCCTGGCCTTCCGCGGCCTCGGGCTCCTCCTCCTTCGACTTAGCCGCCCCTGAGCGTCCCGCCGGGTTGCTGAACGCCGGCCTCGCTCAGGGGATCCCCTGAGGCTACAGCCGCGCCCCCATCTCCCGAGGACCCGACCCAAATGACCATCACCCATCCCAGCTTCGGCACGCTGGACGACGACCGCGTCATCATCTTCGACACCACCCTGCGCGACGGCGAGCAGTCCCCCGGCTTCTCGATGAACCTGCAGGAGAAGATACGCATGGCGGAGGCGCTCACCGAACTGGGCGTCGACGTGATGGAGGCCGGGTTCCCGATCGCCTCCCCCGGCGATTTCGAGGCCGTGCAGGTGATCGCCCAGACGATCGGTCAGCGTGACGACAGCCCGGTGATCTGCGGCCTGGCCCGTTCGGGGCGGGAGGACATCACCCGCGCGGGCGAGGCGGTGCGCGCCGCCAAGCGCAAGCGCATCCACTCCTTCATCGCCACCAGCGCGCTACACATGAAGTACAAGCTGCGCATGGAGCCCGACGAGGTGCTGCAGGCGGTGCACGACGCGGTCACCCTGGCCCGCGACTTCACCGACGACGTGGAGTGGTCGGCCGAAGACGGCACCCGCTCCGATCCCGACTTCCTGTGCCGCTGCGTCGAGACCGCGATCAAGGCGGGCGCCACCACGATCAACATCCCCGACACGGTCGGCTACGCGGTGCCCGAGGACATGGCCCGCATCTTCACCATGCTGCGGGAGCGCGTGCCCGGCGCCGAGAAGGTGATCTTCTCGACGCACAACCACAACGACCTGGGGCTGGCGGTCGCCAACAGCCTGGCTGCGATCAAGGCCGGCGTGCGGCAGGTCGAATGCACCATCAACGGCATCGGCGAACGCGCCGGCAACGCCTCCCTGGAGGAGGCCGTGATGGCGATCCGCACGCGCAACGACGCCGTGCCGTTCAAGAACCGGATCGACACGACGAAGATCCTGCGTGCGTCCAAGATGCTGTCGACCATCACCGGGTTCGACGTGCAGCCCAACAAGGCGATCGTCGGCCGCAATGCCTTCGCGCACGAGGCGGGCATCCACCAGGATGGCGTGCTGAAGAACGCCAGCACGTACGAGATCATGACGCCGGAGAGCATCGGCTGGGCGAAGAACAGCCTGGTGCTGGGCAAGCACTCCGGCCGCGCGGCGTTCCGCGACCGGCTCGACCAGCTGGGCTACAAGGTCGGGCAGAACCAGTTGAACGATGCCTTCCGCCGCTTCAAGGACCTGGCCGATCGCAAGAAGGTCGTGTTCGACGAAGACATCGTCGCGCTGGTCGACGACGAGGTGATGCGCGACCATGAGCGGATCCGCTTCGTCTCGCTGGACCTGCATGCCGGTTCCAAGCATCCGGCCAAGGCGGTGCTGGAGCTGGAGATCGACGGCAACACGCGAACCGCCACGGCCAGCGGCAACGGGCCGGTGGACGCGACCTTCAACGCCATCCAGGAAATCTTCCCGCATACGGCGAACCTGGTGCTGTTCAGTGTCGGCGCGGTGACCGAGGGCACCGATGCGCAGGCCAAGACCACCGTGCGGCTGGAGGAGAACGGCAAGATGGTGGATGGCCAGGGCGCCGACGCCGACACGATCGTCGCCTCCGCACGCGCCTACATCCACGCGCTGAACAAGCTGCTGGTAAAGCGCGAGCGGACCGAACCGGCCGCCTTGTCCGCCTGACGCTCCCCGGTGTCCCCCCTCCCCTCGCGGGAGGGGGTCAGGTGGAGGGGGCGTGCGGGAGGTGGCACCCGTGGTGCCAGCGCCCCGGACGCCCCCTCACCCCATCCCTCTCCCGCGAGGGGAGAGGGGGTTTTCTTTATCGTGAGCCGAAAATCGCGCTGCCGACGCGGACCCAGGTGGCGCCGCAGGCGATGGCGGTTTCGAAATCCGCCGACATGCCCATCGACACCACACCCAGCCCATGCCGCGCGGCGCGGTCGGCGAGCCATTCGAAATGCGGGCGCGGGTCCTCGCCAGCCGGCGGAACGCACATCAGCCCGATCAGTGCGGCGCCGAACCGCCCCTTGCAGTCCGCGACGAACGCGTCCGCCTCGGCCCGCGGAACACCGGATTTCTGCGCCTCGTCGCCGACATTCACCTCGACCAGCAGGGACGGGGTGCGGCCTTCCTTCGCGATCGCCGCCGCGATCGCATCGGCGAGGCGTGGACGGTCCAGACTCTCGATGACGTCGGCGATCCGCACCGCGTCACGCGCCTTGTTCGTCTGCAAGCCGCCGATGATGTGCAGGCTGAAGCGGTGATCCGCGCGCAGGGCGGGGAACTTGGACGCCGCCTCCTGCACGCGGTTCTCACCGAACACCGTCTGGCCGGCGGTGAGCGCGGCCTGCACCGCTTCGAGCGGCTTGGTCTTGGATACCGCGACGAGCGTCACGTCCTCCGGCTTGCGGCCGGCCTTGATCGCGGCCGCGCCAATCCTCTCGCGGACGCGGGTCAGGTTCTCGGTGATCGCGGCGGCATTGGGGGCGGGTTCGGTCATGGCCGGAGGCTCGCCGTGCCCCCGCCGCAAGTCAAGCGGAGCTCAAGCCGGCGTGAGGGCAGCTCCGGTCACGGCGTATACCGCCTCCCAGACGTCCCGTCCGAACCTCAGATGCGCAGCGCGGCAGCGACCTCGGCCACCACCGCGCTCCAGTCGCCGGGGGTGGCCTGCCGGAATTGCCGCAGGGTCGGGTACCAGCGGCTGTCGGTACAATTCCGCTCCCAGCGCCAGCACGTGTCGAAGCGATTGAGCAGCCAGACCGGCCGGCCGAGTGCGCCGGCGACGTGGATCACCGCCGTGTCCACCCCGATCACGAGATCCAGGGCCGCGATCAGGGCAGCCGTGTCGGTGAAGTCGGTGAGCTCCTCCGTCCAGTCCACGGCGACTCCCGCCGCGCCCGCATCCGCCGCGGCCGGCCCCTTCTGCAACGATACCAGGCTCACCCCGGGGATCGCGGCGAGAGGCGCGAGCAAGGCCGCGGGCACGGAGCGGCGGCGGTCCATGCGCATGCGTTCGGGATTGCCGGCCCACACGACGCCGACCCGGCGTCCGGGCAGCGCGTCGAGCCGCGCCCGCCACGCCGCGCTCCGGTCGGGATCGGCGCGCAGGTAAGGAATGGTCGCGGAAACGTCCTCTGCCCCGGTCAGCCCCAGCGCCAGCGGCAGGCTCATCATCGGGATGCGGAGATCGTAGGCGGGCAGCGCCTCCCCGATCCCCAGGACCGCGTCCACACCCGGCATCTGTCGAAGCAGGCGCACCAGAGGCGGATGGACCTCCAGGATCACATGCCCGTCCCGAGGCAGGTGCGGAAGGTACCGAGCGAACTGCACCATGTCGCCCATGCCTTGTTCGGCATGCACGAGCAGCGTCCGCCCCGCGAGCGGTTCGCCGGTCCACAGCGGAGCACCGCGACGCTCCGCCAGCGTGGGATCGGCGCGGAACCGCCAGTCCCATTCCGGCCATGCTTCGGGCAAGCGGCCGGCCACCAGCAGCAGCAGTCCCAGGTTGTAGTGCGCGCGCGCGTCTTGCGGGTTGCGGCGCAGCAGGTCCCGATACAGCGCCTCCGCCTCGTCCAGGCGGCCGAGGTCCTTCAGCACGCCCGCGAGGTTGCCGGCCACATCCGGGTCCTGCGGCGCCTCGGCCATGGCGCGGCGGAGCTCGATCGCGGACTCCTCCAGCCGGCTGGCCTCGTGCAGCGCAAGTCCCAGGGAGTCGCGCAGCCCGGGGAGCGTCGGCGCCAGGCGGAGGGCCTCGCGATAGGCCTCGGCCGCCTCCGAGGGCCGGCCAAGATCGCTGAGCGCGTGGCCCAGCCCCTGGTAAGCCTCCCCGCTGTTGCGCTTCAGGTGCAACGCCGTCCGGCATTCCGCCTCGGCTTCGGTGGGACGGCCCAGCGCGAGCAGTGCGCCGGCGCGGTTGACGTGATACAGCGCGACCGATGGTTTCGTTGCGATCGCACGCTCGAGATACCCCAGGGCCGGGCCGGGATGCCCGGTCTGCAGCGCGATCACGCCCAGGCCGTGCAGGCTGTCGGCATGTGACGGATCGGCGGCGAGGATCTGCCGATACCCCTGTTCCGCATCTGCCAGCCGGCCGGCCGCGTGCAACCGCTGAACCTGCTGGGATGCCGCCTCGATCTGGTGCTTGCGCCTGCTCATCGCGTCCGACCAGCTATCAGGAACGCGACGCGGCGATAAGCCGGCTTCTCGGACGGGCGCGCGGTTTCCCGTCGCGCTGCGGCCGAGGCGGATCGAGTGGCCTCCGCGGTTCCGTGGGGCAGGTTCGCTAGATGAAGGCGGGGCTTCTTGCCTGGGCTCGCGCCGCGCATGTCCGCGCCGTACGTGCCTGGGGCGCGCATGCCCGTTCTCTGCCGGGTGGCCGGCGTGTTCGCCAACGTGGGCGCTGTCCGCCCCCGCACCGACCTGTCCCCGTCCTGTGGTTGTTCACGGACCAGGCGCGGTTGCCCGATCCGCGCGCCGCTGCCTCCGCCCTCCCTCCCGGCCTGGCCGGGATCGTCCTGCGCCACGATGCCGATCCGGCACGCGCCGCGCTCGGCCGTGATCTCGCGCGGATCTGCCGCATCCGCCGGATCGCGCTCGTGGTGGCAGGCGACGTGCGGCTGGCGCGGGCGCTGCGAGCCGGCGTGCATCTGCGCGAGGGGCGGTGGGCCGGCGCCCTGCGCCTGCCCCGGCACGGGGGGCGGCTGGTGACCAGTTCGGCCCACGGCGCCGTGGGGCTCCGGCGGGCCGCGCGATCGGGCGCGGACCTCGCGTTCCTCTCGCCCGTGTTCCCGACCGCGAGCCATCCGGGGGCGCCCGCGCTCGGCGCAGCGCGGTGGGCGGCGCTCGCCGGGCGCGCGCCATTGCCGGTGGCGGCCCTCGGCGGCGTGTCGGCGGCGACCATCCGGCGGCTGCCGGTGTCCCTGTGTTTCGGGGTGGGAGGGATTGGCGCAATGGGGTGAAGCGCAGCCCTGTGTCTACCAAGACACAGTGTTTCGCAAATGCCATGCATGAGATTGATGATCCGTTGCTCGGGTGTGAGCGGGGCGCCAAACTGCGCCTCGGTCCGGATGCGCCGCCGCCGATCGTCCATGGCGCGGGCGACTGGAAATCCGGCGGGGAAACCCGCATTCGAGGAGGATCACAATGCGCAAGATGCTGCTGGCGAGCGCCGCCATGCTGGGTGCGGCCACGACGCTCGCCCCGGCCTACGCCCAGACGAACATCCCGGTGACCTATTCGCAGGGGCAGGTCGCGACCACCCCGTCGGCGTCCCCGCCGGCCGGCGCGAACAACAACAACAACACCCGCGCGGACGTCGCTCCGGGCGCCGTGGCGAACCCGACCCCGGGCACGGTGGTGATCCACATCAACGGCCGTGTGACGACCGAATTGAACGGCGCGTGGTCGAGCCTCGACAACTACACCGTGCCCGCGGGCACCACCGGGGCCGGCACCTACAAGCTGCAGCCGTCCAACATCTCGACCTTCGCGCGTCTGTACACTGGCCTCGACGGCATGGCCGCGAACGGGCTGCGGTATGGTGGCGCGATCGAAATTCGTGAGAACTTCACGGGCCAGAGCAGCAACAACGCCAGCACGGGCGCTTCCGGCTACTCGTCGACCGAGACGCTGTTCGTGCGTCGCGCGTTCGCCTACGTCGCGGCCGCCAATGTCGGCCTGCTGCGCGTCGGCCAGGGCGACGGCCTGATGTCGCTGTACGACAATGGCGTCACAACCTTCCAGTTCCTGCCGTCCGGCAACCTGAACGGCGGTGACCTGCAGAGCGTGCTGCCCGGCAACGTCCAGGTGCCCTACGCCTTCTTCGCGACGGCCGGCAACGAGTACGCGAACAACAAGATCGTCTACATGTCGCCGCAGTTCTACGGCTTCGATGTGGGCGTGCAGTGGGCGCCGAACACCTCGAACGGCTTCGGCAGCTGCGCCGTTGCCAGCTCGACGTGTCCGAGCCTGAGCTCCTCGCCGGTGGCGCTGGACGGTGCACGCGTCATCAACCAGACGGCGGCTGGTGTGCGCTACCAGGGCAAGTTCGCCGGCCTCGGCGTGCTGGCCTACGGCGTCTACGAGTTCAGCGGCCACACCAACTACACGGGCCCGGTGACCTCGAGCACGATCACCTACAACCCGCTGAGCTTCTACAACGCCGGTGTCGCGCTGACCTATGCGGGCTTCACCGTCGGCGGCAACTACATCGGTGGCCAGGTCAACGGCCAGGGTGCGCCGAAGCCGGCTGGTGGCTCCGCGATGAACGCCTGGACCGCGGGCGTCACCTACAAGACCGGCCCGCTGACGATGGGGCGTGGTCGGCGAGGTGATCGACAGCCAGGGCGCCCCGGCGCTCGCCGGCAAGACCCAGCGGCACGAGTACGGCATCGACGCGGGCGCCAGCTACGTGATCGCGCCGGGCCTCGTGGGCTGGGCCGAGTACATCTACCAGGTGCGCAAGCAGAGCGGGTACAACTTCGCCACCGGCGCGTCCGGTTCGGCGGCAGGCGCGGGTTCCTACAACCAGGTCCAGGGCCAGGGCATCCAGATCGGCACGACCGTCTACTGGTAAGCCGACCCAACGGAACGACGACACAGGCGGCGGGGGCAACCCCGCCGCCTTTGGCGTTTCAAACCCGCCTTTCGTCTCCCGTGCCGGTCGTCCTTGCGTCGTCGGGGACGTGACACGGCAGCGACCGGTCCCCGGGGCGAACATCGGGGCCGTACCCCGAGCTTCGGATGCCGCGCCCGAGACTTTCCCCGACCTTACCGTACGCCCGCTGCCGCCCCTTGGCGGAGCGACGGGAACGGGTTAAGCACGACCGCCCACCCGCATGCGATTTCAGGACATAATGGCGAATCCGATGACCCGAGGCCTGCGATCCACCCTGTCGAGTTGCCTGGTCCTGGCGCTCTGCCTCGCGTCGCTGGCCGGCTGCGGCAGTGATGCGGTGAAGCCCAATCCCACCGCCCCCGGCGCGATGGTGGAACCCGGCCAACCGGCAGGCAGCATCCTTGGCGACGAAGGCCTTCTCGGCGCGCTCGGCATCACCAAGGGCCCGAACCAGGAAGGCGCCGGCGGCGGTCCCGGCGGCGGCGTCGGCGTGAACGCCTATCTCTGGCGCGCCGCGCTCGACACGCTCAGCTTCATGCCGCTCTCCTCCGCCGATCCGTTCGGTGGGGTCATCATCACCGACTGGTACAACCCGCCGCAGCTCCCCGGAGAGCGCTACAAGGCCACCGCCTACATCCTGGGACGCAGCCTGCGTAGCGACGGCGTGCGGGTGAACATCTTCCACCAGGTGATGCAGAACGGGCAGTGGGTGGACGTGCCCGTCTCCGCCAGCACCGTCGGTGAGATGGAGAACAAGGTGCTGGCCCGGGCGCGGCAGCTTCGCGAGCAGTCCTCGATCCGAAGCTAACCCGCCGGCATGTTCGCCGTCCCCGAGGCGGACCGTCTGACGCAGCAGGCCGAACTGCTGCGGGCCAACGGGGACCGCGACGGGGCCGAACGCCTGCTGCAGACCGCGCTCGAGGCCGATCCCGGCCATCTGCTGGCGATGACGCGCCTCGCGGAAATCGCGGTCGATCGAAAGGATGCGGCCCGCGCCGAGACCCTGGCGCGATCGGTCCTGGCGCGCGAGGCGGCATTCGCGCCGGCCTGGGGCGCGCTCGCGCATGCCGCCTGGCTGTCGGGGAACCTGCGGGAGGGGCTGCGCCACGCACGCCGCGCGGTCGAGATCCAGCCGCAGAACCCGCATCTCCGCCTGCTGCTGGTGCAGATCCTGATCTGGCTCCATCGCCACCGGGACGTGCCGGCGCTCCTCGCGCCCCTGCTGGCCGACGATCAGCCGCTGCCCTACCTCCGCGCTCGTGCCATGAACCTGATGGGGGAGATGGAGGTCGCGGTCGGGAACTGCGCCGCGGCCGATCGCTGGTTCCGCGGCGCCCTCGCGCTGGTACCCGACTTCGCCGCGGTGCGCCTCGCCCTCGGGATGAACCGGCTCCGCCAGGGCGACTACGCCGAAGGGCTGCGGGAATACGAGATCCGCTCCCAGGTGACGTTCTTCCAGCCGGCCGGCCCGTCCCAACGATCGGGCCGGCCGTGGCGGGGAGAGGACCTGCGCGGGCGCAGCATCCTGATCGAGGACGAACAGGGCTTCGGCGACGCCATCAACTTCTTCCGCTACATTCCGCTGATCCGTGCGCGGGGGGCCGCGCGGATCGTGCTGCACACCTACCCCCCGCTGCTGCCGCTGTTCCGGGAGAGCGACCCCGCCCTGGAGCTCGTCGATCGCCGCCCCGAAGGCTTCGCGCCGGACTACCATTGCTTCAGCGCAAGCCTCCCGTTCGCCTTCGAGACGCGGATCGAGACGATCCCGCGGGACGTTCCATACCTCCGCGCGCCGCCCCTTCAGGAACGGCCCCAGATGCGCCTGCCCGCGAACGGGCGGAAGCGGATCGGCCTGGTGTGGTCCGGCGATCCTCGGCACCTGCGCGATCATCTGCGCTCGATCCCGGCAGCCCGGTTCCTGGCGCTCGCCGACCGGACCGATGTCGAGTTCGTCAGCCTCCAGGCGAGCGTGCGAAGCAGCGATCGCGCGGCCCTTGCGTCTCGGCCGGCCGTGTGGCGGATGGGGGACCAGTTCCGGGACTATGGGGATACGGCGGCCGTGCTGCAGCAGCTCGACCTCGTCATCGGCGTGGACACCTCCGTCGTCCACCTCGCCGGCGCGCTCGGTTTGCCGGTGTGGATCCTGCTGCCGCTGTCGCCGGACTGGCGCTGGGTCTTGGGACGCGACGACACGCCTTGGTATCCCACGGCGCGCCTGTTCCATTGCGACGGCCGCGGCTGGGCGCCGGTGCTGCGGCGCGTTGGGGCCGCGCTTGACGCCTTCGCGACCGGGTGAGCCGTAACGCCGTCCCCGCCGTCCCCGCCGTCCCCGCCGTCCCCGCCGTCCCCGCCGTCCCGCCATCGCTGCCACGGTGGCCGGCGCAGGCGGCTTTACTGCCCGCGCACCGGCACCGGCTGCGAATAGCCCTTGGTCACGTGCGTGCACCAGGACGGCCCGAACTGGGCCGTCTTCGCCGGGCACGCGAAGCGGAAGCCCCAGACGAAGTCGGTCTGCAGGGCGAGCAGCCGAGGGGTCTCGCGCCGCCCGCCATGACCGAAGAACGCGTCGACCGAGAACCAGGCCGGATTCGGAGCACCGTTGACGCTCTCGGCCAGTCCCGCGTCGCTCAGTCGCGTGCTGAAGATCGCGAAAGCGGCGACGCCGTCCTGCGTCACGGCGGCGCGTGCGTGACAGGTCATGCAGGAGGCGGTGTTGACGAAGCCTGCCTCGGTGACCGAGTTGCCGAGCAGCCTGGGAACGCCGGTCTGTGTGACGAAGTCGATCTGGGACCCTTTCAGACGATAGGACTTCCAGGCCGCGTCCTGCTGGGTGGGCCGGCCGGTCGGGTTGGTTCCCCCGCCCGCGACCTGCATCGCCGCCAGCAGGTCGCGCAGACCGTCGGTCATCTCGCCCTCGTCCGGATAGCGCTGCGCCAACGCGAAGGCATCGACGTCGGCGCCCTGCACGCCGTGACGGTGCTGCGGCGGGATGTAGTTGCGTGCCGGCGCGGCCAACGTGCCGCTGGCGGGGACGGCGGCGGCGCGATAGCCGAAACTGTCGTTGCAGCCGATGAAGTCGCAGCGGCCCTGGTTCGCGACGTGCTCGAACGTGGCCCAGGTCCAGTTGGGCACGTCCTTGCTGGAGATGTGGAAGGCCAGCATCAGGTAGCGCTTCTTGGCCGGATGCGGGTCGGCGGCAGTGGCGCGTGGGATCAGGTCCATGGTGATGAACGGATGTGCGGTGTCGTCCGGGTCGATCCCGACCTTCCGGGCGAGGTCGGCGGCGAGCCAGTTCACCTTCACCATCATCGACTTGACTGGGAAGCTGATCGCGATCAGCGACGGCGGCGCGGGATGCGCCGCCGAGGGATCCGGCGGCGTGGGCCAGCGCGGGGCGTAGGCGGCGCGGGCGTCCACGGCGGCGGCGAACACCCGCGCCAGTCCCTCCTGGAAGTACAGCTCGTTGTCGAACACGTAGTCCGTCATCGGCTGGTTGCGGTAGATGAGCTCGTCCTGGAGCGCGCCGATCACCGGCGCCTTGAGGATATCCGGCACGTCGTTCCAGCTGCCATCGCTCCGCCCCGTGGCCTGTGACAGCGGGATCTGGTGGGCCGTAACCGGCGCGCGCACCTGATTGTCCGGCACGCCCTCGGTGGGACCGGGGAAGACCGGACAATGCGCCGGTGCGGAGGTGTTGCTGATCTCCACTGCCGCGCAGCACCGGCCGGGTGCCTCGTTCGGCTTGCAGCGTGGCCAGGGATCGGACGGCCAGGTCTGCCGGTCGGTCGACCAGTCTTCCCAGAAATGCTGGCTGACCACCTGGGCGAACATCCACCACGCGAAGCTGTCCGGGCAGGTCTGGGCCGGATTGGTGACGGCGGCACCGAATTCGGCGCGCCCGTTCACCACGCGCAGATGGCACTCGGGCGAATCGCGGACCTCGGCGAACGGAACGGCGGCGTAGTCCATCGGATCGGGATCGGCGGCCTGCGTCTGCGACACGCCCAGGGGGCAGAGCACCAGGCCGCAGAGCAATGCCAGGACCAGCCGCATGGCTTCCTCCAGAAATCCACCCACCAATTGCGGATTAGATGAACTCGATCTGCCAGGGCAAGGAATCCAGCACGTGACGGATCGGGGACGGGTCGATCAGGCGGTCGCCACCCCCAAGGGCGTCAGGTCCAACCTTCGTCCTCCGAGGGCAGCCCCCACCACCATCGGCAGGAGAGAATGGTTCGGGTACCCTTGCGGTCGCGCGCCCGCAACGCGACATTCTTGCGAGATGCGCCCGTCTCTCCTCCTCCTTCTGCCGCTGCTGGCGGTCACGGCCTGCGCCCAGCAGCCGGGCCCCGGCCAGAACGTCGCCGTGCTGACCAGCTTGCCGGAGGCGCGCGTCTGCCAGCCGAACCTGCCGCCGTTCGGGTATGTCCAATATGCGCGCGACGAGTTCCCCTGGGACGCGCCGCCGAACGGCAGCATCGCGATGGCGAATGACGGGGCGTGGTGCCAGATCCGCTTCCAGCATGCCTGGATCAACCTGCTCGTGCAGGGCCCGCTCTCGGTCGAGCAGCCGCCGGCGCATGGCGAGGTGATCGTCGGCTCGATCGGCTATTCGCTGCGCATCGCCTACCGGCCGGCACCCGGCTTTGCCGGGTCGGACCATTTCGTCGTCCGCCTGCATGGGCCGGACCCGTGGGACATCCCGGTGGCGGTCACCGTCGCGCCCTGACCGCGACATGCTCGGGCAGGTCGCACTTGCGCCGGACCGCGCCGCGACCGATACATCCCGCCATGGATGAGAGCGTGACCGCGGCCCCGGCGCCGCGCCAGGACACCGCCGCGGCGGAAGGGCCGCGCTACGACTTCCGGTCGGCCGAACCCAAGTGGCAGCGCGAATGGGATGCGCGCGGCTGCTTCCGCGTCGCCGACGTGCCGACGGACGGCAAGCCGAAATACTACGTCCTCGAGATGTTCCCCTACCCGAGTGGCAAGATCCACATGGGCCATGTGCGGAACTACACGCTGGGCGACGTGGTGGCGCGCTACAAGCGGGCGCGGGGCCACGCGGTGCTGCACCCGATGGGGTGGGACGCGTTCGGCCTGCCCGCCGAGAATGCCGCGCGCGAGCGCAAGGTGCATCCGGCGAAATGGACCTACGAGAACATCGCCAACATGCGCGCCGAACTGAAGCGCATGGGCCTGTCGCTCGACTGGGAGCGTGAATTCGCCACCTGCCAGCCGGAATACTACCAGCACCAGCAGAAGCTGTTCCTGGACTTCCTGAAGGCCGGCCTGGTCGAGCGGAAGGAGAGCTGGGTCAACTGGGATCCGGTCGACGGCACGGTGCTCGCGAACGAGCAGGTCATCGACGGCCGCGGCTGGCGGTCGGGGGCGCTGGTCGAGAAGAAGCAGCTCAGCCAGTGGTTCCTGTCGATCACCAAATACGCGCCGGAGCTGCTGTCGGCGCTGGACGGCATGGACCGCTGGCCCGAACGCGTGCGGCTGATGCAGGCCAACTGGATCGGCCGGTCGGAGGGCGCGCGCCTGCGCTTCCGCCTGTCCGCGCCTGAGACGGGCATCGAGACGGTCGAGGTCTACACCACGCGTCCCGACACGCTGTACGGCATGTCCTTCCTGGCGATCGCGCCGGAGCACCCGCTGGCCGCCGCCGTTGCGGCGCGCGATCCCAAGGCGGCCGAGTTCGTCGCCGAATGCCGCCGCATGGGCACGTCGGAAGCCGCGATCGAAACCGCCGAGAAGTTCGGCTTCGACACCGGCCTGCGCGTCGCCCACCCCTTCATCGAAGGCGCGAGCTACCCGGTCTGGATCGCGAACTTCGTCCTGATGGAATACGGCACGGGCGCGATCTTCGGCTGCCCCGGCCATGACCAGCGCGACCTCGACTTCGCGCGGAAATACGACCTGCCGGTGACCCCCGTGGTGCTGCCGCCAGGGGCCGACCCGGCCGGCTTCGCCATCAGGGCCGAGGCCTATGTCGGGCCGGGCACCGCGTTCAACTCGGGGTTCCTGGACGGGCTCGAGGTGGATGCCGCCAAGCGTGCCGCGATCGAGGCATTGGAGGCGCGCGGCATCGGCGAGGGCGTGGTGAACTGGCGCCTGCGCGACTGGGGTGTCTCCCGCCAGCGCTACTGGGGTTGCCCGATCCCGGTGATCCATTGCGAGGCCTGCGGCGTCGTGCCGGTGCCCGACGACCAGTTGCCGGTCACCCTGCCCGAGGACGTCACTTTCGACCGGCCCGGCAACCCGCTCGACCACCACCCGACCTGGAAGCACGTCGCCTGCCCGTCCTGCGGCAAGCTGGCTCGGCGGGAGACCGACACGTTCGACACCTTCGTCGACAGCTCCTGGTACTTCGCCCGCTACTGCTCGCCGAAGGCCGACGTGCCGATGGTGCGGGAGGCCGTCGATCACTGGATGCCGGTCGACCAGTACATCGGCGGCATCGAGCACGCGATCCTGCACCTGCTCTACTCGCGCTTCTTCACCCGCGCGATGCGCGACACCGGCCATATCGCGGTGGAGGAGCCGTTCGCCGGCCTGTTCACGCAGGGCATGGTGACGCATGAGAGCTACCGAACCGCCACGGGACCCAACGGCACCTGGCTCTACCCGGAGGAGGTGGAGAAGCGCGCCGACGGCAGCGCCGTGCATCGCACCACGGGCGAGCCGGTGACGGTCGGCCGCGTCGAGGCGATGAGCAAGTCGAAGCGGAACACGATCGACCCCGGCGCGATCATCGCCAAATACGGCGCCGACACCGCCCGGTGGTTCATCCTGTCCGACAATCCGCCCGAACGCGACATGGAGTGGACCGAGGCCGGCGTCGCCGGCGCCTACCGCTTCACCCAGCGCGTGTTCCGCATGGCCGAGGCCTTGCAGGCGACCCCACCCGGCCCGCCGCCCGGCGAGTTCGGCCCGGCCGCCCGTACGCTGCGCGGCATCACGCACAAGACGATTGCCGCGGTGACCGAGGCATTGGAAGGGTTCGCCTTCAACGTCGCCGTCGCACGGCTCTACGAACTGGCCAACGCGATCGGCGAGGCCGAGAAGGCGGTTGCCTCCGGCGGGGCTGCGGATCAGGGGACCACGGCCGAGGCCGGCGCGCAGGCCGGCCTGACCTGGGCACGGCACGAAGCGGTCACCACGCTCGCGCGCCTGGTCGCACCCATGATGCCGCATCTGGCCGAGGAGATGCACGCGCGCCTCCGCCCGGAACAGGGGATGGTGGCGGACCTGTCCTGGCCCGAGGCCGATCCGGCCCTGCTGGTCGCGGAGGCGGTGACGATCGCGGTGCAGGTGATGGGTAAGCTGCGCGGCACGGTGACGGTGCCCCCCGACAGCGCGGCCGAGACGGTCATCGCGGCTGCGGAGGCCGAACCCAACGTGGCCAAGGCGCTGGAGGGCAAGCGCATCGTCAAGCGCGTCCACGTGCCCAACCGCATCGTCAACTTCGTGGTCGCGGGATGAGCGTCTCGCGCCGCCGCTTCCTGCTGGGTGCGGCGACGCTGCCGCTCGCCGGCTGCGGATTCCAGCCCGTCTACATGCCGACCGCGTCGGGAAAGCCGGGCCCCGCCGAACGCGAACTGTCCGCGATCAACGTCGGCATCATCCCCGACCGGTCGGGCCAGTTGCTGCGGCAGGCGTTGCAGGCGCGCCTCGCCGACGACGGCGGCACGCCGCAGCTCTACGACCTTGCGGTGTCTTTCGGGATCATTGGCGACTCGATCGGCATCCTGCAGAACAACCTGGCCACCCGCGTGCGCCTGATCGGCAGCGCCAACTACGTGCTGACCACGCGCACCACCCCACCGGTCCGCCTGACCGGCGGCAGCGCGCGCACGGTCGACGCCTACAATCTCTTCGACCAGCAGCTCTTCGCGGCCGATATGGAGGACGAGAGCGTGCGTCGGCGCATCGCCGAAACGCTGGCCGAGCAGATCGCGAACCAGTTGGCGATCTTCTTCCGCAAGCGCGCCGCCGGCTGAGGCAGGGTGAAACTCGCGCCTGCCCAAGTCGCGGCTTTCCTGCGCGATCCGGGCGCGGTGCGCGTCGTACTGCTCTTCGGCGAGGATGTCGGCATGATCCGCGACCGTGCCGAGGCGCTGGTGCGCCGGGTGGCCGGCTCGCTCGACGATCCGTTCCTCGTGGCGGAGCTGCCGCGTGAGGCGATCGGCACCCTGCCGGACGAAGCCGCGTCCCTGGCTCTGACGGGCGGGCGGCGGGTGGTACGGGTGAGGGAAGCGACAGACGCGGCCACCGGCCCGGTCCAGGCCCTGCTGAAATCCGCTGCGCCCGCGCTCGTGGTGCTGGAGGGCGCCGGCCTCGCCACCCGCTCCCGGCTGCGGACAGCGCTGGAGGCCGCGCCCGACGGCGTGGCGATCGGCTGCTACCCCGAAGAGGGCCGCGCGCTCACCGAGACGATCCGAAGCACGTTGCAGGCGGCCGGCGTGGGGGTGGATCCGGACGCGGCATCCTGGCTCGCCGACCATCTGGGCGCGGACCGCGCCTCCACCCGCGGTGAGCTCGAGAAGCTCGCGCTCTACGTGGGGCCGAACGCGCGGGTGGATCTGGAGGCAGCGATGGCCTGCGTGGGTGACCTTGCCGGGCTCTCGCTGGACGACGCGCTGTTCGCTGCGACCGCGGGGGATGTCGCGACCGCGGATCGCGCGCTCGAACTCGCGATGGCGGAAGGCGCGGCGCCGGTCCAGGTGTTGCGCATGGGGATCGGCCACCTGCAGCGGCTGCATCGCGTGCGGCTCGCCATGGACGCGCAGCGGCTGCCCGCGGCGGATGCCGTGAAGCAGTTGCGGCCGCCGCTGTTCTTCCGGCGTGTCGCGCCCTTCACTCGCGCCCTATCGTTATGGAACAGCCGCACGCTCGCCGCCGGGATCGCGGCGCTGGCAGAGGCTGAACGTGGCTGCAAGCGGACAGGCTGGCCTGACACGGTGCTCTGCCGTCAGGCGATCCTGTCGCTCGCGCGGCGTGCCGCCGCGGGGGCGGCGCGCGAGCCGCGTGTGCGAAGGTGAGCATCGCGTCGGCCCGCGAAGCAGCATGCTCGAACCCGAGCGCCCGTCTTGTTCTTCTGCGTTGCTGGCCTGCGCGCCGCTTGATAAATGATCAATCGTTACTGATCCGCCAGCGCGGGTGGTTCATGCTGCCCCTGCCCCCCGTCGCGCGCCAGAGGATCGGCGCCACGGCGCGAACCGCCTGCTCAATCCCAGAACGCTGAGGCCTCCCCGACGCATGCGCCGGATCGTCATGATCGGAAACTGCCAGGTCTCGTCGATGATGACGCTGTACAAGCGCTTCGTCGCGGTTCGGACCGGTGATGTGGTGGACTACGTGGCGTCCTACGCCGATCTGGATGCGGCCGCGAAGGAGCGGATCCGCAACGCCGACGTGGTCGTCGAGCAGTTGCTGGACCTGAAACCCGCCGCGGAGTCCGAGGGGCTGAGCGACGCGCCTCGCGTGCGGATTCCGATGGTAACGGCGGCCTTCCTCTGGCCCTTCGCCGGGCAGGAGCATCCGAAGAACGAGCGGACAGGCTTCCTGCCCAGCGGCCCGTATGGGGCGGAGGCCAGCGACGGTTACCTGAACCGGTTGCTGCAGCAGGGCCTGGACCCGGATGAGGCAGCCGCGGCCTATCTGGCGCTCGACGTTGGCCAGAAGGTGAATCTCGACCGGCTGTACGAGCTGGTGATGGACCGGCAGCGCAGCCGCGACGAGGCCGCGGGTTATCGCATCGCCGATTCGATCGCCCGGCATTTCCGCAGCGAACCGATCTTCCTGACGCCGTATCATCCCCACGCCCGCATTGCCCGCGTTCTCGCCGAACAGCTCTTCCGTCAGCTCGGTGCTTCCCGCGCCGATATCGAGCGCATGCGCAACGCCACGCTGGTGACCCCTTTCCCGAAGGAAGAGCTGCCGATCCACCCGGCGGTCGCGCGGCATTTCGACCTGCAATGGGTCGGCCCCCAGACCAGCTACCGGCTGCTGAACGAGGGGCGTTTCACCTTCCCGGAGTTCGTGGCGCGCTACGTGCGCGTCGCGTGGAACCCGGCGCTGGAAGAGGGGATCGTGGCGACCCGCACGCCGCGACTGCCGGAGGCGGAGGCGCTGCTGCGCCAGGGACTGGCACAAAGCCCGCGTTCGGGTGCGGGCTGGAACGCACTCCGGTCGGTGCTGCTGCGGCAAGGTCGCGTCGAGGAGGCGCTCCAGGCCGGGCGGCGCGCCGTCATGCTCGAGCCGGACTTGGCGCCGTATCGGAGCGAGCTGGGGTCGCTGCATCGCGACGCCGGGCGCTGGGCCGAGGCCGAGGCGGAGTTCCGTCGCGCCCTGCTGGTCAATCCGTCCGAAACCCGCGCCATCGTCCTGCTCGCCCACGTGCTGAAGGACCAGGGTCGCTTGGACGAGGCCTTCGCGACCGTGATGCAGGGGCTGGAGGGCGAGCCTTACGCGGCAAACCTGCACCGCACGCTGGCCCACCTGTTCGAGGCGACCGGTCAGATTGCCGAGGCGGTTGCCGCGCTCGACCGCGTGCTTGCGTTGACGCCCGACGATCCCGGCGCGCGCGCCCGCCGCGACGAACTCGCGAAGCATGCGGGCAAGTCCGCCGGGCCGCCTTCGACCGCGACACCGCCAGCCGCAAGCCGGTCTTCCGCGTCCGCACCAAGTCCGCAACAAGCTGCTGCATCGCCGGGCTCGCCGGCGACCCAGGGGCCGCCCAGCCAGCCCGAGGACGGGATCCAGCAGCTTCGACGCGCCACGGATGCCGATCCGGCGAACCCGCACCTCGCGCACGAACTGAGCGCGGCACTGCAACGCGAAGGGCGACTGCCGGAGGCCCTCGCAGCGGCGCGGCTCGCGGCCACGCGTGACCCCCGCAACCCGTTCCGGCAGGAGCGCATCGGCCATCTCGCCTCCCGTCTCGGCGATCTGGCGGCGGCGGAGCAGGCATTTCGGGCGGCCGTCGAGATCGCCCCGCACAAGGCGAATTTCCGCACGCCGCTGAGCGACGTCCTGATCCGGCAGGGCCGCCTGCCCGAAGGGGTGGCGGAGGCGCGCCGTGCGACCGAGGTCGACCCCGGGAATCCGAAGGCGTTCGGCTTCCTCGCCCACGCGCTCACCCTGGCCGGAGAGATCGAGGCGGCGGAGGCGGCCGTGAGCACGGCGATCGGACTGGATCCTCGCGACGAGGCGCTGGCGGCGCAACTGGCCGCCCTGCGGCAGCGACGGGCGCGCGGCGAGCGCTGACCCTCCGCCGATTTTGTCGGCGCCCGATCTCACCCCACCGGTCTGCAACGCGCGGTTCGCGGTGATGCGGTGCGGTGCGGCAGGAAGGTCCCACGGGGCGGTGCCGCGGGTGATGCTGGTGCTTCGGTGGCGGCGGGCGATACTCGCGCGACGACACAGGCAGGAGGAAGCGCTCATGTCCGACCCGTACGCCCGCTACACGCGGCTCCGCTTCGATCGCCCGCATCCGGCCGTGCTCCGCGTCACGATGGACAACGGCAAGATGAATACCGCCGACGCCGTCCTGCATGCGGAGCTCGCTGATATCTGGCGCGACGTCGATCGCGATCCGACGGTGAATGCCATTGTGCTGACCGGTGCCGGCCGCGTGTTCTCGGCCGGCGGCGATTTCGCGATGATCCAGGAGAACATCGACGATTTCGAAGCGCGTGCGCGGCAATGGCGGGAGGCGCGCGACATCGTCTACAACCTGATCAACTGCAGCAAAGCCGTGGTGAGCGCGATGCGCGGCGTCGCGGTGGGCGCCGGCTTGGTCTGCGGCCTGCTCGCAGACATTTCCATCGCGACGAAGGACTGCCGGATCATCGACGGTCACACGCGGCTGGGCGTCGCCGCGGGTGACCATGCAGCGATCGTCTGGCCGCTGCTGTGCGGTCTCGCCAAGGCGAAGCTCTACCTGCTGCTGTGCGACGAAGTGCGCGGGGAGGAGGCGGAGCGGATCGGCCTGATCGGGTTGGCGGTGGACGACGCGGTGCTCGACGACAAGGCGGTGGAGATCGCGACGCGCCTCGCGACCGGGGCACAGAGCGCGATCCGCTGGACGAAATACGCCCTCAACAACTGGTTGCGGACCGCGGGGCCGACCTTCGACGCGTCGTTGGCGCTGGAGTTCCTGGGGTTCGGGGGACCGGAGGTGAAGGAAGGGCTGGCCGCGCATCGGGAGAAGCGCCCGCCGCGGTTTCCGCCGGGCTCGATGGTCTGAGCGTTGGCGGGCGCGGTTTGGGCCGGGACGTCGTGGACGGCCGCCCTTCGGCGGCCATGACACGGGGTTGGTCAGCCTTCGGTGCGGGCCTTGATCATGCGCAGCGGCGTGTAGCTCAGCACCATGGTGCCGTCCTGCGTGATGACGCGGTTCCGGGTGCGCACCAGCCCACGGTTGGGGCGGCTGCGGCTGCGGCGGCTCTCGATCACCTCGCAGGCGACGTGGATCGTGTCGCCGACGCAGGTGGGACCGTGCACCGAGAGCTGCATCTCGAGGAAGGCGAACCCGGTGTGCTGCATCGTCGCATGCACCAACAGCCCCTCGGCGAAGGCGTAGACCATCGCCCCCGGAACGACGCGGCGCTTGATGTCGCTTTCGGCCGCGAGGAACTCGGTGTTGGTGAACAGCACCTCCGTCATGCCGGTCACGCCGACGAAGCCGACCAGGTCCGCCTCCGTCAGTGTCCGCCCGATCGTGCGGAAGCGGCGTCCGAGTGGAAGGTCTTCGAAGTGGAGGCCGAGGCCGAGGACCTCGTCGCCGTCGATCTCCGTCATGCGCGTTGCTCCGTCACACCATGGTCAGTCCGCCGGAGACGCTGAGCGTCTGGCCGGTGACGTAGGCTGAATCGTCCGACAGCAAGAAGGCGATGGCGCCGGGATAGTCCTGCGGCTGGCCGATGCGCTTCAACGGAATCGCGCGCGCCATGGCCTCGGCGATCTTGGGTCCTGCGGGCGAATCGGCTTGTACTGCGGCGAACAATGGCGTGTCGGTCGGGCCAGGGCACAGCACGTTCAGAGTGATGCCGCTGCGCGCCAGCTCACGAGCCATGGTCTTGGTGAACGCGATGATGCCGCCCTTGCAGGCCGCGTACACCGCCTCACCGGAGGAGCCGACGCGGCCGGCATCGGACGCGACGTTGACCACGCGCCCGAACCCGGCGGCCACCATGCGCGGCAGCACCACGTGGTGCATGTGCAGCGGGCCGTAGAGATTGATGCGGATGATGCGGTCCCACAGCACCGGGTCGGTGTCCAGGAACGGCCGCATCACGTCCCAGCCTGCGACGTTGGCGAGCAGGTCGATGCCGCCGAAGCGCTGCACGAAGGCGTCGACCGCCGCTTCCACCTGCGTGCGGTCGCCGATATCCGCCTGCCATGACGCCGCGGGACCGGCGCAGGCCGAGGCCGTCGCGGCGGCCCCGTCACCGTCGAGATCGAGGATCCCGACATGGCACCCTTCCTCGGCCAGCCGGAGCGCGGCGGCGCGCCCGATGCCGCTCGCGCCGCCTGTCAGCAGGACCCGTTTGCCTGCCAGCCCTCGCATCGCTTCCTCCCGCGTTCCCGGCCTCCGAGCTTCGCGCGCCGGGACGGGGGGAGCAAGTCGAGCTGCGGCGCGAAGGATCGCGTGCCGTCAGCGATCCGCGCGACGCAGGACCGCGTTCAGCAGCACGTCCGCACCGGCCGCGCAGTGCGCCGGCTCGCAATATTCGAGCTCGTTGTGCGAGATGCCGTCGCGGCACGGCACGAAGATCAGCTCGACCGGGCAGAGCCGCAGCAGGTTGAACGCATCGTGGCCCGGCCGGGTGCGCATGCGCATCACGCTGTGGCCAAGCTCCGTGGCGATCGACTCGGTCAGCGCGATCAGCTCCTCGGTGAACAGCACCGGATCGCGGCGGCGATGGAACGGCGTATCGAATTCCAGACCGGTTTCCGATGCAATCACCGCGGTCGCCGCGGCGAGCTCGGCCTGCATGGCCTCGAGCCCCTGGGCGTCCGGATGCATCAGACCATAGCTGAACACCGCGCGGTGGGGGATGTTGATGCGGTTGTTCGGCCAGGAATCGATCACTACGGCGCTTGCCGATCCGGCTGGCGCATGGGCGCGGCCGATCCGGTCCGTCTCGGCGATCAGCTTCGCCGCGCCGACCAGCGCATTGCGCCGGCGCAGCATCGGCATGCTCTGGATGTGCGCGTTGTCGCCGCGGCACTCGACGTCGGCCATGATCGAGTAGTGGCTGTGCGTGACGGCGCCGATCGTGACGCCCGCGTCTTCCAGCAGCGGCCCCTGCTCGATGTGCAGCTCGAAATAGGCGTCGACCGAGCGGCCGCCGATGGGCGTGGGGCCGTCGGCGCGGATGCGGGCGAGTTCGGCGGCGACGGTGCGACCTGCGCGGTCCGTTGCGGCGAAGGCCGTCTCGGGTGACAGCGCGCCGGCGAAGACCGCCGATCCCATCAGGCCGGGGAAGAAGCGGCAGCCTTCCTCGTTGGTCCAGTTCACCACTTCGATGGCGCGGCGCGTCGTGACGCCGGCGGCATCCAGGGCTCGCATGGCGGCCAGCGCCGCGAGCACACCCAGGGGACCGTCGAACTTGCCGCCGGGTGATTGCGTGTCCAGGTGACTGCCGGCGAGGACCGGCGGCAGCGACGGGTCGCTGCCTTCCCGCCGCGCGAACATGTTGCCGATGCCGTCCACGGTGACGGTCAGCCCCGCCTCGGCGCACCAGTGCGCGAACAGCGCACGGCCGTCACGGTCGGCATCGGTCAGCGCCATGCGATCGTTGCCGCCGCGCGGCAGTGCGCCGATCGTCCCCAGGGTCATCAGGTCGGACCAGAGCCGGTCCGCGTCGACATGCAGCATCAGAACAGCAAGCCTTTCTTCAGCAACCCGTGCACGCCTTTTTCGCCGTTCACGGTCTGGGTGACATGGAAGTCGACGGCCAGCGAGCAGAAGGCGTAGGCCTGCTCGCGGGAGAGGTTCGTGCGGCTGCAGATGAAGCCGATCATCTCGCGCAGCGCCTGCTTCATGGCCTGATCCAGGTCCTCGTTCAGCCCCATGCTGATGAAATGTGTGGGCGTCTCGGCGCGCGGGTGGGTGAGCAGCGCCTGGCCCGACGGCGCCTTGTGCAGCACGAAGGTGAACGTGCCGGTCAGGCACATCTCCAGCGCGGTGACGCAAACCTCGCCGTCGCCCTGCACGCCATGCCCGTCGCCCACCGAGAAGTTGGCACCCGGCACCCAGACCGGCAGGAACAGCGTACTGCCGGCGGTGAGTTCCTTGTTGTCCAGATTGCCGCCGTGGATGCGCGGCTCCTTGGACGCGATGCGCCCGAACGCGGGCGGTGGCGCGACGCCCATCACGCCGAAGAAGGGTGCGAGCGGCAGTTCGGTGCCCCAGGGCAGCGTGCAGATGTTCCGCGCCGCATCGACCGGAATGTGCATCAGCGTGGTGTCGTGGAAGTCCTCGGGCAGCGTGCCGGCGAGAGGGCGGATCAGATTGTAGCCCCAGTTCGCCCCCGGCTCGATCTTGTCGATCCGGATCTCCAGCATGTCTCCCGGCATGGCGCCGGCGATGGCGATCGGTCCGGTCACGATGTGCCCGGCCTGGGTCCCGGGGTTGGCCGCGAGGATGGCGGACAGTTCGGGCGGGATCGTCAGGCCGCTGCCGGGCGGCGGCAGCACGGCCTCCCGGCCGGAGACGCACTGCACCTCGACCGTGTCGCCGGATTCGACGTGGAACACCGGCGGGAACGCCGCGTCGAATACGCCCACCCGCACCGTTTCGGGCGAGGCTCTGAGGGTATGGAAGGTCATCGCTCGTCTCCTCTCAGGCGGCCATCGGCGGCCGCATGGCGCGGAAGCCCGTGGCCTTTTCGAACGCATCGGCCACGCGCAGCACCACCGCTTCCTGGAACGGCTTGCCGGCGATCTGCAACGAGACCGGCAGGCCGGCGGGTCCGAATCCGGAGCAGACCGCGATTGCGGGGGTGCCCGCAACGTTGAACGGCATGGTGAAGTTGGGCGCGGCGAACAGGTCCCAGCGCGGCACGTCCTCCAGCGTCGGCGCCTCGCCGGGCGCACCGGCGGTGATGACCACGTCCAGGTCCGCCATGGCCGCGGCGAGTTCCGCGCACAGCTCCCGCCGGCGTCGTACCGCCTGCACGTAGTCGACGCCCGAGACGAAGGCGCCGAGCATCAGCCGGCGCTGCACCCGTTCGGAGAAGTCGGCGAAACGGGTGCGTGCCCATTCCTCATAGGCGGCAGCCCGTTCGGTGATGGAGATCAGCGAGCCGCAGGCATGCCAGTCCGCGAGCGGGGACAGCGTCACGTCCCGGACCATCGCGCCCAGGTCGCGGAACGTTGCCACCGCATCGTCGATGCCCTTCTGGGTGGCGGGCGCGACCTTCAGGTCGGTCTCGTGGAAGTGCCGGATCACGCCGATCCGCATGCCCCGCAGCCCTTGGCCCAAGGCGGCCGTGTAGTCGGGAACCGGATGCTGCGCGGACGCCGGGTCGCGCGGATCCGGGCCGGCCAGCGCCTGCAGCATCAGCGCGCAATCCTCCGCGGTCCAGGCCATCGGGCCGATATGGTCCAGGCTGAACGCGGCCGGGAAGACCCCGGCACGGGAGACGAGCCCATAGGTCGGCTTCAGCCCCGCGATCCCGCACAGCGCCGCCGGGCCGCGGATGGAGCCGCCGGTATCGGTACCGATCCCGCACAGGATCATGCCGGCCGCCACCGCCGCCCCGGTGCCGCTGGAGGAGCCGGCGGTGAAGTGGTCGGTGTTCCACGGATTGCGCGCGGGCGGCTGGGGCAGGTCGAAGGATGGTCCGCCATCGGCGAATTCGTGCGTGGTGAGCTTGCCCATCAGCACCGATCCCGCCGCCGCCAGTCGCGCGGCGCAGGTCGCGTCCTCGGTGGGAACATGGTCCTGCAGGATGGCGGACTGGCAGGTGGTGCGCAGGCCGGCCGTCTCGACGATGTCCTTGAGGCCGATCGGAATGCCGTGCAGCGGCGAGCGCGGGCCGGAGCGCATGATCTCGGCCTCCCCCGCCTTCGCCTCCGCGATCGCGCGTTCCTCGGTCAGCAGGACGAAGGCATTCAGGCGTTCTTCCAGCCGATGCACCCGGTCGAGACACGCCTGGGTCAGCTCCACCGGGGAAAGCTGCCGTGCGGCGATCAGCCGCGCGGCTTCGGCGAGCGTGGGAATGTTGCCGTCGGCGCTCATGCCGCGTCCTCCGGCTTCGGCGCGAAGCCGTGTGCGAGTTCGGCGAGAGGGCCGCGTGGCTGCCGCACCCGCGCCTTCATGGCGGCGAGGCCCTGGACGACCGTCTTGAGCTCCTGCCGCTGCGCGTCGGTGAGGGACAGGCCGGCTTCGGCCAGCAGATGGGCGAGCGTCTCGTCGCCGATGGTCGTCGGGGGCATCCTGGCACTCCTTGGGTTGGCAGGGCTGGGGCCGCGCAACGGGGCTCCGGCGATGCCGACCGATGGGAGCAAGAAGCGGGCCGATGCAGGACGGGGCATTTTGCTCCAGATGCCTGATTTTCGACCTTCCGGATGATAGCGGTGCGTACCAACGTGACTGTCTGCCTACGTTGCGCCAAATTCAGCTCGGCTTGTAAGCTGCCATCCGCGACATGCCGCTCCACTTTTGGGCCGGCAGCCAGGAGGTCTCCATGAACGGCGTCACCTTCCCCCAGGCCGTGATCGATCGGGTCCTCGCCCGCCGCGGAACCGCCCATGTCTTCGCCGACCTCGACCCGGCCCGCACCGCGCTCGTGGTGATCGACCTGCAGCGCGCCTTCATGGATGACGCCGTCGGCCACGCCGTCTGCCCGGCGGCCCGCGACATCGTTCCCAACGTCAACCGCCTTGCCGCGGCCATCCGTACGGCGGGGGGCGGCGTGTTCTGGGTCAAGAACACCTTCGATGCGAGCTGCCTGACCGAGTGGTCCGTCATGCAGGATATCTCCACGCCGGCCATGCGCGCCAAGCGTGCGGCCGCGATGACGGAAGGCACCCCCGGCCACGATCTCTGGCCCACGCTCGAGGTCGGGCCGGACGACGAGATCGTGCAGAAGAAGCGCTTCAGCGCCTTCCTGCCCGGCGCGTCCGCATTGCCGGATCGGCTGCGGGCGCGCGGCTTCGACACCGTCCTCATCACCGGCACCGTCACCAACGTCTGCTGTGAAAGCTCGGCCCGCGATGCGATGATGACGAACTTCCGCACCGTCATGGTGAGCGACGCGAACGCCGCCACCACCCAGGCAGAACACGAGGCATCCTTGACCGCATTCTACCTGACGTTCGGCGACGTCATGGACACCGACATGGTGATCGGCCTTCTGGCCGGCCATGCGAAGGCCGCCGCCTGATGGCCAAGCCGAAGGTCGCGTTCATCGGCACGGGGGGCACCATCGCCTCGATCGGCAAGGACCCGCTCGACATCGTCGACTATGGCGCGAACGGCGTCATGCTGCAGGCCGACGAGATCGTCGCGAAGTTTCCCGAGGTCCATCTCGTGGCTGACGTCATTCCCGTCCGCTACCGCGCCGTGCCGAGCTACGACATTTTCTTCGAGGATTGGAAGGCGATCGGCCGGCTGTGCACCGATCTGGTCGCGCAGCATCCGGACCTCGCGGGGATCGTGGTGGGGCACGGCACCGCCTCGCTGGAGGAAACGGCGTATTTCCTCAATCTCACGCTGAAGGTCGACGTGCCCGTGGTAGTTGTCGGGTCCCAGCGCCCGGCGAGCGCGCTGTCGACCGATGCCGGGTTCAACCTGGTGAACGCGATCCGCACCGCCGCCAGCCCCGAGGCGCGCGGCATGGGCGTGATGGTGCTGCTGAACGACGAAATCCACAGTGCGCGGGAGGTCACCAAGACCTCCACCTTCCGCCTGCAGACCTTCCGCTCCCCCGATTTCGGCGTGCTCGGTCATGCCGATGGCGATCGTGTCGCCTTCTACCGCGCGCCGCTTCGCCGGCGCATGCCGGATACCGAGTTCGATGTGAGCGGGCTGGCAGCCCTGCCGCGGGTTGACATCGCCTATTCCTACACCGGGTCGGATGGCGCGGCGGTCCGCGCCTTCGTCGCGGCTGGGGCGCAGGGCATCGTCTCCGCCGGGTTCGCACCCGGCTTCGCGGGCTCCGGCGACGCTGCGGCCATGCGGGAGGCGGTGGCCCAGGGCGTGACCGTGATGCAGTGCACCCGCGCCGGCAGTGGGCGGATGTTCCGCGGCACGCGTCTGCGGGAGAGCGGGTTCCTGGTCACGGACAACCTCAACCCGCAAAAGGCGCGGCTGCTGCTGGCGCTCGCGCTGACGGTCACGCGCGAGCCCGCAGAGATCGAGCGGATCTTCGCCACCTACTGACCGCGCGACCGTTCCGCCCTGCGGGTTCGGGGCGGTGGCGTGTTCCGCCGCCCACCGGGCACATCCGGCGGGTCTACTTGCTGCCGGCGAACCCCCCGGCTGCGGCGCGCAGCGCGGCTTCCAGCCGCTTCGCCGTGTCGGTGGCAAGAGCGGAGGGCGTGCCGGCGAACCCCATGACCAGCCCCGCCATCCGGGGCGGACCGGCGTAGTAGGCGTGCAGCGGGGCAACCGCGAGGCCTCGGGTGCGGCAGGCGCGCACGGCCGCCGCCTCGTCCAGTCCATTCGCGAGTCGCGCCACCATGTGCAGCCCGCCGGGGGCCGGGATCGCCGCCAGGGACGGCACGTGCCTGTCGAGCGCGGCGAGCAGGGCGGCACGGCGCCGGGCATACTCGGTCCGCATGCGGCGGATATGCGGCGCAAGCAGGCCCTGCCGCATGAACTCGGCCAGCACCGCCTGATTCAGCCCGTCCGTCCCACGATCCATCAGCGTGCGCAGCCGGACGAAGGCGGGAACCAGCGGTCCCGGCACCACCGCGAAGCCCAGCCGCAGCGCCGGTGCGAGCGTCTTGCTGAAAGTGCCGCAGTAGATCACGCGCCCGGCCTGGTCGAGCGAGGCGAGCGGCGGCAGCGGCCGTCCTTCCCACCGGAACTCGGAATCGCAATCGTCTTCCAACACCCAGGCGCCGGCACGCGTCGCCCAGTCGAGCAGCGCGAGACGTCGTCCGATCGGCAGCGCGCCGCCGAGCGGCGTGGCATGGGAGGGGGCGACGAGGACGAGGCGGGCGTCGGGTGCGCGGTCGATCCCGGCCGCAACGTCCAAACCCTCCTCGTCGCTGGGCACCGGTACGGGAACCGCGCCGGCGGCGAGGAGGGCGCCGCGACCGGCGATGTAGCCGGGATCCTCCACCCAGGCGGCATCACCGGGGTCGAGCAGGAGTTCCGCGGCGGTACGCAGTGCCTGCTGCGTGCCCGCAGTGACGACGATGCAACCCGGATCGGCAATCAGCCCGCGGGTGGCGGCCAGGTGCGCGGCGATTTGTTCGCGCAGCTCCAGCAGACCTTGCGGCGGCGGGTAGCTGGCGAGTTCTCCGGCCAATGGTCGGAGTGCGCGGCTGGCACACCGGGCCCAGGCCTGCACCGGGAAGAGGTCCGGGGCCGGGAGGCCGCCAGCCAGCAGCATGCCGAGACCGCCGTCCCGCGCCGCTGCGGTGGCGGGTATTTCCGCCAGGCGCTTGCCGCGTGCCGACAGGGCGGCCGCCGCGGTGTCCGGGACGGCGGTTCGGGCCGGCGCGGCGTCGGGCAGGTCGGGTGCGACATAGGTGCCGCTGCCGGTGCGGGCGCGCACATAGCCTTCGGCGGCGAGGCGTTCATACGCGAGCACCACCGTCTGACGGGCGACGCCGAGTTCGGAGGCGAGGGCGCGGGTCGGCGGAAGGCGGGCGTTGATGGGCAGGGTGCCGGTCAGGATGGCCTGGCGCAATCGCTCGAAAACGGCCTGCTGGCGCGTTTGGTCCGGCGCAAGCATTGGAATACGGGCTCCCGGATTGGTCCAATCGGGAGCGTAATCCGGTCACGGTCGTGCAACAAGACGGCTTTGCACGCCGGGTGCGTCGCGTACGCGCGATCACGCGGCGCGAACCGCTGTTCGAGCCGCGTGATCCGTATTGGGTCTGCCTCGTCGGGAAACGAGGGTGCGGGCGCTTAGAAGCCCTCGCGCTCGAGCCGCTTGCGCTCCAGCTTGCGGGCGCGGCGCACGGCCTCTGCCGCCTCACGGGCGCGGCGTTCGGACGGCTTCTCGTAATGCCGCCGGAGCTTCATCTCGCGGAAAATCCCCTCCCGCTGCATCTTCTTCTTGAGCGCCTTCAGCGCCTGGTCGACGTTGTTGTCACGCACGAGGACTTGCACTTGGCCGCCTACTCCTCTCGCTGAAGCGCTCCGACCATCGGAAGCGCATGAAACAGGCCCGCAGTCGGCTGCCCGACGCGGGAGGCGGGGCCTATAGCATGGTCCCCGCCGGACACCAATGGTAATTGCGACCCACTCGAACGGAGGCTCGCATTGGCCATTCTGAAGATCGCCCGCATGGGCCACCCGGTGCTGCTGCAACGCTGCGCACCGGTCGAGGATCCCGGGGCCCCGGAGATCCGCCGCCTGGTCGCCGACATGATGGAGACGATGGAGGACGCCCCGGGCGTGGGCCTCGCCGCACCACAGGTGCATGTGCCGCTCCGGCTGTTCGTATTCCGCATCCCCGGTGAGCGCGCCAGCCCGGATGCCGAGGACACGCGCGTCCCGAACTCGGTGTTGATCAACCCCACGATGGAGCTGATGGGGGAGGAGCGGGCCCTGGGCTGGGAAGGCTGCCTGTCCATCCCCGGCCTGCGCGCCGCGGTGCCCCGTGCGACCCGGGTCCGCTACCGCGGCGTGGATTGCGATGGCAGGCCGGTCGAGCGCGAGGTCACCGGCTTCCATGCCCGCGTCGTGCAGCACGAGTACGATCACCTGGATGGGGTCCTCTACACCATGCGCCTGACGGATTTCGGCCTGTTCGGGTTCAACGAGGAGTTGGGCCGCGCCGCGGAGGCCGCGCAACGCGAGGCCGCCTCGGCCAATGCCGGGTCGGCCGCGTCCGCAGGTGCGGCTCCCGGAGCTGGCACCTCGGGGCGAGCGGGTCCGACCGGCGCGGAGGCGGCGCGATGATCCCGGCCCCGGAACGCTCGGTCGAGCGCGACGCCGCACTCGACGCGCTGCTCCCCAACGTGCCGTTCGACGGCTGGACGTGGCGGGCGCTGCGCCAGGGCCTCGCCGCGGCCGGCGCACCGCCCGACGATGCGGAACTTCTGTTCCCGGGCGGCGCCACCGACATGATCGAGGCGTTCCTCGACCTCGCCGACCGGCGGATGGAGGAAGGGGCCGCCACCCTGGAGGAGAGCCGGGTCAGCCGCCGGGTGCGGGCGGTGATCGCCCTGCGGCTGGCACAGAACCGGCCGCACAAGGAGGCGATCCGCCGCGCGGTCGCCGTCCTCGCCCTGCCGCGCAATGCGCGGCTTGCCGCACGCTGCACCGCGCGGACCGTGGACTCGATCTGGCACGCAGCCGGCGACACCTCCACCGACTTCTCCTGGTACACGAAGCGCGCGATCCTCAGCGCGATCTTCACCGCCACGATGCTGTTCTGGCTGAACGACGCGAGCGAGGACGATTCCGCGACGCTCGCCTTCCTCGACCGGCGATTGGCCGACCTGCGGAGGCCCGCGCGACTGCGGCAACGCGCCTCGTCCGTGTTGCAGCGGTTCCGCCGCGCCGCCTGATCTGCCTCGCCCGCGCGCTGAACGCTGACCCAAGGCCCATGCGCGGGCGCCCGGTCCGATTGGAGCGGACCAGCTCTCGTCGAGTGGTCCTATGATTCTGGCCTGATCAGAGCAGAATGATGGGACCAATCTCGAGGTCCAGGAGCCGGCTCCATGAACGACACGGTCCGCAACGATGGCCCGCCCATTGCCTCTCCGGCGGACAGTTTCCCCATCACGCCGCGCAACCGCGTTCGCCGGAAGCCGGACCGGGGCCGGTTCGACAAGGCTACCGTCTACGACATCATGGACGGCGCCATGGTCGCGCACATCGCCTACGTCATCGACGGACAGCCCTATTGCACGCCGACCGGATTCTGGCGCGAGGGCGACCGGCTCTATTGGCATGGCTCCACCGCCAGCCGGATGATCCGCGCCCAGGCCAAGGGACTCCCCGTCTGCGTCACGGCGACGCATCTCGATGCGATCGTGCTCGCGCGGAGCGGCTTCCACCATTCGGTCAACTACCGGTCGGTGATGGCCTATGGCACCACCCGGCTGGTGGACGACCCTGCGGAGAAGGCAGCGGCGCTGGATGGGTTCGTCGACCGGTTCTTCCCCGGCCGATCGCGGGAAATCCGCAAGGCGACCGAGCAGGAGGCCAAGGCCACCACGTTCATCGCGATGGAGATGGTGGAGGCGTCGGGGAAGATCCGCGCCACCCATGTGGCGGACGACGAGGCGGATTATGCGCTGCCGGTCTGGGCTGCGCGTATCCCCGTGGCGCAGATCCTGGGCGACGCTGACCCATGTCCCCGCCAGCTTCCCGGAATTCCGGTGCCGCCGAGCATGCAGATCTATCGGCCGGGCCGCCGGCTCGACGAGGTCCTGCAGGAAGCTGCGAGGATGGGCTACGCGGCAGAGTAGGGGCGGCGCCGTGCGTGCAGGCCGCCACCCCGAACGGTCTGCACGGACGCGCTCGTCACCCGGTGCGCCGGCCCTTATCGCCGCATTGCGGCACGCACCGCGCGCAGCAATGCGGCGCTGGCATAAGGCTTGGTCACCACCGCGTCCGCCGGGTTGAGGAGGGTGGGCGCCAGGGTCTCCGTGGTGCCGGTCACGTAGACGATCGGCAGGCGCGGATGGCTCAACCGCGCCTGCCGCGCCAGCTCCGCCCCGGACATCACCGGCATCGCATAGTCCACGAGCAGCACGCTCACGCGTCCGTCGCCGAGCAGCTTCAGCGCCGCCGGCCCGTCGGCGGCTTCACGCACCGTATATCCGGCCTCGCGCAGGATCTCGGCGGCGATCGCCCGCACGTCGCGCTCGTCGTCCACCACCAGGACCGTGCCCCAATGCGGGCCGGCCTTCTCCGCGGGCACCGCATCGCCGGGCTCGACCGGGGCGGGTGCGTCGGCTCGCGGCAGGAAGACTTCCACAGTCGTGCCCGCCCCCAGTCGGCTCTGCAATCGCGCGGTGCCACCGAACTGGGCGGCGAGCCCATAGACCTGGGCCAGGCCGAGACCGCTCCCTTTGCCAACGTCCTTGGTGGTGAAGAAGGGCTCGAAGGCGTGCTCCAGCACCTCGGGCGGCATACCGGACCCGTCGTCCGCCACGCGGATCACGACGTATTCGCCGCGCACCAGCTCCGCCGGGAGCGCCGGCTCCCACGCGGACATGTTCGCCGTGGAGATGCGGATCGAGCCGCCCTGCGGCATGGCATCCCGCGCGTTGATCGCGAGGTTCAGCAGCATGAGCTCGAGCTGGGTCGGGTCGCTGCGGGAGGCCCAGAGGTCGGGGGCCAGCGTCATCTCGACCTGGACCAGCCCGCCCAGGCTGCGCTGCAGCAGCTCCGCCATGCCGCTGATCACCAGATTGGCGTCCACCGCCTGGGGAGATAGGTTCTGTCGCCGCGCATAGGCCAGGAGCTGCTGGGTCAGCTCGCCGCCGCGTCGCGCCGCCCGCATCGCCGACGCCACTCGGCGGGCCGCGCGCTCATCCGGTGCGGTCGCCTGGAGCATCTCCAGGTTGCCGAGGATGGCGGTGAGGAGATTGTTGAAGTCATGGGCGATCCCGCCGGTGAGCTGGCCGATCGCCTCCATCTTCTGTGCCTGGCGGAGCTGCGCTTCGATGCGCCGCATCTCCGTCAGGTCCACGGCGGTGAGCAGGATGTTGCGCACGCCGGCATCCTCGTCGAGCAAGGGGACGAGGAAACAGCGCCGGGTCGATTCCCCGGCGCCCAGCATGGTGGTGTACTCGTATTCGATCCGCCCCCGCTGCTCGATGGCGCGCCGGCAATAATCCAGCGTCATCGCCGCATGTTCGGGGGACAGCGCTTCCTCGAGCAGGCGTCCGACCACCGCCTCCCGCGCATAGCCCGTGTTGCGGATCCAGGCGGGATTCACGTCCTCGATCCGGATCCGTCCGTCCTCCATCACGCCGAGGAAGGCGAGGTCGACCGGGGCATTGGCGAATATCGCGGCATTCCGCTCGCGCGACCGTTGCAGCGCGCCGACCGTGTCTCGGAGGGCCTGGGTGCGCTGCGCGACACGCCGCTCCAGCGCCTCCTCGGCACGTTTCTGGTCGGTGATGTCGATGTTGATGCCCACCATGCGGCCGGGCTCATCCGCCGCGTTCGGCAGCACGTTGCCGCGGGTCAGCAACCAGCGGACCGCGCCGTCGGGGCGCCGGATGCGGAATTCGAACCCGAACGGCGCCACGACCCGGCTTGCCGCCCGCGCCGCCGCATCGGCCGAACTCCGGTCGTCGGGGTGCAGCATCTCCAGCCAGAGACCGTAGGGATCGTCGGTCCGACCTTCCGCTTCGGGGCGGCCCATCAGCACGTACATCTGCGACGACCAGTGGATGCGGTCGGTTTCCAGGTCCCAGTCCCACGTGCCGATACCCGCTGCGTCCTGGGCGAGGCGGAGATGGGCCTCGCTGGCCCGCAATGTCTCCTCCGCGCGGCGGCGTTCGCTGATGTCGCGCCAGTAGACGGTCACCCCGTCCTTGAACGGGCCGACATTGGCGCGCACCCAGACCCCGTTCACTGGGGACGGCGCCTCGAAGGTGAGCACGCGGCGTTCGGCCTGCGCGCGGCGGATCACCTCCGCGTTGCGGGTCCCGTGAAGCGCGGGGAAGCAGTCCCACAGCACGCGGCCATACACGGCCTCAAGCGAGGTCTGCCAGAAATCCAGGGCGCGCTTGTTGGCGTAGGTGATCCGCCACGCGCCATCCAGCGCGTAGAACGCATCGCCCATGCTCTCCAGGATCGCGCGTGCATCATCGGACAGGCCCCTATCGGATCCTGGGAGCGCCTGTGTGCTCTCGAGGTCGATCGCTCCTCTCCTGCGCAATCGGCGGCCGTTCGGCGGCTGCGGCGCTCCAAACTAGGAGCCATTGCCCAGGGAGGAAACGCACCGCATCAACGATCACGGAATCGTGTGCTCAGGTCCGGGCGTTCGGGTGACGTCGTCGGACGCGCCGCCGCTCCGCCAACCTGTGGCGACCCGCGAACGCGAGACGCTCCGCCGCGATCGCCGCGCACATGGCGGCGACACGGCCGGAGCGACCGCGCTTCTCCAGGTCGGTCGGAGCCTCAGCGGACCGAGGTGATGGCGTTGCGGTTCTGTGCCCAGGCCGCCGGGGTGGAGGCCGGATCGATCGGGCGCGACTTGCCGTAGCTGATCGTCTCGATCCGGCTCCGGTCGATGCCGTGCGCGACCAGGTAGTCGCGATCGGCATTCGCTCGGCGCTGACCCAGCGCCAGGTTGTACTCTTCCGTGCCGCGCTCGTCGCAGTTGCCGGCGATCCAGATGCGCACCGTCGGGTTCTGCTGCAGCCACTGCGCCTGCTTGTCGAGCGTCGCACGCGCCTGGTCGTCCAGCGTGCTCTGGTCGGTGCTGAAGAAGACGCGGTCACCAGCGGACTGGACCAGATCCTCCTGCGAGCCGGGGGCCGCGCGGCCGGCCGCGCCGGCGCCGTAGGCCCCGCCGGCCCCGGACCCATAGGCTCCCCCCGCCCCGTAGGCGCCCGTCCCGTTCGGTCCGCCCGCCCCGGCACCCGCGCCCGCGCCATTCGCGGTGCCGTTGTCGGACGAGCAGGCGGCGAGCAGCACGAGGCCGGCGAGGCAGGCGGCAATCCTGGGGGACATGGCGAAATCCTTGCGCTGGGACGGCGAATCGGGTGGCCGGGAGCGCGCGCCTTATACGACCGATCGGAGCCGCGTCGCCACCGGGACGCACGGTCCCGGCCGCGGCTTGGGAGAGACCTGCGTCCGATCGGCGCCGCGACGGGCGCCGTCCAGGCTCAGCGGTTGCGCGCGCCCGCGAACCACATCCGTCGCAGCGTCGCGTCCCGCAGCAGGAGGTGGTGGAACAGGGCCGCCGCGGCATGCAGCCCGGCCACGATCAGCAGGACATTCGCGGCCAGCTCGTGCCAGCCACCGATCGTGCGGCGAAGGGCGGTGTTGCCGGGCTCGAACGCTGGCAACGTGACCAGGCCGAACAGCGTGTCGCCGCGCACCCAGATGTTGAACAGACCCAGTCCGACCGTCGCCACCATGAGCGCGTACAGCGCCAGGTGTGTGACGCGGGCGACAAGCAGCAGCGGCCCTGTGTCGAGCGGGGGCAGCATGCCGCCCCGGCTCAACCGCCACGCGATGCGGGTGATGAGCACCACGGCCAGCGTGATGCCTGCCACGATGTGGACCGAACGATAGTCGGTCCGCAGGGCACCACGCGGCGCAAAGTCGATGGTCTGGCCGATCACCCAAAGCAGCACGACCAGAAGCGCGGTGGCCCAGTGCAGCCAAATCGTGGTGGGATCGTGCCGCAAGCCTTGCGTCTCGGCGGGTTCCGTCAGGATCGATGTCTGCATGTGCGCGACTCAACTGCTGCCGATGAGAATGCCGGTCGCGAAGACGAGCGCGCCGCCGAACGCCACCTGGAAGGCGGCCGAAAGCGGCGGCGTGTCCATGTAGCGCCAGCGGATCCAGGAGATCACGGCGAGTTCCAGGATGACGACCGCGATCGCGACCACGGTCGCGGTCCAGAAATTCGGGATGAGGTAGGGCAGGGTATGCCCGATGCCGCCGGCGGTGGTCATCAGGCCACAAATGCCGCCGCGGATCAGCGGCGCGCCGCGGCCGGTGAGGCTGCCATTGTCCGACAGCGCCTCGGCGAAGCCCATCGAGATGCCCGCGCCGATCGAGGAGGCGAGGCCGACCACGAAGGCCTCCCACGTGTTGCCGGTGGCGAAGGCCGCGGCGAACACCGGCGCCAGGGTGGAGACGGATCCGTCCATCAGCCCGGCCAGGCCCGGCTGGATGAAGCGCAGCACGAAGGCGTGGCGCGCGTGCTGGTCTTCCCGCTCCTTGACGTTCTCGGGCAGGTTTTCCGCCCGCAGGCCTTCCGCGAGATGCTCGTGCGCCACTTCGGCTTCGGCGAGGTCGCCAAGCAGCTTGCGGATCGAGACGTCGGTGCTGCGTTCGGCGGCGCGGCGGTAGAAGTGGGAGGTTTCCTCCTCCATGCTCTCGGCGAGCTTGCGCACCGCTTCGAGGTTGAGCGGATAGACCTGCCAGACCGGCTTGTGCTGGATGAACCCGCGCACGTCCTGGCGGCGGATCAATGGGATGTGCTCGCCAAATCTCTCGCGGTAGAGCTCGAGCAGGCGGCGCCGATGTTCGTTCTCCTCCCCTGCCATGGCGGCGAACAGGGCAGCGCTTCCCGGGTATTCGGCGCGCAGGCCTTCGGCGATGTCGAGGTAGATTCGGCCGTCCTCTTCCTCATTGGCGATCGCCAGGGCAAGGACCTCTCGTTCCGAGAGTTCGGAGAAGTTGCGCATGTGGCCAATGTGGCCGAACGGCGTGCAGCGTCAAGTCACGGTCGTAATGATGCAAACGCTTCGCACGAGCACCCGCTGATAGCGCGTGTCATTCGTAGTACTCCCAGGTCGGGACGGGGCGGATCATTTCGCCAAGATTTGGCAATTTGTAGTAGCTGCTGGCGATGCCGCCGAGATCGCGGTGAGGCTCGATTCCCCGCTTCTGGGGGTCCGAGAACCAGTGCGGCACGGAGGTCGCGGGGCAGTAATGCGTGACGCAGGCCATGCGGCTGCGGCCCATCGGCGGCGTCCGCGGATGGCTGCGGTGGACGAGATCGGCGGACCAGAAGAACACGTCGCCCTTTCGCGCGAGCAGGCGGTGGTAGGCGAGCTGGCGGTCCTGGCAGGCACGCTCCAGCTGCTCTCCGTACTCGGATCCGGAGGTCTCCCCGTCATGGTGCTTGCGGCCGTTGGCGAAGACCCAGTGCGGCAGGCGGTGGCTGCGGTCGTAGAAGGCGAGTTCGCCGGTCCCCTCGACGATGTCCTCGAGCGCGATCCAGGTGGCGGCGAGCAGCATGGGCTGGTCGACGACCACATAGGCGGTGTCCTGATGCCACCCGTGGCCGTTGCTCTGCTGGAACAGAAATTGCTGGAAGGCGAGCGGCTTTGCCTGGAAGACCAGCGACAGGAAGCGGGCGATGCGCGCATGGAGGCAGACCTCCCGCGCGCTCTTCAGGTTTACATACAGATCGAAGATGCTGTCGTCGCGGTTCGGCCTGGCGCCCATCAGCCGCTTCTGGCGGCCATGCTCGAAATCGGTGCTGACGAAGTAGCCGGGCTTCTCGTGAAGCGCGTGCACGTCGGAGACCAGCGCGTCGATGGTCGCCTCGTCGATCGCCTTGTTCCAGACGAGCCAACCGTGATCGATGAAATGCGCGAGGTCGCCTGCCTCCGCGCCGGTCACCGCGCCCGTCGCATAGAGACCCCGCAGGCGGTCCATCGCATCCGGGGTGTCGGTCCAGAGGGTGGGAATACGGAAGTCGGGATCGAATCCGGCAGGCATCTGGTCCTCAGGCATGTCGGTCCGGCCGCATCATACGCCGCGACCGGATCGCTGCCAGATCCAACCTACCGCACCTGGGCGGCCACCCCCTTCGCCCAGCCGATCATGTCGTTCGGGGAGGGCAGTGCGGCGCGGTTGGCGTAGAGGGCGCTGCCCAGGCCGACGGCCAGCACGGTGCCCGCGATCAGCCAGATCGGCGGCGGCTTGCGTGCCGTTTGCGGCCGGAACGTCGGCGGCCGGCTCACCCCCAGCGCCGCTCGAACGGTCTGCGGCGTCACGCGCGGGTGGCGATGCTCGAACCCCGCGGCAAAAACGCGATCCAGCGCGGCGTTGATCCGGCCCGGGATGCCCTCGGTCCGCACCAGCACGTCGGCCAGGGCGGCCGGGGACAACACCCTGCGGGTCTCGCTGCCCGCCATCCAGAGGCGGCGCTCGACATAGGCGCGTGCCTCCTCGGTGGAGAGACGGCCGACCCGAAGCCGGACATTGACCCGGGACGTGAGCGCGCGGAACTCGGCCTGGCGGAGCAGCGGCCAGATGCCCGGCGCACCGACCAGCACGATCTGGGGGGCGGTGCCGGCGGCATCCTTGCGGCAGAGCTGGGACAGATAGCGCAGCGCTCCCAGGGACAACGTGTCGGCGTCGTCGATCGCGAGCACGGTGTGGAGCGCGCCGGGCGCGCGGCTCGTGAGCAGGGCGTGCGCCCGTGCCGACTCGGCCTCGCTCAGCTTGAGTGGTTCGGAGATGCCCAGGAGCGTGCTGAGCAACCGCTTGAGCGAGAGCGGACCTGGCCGTGGATTGGCGATGCGCAGCACGCGTACCCCGCGGGCCTCCACCAGGCGAACCGCGGTATCGAGCAGGGTCGACTTGCCGATCTGCGCCTCACCGGTCACCACTACGGCCGACTGGCCGGCCAGCATCGCGCCGGCCAGCGCCTCCAGCACGGAACGATGGGACTCGCCGGGCACGAACTCTTCTTCCGCGGCCCCGGTGGCGAACGGAGCGCGCGCAAAGCCGTAGAGTTCGAGATAGGAGTGCGGCTCGTGCTGGAGCTCCTCCTCCACCGCCTCTTCGGTCGGCGTCGGCGGCTCGATCACCTGCACTCTCGTCAGTCCACGCTGCATCATCACTCCTGCCTGCGAGCGGGCGCACGTTACGACTTCGACGCCGTTCGTGGTCGTGCCAGCCGAGTGAGTCGCGCGGTCTTGATGGTCCCGTCAGCCGCCGACCGCGCGCTTCAGGCCGATCAGCCGGTCCAGCACGATCACGACCGCGAGGGTGAACAGGATCATCACGGCCGCGGCAGCGGCCACCAGCGGGTCGGTGCGCGACTGCACGTAGCGGAACAGCGCGACCGGGAAGGTGGTGAGGCGCGGACCCACCACGAACAGGCTGATGACCGTCTCGTCGAACGACACGAGGCAGACGATGGCGCAGGTCGCCGCGACGCCCGGCAGGATCAGCCGCAGGGTCACGCGGCGGAACACCGTGGCCGGCGGGGCGCCGAGACTGGCCGCGGCATCCTCGAGACCGGCGGGGAGCGTGCCGAGCGCCGTCACCAGGACGCGGGTCGCATAGGGCATGGCGACCAGCAGGTGCGCGAGGACCAGGCCGATCCAGGTGCCGATCAGCCCGTAGCCGGCGAACAGGATCAGCAATGCCAACCCGAGCACGATGGTCGGCAGCAGCAACGGGGCGGTGAGCAGCGCGAACAGGGCCTCCCGCCCCGGGAACCGGCCGCGGGCGATCGCCAGGGCTGCCGGGATCGCGAGCAGCAGCGCGGCGGCGGTGACCAGCAGCGCGAGCAGCACGCTGTTGCGCAGCGCCGCCATCAGGCCGGGATGCTGCACCAGGGCGGCATACCACCGCAGGCTCCAGCCCGAGGGCGGCCAGGCCATGCTGCTGTCGGCCGACAGTGAGAGCGGGAAGACCAGGATCACCGGCGCGAGCAGGAATAGGAACAGCACGCCAACCAGGGCGTGGAACGCGACGCGGCCCATCATGCCTCCGCCCGCGAGAGGCGGCCGTAGAGCGTGAGCGCCACGCCGAACACGGCCAGGACGATCACCGAGAGCGCCGCCGCCACCGGCCAGTTCAGGCTGACGATCGCCTGGTCGTAGATCTCGGTCGCCAGCAGCGGCACGCGTCCGCCGCCCAGGAGCGACGGGGTGATGAAGCTGCTGACCGCGAGCACGAAGGCGAGCAGGCAACCCAGCAGGATCCCGGGAACCGTGAGCGGCAGGACGATGCGGCGGAACACCGTGAACGGCCGCGCCCCCAGGCTCGACGCCGCCTCCTCCAGCACCGGGTTGAGCCGCCCGAAGCCGGCCAACAGCGACAGGATCATGTAGGGCATCAGGATCTCGGTCAGCGCGACGACCACGCCGACCTCGTTGAACACGAGCCGTGGCGGCCGCGCCCAGCCCAATCCCCGCAGCAGGCTGGGCAGCAGCCCGCGGTCGCCCAGCAGGACGAGCCAGCCATAGGTGCGCACGACCGCGGAGACGAGCAGCGGGGCGATGCAGGCCACCATCAGCAGGTTGCGCCAGCGCGGGGAGGCCCGATGCACGAACAGCGCGATCGGATAGCCGCAGAGCAGCGCGGCGAAGGTGATGATCAGCGACACCACGACCGAATTGAGCAAGAGACTCCAGTAGTAGCCGTCGGTCAGCAGGTCCTTCCACGTGCCGAGCGACAGCACCTGGCCGATGCCGCCACCCGGCAACGCGTCGCGGAACGACAACGCCGCCAGGTTCAGCATGGGCCAGAGGAAGACCAGCAGGTTCACCGCCACCGCCGGGATCAGCAGCAGCAGGGCCATCCGTCGCATCGGCTCAGCGCACGCGCAGGATTTTCCGCCGCCACTGGTCGGTGATCGAGTCGCGCATCTTGGCGACTGCGATCCAGTCCACGTCCAGCATCTTCGCCAGGCGCTCCGGCGTGGCGGCCGTACGCGCCAGCGCCTCGGCGCTGATCTCGGCCTTGGTGTTCACCGGACCGTAGAACATGCGTTCGGTGAACGCCTTCTGCGCCGCGGTGCCGAGGGCGTAGGAGATGAAGGCCTTGGCGGCGTCCGGCTCGCGGGAGCCCTTCACCAGATTGATCGTGTTGATCTGGAACAGCGAACCTTCCTCGGGGATGGCGACGCCCAGCTTGCCTTGCGACTGCCGCGCATAGGTCTGTCCGCGCGCATTCCAGCCGACGCCGAGCGCGGCCGTCCCCTCGATCAGGAAGGTGTAGGAGTCGGGCTTCGGATCCCAGGTGAGCACGTGCGGCGCCATCTTCGCGATCGCATCGATGCCGGCCGCGACCGACTGGTGGTAGTCGCCGCCGCCGAAGACCTTGTTGGCGATCAGGGTCAGCGCGATGCCCACGATGTCGGGCGCGGCCTGGACCGCGATCTTGCCGTCATACGAAGCGTCCCAGAGCACCTTCCAGGACGTGGGGGCCGGCTTCACCTGCGGCGGCGAATACAGCAGCACGTAGTTGTCAAACAGCACCGCCGGCCCGGCCACGCCCGGGATGAATGCCTTGGGCGTGAGCTCGTCCAGCACCGGGAGCGAGCCTTTCGGCAATGGCTCGAACAGGTCCTCGTCGGTTCCGGTCTTGGCGACGGACACGTCCATGATCACGACGTCGATCTGGGGCGCTGCCTTCTGGGCGCGCACGAGACCCAGCGCCTGGGCGGAATTGGCGATCGGGTAGTAGGTGACCTCCAGGTCCGGATGCGCGCGACGGAACGCATCCACCACCGCCGGCTCGTAATTCTCCTGGAAAATGCCGGAATAGGCGGCGACCGTGATGGTGCGGGCAGCGGCCGCACGCCGGATGAAGGGCGCCGCGAGCGGCAGGACGAGAGGCGCGGCGAGCAGCCGTCGGCGGGTCGGGGTCATGGGCGAGGTCTCCAGTCGCGGCAGTCTGCCCGCGGCCCTCGTGGCGGTTCAAGCCGGAAACCGGCTTCCGGTGCACCCCGCACCGCCCCACACTGGCCCGATGCCGCCCGTGATCGAGGTCACCGAGACGCCGGACTCCGCGCTGGCCGCCTGCGTCACCGCGGGGCTGGTCACCGCCAACCGAACCATGGTCGGGCCGTCGGGCCGGCGCGCGATCGGGGTATTCGCACGCGACCCGGGGCTGAGCGGCGGGCTGGTGGGCTACACGGCCTGGGGCTGGCTGTATGTCGAGCAGCTCTGGGTCGCCGAAGCCGCCCGCGGCCAGGGTCTGGCCGCGCGGCTGCTTGGCGCGGCGGAAGCGGAAGCGCGGGGGCGAGGCTGCCATGGCGCCTGGATCGACACCTTCAGTCCCGTGGCGCGCCGCGTCTACGAGCGCGCCGGCTACACCGTGTTCGGCACGCTGCCCGATTTCCCGGCCGGCCACACGCGCTGGTTCCTGCGGAAGTGCCTGTGATCATCGCGCCGGCCGAGCTGTGCGGAATGGACGTGGAGGGCGCCGCGGTCAGGGCGCCGCGGTCAGGTTGCGAGGGTCAGGTTGCCGCGGGGGGAGGGGTGACGCCGGGCGCGCTCCCCTGCTCCGGCAGTTCCGCATCCTCCTCCTCGGGCGCCTCGGCTTCCCGCTGCAGGCGGTGGAAGCTGCGGATGCTGAACGGCAGCATCGCGATGTAGAGCAGGCCCAAGGCAGCGAGTGCCCCCCAGGGATCCGCCACCAGGAGCGCCGCGAACAGTCCGGTTCCGAGCAGGAGCGGCAGGACGTATTCGGACGGAACCTTGAAGTTCTTGAAGCTCCAGATCGGCAGGGTGGACACCAGCAGCAGCGCGGTGCCGACGAGGACGGCCGCGCAGAACAGCGGGTGCTGCGCAGTCCTGACGAGCCAGTCCCATTCCAGGGAGCGGGCCTCGAGCCCGAGGAACAGCGGAAACAGCGCGAGCCCGGCCCCGGCCGGCGCGGGAACGCCGGTGAAGAAGTTATAGGCGTAGGCGGGGCGTGGCGCCCCTTCCAACGCGGCGTTGAACCGCGCGAGGCGCAGGGCCATGCAGACCGCGAACATGAGGCACGGCATGTAGCCATAGGCCCCGGCGCGCTGCAGCGACCAGAGGTAGAGTGTGAGCGCCGGCGCCACGCCGAAGCACAGGAAGTCGGAGAGACTGTCGAACTCCGCCCCGAACCGGGACGTGGCCTTGAGCAGCCGCGCCAGCCGCCCATCCAGGCCGTCGATCGCGCCGGCGACGGTGATGGCGACCGCGGCGCTGCCGAACCGCCCTTCCATCGCGAAGCGAATCGCGGTGAGGCCGGCACACAACCCGATCAGCGTCATCAGGTTGGGCACGATGCGGTTGAAGGACGGGCCGTTGTAGCGAGGCCGGCGCCGCGGTCGGTAGCGTTGCAGCCGCCGGATCGGGGAGGGCCGCGTGCCGCCGCTCATCCGGCGGGCGCCGCCAGGTCCGCGATCACGGTTTCTCCGCCGATCATGGTCTGGCCCTCGGTCACCAGCGGCCGGATCCCTTCGGGGAGGTAGAGGTCGGTCCGACTGCCGAAGCGGATGATGCCGAACCGATCGCCGCAATGCACGGTGTCACCTTCCCGCAACGTGCAGACGATGCGCCGCGCGATCAGGCCGGCGATCTGGACCACCGCGATCTCCTGGCCGCCGGGCAGGCGCATGGCGATCGCGTTACGCTCGTTGTCGACGCTCGCCTTGTCCATGCTGGCGTTGACGAAGGCGCCGTGGCGGTAGGCGATGCGGGTGACCACACCGTCCCCGGGAACGCGGTTCACATGCACGTTCAGCACGGTGAGGAAGATCGACACGCGCCACCGCGGCGTCCCGCCGAGCCCGAGTTCGACGGGCGGGACGGCGGGCGCGACCGAGACGATCCGGCCGTCCGCCGGCGCGACCAGCAGGTCCGACCGGGGCGGTGGCACGCGTTCGGGATCGCGGAAGAAGAACAGGCAGAACAGCGTGAAGATCAGGCCCAGCCAGGCGAGCCATGGTCCGACCAGCAGGCCGAGCATGACCACGATCAGGCCGCCCACGATGAAGGGACGGCCCGCTGGGTGGGGTGGCGCCAGCACGTGGCGAATGTCGTCGGCGAGGGACATGAGGCGCGGTTTATGGATGGTTCACCTTCTGCGGACAAGACTGCCCGCTCTTGCTGCGGGAGCCGGCCATGCCGTTCGATGCGCCCTTCAATCTCGGCCCCTTCGCGGTTGACGCCGCGGGTCGCCTCTCACCCCGGAATGGGATCCCGGAACGATCCGGCTTCATCCTCGCCTGGCGTGGTCGGTCGGTGCACGCCCACTTGTCCGACGCGGCGCCGGGGAATCACCTCGTGCTCGAGGTCGCACTCGGCCGAATCCCCAGCACTGCGCAGAAGCTGACCTCGGATCAGCGCCCCCGCAGCTTCGCCGCCCTGCGGACCCTGCCGGCGGCCCTGCCGGAGGGCTGGCACCTGCGGCTCACGCCCGACCACCGCCTGCGGCTGGAGGCGGAGCTGGTGATCGAGCTGCCGATCACCGTCACCCTGCTGGTGACGGAACTCACCTGCTTCCTGCTCGCGCTTGCTCCGTTCCTCGACCTACTGGACGAGGTCGGCGTGCCGGCCGGACCCGCCGCGGCGAAGGAGCGGCTCCGTTCGGCGTGACGGCGCGCGGGTCCTCGCTCCAGACCACCCACTCGCTCGGGCATCCACTCGCTCTAGGCATCCGGGAGACTCGGCGTGTAGGCTCGCTGCCCGAGTGACGCCTTCGGTGGTTCCCTCGACGCATCCCCGGCGGGGCGCAGGCCTGGTTCCGTCCGACGTCCCTGCTGTCCGCGGAGGCCATGCATGAGTCGAGTCCTGCACCGTTCCGGTGCCATTCCCCCGATCGCCGTCCGCGGCGAAGGTGTCTACCTGATCACCGCGGACGGAAACCGCGTGATCGACGCCTCGGGCGGCGCTGCCGTCGCCGCGCTCGGGCACGGCAATCGCCGGATCGCCGAGGCGATCGGGCGGCAGGCCGCTGCGATGGCCTATTCGCATACCGGCACGTTCTCGAACCAACCCTCGGAGGATCTCGCGGAGATGCTCCTGGCCGACGAGCCGGGGGGACTGACCCGCGCCTGGTTCTGCTCCTCCGGTTCCGAGGGGAACGAAGCTGCGCTGAAGCTCGCGCGGCAGTATTTCGTGGAGATCGGCCAGCCGCAGCGCGTGCGCACCATCGCCCGCCGCCAGAGCTATCACGGCACCACGCTGGGCGCGCTGGCCGCGGGCGGCAACATGATGCGGCGCGCGCTCTACGAGCCGATCCTGAGCCCGATGCACTCGCTGGTGTCGCCGTGCTTCCCGTACCGGTTCAAGCGGGACGACGAAAGCGACGCGCAATATCTCGACCGCCTGTCCGAGGAGCTGGAGGCCGAGTTCCAGCGGGTCGGCCCCGACACCGTGACCGCCTTCCTGGCCGAACCCGTGGTCGGTGCGACCACCGGCTGCGTCACCGCGGTGCCCGGCTACTTCAAGCGCGTGCGGGAGATCTGCGACCGGCACGGTGCGCTGCTGATCCTGGACGAGGTCATGTGCGGCATGGGCCGCACCGGCACGATGCACGCCTGGGAACAGGAGGGTGTCACACCGGACATCCAGATCATCGCCAAGGGCCTGGGCGGCGGCTACCAGCCGATCGGCGGCGTGCTGATCGCCGACCGCATCGTGCAGGCGCTGGCGAACGGGTCGGGCGGATTCCTGCATGGCCAGACCTACCAGGCGCATCCGGTCGCCTGCGCTGCCGCGCTGGAGGTGCAGAAGATCATCCGGGAAGACCGGCTGCTGGAGAACGTGCAGGCCATGGGCCAGCGGCTCGAGCGCGGGCTGGTGGAGCGGTTCGGCAATCACCGTCATGTCGGTGACATTCGCGGCCGTGGCCTGTTCTGGGCGATTGAGTTCGTGACGGATCGCGCGACCAAGGGCGTGTTCGAGCCGGGGCTGAAGCTGAACGAGCGGGTTAAGGCGGAGGCCCTGGCCCGCGGCGTCGCGGGCTACCCCATGGGCGGGACGCTGGATGGCAAGCAGGGCGACCACTACATCGTCGCGCCGCCATACATCGTCTCTCCGGCCGAGGTGGACGCGATTGTCGAGCGCCTGGGCGACGCCGTGGACTCGGCGCTGAAATCGGTCGGACGGTAGCAGCCGCGACCGCCGCCGCCGGGCGGAGACGCCCGTCCGTGCCCGCCGCGTTCCATGCGGCGGAGCGGGCATGCGGCGGCGGACATGCGGCAAGGGGTATGCGGCCTGGCGGGCTTTCGGCCGGGGCGTGCGGCGCGGCGGTCCCGCGCAAGGTCGGCGCCTAGCTTGCGACGGCTCAACCGGCGCGCCGCAGTCCGAGTCGGGACAGCAGATCCAGCAGCTTCGCCTTCAGCACCGCCCAGAGGATGCCGTGCGCTTTGAGCGGAGCGTTCTCGCGAGGACTTCCTTGCGTCGGCATCGGCGTCGCGACGGGCGACGGGGGACTGGCGGCGACCGTCCCAGCCGGCGCGACACCTGCGCCCGCGGGTTCGGCCGAGGCGATCGGTGTCCCTGGGTCTCGAGCTTCTGAGCCTTGGGCCTCCAAGTCTTGGGCCCCCGAGTCTCGGGCCCCCAACCCCCGCGCGCCTGACGCCCGCCCGCTCGGCGCCTCCGCCTCATCCATCGATGACGTCGGCGCGTCCGTGATCCGCGCGGCGGCCAGCGACGCATCCGGTTCCGGTGCGTCCCTGGCGAACTCCTCCGCCGCGCGGCGGGCAAAGTCCGCCATGATCGCATTCGCCACCGCGACCCCGCCCGTGCGGGCGAAATCCGCCAGCACGCCCCCTAGTTCGGCATCCGACACGATCTTCACGCGCGTGGCCGGCTCCGGCGCGTCCGGGTCCGCCTCCAGCGCGAAGGCCACCTTCACGCCGATCCGCGCGGCACGCAGGTTTGCCGTCCCGCGGCCATGCACCCAGCCGGTCAGCGCCTCCTGGTCGAACGCGCAGGTGGCGCGGCCCTTGAACGCCACCTTCTTCGGGCCGAACGCCACCACCATCGCGCCCGGCCAGGATCCGTCCTCCGCCTGCGGCTCCAGCACCGCGCCCGGCATGCAGCCCGCCATCCGGGGCACGTCGGCGAAGCGCCGCATCACCTCGTCCGGCCGGCCGGGAACGCGGAACGCCCCTTCGAAATGCATTGCGTGTCAGGCCACGGGACGCAGCAGGGGGGCGCGGCTCTCCTGCCCGTAATGCACCTTGGCGTAGGGGTCGGTGGCCATGGTCGGGGAGACGCGGGCGTCGATCAGGTAGAGCCCGCCGCGGCGCAACCCCTCCTGGATCGCCGGGCCGAGGTCGTCGACCTGCTTCAGCAGCACGCCGTCGCCGCCGAACGCCTTGGCGAGCGCCACGAAGTCGGGGGACGGCCATTGCGCCAGCGTCTCGTCGAAACCCTTTGCGATGAGCTTGTGCACTTCCGCGCCGTATCCCGCGTCGTTCCACACCACCAGCACCATCGGCAGCTTGTGGCGGACCACCGTCTCCAGTTCCTGGAGGTTGAACATCAGGCTGCCGTCGCCTTCGACGGCCACATGGGGGCGTCCGGGATTGCCGGCGGCCGTGCCGATCGCGACGCCGATCCCCTGGCCGACCGCGCCGAAGCCGTAGGAATACTGGATCTCGGCCCCTTCGGGCAGCGGCGCATACATGCCGATCCAGGAGAAGAAATGCCCGGCGCCGCAGGTCAGCAGCGCGCCCTTCGGCAGCGCGGCGCCCAACGCGCGGGCGAGGGGGCGCGGGTCGAGCCCGTCCGTCGGTGGCTCCACGGCCGGGGGCGGAGTCTCGAGCACGGTGCGGGCGTCGTCGGTGCGGAACCCGTCCTTGCGGACCTGATGCGCTTCCAGCGCCTCGTTGATCGCGGCCACCGTTCGCCGCGCGTCCCCCTGCACCCACAGGCCGGGGATGACGCCGATCTCCTCCGGCATCGCCTTGATATCGATGCGCGCGACCTCCGCGGAGGGAAACAGCAGGCCGCCCTCGGTCGTGTAGTAGCCGAGTTCGGCCCCGACCCCGAGGACGAAGTCCGCTTCGGCCAGAAGCTGTTCCGAGGGGGCGGATGCGAAGGCGCCCGCGATGCCGATATCCCAAGGGTGGCCGGCGAAATACCCCTTCGCCTGCAGCGAGGTCGCCAGCAACGCACCGACGCGGTCGGCGAGGCGGATGATCTCGTCGCGCGCCTGGGCGGCCTGGGCGCCGCGACCGGCGATGATCACCGGGCGTTCGGCCGCGGCCAGCTTCTCGATCACCGGTGCCAGCGCATCGGGGCTGGGCGACAGCGCGCGGGCCGGCAGGAAGTCGGTGGACGGGCGGTAGGCGTAGTCCCAGTCGAACTCGTCTTCCTGCAGGTCCATCGGCAGATTGAGCACGACGGGGATGCGGTTGACCCGCGCGGCGTAGAACGCCTCGGCGATCTCCTCCGCCATGTTATCGATCGAGGAGATCGTGAAGAAGCGCGCGCTGCTCGCCTCCGCGAAGCGGCGCTGGTCCATGGACTGCGTCTTGTTCTTGGCCCCGGCCGCGATTTCGCCCGCGATCAGGACCAGCGGGGTCTTGCCCCGATAGGCCGCGATCAACGAGGTGCCGCATTGGGTGAGCCCTGGCCCGCAGGTCACCATCGCGACGCCGATCTTGCCGGTGGTGCGCGCGTATCCGTCCGCGGCCGACACCGCCATCGATTCGTGCCGCAGATTGTAGGGTTTCGCGCGTGGATCGCGGCACAGCGCGCCCCAGAGCCACATGTTGCCATCGCCCATCAGGCCGAAGAAGTCGGTGACGCCCTCGGCCAGCAGGGACTCGGCGATGGCTTCGTAGACTTTCATGGACGTTTCCTCGCGTTTTTTTCGTTGGTCCAGGTGTCTCGACGCCCCGTCACATGGCAGGCGCCTGCTTCGCCGCGTCCGACTGATGGCCGCGCTGGTGGAAGTAGTTCTTGCGGTAGAATTCCAGCACGAGATCCCGATAGACGGCCGGCGGGTAGCGCGCCGGGTTCTCGTCGGACACGCAGGTCGGCAGGCACTCGATGGTGCTCGCCGGGTTCGGGCTGTGGAAGTAGGCGATCGAGTAGCGGTCGGCGCCGCTGTCGTTGATCACGCCGTGCGGGGTCGACAGGAACCGGTCGTTCGACCAGCGCCGCATGATGTTGCCGAGGTTGATCAGGAACGTGCCTTCGATCACCGGCGGCGCGAACCACTCGCCGGAGGTCAGACGCACCGCGAGGCCCGGCACGTCGGTGCGGGCGAGCGCGGTCATGAAGCTGTTGTCCGTATGCGGCGCGGCGCCGAACGTGTTCTCGCTCATGTCCTGCTGCGGCGGGTAGTGCAGGAAGCGCAGATTGGCGTGCGCCTCGTTGGCGAAGAACGGGTCGAAATGGCCGGGCGACAGGTCCAGCGCGACGGCGAACGGCGGGAGCATGCGGTTGCACATGGCGTGCAGCGCGTGGAAGTAGGCCATCATGTCGGCCCGCAGCTCCGGTTGCCCGTCAGGCCACTGGTTGCGGCCGCGTAGCGGAATGCCGGCGACGACGTCCGGATGGTCGGCGCCACGGTCGTGGCTGACGAAGAAACTCTCGTTCTGGTTCGGCTTCGTCGCCTTGTGTACCGTCGACGCGCCCTGCACCGAGGCGTTCATCGGCAGGTAGCCGATGTTGTTCTCGTTCAGGCGCAGCTTCAGCTTTTCCTCGATCGGCAGCGCATGGAACCGCTTCGACGCGGCGAAGGCGCGGTCGATGGTCGCCTGCGGCACGCCGTGATTGCGCGCATAGAGGAAGCCGACATTCTCGCAGGCGTGGCGCAGCTCGCCAGCCAATCGTTCGAGCGCACCGGGTTCGCCCGCGAAATACGGACCATAGTCGATGATCGGGATCAGCTTGGAGACGGCGTCGGTGTCCTTCACCGCATGCTGCCTGAACAGATGCATGGCGGGTTCCTCCGGCTGTTGCGGCGAGTATAGGCCCGCGCCGTCCCCCGGCAAAATTCAGGCCGCGGTGCCCGCCGGCTCGAGCGCGAGTCCCGCGGACCGCAGCAGGACCACCGCGGCGTCGCGTGCGCCGCGTGCGACGGAGACGTCGCCGCTCACCAGCATCGACGCAATGGCTCCTTCGGACAGCAGCAGCAGTTGCAGGGCGAGCGCATCCGGCGTCGCAAGCCCCGCCTCGACGAGCCGGTCGCGGAACCACGCCCGCCGCTCCTGCTTGAACCGCGTGGCGATCGAGCGCACCGGCTCGCACGCGCCGCCCAGTTCCGCGACAGCGTTGACCAGAGGGCAGCCGCGGAACCCATCCTGCCGGAACATGCGCTCGAGCCGGTCGAACGCGCCGAGGATCTGCGCCGCAGGGGATGCGCCGGTCTGCGGCAGGGGCAGGGTGTAGCGCTCGAGATACGCCTCGATCAGCGCTTCCTTGGAAGGGAAGTAGTCATAGAGGGAGCGCTTGCTGATCCCGGCCTCGGCGGCGATCAGGTCCACCCCCACCGCGCGGATTCCCCGCTGATAGAACAGCCGGTCCGCCGTCTGCAGGATCCGCTCCACCATCGGAGCCTTGCCGGTCACGCGCATCAGCCTCCACACAGGTCGGTGTAGGTTTAACTTGCCGAGCGCAAGCGCGCATCCCAGCATTCCCACACAGGTCGGTGTGGCGCCGCGTCGGGTCAAGCCTGCCGAACAGGGGAGACAGGATATGTCCGCGACCACCGCCTCGCCCGCCCGCTCCGGCCGATCGCTCTGGGTGCTGCTGGGGCTCGCCAGCCTCGTGATGACCCTCGCCATGGGCCTTCGCCAGAGCATGGGCCTGTTTCATACCCCGCTCGCGACCCTGGGCATCTCCGCCTCGACCTTCGGCTTCGCGCTCGCGCTGCAGAACATCGTCTGGGGCGCGAGCCAACCTTTCGTCGGCGCACTCGCCGATCGCTACGGTGCCCGCCCGGTGCTGATCGGCACGGCGTTGATCTACGCCGCGGGCCTCGTGGTCATGGGGGAGAGCGGCGGTGCGGTTGGTCTCGGCCTCGGCGCCGGGCTGATGGTGGGCGTGGGTGTCGCCGGCACCGGCTTCGGCGTCCTGCTGGGGGTCGTCTCGCGGGCCGTGCCGGAACATCGCCGGAGCCAGACCGTCGGGGCCGTCGCCGCGACCGGCTCGTTCGGCACCGCGCTGCTCGCGCCTGTCGCGCAAGGGCTGATCGGCGCCTCGGGCTGGCGGGTCGCGATCCTCGTCTTCGCCGGCGTGGCGCTGGTGATGGCCGCACTCTGCCTCGGGATCGCCGAGCGCCGCGCCGCCGCCCCAACCTCCGGGAGCATGCCCGCCGAACCCGCCGCCGCCGATGAACCGCTCGGCCGTGTCTTGCGCGACGCGCTGACGCATCCCGGGTTCCTCGGGATGACGGCGGCGTTCTTCGCCTGCGGGTTCCAGCTCGTCTTCATCACGGCGCATCTGCCCGCCTTCCTGGCCATCTGCGGCATTCCGGCCAGCGTGAGCGCGACCGCCCTCGGCGTGATCGGCCTGACCAATGCGATCGGAACGTATGTGGTCGGATTGCTCGGCGCGCGGTTCAGCCAGCCGAAGCTGCTCGCGCTGACCTACCTGCTCCGCACGGTGGCGATCTGCGCCTACCTGGCCTTGCCGATCACCGGGCCCTCCACCCTCGTGTTCGCAGCGGTCCTGGGCCTGCTCTGGCTGGGTGTGACGCCGCTGGTCAGCGGCATCATCGGCCGCCTGTTCGGCCTGCGCCATTTCAGCACGCTGTTCGGGATCGTGTTCTTCAGTCACCAGGTCGGGTCGTTCTGCGGCGCGCTGCTGGGCGGCCTGAGCTTCGACCTGACCGGCAGCTACACGATCGCCTGGGCGTCGCTGATCGCGATCGGCCTGGTCGCGTTCCTGCTGCAATGGCCGATGGACGACCGCCCGTCGGCCCTGCGCCGTCTTCCTGCCGTTTCCTGACCCAGTTCCCCCGAGAAGGAGCCAAGACGATGGCCCTCGCTTCAGACCGGATCGCCGCGTTGCCGCACGTGCCCGGCACGCTCACCTACTTCGCCCGCATGGCCGAACGGCCGCATACCTACACGTTCGACCCGCCGCCCGGCGTGCCACGCAGCAACATCGTGACGGAGGACCACACGCTGCCGATCCACGACCTCCGGCCGGTCGCCCCCGAGGTGTCGCTGGACGAGGAGGGTTTCGCGCTGGTGCAGGCCCCGACCGAGGCGGCGGATCTCGACGACGAGGAGGCGCTGCGGCGTGTCTACTACCCCGAAGCCGAACGCCTGATCGGCGCGGCCACGGGCGCCAGCCGGGTGGTGGTGTTCGACCACACGATCCGCCGCCGCCAATGGGGCGTGGAGGACCGGACGCCCGGCATTCCCCGTCAGCCTGCGACGCGCATTCATGGCGACTACACGGAAGTGTCCGGGCCGCAGCGCGTCCGGGACGTGATGGGCGCGGAGGCCGACGCCCTGCTGCGACGCCGCTTCGCCATCGTGAACCTGTGGCGGCCGATCCGCGGCCCGCTCCAGGATGCGCCGCTCGCCGTGTGCGACACGCGGACGGTCGCGTCGGAGGACCTCGTCGCGCAGGACCTGATCTATCGGGATCGTCGCGGCGAGATCTACGGCCTGACGTTCAACCCGGCGCATCGGTGGTTCTACGTGCCGGGGATGCGGCGCGAGGAGGTGCTGCTGCTGAAGTGCTACGACTCGGCGCGGGACGGCCGCGCCCGCTTCATGCCGCACACCGCCTTCGAGGACCCGACCGCGCCCGCGGACAAGCTGCCCCGCGAGAGCATCGAACTGCGCACGCTGGTCTTCTTCGACGCCTGATACGTGCAGGCTGGAAGCGGGCGCCCGGAGTCTGACGCTCAATCCCTGACGCCCGCAACCTGACGCTCGGACCCTGGCGGCCGAAACCTGACGCCCGGAACTTGGCGGGGAGTTGCTGGCAGGCTGTGCGCGCGATCGGGATTGCCGGGCTTCGGCGCGCGCGCCCGATCGGCAGGAGCCGCCTCGCGTCGCCTCAGGCCGCCGACTCCAGCGCGCGGTCCCGGACCATGACGGGGCGCGACGCCGCACGCTCCTCCGCAAGCGCCGCGAGGGCGGTGGCGATCCGCCGGACGGGTGCGGACCAGTCACCGGGCGTGTCCTGCCGGAAAATGGTCAGGCTGGGATACCAGGGCGAGTCGGTCCGTCCACTCAACCAGCGCCAGCAATGATCGTAGCGGTCGAGCAGGAACACCGGCTTGCCCATCGCGCCGGCCAGGTGAGCCGCGGCGGTATCCACGCTGACCACCACATCCAGATTGTCGATGATTGCGGCGGTATCCGCGAAGTCGGTGACCCGCCGCATCGGGTCGCAGAGGCTGATCCCGACCGGCGGAACCTGGGCGCGGATCGCCGCGGAGCCGGTCTGCAAGCTGACGAAGCGCAGATGCTGCACGCCCGCCAGCGGTGCGAATGCCGCGAGGCTCGCGTTCCGCCGGCCATCCAGCGCGCTCGACCCCGGCAAGGAGGGTCGCGACTGGCCGGCCCAGACCAGACCGACCCGCAGCCCGTCCGTTGGCAGGCGCGCACGCCATTGCTCGCTCAGGATCGGGTCGGCTGCCACGTAGGGCGCGTCGGGGACGGTTTCGACCGTTGTGCCGAAGGCACGTGGCAGGCTGAAGAACGGACATTGGAAGTCGTAGGAGGGCGGCTTGTCCTCCATGCCGATCACGGCCGCGAGGCCGGGCAGCGTGCGCGTGAGCCGCATCAGCGGGGGCGGCACCATCGCGATCACCCGCGCGCCGCGTCGCGCCAGGAGCGGCAGGTAGCGCATGAACTGCAGGGTATTGCCGAACCCATCCTCGTGCACGACCAGCACGGTGACCCCGTCCAGCGATCCAAGCGTGTCGAGCGACGGCAGGAGGCGGTCCAGGGGCAGGGGGGCGCGGCGCGGTAGCCGCAGGTGCCATTCGTGGTCGGCCCAGGCCTCCGTCCAGCGGCCGGCCTGCAGCAGCGCGATCGAACGGTTGACCCGGATGTGCGGGTCGCGCGGGCTGCGCGCGATCGCCTCGTCGTAGGCGGCCAGCGCCTCTTCGGTGCGTCCCTCGATCTTGAGCATCAGTCCGAGATTGGACCAGCCGATGGGCGGCGTCGGGTCGAGGGTGACGGACTCCTCGAATGCGCCGATCGCGTCCCGAAAGCGGCCGAGTTCGGCGAGAGCGATACCGGACAGATTGCAGGTCTCGGCACCTTCGTCCGCGTCCCGCAGGACGGCGAGAGCCTCGACGGGCTGGTCGTGGTCGAGCAGGAAACGCGCGAAGTCGCGGCGGAGCGCGTGATTGTTCGGCGCCAGCGCGAGGCAGGCGCGATACTGCTCCGCCACCATCCGGCGCGGCACGGCCGGGCGCATGGCCGCAAGGTCGCGACAGGGATGCGCGGCGTCCGGCCGCGCGCGGGCAACCCGGTCGAGGACTGGCGCCGCGCGTTCTGGCTGCCCCATGGCCGCGATGGTCAACCCGAGGACCAGAAGCGCGTCCGGGTCGTCGCTCTCCTGCGTGAGCAGGGCGCGGCACTCGGCCTCGGCGCTGCGCCAGCGTTCCATGTCGAGACAGTAGCGGGCGGCGCCCAGGCGACGCCGCTTTTCATCTGCTTCCATGCCCGAGCCTCCTTCGAGAGGTCAGGGTCGGCCAGGAAAGTTAACGCATGGTGAAGGGCGCGGCGGCCGGGTTCATCGCCCTTCCTGGCGCCAGGCGAGCAGCAGCAGGCCCAGGATCAGCGGCAGCGACGCCCAGGCGGGCAGCAACGCCAGGCCGGCCACGCCCGTCACGACGTGGTCGTGGCGGCGCGCGAGCCCGATCCAGGCGCTGCCCGAAGCGGTGCGGTCGAATTCGGTCCGGCGCAGATCGGGGATGTCCGGTGCCGCCGCGGTGCCCAGCCAGTGCACACCGCCGCCAGAGGTCCGGGCGAGATGGCCGAGCGGGCCGGCGGTGGCGCGGAGATCGGCGAGTTCGGGGGGATTGGCGGCGCCGGCGGCCGCGTAGGCCGTGCGCGTCCCATCCGTGACCTGCCAGACTCCCGGCGTGGTCGCGGCGCGCACGGCGACCGCGCGGCCGGGGGTGGTTTCGCGCAGGGCGAGCGTCTGCTTGTCGCCGTCCGGATCGGTGACGACCACCTGCCCGGCCGGGGTCGGGTCCGTGGCGCGCCGCTCGATCGAGAGGCGGCCATTGGCGACGTGGGCGGTGAGCGCGTTTTCCTCCAGCGCCGGCTCCTGCATGAGCCAGTGGGCGATGCGGCGCAGCAGCTCCGCCTGCGGTCCGCCGCCTTCGTGCCCCCGCGACCAGAGCCAGATCTGGTCCGAGAGCAGCAGTGCGGTGCGGCCCTTGCCGACGCGATCGAGCAGCAACAGCGGCTCGCCGTCAGCGCTCTGCAGCAGCGTCTCACCGTGGGCGTTCGCGGGCTGGATGCGGCGGTACCACGAGCCCCAGTGAGGATCGCCGCCGCCGGGTGGATTGGCGCCGGCCAACCCTTCCGTCACCGGATGGCGCTGGCCGAGATCGGTGACTTCCGGGCGGAACTTGCCGTCGACCACCGCGCCGAAGCGGGTGGGCGCGGCGGGCAGGACGCTGCCCAGCGGGGTCGCGGCGAGGCTCGCGGGTCCCGAGAACTCGGGCCCGACGCTCAGCAACAGGGCGCCACCGTCGCGTACGCGGGCGGCGATGTTGGCGATGTAGGGCAGGGGCAGCAGGCCGCGGTTCTGGAACCGGTCCAGGATGATCAGGTCGAAATCCCCGATCTTGTCCAGGAACAGCTCACGCACGGGAAAGGCGATCAGCGCCAGCTCGTTCAACGGCGTGAGGTCGTCCTTCTCGGGCGGGCGGAGGATCGTGAAATGCACGAGGTCGACGGAGGGGTCGGCCTTCAGCAGGCGCCGCCAGGTGCGTTCACCGGGATGCGGCTCCCCCGAGATCAGCAGCACCCGCAGGCGGTCGCGCACGCCGTTGATCTCGACGACGGCGCGGTCGTTCAGGGTCGACACCTCGCCGGGCAGCGGGTTGGCAGCGAGTTCCACCACGGTCGGGCCGGCACGGGTGATCGGGATCTCGATCCGCTGTTCCGTTCCGATCGGCACGCTGGAGACCTGGGGCGGCTCCCCGTCGCGGCGGATCGTCAGGGTGGCGGAGCCTGTGGGGTGGGCGACGCCCAGATCCTCGACCACGACGCGGAGCGTGACGGGCTTGCCGACGATGCCGTAGCTGGGAGCCTCGATGACGCGCAAGCGGCGGTCGGTCTGTTCGCCGCGTGCGGGGATCAGGACGTTCAGCGGCGCGCCGCCAGGGGCGGACGCCGGTGCATCGTGCACCTGCCCGTCGGTGACCGCGACGATCCCGGCCAGCCGGTTGCGGGGGATGTCGCCCAGGGCGCGGTCGATCGCAGCGAAGAGCTGCGTGCCGGTATCGCCGGATTCCGGCACCATGACGGTGCGGAGCTCGAGATCGGGGAAGCGCCCGGCCTGCCGTGCGATCGCCTGGCGGGCGGTTTCGGCCAGGGCGGCGCGGTCGCCCACCTGCATCGAGGCGCTCTGGTCCACCACCAGCAACCCGATATCCGGGAGGCCCTGCCGGGTTTCCTGCACCAGTCGAGGACCGGCGAGCCAGAGCAGCAGCACCGCGAAGGCGGCCGCCCGCAGGACCGTCCCGCGGGCGCGGCGCCAGGCCGACACCGCGACGGCCGCCAGCGCCAGGACGCCGAGCCCGACGAGAAGCCAGACCGGGACCAGCGGGTCGAAGTTCAGCGCGGCGATCGCCTGTTCCAGGCGCATCAGCCGAGTGGCTCAGGCGTTCGACGAGCGGTCGCGATCATCGCCGCAAAGATGGGCGCGTCCCAGACCGGGCACAACCGGAATCCTGGTGCGTTCGGCTGCGCCGCCTGACAGAGATCAGGCCTCGGGGTGCGCGAAGACGTCGGGGGTCCGCGCGACGGCCTTGACCAGGTCCGCACGCGTCACGATCCCGACGAGCTTGCCGTCCCGCACGATCGGAATCCGCTTGATGTGGTGCTCGTGCATGATCTCGGCGATCCTGGTCAGCGGCGTGTCCTCGGTCGCGGTGACCACGTCGGTGTGCATCATGTCCCGCGCGACGCGGCGGTGCAGGCGGACGTATTCGAGGAACTCCGGTGCCAGGTCGTCGCCCTCGGCCAGCACGTGCAGCCACCAGGCGCGGCGCTGTTCGCTGGTATGGGTGAACTGGCGCATCAGGTCGCCCTCACTGACCACGCCGACCAGCCGCCCGTCCGCCTCCACGATCGGGACCCCGCTGATCGCGTGTTGCGACAGGAGCCGCGCGAGATCGAGCATCGTGGCGTCGGGCGGTGCCGTCACCACGAACCGCGTCATGACGTTGCCGGCGTCCAACATGGGGTGCCTCCCGTTCCTTCGGATGAGGCATCAGACCTTCAGCGGCGCCGACCCGCATTGATGCGGATCAAATCGCTCCGCTGCCGGTCGGGCCGGAGGTCATGCCGCCGGTCGGGGCGCCGGATCGCCCCTCAGAACGTGAACATCGGCCGATCGGGGGTGCGGCCCATCAGGATCTGCCCCACGGTCTGGAAATGCGCCGGGTGGCCCTGGAACTGCTGCGTCACGGTGTGGATGTCGCGGAACCGGCGCTCGAACGGCAGGCGCTCGAAGATCGCGAGCGCGCCGGTCGCGGTGTAGAGGTCGGATACCACCTCCCGCGCGGTCTGGATCCCCCAGGTCGAGGCGAGGCGGATCGCCAGGAACTGGTCCTGCGTCAGTTCGGTCTGCTGCTGCGCCTCGGCCCAGACGCCGGCCACCGTGTCCAGCAGGTAGACGCGGGCGGCGCGCAGCTTCGCCTCGCAGGTGCCGACCGTCGCCTGGGTGACGTGGTTCTCGCCCCGTGTGCGCGCGGCGCCGCGCGGCGTGGTGTCGCGCATGTCGCGGATGAAGGCGTCCATGAAGGCGCGGGCGATGCCGAGGGCGATGCCGCAGAAGGAGGGAGCGTAGAGGGTGCTCTGGGTGAAGACGTAGAGTTTCCCCGGCACGTGGCGCGGCATCGCCGTGTTGCGCATCATCGAATAGGCTTCGGGAACGAACAGGTCTTCCACCTCGAAGCTGTCGCTGCCGGTGCCGCGCAGGCCCATCACCTGCCAGGTGTCCTTCACCCGCACGCTGGTCTTGGGGAAGATCAGCGTGAACATCGCGGGCTTGCCGTCCGGCCCTGGGCGGCGGCTGCCGTCTGGCTCGATGATCGGCACATGTGCGCCCAGCCAGGTGGCGAGGCGGGAGCCGGAGGCGAAGTCGAAGCTGCCGGACAGCCGGAAGCCGCCCGGCACCGCGCGCGCCTGGCCGGGGCCGGGTCCCCAGGCCAGGATCCCCGTGTCCGGCCCGAAAACGGTGCGGGCGACCTCGGGGGCGAAATAGGCGGCGGTGTAGGCGCAGATGTTGGTCTGGCCGAGGCACCAGGCGGTGCTGGCATCATGCTGCGCCACCGCCTCCATGATCTGCACGAGGGAGGGCGGGTCGAGCTCCACGCCGCCGTAAGGCTCCGGCTGCACGAGGCGGAACAGGCCGGCGGCGCGCATGCGGTCGGCAAGAGCCGGCGGGATCTCGGCGGTGCGGTCGATGGTCGCAGCGCTCTCGGCGATCTCCGGCAGCAACGGGGTGAGCCGCGCGAGGACCGCGTGCCCCTTGGGGGACAGATCCGGGAACAGATCCGGCATGGGGCGCCTCCTGCTGTTTGGCGCAGCATGCGGGGCGCGGCGCACCGGTGGCAAATCCCGGTCGGCAACCCGGCCCGGTTCACGTTCCGCCGGCAAGCCCCTACGCTGCGGCCAACGAACGCGGAGGAGCACCATGTCCGACCCCCAGACCCTGCTCGACGGCCTGACCTTTCCGGAGGGGCCGCGCTGGCACGACGGCCGGCTCTGGTTCTCGGACTTCTACTCGCAGCGCGTCATCGCCCTCGGCCTCGACGGCGCCGCCGAGACGATCATGCGCGTGCCGAACAACCCCTCCGGTCTGGGTTGGCTGCCCGACGGCACCCTGCTGGTGGTCTCGATGAACGATCGCCGCGTGATGCGGCTGCAGGACGGGGCGCTGACGCTGCACGCCGACCTGGGGGCGATCGCCGGCGGGCCGTGCAACGACATGATCGTGGACGCCGCCGGCCGCGCCTATGTCGGCAATTTCGGCTACGACCGTTTCGCCGGGGAGTCGCCCCGCGGCGCAAGGCTTGCCCGCATCGATCCGGATGGAGCCGTGAGCGTCGCCGCGGAGGACCTGATGTTCCCCAACGGCACCGTCATCACGCCGGACGGACGCACGCTGATCATCGGCGAGACCCTGGGCAACCGGCTGACCGCTTTCACCGTGCAGTCCGACGGGCGTCTCACGGATCGGCGGGTCTGGGCGGTGACGAAGGACGTGTTCCCCGACGGCATCTGCCTCGACGCCGACGGCGCGATCTGGGTCGCCGACCCGCGCGGCAACCGCGTGGTGCGCGTGCGCGAGGGCGGCACGATCACGGACACGATCCCGCTGCCGGACCGCAACGCGTATGCCTGCATGCTGGGGGGCGAGGACCGCCGCACGCTGTTCATCTGCACCGCGCCCGGCAGCGGCCCCGAACGGGCCGGCAAGACCGACGCGAAGATCGAGACGATCCGCGTGTCCGTCCCCGGCGCCGGGCTGCCATGACGCTTGATCCATCCCCTGCGGGCGGGCTACTCGCGAGTAAAGGGCCGCTCCGGTGGCACGGAGCGCGGGAGGAGGAGCGGTGAGCCAGGCCGACAACCACGTCGTCATCGCCGGGGCCGGCCATGCCGGCGGCTCCGCAGCGGCATTGCTGCGCCAGATGGGCTGGACCGGTGCGATCACACTGGTGGGCGAGGAGCCGCTGCCGCCCTACCAACGCCCGCCGCTTTCCAAGGCCTGGCTGAAGGGAGAGGCCGATGCCGACTCCCTGCTGCTTCGCCCCGCCGCCTTCTACGCCGGCGCAGATATTGGCCTGCGGCTCGGCACGCGTGTGGAGACGATCAACCGCGCCGAGCGGACGGTGACGCTCTCGGACGGCGCTGCACTGTCATACTCCCACCTGATCCTCGCGCTTGGCGCCCGTCCCCGGCGCATCCCGCTCGCCGGGGCCGATCTTGCGGGTGTGCTCGAGTTGCGCTCCGCCGCCGATGCCGACGCGCTGAAGGCGGCTCTCGGTCCCGGAAAGCGCCTGGCGGTGATCGGTGGTGGCTATATCGGCCTCGAAGCCGCCGCCTCCGCCCGCGCGCTCGGTGCCGAGGCCACAATCATCGAGCGAGAGTCCCGCGTGCTCGCGCGCGTCGCCTGCCCGATGCTGTCGCACTTCTTCGAAGCGCATCATCGCACCCGCGGCGTGGAGATCCTGACCGACGCGCAAGTGGAGGCGCTGACGGGCACCTCGGGGCACGTCACGGGCGTGCGCCTTGCCGATGGCCGGCAGGTGGATGCCGATGCGGTGCTGGTCGGCGTGGGCGCGGTGGCCAACGAGGAGCTGGCGCGCGACGCGGGTCTTCCCTGCGACAACGGCATCGTCGTCGACGGCGCCGCCCGGACCGGGGATCCGGCGATCTTCGCGATCGGCGACTGCACGCGCCGCCCGCTGCCGCTCTACGGCGACCGGCTCTGGCGGCTCGAATCCGTGCCGAACGCGCTGGAGCAGGCGAAGCAGGCGGCCGCGGCGATCTGCGGCAAGCCGGCCCCGGCGCCCGAGGTGCCGTGGTTCTGGTCCGACCAGTACGACCTGCGGCTGCAGATCGCCGGCATTCCGTTCGACGCGGCGGAGATCGTGCTGCGCGGCGACATGGCGCTGGACAGTTTCGCGCTGTTCCATCTCGCCGACGACGGCACGGTGCTGGCGGTCGAGGCAGTGAATGCCGCGCAGGAGTTCATGGGCGGCCGGCGTATCGTGGCGAAGCGGAAGCGGCTGAACCCGGCGCAGATCCGTGATATGAGCCTGACCATGCAACAACTCGCCGCGTGAAGCCGGCGGGAGCAGAGGAAACCTTCATGCCGACTGTGACGTACATCGAGTACAACGGGACGGAACACCGGATCGAGGTGCCCGTGGGCAAGACGGTGATGCAGGGCGCGATCGACAACAACGTGCCGGGCATCGATGCCGATTGCGGCGGCGAATGTGCCTGCGCCACCTGCCACGTCTACGTGGATGCCGCCTGGCTCGACAAGACCGGGCTGCCTGCGCCAGGGTCGCAGGAAGCGTCGATGCTGAGCTTCGCCGCCGTCACGCAGCCGGACTCGCGTCTCTCCTGCCAGATCACCGTCACACCCGATCTGGACGGGCTGGTCGTCCGGATGCCCGAAGGCCAGCACTGACCCGGCATCATGCCGCAACACGCCGAACGTGCGTGATCGAAACGACGAAGGAGGTACGCCATGAACGCCCCCGTGCATGTCGATCCACAGACCGACGCCTACGACACGCCGCTCGACCAGATCGACGTCAGCAACCCGCGCCTGTACCAGCAGGACACGTACTTCCCGTATTTCGAGCGACTGCGGCGGGAAGATCCCGTGCACTATCGCAAGGACGGCATGTACGGGTCCTTCTGGTCGATCACGAAGTTCAAGGACATCATGCACGTCGAGACGCATCCGGAGATCTACTCCTCCGATGCCAAGCTCGGGGGCATCACCATCACGGACCGGCCGATGCAGTACCGCCGGTCGAGCTTCATCTCGATGGATCCGCCGCGCCACGACGAGCAGCGCAAGGTGGTGAGCCCGATCGTCGCGCCGGCCAACCTCAACAACATGTCCAGCATCATCCGCGAGCGCACCTGCAAGGTGCTGGACGGGCTGCCGCGCAACGAGACGTTCGACTGGGTCGAGCATGTCTCGATCGAGCTCACCACGCTGATGCTCTCGACGCTTTTCGACTTCCCGATCGAGGATCGCCGCAAGCTCACCTTCTGGTCCGACTGCGCCACCGCCGACGTCAACGCCGGGGGCATCGTCAACTCGGAGGACAAGCGGCTCGAGATCCTGCGGGAGGCGTTGGCGGCCTTCACCGGCCTGTGGCACGAGCGCGCCGCGCGGCCCGGCGGCTACGACCTCATCTCGATGCTCGCGCATGGCGAGGCGACACGGAACCTCGTCAATGATCCGATGGAGTATCTCGGCAACCTCACGCTGCTGATCGTCGGCGGGAACGACACGACCCGCAACTCCATGAGCGGTGGACTCGCCGCGTTGTGCCAGCACCCCGCCGAGTACCAGAAGCTGCGCGACAACCCCGCGCTGATTCCGTCGATGGTGCCGGAGATCATTCGCTGGGTCTCGCCCATCATCCACATGCGCCGCACCGCCAAGGCGGATGCGGAGATCGCCGGCAAGCGGATCCGCGAGGGCGACAAGGTCGTGATGTGGTACGTCTCGGGCAACCGCGACGAGGACTCCATCGACCGGCCGAACGAGTTCATCATCGACCGCGCACGGCCGCGCCACCATCTGTCATTCGGCTTCGGCGTGCATCGTTGCGTCGGAAACCGTCTGGCGGAGCTGCAGCTCACCATCCTCTGGGAAGAGGTGATGAAGCGCTTCCCCCGCATCGAGCTGATGGACGAGCCGAAGCGCATCTACAGCAACTTCATCCACGGCATCAGCGAGATGAAGGTGCGGATTCCCGGCTGAGCCACTGACGGCCCGTCCCGCAGAACCCGGCTCCTCCCCACCCCGCGGGGAGGAGCACGTCTCCCAGGAGCCGTCGCATGAACGTGACCCCGTTCACCATCGCCATCCCCGACGACGCCCTGGCCGACCTGCGCGAACGTCTCGCCCGCACGCGCTGGCCCGACGAGATCAACGACGACGACTGGGCCTGGGGAACGCGCGGCGACGCCCTGCGCGACCTGGTGGAGTACTGGCAACGCGGCTTCGACTGGCGCGCGCAGGAAGCGGCGCTCAACCGGCTGCCGCACTTCCGAGCGGACGTGGACGAGGTGGGCATCCATTTCGTGCATGTGCGGGCGCGGGGCGGGCGGGGACGGCCGTTGCTGATCACGCATGGCTGGCCAGGCTCCTTCATCGAAATGCGGGGACTGGTCCCGCTGCTCACCGAAGGGGCCGACCCGTTCGATCTCGTCATCCCGTCGCTGCCCGGCTACGGGTTCTCCGATCGCCCCACGCGTCCCGGCTTTTCGCCCGGCGCCATTTCCGCGCTCTGGGTGAAGCTGATGCAGGGCCTGGGCTATGAGCGCTTCGGGGTCCAGGGCGGCGACTGGGGCGCGATGATCTCCGCTTCGCTCGCGCAGCAGCACGCGCAGGTGGTCACGGGCATCCACCTCAATTTCCTCTCCGGCGTGTTCCCGCCTGCCGAGGACGCGACGCCGGCGGAGCGGGCCTATTTCCCCGCGCGGTCCGCCTGGGTGGACGCCGAAGGCGGCTACAGCCACATCCAGGGCACGAAGCCGCAAACCCTCGCCTACGCGCTGACCGACTCGCCCGCTGGACTGGCGGCCTGGATCCTGGAGAAGTTCCGCCGCTGGAGCGACTGCGGCGGCGACCCGTTCACCGTGTTCAGCCGCGACGACCTGCTGACCAACATCGCGATCTACTGGCTGACCGGTACGATCTCCTCCTCGGTGCGCATCTACAAGGAGTCGCGCCAGTCGCCCTTCACGCTGCACGCGGGGGAGCGTGTCGTGCCGCCGCTGGGCTTTGCCGCTTTTCCGAAGGAGATTCCCCATCCGCCGCGGGACCTGCTGGCGCGGCACTTCGACCTGCGGCGCTACACCGAGATGCCGCGTGGCGGCCATTTCGCGGCGATGGAGCAGCCTGATCTGCTGGCGGCCGACATTCGCGCCTTGTTCGATGCGATCGCCTGACGGGTCGGAAGATCCGTCAGGCGATCGACGTTCACGTCACCGGCCGGTCCAACGCGGCGAACGCTTCTCCATGAACGCGGTGCGGCCTTCCTTGTAGTCCGCGCTGTTGAAGCACGTCTCCAGCGCCGCCGTGATCGCCGCGGAGTCTCGCGAGCTCTCGTCCTTCAGCAGCTCGTTGATCGTCAGCTTCGAGGCCGCGACCGAGAGCGGTGCGTTGTCCGCGATGGTGCGGGCGATATCGAGCACGGTCTCGTTCAGGTCCTCCTCGCTGACCATCTTGTTGATCAGGCCGATGCGTTCCGCCTCGGCCGCATCGATGCGCTTCGCCGTGTAGAGGATCATGCGCGCATGGGCCGGCCCGACGAGGTCGATCAGCCGCCGCACCGAGTCCGGCGCGTAGGCGATCGACAGCCGCGCGGCCGGGATGCCGAACTGGCTGTCGGCCGCGGCGATGCGCAGGTCCGCCGCCATGGCGATGGCGAGCCCGCCGCCCAGACAAAAGCCGCGGATGCGCGCGATGACTGGCTTCGGGAACGCATGAAACTTCTCGCGCCCCACGCCGGTGGCGCGGTCGTACTCGCGCTGCGCATCGGCGCTGTTCCGGTTCTTCTCGAACTGGCTGATATCGGCGCCCGAGACGAAGGCCTTGTTGCCGGCCCCCGTCATGACGACGACCCGCACCGACCCGTCTTCCCGGAACTCGTCCAGGATCTCGCCCAGGCCCGTCCACATCTCCATGGACATGGCGTTGCGCTTCTCGGGCTGGTTGAAGGTGATCAGCCCGACGCCGTCATCCTTCGCGGCCAGCATCTTGCCGCCGGCAAACTCCCGTGTCTCCGCGTGGTCGGGCAGCATTCAGATCACCCCTTTCGTGCGCATCGCCTGCAACTCCTCGTCGGTATAGCCCACCGACTTCAGGACGTCGTTCGTGTGTTCTCCCGCATCCGGCGTGTAGGTCCGGATCGCCTTGGAGAAGCCGGAGATGTTCAGCGCCGAGGCGACGACCTCGGTATCGCCCACGTAGGGGCTCTTCATCGGCGTGGCCATCTTCAGGTGCTGCACCTGCGGATCGGCGAAGACCTGGTCGATCGTGTTGATCGGGCCGCAGGGAATGCCCGCGCCCTCGAACAGTTCGATCCAATGCTCCGACGGTTTCATTCGGGTGATTTCGGAAATCGCGTCGTTGATCGCCTTGCGATCCTTGGAGCGGCCGACCTGCGTCTTCCACTCTTCCTTCTGCAGCCAGTCGGGCCGGCCGATCGCCTCGCAGAACCGGGCGAAGACGCGCGAGGAGCTGGCGGCGATGTTGATGTGCCCGTCGGCGGTCGGGAACACCCCGGTCGGGATGCCGGTCGGATGGTCGTTGCCGGCCTGGCCCGCGACCTCCTTTTCCATCAGCCAGCGGCTCGCCTGGAAGTCGAGCATGAAGATCTGGGCTTCCAGCAGCGAGGTGGTGACCCACCGCCCGACCCCGGTGCGTCCGCGATCGAACAGCGCCATCAGGCAGCCCATGGCCAGCAGGTTGCCGGCCGTCAGGTCGTCGACCGGGATGCCGACGCGCATCGGGCCGCGTCCCGGCTCCCCGGTGATGGACATCAGCCCGCCCATGCCCTGGGCGATCTGGTCCACGCCGGCGCGCGCGCCATAGGGGCCATCCTGACCGAAGCCGGAAATCGAGCCGTAGACGATGCGCGGGTTGACCGCACGCACGTCGTCGTAGCTCACCTTCAGCCGGTGCTTCACGTTGGCGCGCATGTTCTCCAGGATCACGTCCGCCTTCGCGGCGAGCCGCATGAACGCAGCATGTCCTTCCGGCGTCTTCAGGTTCAGCGTGATGGCGCGCTTGTTGCGATGCAGGTTCTGGAAGTCGAAGCCGGTACGCCGTCCGGCCACGTCCTCCCCCTCGGTCGCGGGCGGCTCGATCCGGATGACGTCGGCGCCCCAGTCGGCGAAGTGCCGCACCGCGGTGGGACCGGCCCGCGCGAGAGTGAGGTCGAGCACGGTGATGCCGTTCAGTGGCAGGCGGGTCTCCGTCGCGGCAAGCTGCGCGCGGTCGGTTGGGCTGTCCGGCATCGTGATCTCCCCTCGCTTTCGGCCTCGGGGATACTCTGCCCTGATCGCACCGGGCTCAAGGGGCGGGTGCGATGGGGGGCCGTTGCGGTTGGGGTTCAACACGGAGGGCGCTGAGGACCACGGAGCGCCACGGGAGTTCTTTTGCAATCTCCGGCGGAGACGGCTGGCACGGGGGCGGATGGCCTTGGCAATCCATCGAGGACGCAGCCGAGCGGCTCGCCATGGAGGTTGCCGTGGCGCGTCAGGGAACGTGCCGGTCCCTCCGGCTTGTCACGACCGCTTTCTGCCGGCGCAGCCGGCCTTTGAAGCGTGGCGCGCGCAGTCGTCCACCTCCCGCGATCCCGAAGGCCTCCATGGCCCTCCGTGGTGCTCCGCGCCCCCCGTGGTGAACACGCCGCGTCCCTTCCCGACCGCCGCCTACCTTCGACACGAGGCAGCCCATGGACCCTGTCGACCTCGCCCTCGTCCTGGCCGTCGATGGCTCCGCCTCCGTCACCTATGACGAGTTCGGGTTGATTGCCGGCGGCATGGCGGCGGCCCTGAACGATCCCGCCGTGATCGAGGGCCTCGTGGGCCACGGCCGCAGTGCCCTTCTCGCACTCCTCCTCTGGTCCGGCGCGGGACAGCAGGACGTGATCACGCCCTGGACGCGCGTTGCCACGGCCGAGGCGCTCGCCGCCTTCGCTAGGACCGTCGACGAGATGCCGCGCACGGTCCGAGCCGGCCAGACCGCCATCGGGGAGGCTCTGCTCGCCGCGCTCACCCTGCTGGCGCACGCGCCGGCCAGCGCGAAGCGGGTCGTCGTGGACGTGGTCGGGGACGGGCGCAGCAACGACGGGATCGCGCCGGGGCCGGTGCGCGACCGGATGGTGGCAGCGGGCATCACCATCAATGGCCTTTGCATTCTTCACGAAGAGCCGGATTTGTTGACGTCCTATACCGAAGAGGTGATCGGCGGTCCCGATGCCTTCGCGGTCACGTGCACCGATTATCCGGACTTCGCGGAAGCGATGCGGCAGAAGCTGACCCGGGAGGCGGCCGGCCCCATCGTGTGACCGCGGTGACCCGGGGGACACATGCCGAACGACACCGCGCAGCCGGAGACCGAGGAGCCGATCATCGAGCAGGAGATCCGCTCCGAATTCCACGCCGAGGTGGAAACCGACGGCGAGACGGTCCGGGGCACCGCGACCGGGTTCACCACCGAGACCGTCAAGCGCCGCGAGCCCACCGACCCGCGCGACGAGATGCCGCTGCCGACCGAACCGCGCACCATCTTCCTCGGCGGCCTGTTCTTCATGGCATTCCTCGCCGTGCTCTACGTCGCGGCCGAGATCATCCTGCCGGTGATCCTGGCGATCGTGCTCAAGCTCCTGCTGCAGCCGCTCGTGCGCGTGCTCGAGCGTATCCATGTGCCCCGCGGCGTCGCCGCGGCCGTCGCCGTGCTGTTGCTGGTCGTCGCCCTTGCCGGAACGGCGAGCGCGCTGGCCGGTCCGGCGGCAGCCTGGGCCGGGAAGCTCCCCGATGCGCTGCCGCAGGTGCGCGACAAGCTCGCCTTCCTCCAGCGCCCGATCGACGCCGTGCAGAACCTGGCGAAGCAGCTCGAGAGCTTCGGCGGGGGTGAGCCGGGCGGTGGCGCATCGGCGGCCCCCGCGCGGGGATCGAACCTCATGGGCCTGCTGTTCAGCGGCACCGCGACCGCCACGGCCGGCCTGTTCACGACCCTGCTGATCCTGTTCTACCTGCTGGTTTCCGGTGAGACGTTCATGCGGCGGCTGGTGGAGATCCTTCCACGCTTCCGCGACAAGCGGCAGGCCGTGGAAATCTCGCTGCACGTCGAGCGGGATATCTCCGCCTATCTGCTCACGGTGACGCTGATCAACGCTGTGGTCGGGATCGCGACGGGCCTGATGATGTGGGCCTGCGGCGTTGCCAACCCGCTGCTGTGGGGCGTGGTGGCGTTCGTGCTGAACTTCGTGCCAATCCTCGGTCCGATGGTCGGCCTGGTGATTTTCCTGATGGCCTCCGTCCTGTCCCTCGGGGTTGAGTGGTGGGCCCTGTTGCCGGTCGGCCTCTACTTCCTGATCCACCTCGTGGAGGGTGAGTTCGCCACGCCCATGGTCCTGGCCCGCCGGTTTACCATCAACCCGGTGGCCGTCATCCTGGCCCTTGTGTTCTGGTACTGGATGTGGGGAGTGCCGGGTGCGATCCTGGCCGTGCCGATGCTGGCGATCATCAAGATCGTCTGTGACGACCTGCGTCCGCTGCGGGCGTTCGGCCACTTCCTCGAAGCGTAGCGTCTCCTCGCCCGCCACGCTGCCCTGGTGATCCGCGGAGTTGATCCGCGGATCAGCCCCCGGAGCGTCGTTCTGCGGATCGCGTTGCGTCCCTCGGTGCCGTCCCCGCTACGCTCGCTCGCCCACGGGGATCAGCCGAATTTTCCGCCCGGCGACGCCCAGCCCGACGCGGCCCGCCTTGAGGGCGAGGGCGTCGTCGCCGAACACCTCCCGCCGCCAGCCGTGCAGCGCCGGAACCTCGGGCGCATCCTCCAGCGCCAGCCGGTCGATGTCGTCCGAACTCGCGACCAGCTTGGGGGCGACGTGGTGCTGCTCGCACTTCGCCGCCAGCAGGACCTTCAGCAGCGACACGAGCGCGGCCGAGGGGCGGGCGCCATCGCGCGCCTGCGGTGCCGGCGGAAGGTCGGCATCCGGCACGGCGCGCAGGGCGGCGATCGCCTCCAGCAGCGAGGTGCCGGTGCGGCCCTCGGCGAAGCCGCGGCTGATGCCGCGCGCCCGCGCCAGCCCGTCGGCATCGGTGGGTGCGGTGGCCGCGATCTCCAGCAGCGCCTCGTCCTTCAGCAGCCGCTGGCGGGGAATGTTGACGCGCTGCGCCTCGCGCTCCCGCCAGGCGGCCAGGGCCTTCACCATGGCGAGGAAGCGGCGGTTGTTGCTGCGCGGCCGCAGCCGCTCCCAGGCCGTCTCCGGGTTCGGCCGGTAGGTGGCGGGATCGCCGAGCACGGCCATCTCCTCGGACACCCAGTCGAGCCGCCCATCCGCCTGCAGCCGGGCTGTCAGGCGGCGATAGACCTCCCGCAGATGAGTGACGTCGGCCGCGGCATAGGTGATCTGCGCCGGGGAGAGCGGCCGGGCCGACCAGTCGGTGAAGCGGTGCGCCTTGTCGATGGCGCCGCCGGTCAGCCCGGAGACCAGCGCGTCGTACCCGACCTGGTCGCCGAATCCCGCCACCATCGCAGCGACCTGCGTGTCGAACAGCGGCCGCGGCACGCCGCCGAAGCGCAGCACGAAAATCTCGATGTCCTGCCGCGCCGCGTGGAACACCTTCATCACCCCGGGCGCGGCCAACAGGGCGCCCAGCGGTGCGAGGTCGATCCCCTCCGCCTGGGCGTCGATCACCGCCACTTCCCGCTCTCCGGCGAGCTGCACGACGCAGAGTTCGGGGAAATACGTCCGCTCCCGCATGAACTCGGTGTCGACCGTCACGAACGTCTCGGTGCCCAGGCGGTCACAGAGCGCGGCGAGGTCTTCGGTGGTGGTGATCAGGCTGGGGGGCGGGAAGTCGGGGCGGTGCGGGCGGGCCATAGGGTTCGTTCTACACGCGGGTGCGGGAAAGGCGAAGGCCGGCCCGCGCATGACGAACCCGGCCCGCGCATGACGACCCCGGCCCATCGCGCGGCGGAGCCGCCTCGCCGCGAGACGAGATCGGCCCACCGCTCGGCCGATCCCGGCTCAGCCCGCCACGGTGGCGGCGACGATCCGGCCCACGCCTGCCAGCGTCGCATCGCGCTCCGCGGGTGTCCGCTCGGTTGCCCCCGTCAGATAGGCCGCAACGAGGATCGGCGCCCGCCCGCCTGGCGGCCACAGGATCCCGGCATCGTTGGCGGTGCCCCGTTCCCCCGTGCCGGTCTTGTCACCGACCTGCCACCCCGGCGGAACGCCGGCGCGCAGCCGCTTGTCGCCCGTCTTGTTGGCTCGCAGCCAGGTCACGAGCTGGCCGCGGCTGGCCCTGGACAAGGCGTCGCCCAGGACAAGGCGCTGCATGTCGCGCACCATGTCCGCGGGAGTCGTGGTGTCGCGCGGGTCACCCGGAACCGCCTCGTTCAAGGTCGGTTCGGTCCGGTCGAGCCGGGTGACCTCGTCTCCCAGGCTGCGGATGAACCGGGTGAGGCCGGCCGGGCCGCCCATGGATCCGAGCAGCAGGTTCGCCGCGGTGTTGTCGCTCAAGGTCACCGCCGCCTCGCAGAGCGCGCCGACACGCATCCCGGGCCCGTCGGCAGCGGGGCCGGTCGCGGGCGAGTAGGGGACGAGCTGCGCCCGGGTGAACTGGACGATGCGGTCGAGCTTTTCCTGGCCGGCATCCACCCGCGCCAGCACGCTGCCCGCCAGCAGCAGCTTGAACGTGCTGCACAGGGGGAAGCGTTCGGTGGCGCGGGTGCCGAACTGGCGGCCGCTGCCGGTGTCGAGGGCGGCGACGCCGAGGCGCCCGCCGCTCTGCGCTTCGAGCATCGCGAACGTCTCTTCCGCGCGCGCCGGTCCTGAGCGCGTCACGAGCAGGGCGAGCCCCGCGCTGGTCACCATCCGTCTGCCGATCATCATCGATTTCCTCGTCCTCTTCCTCGGGCGAGCAGGACCATGCGGGGTTGCACGCGCCGCACACAAACGATCATCTCTCGCGCGTGGACCAAGAAAAATTTGGGGATGCGATGATCCGTCCGAACCTGCCCCTCAATGCGCTGCGCGCCTTCGAAGCGTCTGCCCGGCATCTCAGCTTCACCCAAGCCGGGATGGAGTTGTGCGTCACCCAGGCAGCCATAAGCCACCATGTGAAGAGCCTTGAGGAAATTTTGGGTGTCCAGCTGTTCCGGCGATTGCCGCGCGGGCTCGCCCTGACCGACGAGGGGCAGGCCCTCGCCCCCGCCCTGCACGACGCGTTCCGCCGCATCGCCGCCACGCTGGACCAGTTCCAGGGCGGCCAGGTCCGGGAGGTGCTGACCGTGGCGGTCGTCGGCACCTTCGCCGTGGGCTGGCTGCTGCCGCGGCTCGAGCGGTTCCGTGAGTCCGCCCCCTTCGTGGACCTGCGGCTGCTCACCCACAACAATCGCGTCGACCTGGCCGGCGAAGGGCTCGACTGCGCCATCCGCTTCGGCGACGGCGCCTGGCACGGCACGGAGGCGTTGCGGTTGATGGCAGCCCCCCTCTCGCCCTGCTGCATCCAGCGCGTCGCGGAGACGCTGCGCCGGCCGGAGGATCTGGCGCAGGTGCCGCTCCTGCGCTCATACCGCTCGGACGAATGGCCGCGCTGGTTCGCCGCGGCCGGCGCGCCATGTCCGCCGATCCGCGGCATCGTCTTCGATTCCTCGCTCACCATGGCGGAGGCCGCGGCCCAGGGCGCGGGCGTGGGGCTCTTGCCGGTCGCCCTGTTCGGGCGCGACCTCAATCTCGGCCGGCTGGTCCAGCCATTCGCCACGGTGGTCGACACCGGCAGCTACTGGCTCACCTGGCTGAAATCGCAGCCCCGCACCGCGGCGATGGAGGCTTTCCAGAGCTGGCTGACCACGACGCTTGCGGCGGAGGCCGGAGCGCCTTGACTTGCCCAACCCGCCGGGGCTTGTGTGCGCCCCCTGACCGGCGGCCGTCCGCAGGCCGCTTCTGACCGGGATCACGCCACCATGCATGCCTACCGTACCCATACCTGCGGCGCGCTCCGCGCCAGCGATGCCGGCAAGACCGTGCGCCTGTCCGGCTGGGTGCATGCCAAACGCGACCATGGCGGCCTGCTGTTCATCGACCTGCGCGACCATTACGGCCTCACGCAATGCGTCTTCCCCGCCGGCTCCCCGGCCTTCGCAGCCGCCGACGCCGTGCGGCCCGAGAGCGTGATCACCGTCACCGGCGACGTGGTGCTGCGCGAGTCGAGCACGATCAACCCCAAGCTGCCGACCGGCGAGATCGAGGTGCGCGTCGCGGAGCTGGCGGTGCAGTCCGCCGCCGAGGTGCTGCCGATGCAGGTGGCGGGCGACGAGAAGTTCCCCGAGGACATCCGCCTGCGCTACCGCTTCATCGACCTGCGGCGGGACAAGATCCACCGGAACATGGTGTTGCGGGCGCAGGTGATCGCGTCCATCCGCCGGCGCATGATCGAGGCCGGGTTCATCGAGTACCAGACCCCGATCCTGACCGCCTCCAGCCCCGAAGGCGCCCGCGACTTCCTGGTGCCGGCGCGCATGCATCCCGGCAAGTTCTACGCGCTGCCGCAGGCGCCGCAGCAGTTCAAGCAGCTCCTGATGGTCGCGGGCTTCGACCGGTACTTCCAGATCGCGCCGTGCTTCCGTGACGAGGCGTCGCGCGCCGACCGCTCCCCCGGCGAGTTCTATCAGCTCGATTTCGAGATGAGCTACGTCACCCAGGAGGACGTGTTCGCCACGATCGAGCCGGTGATCGCCGGCGTGTTCGAGGAGTTCGCCGAAGGCCGAGCGGTCACGCCGGCACCGTTCCCGCGCATCCCCTACGACACGGCGATGCTGCAGTTCGGCTCCGACAAGCCCGACCTGCGCAACCCGCTCCGCATCAGCGACGTGACGGAGCCGTTCGCCGGGTCCGGTTTCGGCTTGTTCGCCCGGATCGCGGCCTCGGGCGGCGTGGTGCGCGCCATCCCGGCACCGGGCGCCGCCAGCCAGCCGCGCAGCTTCTTCGACAAGCTGAACGACTGGGCGAAGGCGGAAGGTGCTGGCGGTCTCGGCTACATCATCTACGAGGCGGAAGGCCCCAAGGGCCCGATCGCCCGCAACCTGGAAGCCGACCGCGCGGAGGCGATCCGCACGGCCTGCGGCCTGAACCCCGGGGACGCCGTGTTCTTCGTGGCCGGGAAGCGCGATGAGGCCGCCAAATTCGCCGGCGCCGTCCGTACCCGGCTGGGCGACGAGCTCGGCCTGTCGGAGAAGAACACGTTCCGGTTCTGCTGGATCACCGACTTCCCGATGTACGAGCTGAACGAGGACACCAAGCAGATCGACTTCAGCCACAACCCGTTCAGCATGCCGCAGGGCGGGCTGGACGCGCTGAACGGTCAGGATCCGCTGACGATCAAGGCGTTCCAGTACGACATCGTCTGCAACGGGATCGAGCTGTCCTCCGGCGCGATCCGGAACCACCGCCCCGACATCATGCTCCGCGCGTTCGAGATCGCCGGCTACGCGGCCGAGGAGGTGGAGGCGCGGTTCGGCGGCATGCTGAACGCGTTCCGCTACGGCGCGCCGCCCCATGGCGGGTCGGCTCCCGGCATCGACCGCATGGTCATGCTGCTCGCCGACGAGCCGAACATCCGGGAGGTGATCCTTTTCCCGCTCAACCAGCAGGGCGAGGACCTGCTGATGGGCGCCCCCGCCGAAGTCCCACCGGCGCGGCTGAAGGAGCTTTCGATCAAGCTCGACCTGCCGCCGAAGGTGCGGGCGAAGGAGTAGCCGTCGTCACCCCGCCGTCCAGCGCCGCGCATGCAGCCCATGCCGGACTTGACCGCCTCGCCGCCGCCCCCATCGTCAGAGGTCGGGCTGCCCGCAGAAGCGTGATCTCCTGGTGCGGTGCGGCTCACCTACGTATGGTCGGCGTTTGCCCGCCCTCGTTGCTTGCGGAGATTGGCTCGATGCGTTTCCTTGCCGTCCTGGCGGTGCTCTGCCTTGCCGCGCCTGCCGCCATCCGGCCCGCCGTCGCCGCACCGCCCGCGCCGCTCGCCGCCGAGGTCACTCCCATGGCGGCGCATCGGGCGCTGTACACGCTCACCCTGGCGAGCAGCCGGGGCGGCGACGTCGTCGCGGCACGCGGCACGATGGGGTACGAGGTCGTCGACGCATGCGACGGCTGGGCCACCCGGCAGCGGCTCGAGATGACGATCACCAATGCCGAGGGCCAGGACATCCAGATGACGTCCGACTACGCCACCTGGGAATCCAAGGACGGCACCAAGTTCCGCTTCCACATGAAGCAGATGACCGACACCGCCGTGACCACGCAGACGGATGGCGAGGCCACCCTCCAGCGGCCCGGCGGACCTGGAGAGGCCCGTTACACCGCCCCGCGGGAGCAGACGAAGGAGCTGCCGGCCGGAACCCTGTTCCCGATGAAGCATACGGAGGCGATTCTGGCCGGCGCACGGGACGGCAAGAAGTTCCTCGCCCTGCCGTTGTTCGACGGGACCGACGACGGCGGCGCGCAGGACAGCTCCGTCGTGATCATCGACCGGAAGCCCCCGACGGACTCCAAGTTCCCGATGCTCTCGACCCTGCCCAGCACGCGGGTCCGCCTGGCGTTCTTCGATCGCCAGGGGGGCAACGGCACGCCGACCTACGAGGTGGGCATGCGCTACTGGGAGAACGGGGTGGCCGACAATCTTCAGATGGATTTCGGCGACTTCGTCATGGACGGCAAGATGTCGGAGCTGAAGCCGCTGCCCAAGCGCTGCTGAGCGCCGCGCTCAGGCTCGTTGCAGCCGGTCGCCGCTCGCCAGGATCGTCTGGGCCAGCGCGGCGGCTGGGCCGCGCAGCCCGTGCCGGGCACCCTGCACGACGAACGCGACCGCGCCCACGTCCGGCAGCCGCATGGTGGCCGGCATCTCCTGCAGCCCATCCGGGATCAACCCCCGTGCATGGACAGTGACCCCGAGACCCGCCAGGGCGGCGGCACGCAGGCCCGAAAGGCTGCCTGAGGTGCAGGTGATGCGCCAGGACCTTCCCTCCCGCTCCAGCGCTTCCAGCGCCGAACTGCGGGTGATGCTGGGGGCCGGGTAGAAGATCAGCGGCAGCGGCTGCGCCGGATCGATCCACGTGCCGGGAGCCCCGATCCAGGCCAGCCGGTCGCGCCAGACGATCTGCCCTCGTTCGTCGCCGGTGCGGCGCTTGGCGAGGAGCAGGTCGAGTTCCCCGGCATCCAGACGATCGTAGAGCACGGCGCTGACGCCCACCGTCAGCTCGAGCTCGACTCCGGCATGCTCGTGCATGAACTCGCGGAGCAGTTCGGGAAGGCGGGTGGACACGAAATCCTCGGAGGTCCCGAAGCGCAGCCGGCCACGGAGCTGAGACCCGGCGAACCAGCGCCGCGCCCGGTCATTCGCTTCCAGGATGGATTGCGCGAAGCCGGTCATGGCCTCCCCATCCGGGGTCGGCGTCACGCTGTGGGTATCCCGCACGAACAGCCGCCGTCCGACCGACTCCTCGAGCTTGCGGATGTGCTGGCTCACCGTGGATTGCTGCAGCCCGAGCCGCCGCGCTGCCTCGGTGAAGTTCCGCGCCTGGGCGACGGCCAGGAAGCTTCGCAGCTGCATGGGGTCGAGCATCGGGGTCCGCCTATCACGTATTGCGATCACACTAAGAGCGGCAAGCGACGTTCACAATTGATGGGTCTGCGCACATCTCCCGCTGCAACGCAGCACGGGACGGAGTCGTCGATGTCGTTGAAGACCATGTTCGCCCGATCGCCAGTCGATCCCTATGTCGCGTCGATCGTCGGGATGGTCGTGCTGGCGTCGGTGCTGCCGGTGCGGGGCGAGGGCGCGACGATCGCCGGCTTCGTCACCAACGGCGCGATCGCGCTGCTGTTCTTCCTGCATGGCGCGAAGCTCTCGACCACCGCGGCGGTGAAAGGGGCTCGGCACTGGCGGCTGCACCTCGTGGTCCTCGCCTGCACCTTCCTGCTGTTTCCGGCGCTGGCGCTCGCGGGCCGAGCGCTGCTGCCCAACGTGCTGACGCCGACGCTGTGGGCTGGGGTCGTGCTGCTGGCCATCCTGCCCTCGACGGTGCAGTCCTCAATCGCGTTCACCTCCATCGCCCGCGGCAACGTCTCGGCGGCGATCTGCGCCGCCACCGCGTCCAACCTGCTGGGCATGGCGCTGACCCCGCTGTTCGCCGGGTTGCTGCTGAGCGCTCATGGCGGCTTCTCGACCCATGCGCTGCTCGACATCGTCCTGCAGCTGCTGCTGCCCTTCGTGGCCGGGCAGCTTGCGCGGCGGTGGATCGGCGAATGGGTCGGTCGCCACAAGGGCCTTCTCGGCCTCGTGGATCGCGGCTCGATCCTGCTGGTGGTCTACGTGGCCTTCAGTGAGGGCGTGACGCACGGCATCTGGCACCAGCTGGACCTGCCGAAGCTGGGGGCGCTGCTGGCGGTCGACGCGGGCCTGCTCGCCATCGTGCTGGTGCTGACGACACTCATCAGCCGTGGTCTTGGCTTCTCCCGCGCCGACGAGGTCACGATCGTCTTCTGCGGCTCGAAGAAGAGCCTTGCCAGCGGATTGCCGATGGCGACCGTGCTGCTCGCCGGCGCGAACGTGGGCTTGCTGGTCCTGCCGCTGATGCTGTTCCACCAGATCCAGCTCATGGCTTGTGCCACGCTGGCGCGCCGCTACGCGGCGCGGGAGGAGCGGGCCGAGGCCATGCGCGGCATGGTGGCCGCGGCAGGCGACTGAGAAGCGGCGCTACTTCAGCCCGAACCCCAGCCGGGTCAGGGCGTCCCGCATGCGGTCGCGGCCGTGCAGGGCATCCTTGTCGGCGAGGCGGGCCAGGGCCTGGGCTGTCCAGTCCTGCTCCCGCATGCCCTGTTCCCGCATGAAGTCCCGCGCCACGCCGTTGTAGCGCTCCAGCGCGGCGCGCTTCGGGGCGGGATCGTACTGCTCGCGATGCAGCACGATCTCCTGCGGCAGGCGCGGCTTGATGCCGGTCTCGCGCGCCGGATCGGGCCAGCCGACCGCCATGCCGAACACGCCGAACACGTTGGGCGGCAGGGCGAGTTCGGCCGCGACCTCTTCGGGATGGTTGCGCATGGCGCCGACATAGACGCCGCCCAGACCGATCGACTCCGCCGCGACCAGCGCGTTCTGCGCTGCCAGGGCGGCATCGACCACGCCCAGGATGAACGCCTCCAGGTATTGCGCGCCCTCGACCTGGGTCTGCCGATCGGCCGCGATTCCGCCCAACCGTCCGAGATCGGCCAGCCAGACGAGCAGCAGGGGCGCATCGCGGATGAATTGCTGTCGCCCGGCCAGCTCCGCGAGCCGCGACTTGCGCGCCGGCTCCTGCACCGCGACCACGCTCCAGACCTGCAGGTTCGACGATGTGGAGGCCGACTGCGCCGCCGCCACCAGCAGCTCGAGCGTACCGTCCGGCAGCGCGTCGGGGAGGAAGCCGCGCACCGACCGGTGCCGCAGGATGGTCTCGAGCACCGCGTTCCAGGCGGGAGGTGCCGGCAGCGATTCGTCGCGGTTGCGTTGGCTCAGCAGCGCCTGCGCCGCGGGGTCAGCGGATGATGTCGACACGGTTCGCTCCAGGCTGCACGGTGCGGATCATTCCCCACCCGCCGGAGCTCGGCAAGGAGACCGCCGCATGACCATCTACACCGGCCCCGTCTTCGACATGGCCCGCACGCAGTTCCAGGTGATCGCCGACTACCTCGAGATCCCGCAGGACGAACGCGATCGGCTGCTCTACCCGAAGCGGGCCGTGGCGGTGTCCTGCCCGATCCATCGTGACGACGGGACCATGGCGGTGTTCCAGGGGTATCGCGTGCAGCACCACCTGACACTCGGCCCGACTAAGGGGGGAACCCGCTTCGCGCCCAGCGTGGACATCGGCGAGGTCGCGGCGCTCGCCGTGTGGATGAGCTGGAAATGCGCGCTGACGGGACTGCCCTATGGCGGGGCGAAAGGGGGCATCACCGTCGACCCGTACGCGCTGTCTCGCCACGAGCTCGAGAACCTGTCCCGCCGCTACATGCAGGAGATGATCCCCTTCGTCGGACCGCATACCGACGTCATGGCGCCGGACATGGGGACAAACGAGCAGGTCATGGCCTGGTTCATGGACACCTACTCCATGTACCAGGGCCGCACCGTCACCGAGATCGTGACCGGCAAGCCCGTCTCCTCCGGCGGGACCGAGGGCCGGCGCGAGGCGACCGGACGCGGCGTCGGATTCCTGGTGGAGCGTGCCTGCGAGCGGATCGGGCTCGCTCCGGCCGAGGCGACGGCCATCGTGCAGGGGTTCGGAAACGTCGGCAGCGTCGCCGCCCAGTCGCTGGCGGAGCGCGGCATCAGGATCGTGGGCGTGAGCGACCACACGGCCTGCTACTACGATCCACGCGGGCTCGACGTCGCCGCGCTGACCCGGCATGCGGCGGCCCATGGCGCCCTGCGCGGGTTCGCCAACGAGATCGCCTTCGATCCGCGTGAATTGCTGGCCCAGCCCTGCGACGTGCTGGTCCCGGCCGCGACCGAACGGGTGATCGACGCCGCGATGGCGCGGCGGCTGCGCTGCCGGATCCTGGCAGAGGGCGCGAACGGGCCGACGACGCCGGATGCCGACCTCGTGCTCGACCAGCGGCGGGATGAGGTGTTCGTGATCCCGGACATCCTGTGCAATGCCGGCGGCGTGGTCGTGAGCTATTTCGAGTGGGTGCAGGACCTGCAGCAGTTCTTCTGGGACGAGGCGGAGGTCATGAGCAAGCTCTACCACGTGCTGCAGAAGGCGTTCGCGCAGGTGATGGCGCGGGTCGAGCGCGACGGCGTGTCCCACCGGACCGCGGCGATGGCGATCGGCGTCAAGAAGGTGCGCGACGCGAAACAGACGCGGGGGCTGTTTCCCTGATCAGGAACCGCCGTGACCTGTGACCCAGTTCACAGCGCGGCCGCAGGCTTTCCTGCATTCTGAATGCATCGAGCGTTGCAGCCCCAAATCCAGCTTCGCTCGACCGGGCCTTCGGGCCCGAGGTCAACCCGGACCTTCCTCATCGGCCCGATCTTCGTGATCGGGCCGTTTCTTTATGCGCCGGTCCGGCCCGGGATCGGAAGCCGGCTACCGCCGCCCGATCAGCACGTAGTCGATCGACAGGTCCAGGGTGATCTGGTCGTCGGTCGTGAACGGCACCAGCGACGGCAGCTGCGCATCCCGGAATACCGAAAGCGCGCCCATGTCGAGGAAGGGCGAGCCGGAGCGCTGTGTCAGGCCGACGGTGCGCACGCGGCCATAGCGATCCACCACCAGTTCGATCCGCACTTGCCCGTCCTGCCCCAGCCGCGCCGCATCTTCGGGGTAGTAGCCGTGCCGGAGCCACCAGGCATGCAGCGCGCTGAGCCAGCTCGCATCCGCGTGCCCCTGTACGATCTTGGCGAACTGTCCGAACGAGTTCGGACCGACCACGCCCGGCCCGCGGCTGGGTGGCGCTGGCGGCCCGAGCTGGGCACGCGGCGAGGGAGCGGGAACGCCGCCGAAGGAGAAGTTGGTCGGCGCCGGGAAGCTCGGCTCCCTCGATGGTGGAGACCGCGGCTGGGCGGTCTGCGGGCGTGGCGGTGACGGCGGCGTCGACGGGCGCGGTTCGGCGGCGGGTGCCTGGGGCCGCGGGGGCGGCGGCTTGGGGGGCGCCGGAGCGGGTGGGACGGGCGCTGGAGGCGCGGGTGGCGGAATCGGCAGCGGCTCCGTCGCCGGTGCGGGCGGTTCGGGGGCGGGTGGCGGCGGGGCAGGCCGCGGCGGCGGAGGGGCTGGCTTGGTGGGCGTCGTTGGCTCCGGTGCCGGGGGCGTGGGCGCCGGGGGTGTGGGCGACGGCTCAGGAGGCGGGGGCGCAGGCGGGGGCCCGGGCGCCGGCGGTGGCTGCGGGGCGGGCGGCGTCGCCGGCTCCGGTGTGGGAGGTTGCGGCGGCGGAGGCGGCGGAGGGGGAAGCGGCTTCGGCGCCACCGGGGCGGCCGGGGGTGTCGGCTCCGGCTTCTCGGCGGGCTGGGTCTGGCCCTGTGGCACGGGCGGCGTGTCGGACGGGTTCGGCAAGGCGCGGGCCGCGTTCTTCGGCGGCTCGAAGATCATGGCCACTTCGGCGGGCGGAGGCGTCTCCACGCGCTCGCGCCGGTTCGGGATCACGACGATCGCGAGCAGCAGCAGGACCAGGTGGATCGCCACCGACACGGCGATCCGGCGCTGGAACCGAGCGCGGGCCGAGAGGTCGGCGGAGCGTGCGCGCAGCCTGGCGCGTGGCGCGGCGCGACCGCGGGCAGGCGGTTCGCGAGTGTGGTCGTTCATCCAGTCCGGGAGCCTCGATCGGTCCGACGCCGGGGGCACCATACGGCGGGGGCGGGCGACCGCGCCACTGCCGCTCTGTAACCGATGACTGCAGATGGGTTATGTCGGACCGCCGCACCAGGAGGAGTCGCATGACCGGACCCATCCCTCTCCGCGCCGCCCTGTGGATGGCCCTGCTCCTTCCATCGATGGCCGTGCTGTTTTCGCCGGGGGCGCCGGCCCTGGCCGCCACCCCCACGGCGGACCCGCCCGCCCGGATGTGCGCGCGGCTTGGCACGGACGACACGTTGCGGCCGGTTCCCGCGTCTCTGGCACCCGCGGTGAATGCCACGTTCCATATGAAGATGCCGCCCGCCATGGTCGCCCGGGGCACGGTGTATCGCTGCGTCGACGGCAAGGTGAAGGTCTGCACGACCGGAGCCAACCTGCCGTGCGGCAAGGCGGACCAGAGCAAGACACCAGGTCCCGGGATCGTCGCCTGGTGCCGCGAGCGGCCGGAGGTCACCTTCGTCCCTGCCGCCGCGACCGGGCACGACACGATCTGGGAGTGGCGTTGCCGCAACGGCGTGCCCCAAGTGGACAAGCAGGTGCTGCATGTCGATCCGCGCGGCTTCGTGGCGGAGACGTGGAAGGAGCTCCACTGACCGCGGCGCTGCGTCAGCTTCGCTCCTGGGGCGGCGGTGGTCGCTGCCGGCCTGCGCGGTGGGCGCGGAGCCGATGGCGATCTGGAGGACCGGCGCGAACCGGTCCATCATCCCTCACCCCGGGGGAGATTGAGAGATGCGTCCGCACGCTGCCGCCTTGCAGGCTCTGCTGAGCCAGCCGACGCTCCAGATCATGCCCGGATGTGGAGACGGATTGAGCGCACGGCTGATCGAGGAGGCGGGGTTCCAGACGGGCTTCGCCTCGGGGTCATCGATCTCCGCGCTCCGGCTCGCCATGCCGGACATGGACCTGCTGAGCTTCCCCGAGATGCGCGACGCGGTGGAGACGATCATCGCCGCCGCCCCGAAGGTGCTGTGGCTGGCGGATGGCGACACGGGCTACGGCAACACGATCGCCGTGCAGAAGACGATCCGCGCCTATGCCCGCGCCGGCGCCGCCGCGGTCCTGATCGAGGACAAGCAGTGGCCGCGCGTTCTGGGCAACGACGGCGCAAAGCTGGTGGTCGAGCGGGACGAGGCGCGGCTGCGGTGCCGCGCCGCGCTGCAGGCGTGCCGGGAGGAGGGAATCCTGCTGCTGGCTCGCACGGATGCCCGCACCTCCCGTGGGTTCGAGGAGGCGCTCGCGCGGCTCGAGGACTTCGTGGCCGAGGGGGCCGACATCTTCTTCCTCGACTCGCCCGCGACCGAGGCGGAGATGCGGGCGTCGGTCGAGGCTTGCCGGGGGAAACCGGCGATTTCCGTCACGGTCCCGGGCGGCAAGCACTTCATGCCGGACGTTGCGACGCTCGCCCGGATCGGGATCCGCGTCGCGGTCTATCCGCAGGACATTCTGGCCGCGACGGTCCAGGGCGTGCGGACCGCGCTGGCCGCCCTGCGCGGCGGTGCGCCGGCGGCGCTGGCCGATCCGGCGGCACTGCGGGCGGCCATCCGCACGCCGGACTACCTGGCGCTGGATGCGCGGCTCGCACGGGGCGGGTAAACGACGCGGCCCGCCCGTCCGGCTGCGGACCTCCGGCGCAGCGCGGCCGCCCATCGCGGGCCGTCAGATCGGCAGCAGCATCGTGAGCTTCATCTCGGGCGCGCCGTCGAGCGCGAAGCTCACCTGGCGGTAGCGCAGGAACCCGTCCGTCGGATGCTGGAACGTGCGTTCGCCGCCTTCGCGCCCGAGCACGGCGTGCTCCGCCCAGAACCGTGCGAACTCGGGGCTGGCGCGGTGCAGGTCGGCGATCACGTCGCGAATCGGCGGATCCTCAAGATGCAGCCGGGTCGCCGCGCGGAACTCCGCCGCGACCCGCCGGGCGCGGCTCTCCCAGTCGCAGATGAAGCGGCGGGCGCCAGGAGTCGCGAAGATGAAGCGCAGCAGATTGGCCGGTCCCTCCTGGTCCAGCCAGCCCACGAAGAGGTGGCGTGCGGCCGCATTCCAGCTCAGCGCCGTGAAGCTGCGGTCGAGCAGATAGGCGGGGCAGGTGATCGCGTGCACGGAATCGAGCGCATCCGGCGGTGCGGCGGGGGCGGCGTCTCCCGGATCGGGATCATGGCGCCCGGCGAGGTCGAACAGGTAGGCGCGTTCCGCGCGCCCGAGCCGCAGGGCGGCGGCGAGGCGGGCGAGGGCGGGGGCGGAGACCGAGACGTCGCGACCCTGCTCGAGCCACGTGTACCAGGTGGTGCTGAAGCCGGCGAGCTGGGCCACTTCCTCACGGCGCAGGCCGGGCGTGCGCCGGCGGCCGGCGGCAGGAAGACCGATGCCGCCGGGGGTCAGCTTCTCCCGCCGCGCGCGGATGAACTCGCCCAACTCACGGCGTTGTTCGGGAGAGGGCGCTCGCATCATGCGGGGCGGGCGGCACGCCGGGGTACTTCTCCACGCGGGACACCCGTGCCGCGATCGGCCGTCGCAGCGATGCCTCTGCTGGGCGCGGCCGAGTCCGTCACAACGCCGCCGGTCAGGCCATCGTGCGCTGGCGCGCGGCGGCGGCGGTCTCGTTCGCGGTGATGTAGTCCCGGGTGAGCGGCACCGCGCTCTGGTCGTGGGCGAGCTGGATCTGGAAGATCATGTGCCCTTCGCGCCGGAAGGCGAGTTCCGACCCGCACAGGTAGAACTCGAACATCCGACAGAACCGCTCGTCGTAGAGTGTCGCGATCGCGTCGCGGTTGGCGGCGAAACGGCGGCGCCAGTGGCGCAGCGTCTCGGCGTAGTGCAACCGCAGGATCTCGATATCGGTGGTGAACAGCCGGCTCCTCTCGATGTGCGGCAGCACCTCCGACAGCGCCGGGCAGTAGCCGCCGGGGAAGATGTACTTGGCGATCCAGGGATTGGTGGAGCCGGGTCCGTCGCTGCGCCCGATGGCGTGGAGCAGCGCGACCCCGTCCGGCTGGAGGCAGCGTGCGACCGTCTCGAAGAACTCGCGATAGTGTCCGACCCCCACGTGCTCGAACATGCCGACCGACACGATGCGGTCGAAGCGCTGGGTGACGGACCGGTAGTCGCGCAGCTCGAAGGTGACGCGGTCCTGCAGGCCTTCGGCCGCGGCCCGCTTCTGCGCTTCGGCGAGCTGTTCCTGTGAGAGGGTGACCCCGGTGACGCGGGCGCCGTAGTCGCGCGCGAGCGTGAGGGCCATGCCGCCCCAGCCGCAGCCGATGTCGAGCACGGTCAGGTCCGGTCGATCGAGGCACAGTTTCGCGGCGATGTGTCGCTTCTTGGCGACCTGCGCCTCCTCCAAGGTCTCGTCGCCCCGGGGGAAGTAGGCGCAAGAATATTGACGGTCGCGATCGAGGAAGAGGCTGTAGAGCCGTCCGTTGAGATCGTAGTGATGTGCAACGTTCCGCTGCGATCGCTGAGCGGGGTTGTGCTGGTCGATCCGCCGCTTCAGCGCGCGCAGCCAATAGCGCAGCCGCATGACTGGCTGGCCCGTCTCGTTCCGCGCCAGATTGCTGACCATGAGGTCGAGCAGCTCGTAGATGCTGCAGCCCTCCGGGACGAGCGTGCCGTCCATGTAGGATTCGCCGACGGCGAGGGCCGGGTTGGTCAGCATGTGCCGCACGGTGGCGCGGGTGCGGAAGGCGACGCCGGCGATCGGCTCCGCGTCGTGGCCGTAGCTGGACAATCGTCCATCGGGCCACCGGACGTTCAACCGACCATGGACGATGAAACGCCGCAGAATTGCATCGAGGGCAGCCTGCATGACTCCGACCCCATGTTCCACGCGTGAGAAGCTGGAATCATGGCCAATCGGTGGCGGGACGTCAAAGTGGTTAACGGGCCCGTCATCGGGCGGACATCATTGCGACAGAAAGCAAAAACGCCCCCGACCATGGCCGAGGGCGTTTTTTTCACTCAGACGTGCAGGCGATCAGGGGATCTCGGGCTGAGGCGCCGTCTCGAACATCTCGGTGAGTTCCGGCGTATCGTCCTCGGCTTCCTCGCCGACCCGCTCGCCGCGCGCCTGCTTTTCCGCTTCTTCGGGGCTGCGAGCGACGTTGACGGTGACGGTGATCGACACTTCGGGGTGGAGCTCGACGCGGACCTGGGTGAGACCCAGGGTCTTGATCGGCTGCTCCAGGATCACCTGCTGGCGGCTGATGGTCAGGCCGGCGTCGGTGGTGGCCTCGGCGATGTCGCGCGATGACACGGACCCGTAGAGGCTGCCCGAATCGCCCGCCTGGCGGATGATCACGACGGACAGGCCGGACACGCGTTCGGCCACCCGCTCCGCCTCTTCGCGGCGCTTCAGGTTCTGTGCCTCGAGCTGGGCGCGCTGCGCCTCGAACCGGGCGAGGTTGTCCTTGCTGGCGCGCAGCGCCTTCTTCTGCGGCAGCAGGTAGTTGCGGGCATAGCCGGGCTTCACCTTCACCCGGTCGCCCATCTGCCCCAGCTTCTCGACGCGCTGGAGCAGGATCAGTTCAACGGCGGCCATTGGGATCGCTCCTCACGCCACGATGTAGGGCAGCAGCGCCAGGAAGCGGGCGCGCTTGATGGCCTGCGCCAGCTCGCGCTGCTTCTTGGCCGAGACCGCGGTGATGCGGGACGGCACGATCTTGCCGCGCTCCGACAGGAAGCGGGACAGCAGGCGGACGTCCTTGTAATCGATCTTCGGCGCATTCGGGCCGGAGAACGGGCAGGACTTGCGGCGGCGATAGAAGGGGCGGCGAGCGCCGACCGCGGTGCGCCGGGCGGCGGGATTGATCTCGGTGGTGTCGGACATGCTGGCTTACTCCTCGGTCCCGGGGCGGCTCTCGTCGCGCGCGACGAACTCGTCGCGGGCGCGGAACTCCTCGCGATCGTCGTAGCCACGGCGGCGACCGCTATCGAAGCGCCCGGCCGGCTTCGGACCGCGGAAGGAGCGTTCGCGCTCGTCGGACTTGCGGGACAGGATGGCGGACGGAGCTTCGTCGATCGTCTCGACCCGGATGGTCATGAACCGCAGCACGTCCTCGTTGAGGCCGAGCTGGCGCTCCATCTCGGCGATGAAGGCGGGCTTAGCGTCGAGGCCGAGGAGCAGGTAATGCCCCTTGCGGTTCTTCTTGATCCGATAGGCCAGGCTGCGCAGGCCCCAGTACTCGCGCTTCCGGACGGTACCGCCCTCGCTCTCGAGTTGGCTGGCGATCCCGTCGGCGACGGCCTCGACCTGTTGTTGCGTGACGTCATTCCGTGCGATCAGCACGGTTTCATACAGCGGCATGCGGTACTCCCTCTGGCTTGTCTCTGCCCTGGGTCGGGTGTGACCCCGGTCCGGAATGGACCGTCGGGCATAGCCGGGCGCGATGCCGTCGCCCCCGGCAGGGAAGCGCGGGCGTAGAGCACGGATCGCCTGCCGACGCAACCATTCTCCCGGGCGCCGACGGCGTGGTCTGGCCGGCCGAACGGGCCCAGGGCACAACGGGCATGGCACCCGGGGACCGAACGAGGCCGCGGTCAGGATCGGGGCCGATCTGGAGGAGAAACGCCATGACCACCGACCCCGGTCTGTTCGAGATCATCCGAACCACGCGCTCGATGCGGCGCCTGAAGCCCGATCCGGTGCCCGCGACACTCATCCGCCAGATCCTGGAGGCCGGGACCTGCGCCCCGTCCGGCGGCAACATGCAGCGGTGGCGATTCCTGGTGGTGCGGGATCCGGCGGTGAAGCGGCAGGTCGCCGCCTTCTACCGCCGTGGGTGGGACGAGCAGGTGGCGCCGACCTATCGCGCCGGCGCGCCGGCGCCGGGAATGGAGCGGGACAAGTTCGACCGCCTGCTCGCCGCCGCCGAACATCTGGCCCACCACCTGCAGGACGCACCGGTCTGGATCGTCCCGTGCCTCGAGGGCGGGACGCCCACCCGCACGAGCGGCGCCTCCATCTACCCGGCCGTCCAGAACATGCTGCTCGCCGCCCGCGCGCTCGGTCTCGGCGCGACGCTCACTACGCTTCACGTCATCCACGAGCGGGAGGTGGATGCGGCGCTGGGCCTCCCGGAGACCGCGAAATCCTACGCCATCCTGCCGATCGGCTGGCCCTCCGGCCGGTTCGGGCCGGTGCGGCGCACCCGGCTCGAGGACGTGGTGTTCGGAGACCGGTGGGGAACGCCCTTCAGCGACGCCTGACGGCGCGGGTTGCGGCCTGCGGGCGGGGGACTTCCGTAGCAAAGAGGTGGGGCGGTGCCGGATTCGGCGGACGCCCTGCCTGTTTCGTCGTCAAATCCTTGCGATCATGCAGCGTGACGGGCTAAGTGCCCGTGCGACTTCGACCTTTTCCGAACGCTGTTGTATTTCAGGGAGCTGCATCAATGGCGCGAGCCACCACGACGCTTGCGAAAGGCGCCGGCCGCACGATCACGTTCGAGGATCGAGACGATTGGGGCAGTGGCTTCATCGGCGCGGTGACCATCGGCAACACCAGCGACACCGCAGCCATCGGCTGGACGATCGAGTTCGACCTGGCGAACGCCATCACCAACATCTGGAATGCCGAGATCGTCAGCCACGTCGGCACGCATTACGTCATCCGCAACCTCTCCTACGATGCGACGATCGCAGCCGGCGGCTCGGTCTCGTTCGGGTTCCAGGCGTCCGGCGGCAGCCCGGCACTCCCGACCAGCTTCGTGCTGAACGGCACCACGATCGGCGGCGCGACAACGCCCCCGCCGCCTCCTCCACCTCCTCCGCCGCTCCCCACGATCGCCATCGCGGATGCGAGCGTGGACGAGACGGGCGCGGCCACGTTGTCCGAAACGTTCACGGTGACGCTCTCAAGCGTTTCCACCACGCCTGTGACCGTCCGGTTCCACACGGTCGACGGCACCGCGCATGCGGGCAGCGATTACGATGCGCGTTCCGGCACGCTCACCTTCGCTGCCGGCCAGACGACCCAGACCGTCACCATCGCCACCCATCCCGGGGCGACGGGGCGTTCGGCCTTCACGGTCGTTCTCGACACCCCATCGGGCGCCACGCTGGCGGATGCCTCGGCGACCGGCACGATCGTCAACCCGCCCCCCGTGGTGCCGACCATCTCCGTCGCCGGGGCGACCGTCGACGAGAGCGGCGGCGGGACCGGAAGCACGCTGTTGCCGGCGGGGTTCCTCAGCACACGCGGGAACCAGATCGTCGACTCGCAGGGACACGCGGTGAAGATCGCCGCGGTGAACTGGTACGGGATGGAGACCAGCCTGTTCGCCCCACAAGGTCTCTGGACCCAGAACTACCAGTCCATGATGCGCCAGATGGCAGAACTCGGGTTCAACGCGATCCGGCTGCCCTTCTCCTTGCAGGCTTTCGAGGCGGGAAGCACGCCGAACGGGATCGACTACGGCAAGAATCCCGACCTGAAGGGGCTGAGCGCGCTGCAAATCCTGGACAAGATCGTCACCTATGCCGGGCAGATCGGCCTGAAGATCATCCTGGACGATCACCGCAGCGCCGCCGGGTCGGGACCGAACGGCGACGGACTCTGGTACGATGGCGGCTATACCGAGGCGCAGTGGATCTCCACCTGGAAGATGCTGGCCACCCACTACGCCGGGAACGGCACGGTGGTCGGCGCCGACCTGCTGAACGAGCCGCATGGCAGCGCGACCTGGGGTGACGGCAGCGCCACCGACTGGGCCGCGGCGGCGACCCGGGCGGGCAACGCGATCCAGTCGGTGAACCCGGACTGGCTGATCCTGGTCGAGGGCATCGACACCTACCAGGGCAACAGCACCTGGTGGGGCGGCAACCTGATGGGGGCCAAGGACCATCCGATCACGCTGAACGTGGCGAACAAGCTGGTCTACTCGCCACATGACTACCCGGCCTCGGTCTACCCGCAATCCTGGTTCTCGGCCGCCGACTACCCGAACAATCTGCCCGCGGTGTGGGACAAATACTGGGGGTATCTCTACGAGACGGGCGCCGCGCCCGTACTGGTCGGCGAGTTCGGCTCCAAGCTGCAGACGGCGAGCGACCAGGCATGGATCGCCAAGCTCGTGGACTACATGAACCATCCGGGCGGCGTCGGCGGCGTCGAGGGCGTCAGTTGGGCATACTGGGACTGGAACCCGACATCCGGCGATACCGGGGGCATCCTGAAGGACGACTGGGTGACGGTGGACCAGACCAAGCTGGATGCCATCACGCCTGGGATGTACCACGCCGACGGGGCGCCGCCGACCGAGGTGGACTTCACCGTCACCCTGTCCCAGCCGACGACGACCCCCGTGACCGTCCACTACGCGACAGTCGACGGGACGGCGAAGGCGGGGGTGGACTACGTCGCGACCTCCGGCGACCTGACCTTCGCGCCGGGCGAGACGACCAAGATCGTGGCCGCGCACCTGCTCGCCGACCCGGCGGCGACCGGGCAGATGCAGTTCCTGCTCGCCCTCAGCACACCCTCCGGCGGGACCCTCGGGACCGCCTCCGCGACGGCGACGCTGGTGCATGGAACGACGCCTTCCCCGACGCCCATGCCCACGCCCACGCCAACCCCCACGCCCACTCCAACGCCTTCACCGATCGGGAGCGCAAGCCTGCACGTGGACAACGACTGGGGCAGCGGCCTGACGGCGACGGTCACGGTCGCCAACGGCGGTACCAATGCCACTCATGGCTGGCAGGTGGAGATCGACACGGCTGACCTGATCACCAATGTCTGGAATGGCACGATCCTGTCGCATGTCGGCTCCGCCTACGTGATCGGCAACGCGAGCTACAACGCGGACGTCGCCGGCGGCGGAAGCACCAGCTTCGGCTTCCAGGCGACCAGCACGCCGAATGCCGCCCTGACCGCGCACCTGCTGAAATTGGGGGCGTGATCGCCCCCGGATGCCGCGCCCCTGCGCGGCGTCAACGCGCGGATGCTCACGCGGCCGGTCCGCCGACCTGGACGGATCGCGTGCTGCGCCGCCCCCTCGGTGATCCGGCGATGACCGGCCACCGGTTTCCGCCACTCCCGATCGCGCTCTACGCTGTTCCTCGCGTTCCCAACGCGGAGGAAACCCAATGAAAATCGCGAAGATCGAAGACCTGCATGCCGATGCGGGCTGGCGGACCTTCTCCTTCCTCAAGATCACCACCGATGACGGGCTGACCGGCTGGTCCGAATATACGGAGGCGGATGGCTCCCGTGGCCTCACCGGCGTCATCCACGGGATGGCGGAGGCGCTGATCGGCACCGACCCGCGGCCGATCCAGTCGATCGCGTCCACGCTGTACGTCCGCCAGGTGCAGGCTCCGAACGGCGTCAACCAGCGCGCGATCGCCGCCATCGAAAACGCCCTTCTCGACCTCAAGGCCAAGGCGTTGGGCGTTCCCGTCTACGAGCTGTTCGGCGGCCCGGTGCGCACGCGCATCCCGGTCTACTGGTCGCACTGCGCCACCTATCGGGTGCGGAACCACGAGCAGGTCGGCAGTGCGCCGGTCCGGACCTATGACGACCTGGCCGCGGTCGGCGCCGAGGTGAAGCGCAAGGGCTTCAAGGCGCTGAAGACGAACATCCTGCCGTTCGACGGCACGCGCCTCGTCAGCTTCGGTCCCGGCTTCGGTCGCAGTCCCGGGTATCCGGCGCTGAACGCCGACCGGCAGATCCTGCGGGCCGTGCACGACACGCTCGCGGCCTTCCGCGAAGGGGCGGGGCCGGACATGGGCCTGCACCTCGACACCAACTACCACTTCAAGACGGAGGGATACCTGCAGGTCGCCAAGGCCGTGGCGCCGTTCGACCTCACCTGGCTCGAGATCGACACGTGGGATCCGCAATCGCTGGCATTGATCCGTCGCCAGGCACCCTGCCCGATCGCGTCACTGGAATCGGTCACCGGGCGACGTGCGTTCCGCCCGTTCCTCGACGCCTACAGCGCGGATGTCGCGATCATCGACGTGATCTGGAACGGCTTTCTCGAATCGATCAAGATCGCGGCCATGGCGGAGGCGTACGAGGTCAATTGCGCCCCGCACAACTACTACGGCCATCTCTGCTCGGCGATCAGTGCGCATTTCTGCGCCGTGGTCCCGAACTTCCGGGTGATGGAGATCGACGTCGACAGCGTCTCGTGGCGCGACGAGCTGTTCCACTCGGCGCCGGCGATCGAGGACGGGGAGCTGGTCCTGCCCACTGGTCCCGGTTGGGGCGTCGAGCCGAACGAGGCGGCGATCCGCCAGCACGCCCCACGCCGGTAGCGTCGGCCGCGCGGATGCCGCCCTGGACGGCCGCCGCCCGGCGCCATGCGGGAGGCGGCCGCCGGATCAGAAGGCGAGCGTGGTGGCCTGCATCACCAGGGGAAGGGTTCGCACCATGGCGAGCACTTCCTCGGGCACCTTCTCGTCCACGGACACGAGGCAGATCGCGTCGCCCCCCTCCTCCGCACGGCCGAGATGGAACGTCGCGATGTTGATGCCGGCACCGGCCAGGGTCGCGCCGAACCGGCCGATGAAGCCGGGCTTGTCCTGGTTCGTGACGTAGAGCATGTGCGGCGCGAAATCGGCCTCCACGCGGATGCCCTTGATCTCCACGATGCGCGGCCGCGAGCCGGCGAACAGCGTGCCGGCCACGGTGCGGGACAGGCCCTCGGTCTCGACCGTGACGCGGACCAGCGTCTGGTACTCGGACGGGCGGTCGTGCACGGTCTCCGCGACGTCGATGCCATGATCGCGCGCAGCGACGGAGGCATTGACCATGTTGATGCCCTCCATCAGCGGGGACATCAGCCCGGCCAGCACCGCCGCGGTCAGCGGGCGGATGTTGAGCGTGGCGACCTGGCCCTCGTACTCGATCGTCACACGGCGGATCACGCCTTCCTTCGCCTGCGTGAGCTGGCCCGCGAAAGCGCCCAGCTGGCGGCACAGCGTCATGTAGGGCTTGAGCCGCGGCGCGTCCTCGGCCGAGACGGAGGGCATGTTGATCGCGTTGGTCACCGCACCTGCGATCAGGAAGTCGCTCATTTGCTCGGCGACCTGCAGCGCGACGTTCTCCTGCGCCTCGGCCGTGGCCGCGCCGAGATGCGGGGTGCACACCACGTTGTCGAGCGCGAAGAGCGGGCTCTCGGTCGCGGGTTCGGTCTCGAACACGTCGAGCGCCGCGCCCGCGACATGACCCGACTGGATCGCCTCGGCGAGCGCGGCCTCGTCCACCAGGCCGCCGCGGGCGCAGTTGATGATTCGCACGCCCTTGCGGGTCTTCGCCAGCGCCTCCCGCGAGAGGATGTTGCGGGTCGCCTCGGTCAGCGGCGTGTGCAGCGTGATGAAGTCGGCGCGGGCGAGCAGGTCGTCGAGTTCCACCTTCTCGACGCCGAGCTCCAGGGCGCGCTTCTCGGAGAGGTAGGGGTCGTAGGCGACGACCTTCATCTTCAGCGCGACGGCGCGGTCGGCGACGATCGAGCCGATGTTGCCGCACCCGACCAGGCCGAGGGTCTTGGCGGTCAGCTCCACGCCCATGAAGCGGTTCTTTTCCCACTTCCCCGCCTTGGTGGAGGCGGAAGCTTCGGGGATCTGCCGGGCGAGAGCGAACATCATGGCGATCGCGTGTTCGGCGGTCGTGATGGTGTTGCCGAGGGGCGTGTTCATCACGACGACGCCGCGGGTAGTGGCGGAGCGCACGTCGACGTTGTCGACGCCGATGCCGGCGCGGCCGACGACCTTCAGGTTGGTCGCTGCGTCCAGCAGCTCGCGCGTGACCTTGGTGGCGGAGCGGATGGCGAGTCCGTCATAGCCGCCGATGATGGCGCGCAGGTCGGCGGGGGACAGGCCGGGCTTCACGTCGACCTCGATGCCGCGGCGGCGGAAGATCTCCACGGCCGCGGGGGAAAGTTTGTCGCTGATCAGGACCTTGGGCATGGGGCAGGGTCTCTCGAAGGACGCTCCCCCTCCCCTTGCGGGAGGGGGATGGGGGGAGGGGGCCACGGGAGTGGGGCAGGGACCGTGCATCCGCACGCGATGCCCCCGCCCCTGGCCCCCTCCCGCGAGGGGAGGGGGAAGAGGGTTACTCGGCGGCCTGGGCCGACGCGGCGTCCGCGGCGACCTGCGCGTAGGCCCAGTCGAGCCAGGGCAGCAGCGCCGCGATGTCGGCGGTCTCCACCGTGGCGCCGCCCCAGATGCGCAGGCCGGGAGGAGCGTCGCGGTAGGCGCCGATGTCGTAGGCGACGCCCTGCTTCTCGAGCAGGGACGCGAGCTGCTTCGCCGCCTTCGCCTGCGCGTCAGGCGCGAGCGCGGTGAACCAGGGCGCCACGATCGTCAGGCAGATCGAGGTGCAGGAGCGGATCGCCGCATCCTCGGCCAGGAACGCCACCCAGGGCGTGCGTGCGACCCAGTCGGCGACGGCCTTCAGGTTCGCTTCCGACCGCGCGACGAGGGCTGGCAGGCCGCCGACACTCTCGGCCCAGCGCAGTCCGTCCAGCGCGTCCTCGACGCACAGCATGGAGGGCGTGTTGATGGTCTCGCCCTTGAACACGCCCTCGGCGAGCTTGCCCTTGGAGGTCAGGCGGAACAGCTTGGGCAGCGGCCAGGCGGGCGTGTAGGTCTCGAGCCGCTCCACCGCGCGCGGCGACAAGGCGAGCATGCCATGCGCCGCCTCACCCCCCAGCACCTTCTGCCAGGACCAGGTGACGACATCGAGCTTGGCCCAGTCGAGCGGCATGGCGAAGGCGGCCGAGGTGGCGTCGCAGATGGCGAGGCCCTGGCGATCGGCGGCGATCCAGTCGGCATTCGGGACCCGCACGCCGGAGGTCGTGCCGTTCCAGGTGAAGACGACGTCGCGCGCCGGATCGACCGCGGCAAGGTCGGGAAGCTGCCCATACGGCGCGCGCAGCACGCGCACGTCAGCGAGCTTCAGGTGCTTGACCACGTCGACGGCCCAGCCTTCACCGAAGCTCTCGAAGGCCAGGATGTCGATGCCGCGGGCACCGAGCAGCGACCAGAGCGCCATTTCCACGGCGCCGGTATCGGAGGCGGGGACGATGCCCAGGCGCCAGTCGGCGGGCATGCCGAGGATGGCGCGCGAGCGCTCGATCACCTCGACGAGGCGAGCCTTCGGACCGCTCGCCCTGTGGCTGCGACCGAGTGCGGCGCCGGCAAGGGCGTCCAGCGTGAAGCCGGGGCGCTTGGCGCAGGGGCCAGATGAAAAGTTGGGGTTGGCCGGACGGATATCCGGCGGCGCGGCGAGTGCCATGTGCGGCTCTCCCTTCCAGAAGAGAAGCGCCCCGGTGGGGGGGCGTGACCCGCCGCCGGGTCTAATCCCTGGAACGATCCGCCGTCAACGAGCTTGCGCGGGGGGCGGCAGGCTCCGAACCGGCGTCGGGCGTGGCAGGCGCACCGGCGCGAGGTCCGGGCCGAGGCGGACCAGGGTGAGCGTGAAATCCTGCACGCCGCGGCGGCTCGCCTCCCCCACTTGCGTCGGATCCTGCCAGCTCGGGCCGATCGCATCGGTGCGCCGGCGATCACGCACCAGCAGTCCGCGGGCCATGCCGGGCGCCGCGGCAGGAAGGTCCATCATCCCCCAGCGCGGATCGACGGCGAGGACCGGCAAGTCGCCAGGCAGCGCATGGGCCAGTTCCGATGCCAGCGCATACTGGTCGACGACGACGAAGTGCGCACCGGTTGTGGCGGCGGTGGCCGCAACCTCTTCGGCGAGCGTGGACCAGCCGGCGAGCTGCAGCGCGATCGGATCGCGCCGGGGCGGGATCGGCAGGACCGCCGTGGTCGCCTGCAGATACGCAAGCCCCGTCACGAAGAGGCCGAGCAGCAGCGCCGGGCGTCGGATCCGCGACCAGAACGGGGCTGCACACGTCGTCGCGGCGATCGCGGCCGCGGGGTAGAGAATGGCCGGCCAGTTCCCCTGCACCCTGTCCCCGAGGGCGTGCTGCAGGAAGACCGCCACCGGTGGCAAGGTGACCGCCGCCAGCAGGCTCGCGGCCGGGTCCCGCCGCCCCCAGGCAAGCCGGGTCGCGGCCACGATCCCGGCCCCGAAGAGCAGCGCGATCAAGGGTGTCGCGAGGCCGAACTGGCCCCCCACCAGCTCCCCCAGGAACGTCAGTGCTCGGGATGGCTGCCAATCCGCCACGCGTCCGCCCTGGCGCAGGAAGCCGGCCCAGCCATGGTCCGCGTTCCACAGCACCACCGGCAGGAACACGAGCGCACCGGCCAGACCGCCGATCCACGGGCCGGGTCGGCGCCAATGGATCCGCATCGCCGGCACCCAGGCGAGCCACAGCGCGACTCCGGTCCACAGGAACACGGCGGTGTACTTGCTCGCCATCGCCAGGCCGGCGAACAGACCGGCCAGCACCCACCAGCCCAGCGCCCGTTCCGTCCCGATGCGCGCCAAAGCCCATAAGGCCGCGGTCCAGAAGAACAGCAGCGGCGTGTCCGGGGTCATGATGACGGTGCCCACGCCGAACAGCAGCGTCGCGTTCAGCAGGGTCGCGGCCCAGGCACCCGCGTTCCGACCGGGGATCAGCCGTTCGGCGGCATCCCAGAGTAGGACGGAGCCGATTGCGCCGGAGATCGGCCCCAGGAGCCGGATTCCAAACGCGCCCTCGCCGGCGATGGCGGTGCCGATGCGAATCCACAGCGCAACCATGCCGGGGTGATCGACATAGCCGGGAGCGAGCGCGTGCGACCACACCCAGTAATAGGCTTCGTCCGGCGCGAGCGGCGCCATGGCGGCCACGAGGAAACGCAGCAGCGTGATGGCACCCAGCGCCGCCAGCAGCCGGCCTTTCGGTTCCGTCATCGCGTACGCACCGCGATCGGGGCCGGACACGGTCATCGGGGCGCGGTTACCGCGCGCGCCAGACCAGCGTGGCGGAGACGGCATAGTTCCACACCACCCCGATCACGGCACCGAACGCGCCGGCCAGGCTCCAGGCCATCTGCCGCTCGTAGAGCACCTGCGCGATGCCCACGTTCGCCACCGCCCCCAGGCCACACACCAGCATGAACAGCAGCAGTCCGCGCCACAGCCGCGGACCTCGGAGGCGCTGGTCCCGGTAGGTGACCGCGTTGTTCAGGGCGAAGTTGAACATCATCGCGACGACGGTCGCCATCGCCTGCTCGATCTCGAAGCCCAGGCCGGTGCCCTGGCGCAGAGCGGTCAGCACGGTGAGGTGCACGATCACGCCCAACGCGCCCACCAGGGCGAAGGAGATGAATCGAAGCGGCAGCAGGCCGCCGAAGACCTTGTCGAGCAGCAATCCGCCGAACTGCGCCAGCACGAGCGCGTCGAGCTTGCTCTCGCCGGCCACCCGCTCCCGGAAGCGCACCGGAATTTCGAGCACCCGGAGCGGGGCCGGGGCGCTGAGCACGAGGTCCAGCAGGATCTTGAATCCCTGCCCGGTCAGGGACCGCGCCAGGCGCTCGAACAGCGGCCGCGGCAGCATGAAGTAGCCACTCATCGGATCGGTCAGCTTGACCGGCAGGAAGGCCTGCGCGAGCCGGATCCCGCCATTCGAGATCAGATGCCGCCATCGGTTCGCGAGACCGGTGGCGTCGCCGCCTTCGACGTGACGGGACCCGACGACGAGGTCGTAGCCACCCCCTTGCAGCGCCGCCAGCATGGCGGGCAGGCGGGTCTCGTCGTGCTGGAGATCGCCGTCGATCACCGCCACGTAGTCGGCGGAGGAGGCGAGCGCGCCTTCGATCACGGCGGATGCGAGGCCGCGACGGCCGATCCGGCGGATGCAGCGCACCCTGGGATCGGTGTGGGCGAACCGGCGCACCTCCTCGGCCGTGCCGTCCGGGCTGTCGTCGTCGACGTAGATGACTTCCCAGGTGATGCCCGCGAGCGCGGCGTCGAGTTTCGCCAGCATCGGCCCGACATTGGGCCGCTCGTTGTAGCACGGCACCACGACGCTGAGCGTGGGGGAAGCGGAGGCGGGAGGTTCGGTCATGCACCCTGCGCTGGCGCCACCGGGCGCCGGGGCGGAATAGCCCGACCAGCGGGCAGGTCAAGGCGGCAGCGCCGCGTCGGGTGGCCGGCAGGCGGGAAAGGGTCCGCGGCCGGCCAGGTGCGACCATCGGGTTACCGCAGCGCGGCGGCGGGACAAGGAGCGGGTGGCGGAGCCGGGCCGCGCCCTCACCGCCACCGGCGTCAGAGCGGCACCCCGGACAGCAGGCGGCTGGTGCGGATCGTCTGGAGGGTCTGCACCCGGCTGACCGTCGGCGCGCCGGTGAGCTTCTGGGTCAGCTGGTTCTCATGCGCCGTGTCCCGCGCCACGAGCTTGAGCAGGAAGTCGCCGCCGCCCCGGATCATGTGGCACTCGCGCACCTCCGGCCATGCGGCGACCATCTGCTCGAACCCGGAGAGAACCGCTTCCTTCTGGCTCTCCAACCCGACGATCGCGAAGAACGTGATCTCCCAACCCAGGCGCTGCGGGTCCGAATCCGCATGATACCCGCGGATCACGCCCGCTTCCTCCAGTCGCCGGACGCGTCGCAGGCAGGGTGGGGCCGAGATGCCGGCGCGGCGCGCGAGCTCGACGTTGGTGATGCGGCCGTCGGCCTGGAGTTCGGCCAGGATACGCCGGTCGATGGCGTCCAGCAGGGGCGCCTCTTCGGTGTGGAGCTTCATTGCGTCCGACATGCAGGGACGAGGTGGCGTTTCCATCCGGCGAGCATGGCGCAATATCATTGCCCGGAACGCTTCGGGCAAGGCCCGTTCGTGAGTCGCGGCCTAGAGGGGCAGCAGCACCGTGGCGCGTGCCCCTCCTTGGGGACGGTTGGCGAGCAGCACGTCCCCGCCATGGGCGCGCAGGATGTTGCGGGCGATGGGCAGGCCGAGCCCGACTCCGCCGGTTTCGCGGTTGCGGCTGGGTTCGCCGCGCTGGAACGGCTCGAAGAGGCGTTCGAGATCCTGGGGCCGCACGCCGGGACCGTCATCCTCGACCAGGATCGTCACCATGTTCCGGTCGGGTGGCAGCAGGGTCACGTGGGCCGACCCGCCATAGGCACAGGCATTCGAGATCAGGTTCGCGAGCGCGCGCTTGAGGCTGAGCGATCGGGCCTGCACGGTCAGGTGCGCCGGCCCGGCGTAGTCCACGCGTTCGCTCAGTTCGGGACGCGCATCCACCGCCTCGTCCAGCACGGTGCGCAGCAACTCGGCCAGGTCGATCGCGGTAACCGGTTCGGCATTGCGGGCGTCGCGGCCGAATGCGAGCGTGGCGGACACCATCGCCTCCAGGTCCTCGAGATCCGCCAGCATCTTAGTCCGCAGCTCCTCGTCCTCGACGAACTCGCAGCGGAGCTTGAGTCGGGTGATCGGGGTCCGGAGGTCGTGTCCGATCGCGGTCAGCAGTTCGGTCCGGTCCTCCACGAAGCGGCGGATGCGGGCGGCCATCGTGTTGAAGGCGGCTGCGGCCGTGGCGATTTCCAGCGGACCGGTCTCGGGCAGCGGCGGGGTGTTGACGTCCCGCCCCAGCGCCTCGGCCGCGGCCGCGAGCGTCTGCACCGGCGTGATCAGCCGCCGCACCGCCCAGACGGTGAGCAAGGCTGCGGCGAGCGTCATCAGCCCGAAGGCAGCGAGGAAGGTCGGCGAATGCCAGGGGCGGGCGGGTTCGGCGGCGATGGTCACGTTCAGCCAGTCGCCTTCCGGCAGCTTCATGCCGAAGACGATGCGGTGCCAGTCCGGACCGCCCAGGATCACCAGCTCCTTCCAGCGGTTCTGCGGCGCGCCCATGGGCACCAGGCTCAGGTTGACCCGGTACAGCCGCTGTTCGGGGGGCGGCATCTCGGGCATGTCCACGGTGGGCGGGGTCTGGCTCATCTCCGCGTCGAGGATCGGCCCCCGGCGCATGTCCACGAGCACCGCGTCGCGTCCCGCCGGCGTGGTGGTCGCGACGAGGCGGTAAAGCCCGACCACGCGCACGGCGATGTTGCGTGCCTGCGACAATCGCTGGATGTCGATGCGGTCGAGCGCGTGGATCGTGAGCCCGGCGATCTGCACGAGGGCGAGGCCGACCAGCACCACCACCGCAGTGCGGGTGGCGAGACGGCGCGGCCAGAGATGGAGGGTCATGCCCGCTCGACGGTCGCGGCCAGGACGTAGCCGCCGCCCCGCACCGTCTTGATGAGCTGGGCGTTCCGGCCGTCGTCCTCGAGCTTGCGGCGCAGGCGCGAGATCGCGACGTCGATCGCGCGATCGAACGGGCCGGCCTGCCGGCCCCGCAGCAGGTCGAGCAGCATGTCGCGGGTCAGGACGCGGTTCGGACGCTCCAGCAGCGCGAGCAGCAGGTCGTACTCGCCGCCGGTGAGCGGCACCTCCACCTCGTCCGGATTGAGCAACCGGCGGCGGGCCGGTTCCAGCGTCCAGCCGGCGAAGCGGAAGCTTCGGCTCCCGGGTTCGGTGCGGCTCGAGGCGGGCTCCCCGGCGCGCCGCAGCACGGCGCGGATGCGGGCGAGGAGTTCGCGCGGATTGAACGGCTTCGGCACGTAGTCGTCGGCGCCGAGCTCGAGGCCGATGATGCGGTCGGTCTCTTCGCCCATGGCGGTGAGCATGACGATCGGAATGTCGGATTGCGTGCGCATCCAGCGGGCGAGGTCGAGGCCGGATTCGCCGGGAAGCATGAGATCCAGCACGACGAGCTGGTAGTGCCCGTTGAGCCAGGCGCGTCGCGCCTCCTTCGCGTCGCGCGCGGCGCTGACCCGGATCCGGTGCTTTTCGAGGAACCGCGCCAGCAGGTCGCGGATCTCACGATCGTCGTCGACGACGAGGATGTGCGGCATCTGCTCCATGGTCGCTCCAACATAGCGGAGCCGCCCGTCGGCGGAACGAGCGGTTGCACTTCTTTGCAATTCGCCGCCTCGCGGATGCATCGGCTGCAACGTGAGACCCCCATCTTCCCGTGGTTCGCAACCCGGAGGAATACAATGCGAAGCACGATCCTGGCCGTGATGACGGCTTTCGTGATTGGTGGCGCGACCACCGGCGCCCTGGTCGCCCAGGCGCAACCGGCTCCGCCCGCCGCGCAGGTCGCCGAACCGCCGCCGGGCCCCGGCCCCACCGGTCCCCATCCACACTGGATGCATGGGCCGGGCTGGGGAGGCATGCGGCATGGCGGTCCAGGTCCTGGCACCTTCGCCCTGGTCTATCGTCAGGCCGACCGGCAATTGACCGCGTCCGACGTGCAGAAGATCGCCGAGGCGTTCCTGCTTTGGCAGGGCAACCACACGTGGAAGGTGGTGGACGTCGCGCCGACCTCGGATGGGCCGATCGGGTTCTCGATCGCCACGCCCGAAGGTTCGGTGATCGCCAAGTTCACCATGGACCCGCACACCGGACGCGTGACCCGGACCGGCTGACCGGCTGACCGGCTGACCGGCTGACCGGTCTGGCTGATCGTCCGATGCGGCTGGTGCCACGGCGCCACCTCTTGCAGTGGCGCCGTGCAGGGGAGGGGGTTAGAAGCCGATCGTGGACCTTCCCCCCTTGCCCCCGGCCGCGGCGGCCGCGCTGCAGGACCTCCTGACCCGGGACCCGGATTTCGGCGGGATCCTGCAGCGGGCCGGCCCGTTGCCCTGGCGCAGCCGCGCCCCCGGCTTCGCGGCTCTGCTGCACGGCATCGTCGCGCAGATGATCAGCAACCAGGCCGCCGCCGCGATCTGGGGCCGGCTCTGCGCGTTGCCCGGCGCCGTGACCCCGGAGGGACTCCTCGCCTTGCCGGAGGACGCCTTACGGGCCGCCGGCCTCTCCCGTCCGAAGGTCGCGCATGCGCGTTCGTTGGCGGAGGCCTTCCTGGACGGACGGCTCACGGCCGACCATCTCGCCACCCTGGACGACGAGACCGCGATCGCGACGATCAGCGCGGTGCGCGGCCTGGGCCGCTGGACGGCCGAGGTGTACCTCGTGTTCGCCCTGGGCAGGCTGGACGTGTTTCCGGCGGGCGACATCGCCCTGGCCGCGGCGGCCGCGGACCTGAAGCGCCTCCCCGCGCGGCCGAATCCGCGCGAGTTGCGCCTCCTCGCCGAGACCTGGCGTCCGGCCCGCGCGATCGCCGCGCGCCTGCTCTGGCATCATTGGCGCCATGTGACCGGGCGGCCGGCGATGGACGACCTCGTGCGGGCGTGACAGATAGCCGCGCAGGAGGACTTGCCCGCGATGTACCACCCTAGCTTGTCGATCTCGCGCCACGGCACGATCGCCGTCGTCACCTTCGACCGTCCGGAACGCCGGAACGCGTTCGATCTCGCGATGTGGCGCGGCCTCCAGAACACCATGGAGGCGCTCTCGCGCGACGACGACCTGCGCTGCGTGGTGCTGCGCGGCGCCGGCACCCAGGCCTTCAGCGCCGGTGCGGACATCTCCGCCTTTGCCGCCGAACGGGGGACGCCCGAGAAGGAGGAGGAGTACGCGCACGTGCTGGATGCCAGCATGCAGTCGATCCGGCTGTGTCAGCATCCGGTGGTGGCGATGATCATGGGGTTCTGCCTGGGCGGCGGCGCCGGCATCGCCACGATGTGCGACTTCCGCGTGGGCGGGGAGGGGATCCGCATGGGGATCACCGCCCGCAACCTCGGCATCTGGTATCCGTATGCCGAGATCGACCCGATCATCCAGCTGGCGGGCACCGGCGTCGCGTCGGAGATGCTGATCGAGGGGCGGATCTTCACCGGGCGCGAGGCCTACGAAAAGGGGCTGCTGTCGCGCGTGGTGGCCGACGATCAGGTCGAGACCGAGGCGATGGCGCTGGCCCACCGCATCACGGAGGGGAGCCCGCTGTCCGCACGCTTCCACAAGGCGGCGCTGCAGCGGTTGCGCGGTCCCTTGCCGGTAACGCGGGAAGAGGAAGCGGCCGTGAGCGATTTCACGCGGACGGAAGACTTCCGCGCGGCGTGCAAGTCGTTCCTCGCGAAGCAGAAGCCCGTCTTCGTCGGACGCTGACCCGGCGCTGCCGCGGGAGGGCGGGGCCGCAGCGTCGTCGTCCCCCCGTCGGTTCGGCGGATGAGATGTCCCGTCGCTGCCGCGTCCATCGGCCGCGGGCGCGCACAGCCGGGCACGGACGCCAACGAATCCTTCATGTTTCGGCCCTACCCTGCCCCGGTCGCGAAGGGGGCGGCCGATGCAAAGGGTGTCGTTCCGGCCGGCCGGCTCCCAGCCACGCACCTTCGAACGGCGCGGCGTGGCCGTGCCCTTCACCACGCCAGTACTTCTGGGCACGCGTGTCCGTCCAGGCGAACGCGGCGGCTTGGAACTGCTGCTCCCCAATTTCGGCGGCGGTCGCGGCGTCTACGTGGTCGGCTGGGACCATGTGGAGCGCGTCTGCCGCCCGACCGTCCATGACCGGCGCCTGGATGCCTGCCTGCGTCGCCTCCCCGCCGTCACGCCCGACGCCATCCGCGCAGCCGCGCGGGACGTCGCCGCCGAGGGTCTTGCGGGGCGCGAGGCTCGGCACGCAGCAATCCAGGGCCTGGCGCAGGAGCGGGCGGCAGAGCGCCTGCTCCGATTCCGCCTCCTGCTGCGCCTGACGGGTGATGCCTCGGACCCGGCGGTCTTCGCTGAACCCGATCCGTCCCTCGAACCTGGCCTGCTGTCCGCGCTCGACCGCTACGCCGAACGCCTCGGATGCGCGCCAGCCATGCTCCAGGCTGCGCTCGACGCGGTCGCGACCGGCTTTGCCCCCGTCGGCCTGCCCCGCCAGCCCGTTCCCGCCCGCTGGCCCGACCTGCTCGGACGTCTCATGCGGCTGCAGCAGGAGGTCGCGGCATGGGGCCGCTGGCAGCGTGACGGCCGTGCGGAACTCGCCGCCACGATCGCCGATCTCGCGGCACTGACGATCGCATTCGCGACTGAAGCCCTGCGCCAGGCGCGCGCGGCCCTGGCGGATGTCGAGGCGTTGCTGCGACTCTGGACAGTGCATCCGGATCGCGTCCAGGACGTCGCTGCGCGCGTCGCGTGGCTGCTGGACGGGTGGGAGCCCATCTGCCTGATCTGGGAGGAGACCTCCTCGGCCGAACTCCGCGCCGCGGCCGTCACGGAGATTGCGACGCTGGTGCCCGTTCTGCCGGAGGAGGCATGCGCCTGGGCCGGGTTGCCGATCGCGCCGCCCCCCGTGCTGCTGCGCTCCCGGGTGGTCCCAGGGAACGTCGACTGGCGCACCGATCGCGCAGTCTTCCCCCTGCTGCAGCGCAACGAGCATCTGCGGGCCCGAAGCCTGTGGCGCCTCCATGAGTGAGCCGCGGCAGGCGCCTCGCGCGTCACAACCCGATCTGGAGGAAGCCAGCATGTCGCGTCGTGTCGCCCCGGAGCCGGAAGCGCGGGATGCCTCCCTGGCGTCCCTGCACACCCAATTGGAGCGTGCCAGGGATCCGCAGGTGCAGCGCCTCGTGGAGATGCTGGACCGGCTGCCCGAACGAGGGCACCTGGACGCGCTTCTCGCGCCCTTGCGGCCGCGGCTCGCACGGATGCGGCCGGATCGGCCGCTCGCCATCCCGAGACTGCTGTTCCTGCCCCTGGATGCGGTGATCGTGCCGTCAGACCGGTGGCGGCCGGGCGCGCCGGCCATTCCGCGCCACGCACTCCTGCCGCTGCTCGAGCTGGTGCGCATGGACTGCCCGACGGTGTGCCAGGAGGTGGAGCGCATGATCGCCGGCCGCTGGCTCAGCGAACCCGCGGTGGTGGCGCAGGCCGGTGCCCATCTCTGGCCCGCTGCCGCCCAGGCCCTGATACGAGCACAGACGCCCCCGCATGCGCACTCTGCGGGGCTGCCCGTGGCGGTCCTCTGCAGCCTGGCACGCGATGTGGGGGCCGTGCTGGCCCAGGCGATGCCACTGCAGGCGTTTGCCGCGGCGGCCGCGAGGGGGCTGGAACTCCGGCTGGAGGGATTGCTGGACGTCGTCGCCCAGCTTCACGCCACGCGCCCTCATGCCCTCGGCATGATGATGGTCCTGATGCATGCCCGTCTGCCGGACGCGATCGAGCCCCTGCTTGCAGCGGAGGCGGAATGCGAACCCGAGGGCGGGTGCGAGGCGCGGCCGCTCGCCCATGCCGCTGCCCTCGCACGGGACATGCTGATCGAGCGGTTGTCGGCGGAGGGGGGTGCCGAGGCGGTGATCGGCCGCACCATGCTGGCCGAGTTGCCCGAACGGGTTCGCCAGGCGGCACGATTGCTGCAGCTGCTGGGCAATGGCACCTCCCCGGAGCGGCGAGTCCTGCTCGCCCAGGTCGGAGGCCGCCTCCTGACCGGGTGTCTGCGGCGCTTCGAGGCGGCGCTCGGGGCGGAGTTCCTGACGCCACTGGCGGATTTGTCCGCGGCTGTGAGCGATGCCGAAGTCGAGCGGCTCGAAGCCACCGCTCGGGCGTTGCGGAACGCGCGGGAGCAGGTTCGGCTTCTCGGGGGCGGCGAGGACTTCGATGCGCTGCTGCGCCGAGCGGTCGAGCAGGTGGCGGCCATGAGGGTCGACACATCCGTCGCCCGGGCCGACCAGGCGAGGCTGATGGAGATCCTGGCCGGGCCGGAGGAGGCTTGGGCCTTGTTGCAGGCCGTCCGAGCCTAGAATGAGCTCATGGCAGGCCGCCCTCGTCCGTCGGCCCGACCGCTCGACCGCGCGGTCCCGAGCGACTCACCGGCGCCCGATCGCTCCCGCCGGCGCCTTCGCCGCGCGGCGAAGTGGCTATCACGCGGGGCAGATCAGACCTGGACGGCCTGCACCGCTTCCTCGAGTTCCTGGAAGCTGGGCATGTGCTCGTTGGGCACCATCTTGCGGCCGGACTCGACACTGACCTGCGGCGCATTGCCATGCAGGTGGGTGACCAGCACGGCGCGGATCACCTCGTAATACTTCGACTCCTCCAGGATCACGGCGTTGAGCCGGGAGGCGAAGGGGCCGCAGATCCCGTAGGCCAGCAGCACGCCGAGGAACGTGCCGGTCAGCGCGCCGCCGATCATCGCCCCGAGGACCGCCGGCGGCTCGTTGATATGCGACATGGTCTTGATGACCCCCAGCACCGCCGCGACGATGCCCAGCGCCGGCAGCGCATCGGCCATGGTCTGGATCGCGTGCGCGCCATGCAACTCCTCGTTCAGGGTCTTCTTGAGTTCCCGCGCCATGACGTCCTCGATCTGGTTCGGATCGTCGGCGTTCATGCCCACCATGCGCAGGTAGTCGCAGATGATGGTGCTCGCGTGGTGGTTCGACAGGATCTTGGGGAACTTCTGGAAGGCGGCGCTCTCCGAAGGGCGCTCGATATGCGGCTCCACGGCCATGTTCCCCTTGGTGGAGGCGAGCCTCACCAGGAAGTAGAGGAGGCTGAGCAGGTCCACGTAGTCCGACTTCTTGTATGCGGCGCCCTTGAGGCATTTCCCGAAGCCGCCCAGCGTATGCTTCACGTCGTGCATGGAGTTGGCCATCAGGAACGTGCCGATAGCGGCACCCCCGATCGTCCACATTTCGAAGGGCAGAGCCTCCACCAGAGGCTCGATCGCGCCGCCGGCCGCGAGATAGCTCCCGAACACGCAAATCAGCACGAAGACGAGGCCGCCTATGGTCAGCATGGGCGTGCTACTGCTGCGTCGGTCCTGCCGGCGCGACCGGTTTGCCGGGGGCGGGCCTGGACAGCGCCTCTCGCAGGACGACGATCGCGATACGCCGGTTGGCGGCGGCAAAACGGTCGGCGGGCAGCAGCGGATCGCGGTCTGCGTTTCCCGTGACGCTGCGGATCCGGGAGTCGGGCAGGCCCGCTTCGACCAGCAAACGGCGCGTCATGTTGGCCCGTTCGGTCGAGAGTTCCCAGTTCGTGCGGCCCGGACCCGGAAAGGGCGCTGCGTCCGTATGTCCAGCGATGGAGATCGACTCCGGCAGTTTCAGCAGCACCGGGGAGATCTTCTGCAGCAGGAGACGCGCCCGGTCGTTCGGCGTCGCGGAACCGGTCGCGAACATCGGCTGACGCTCCTCGTCGAGGATCTGGATGCGCAGCCCTTCCGGGGTCATGTCGATGGTCAACTGCTTCACCAGTTCGGAAAGGGCTGGGTCGTTCCTGACCGCGGCGCGGATGTCCTGGGCCGCCTGCTCGAAAGCTGCACGTTCCTGGCGTTCCTTCTCCGCGCGGATCTCGGCCTCGTTCGGGCGGCGAGCGGCATCCGGAGCGAGGCGAGCGGCATCCGGAGCGAGGCGAGCGGCGTCCGGGGAGAGACGACCGGCGTCCGGGGCGAGGCGAGCGACCTCCGCGGACGGGCGCGCGGTTTCGGCCGTCACCTCCGTCGCGGTGCCTGGGGCGGTGTTGGCACCCGGGCCCTCGGTATCCTCGGACCGGCCGGTGGCCGCGGCGGCAGTGCCGGCGCCCTGGTCCGCGGTCGCGTCGAACTGATGGGCCGCCTGGTCGTCACTGTCGTCGTTGCGATAGCCCTTCGCGTCGGTGGCGACCTCGGTCCGGCCATCCTCGGGCACGTCGATCTTCGGCCGTCGGCCCATGTTGATGTCCACCGAGCCGCGATCGGAGACCATGGCGCCCTTGTCGAACGGGGTATGGCCCCCGAAGGGCATGCCACTGCCGGAGGACGCATGGCTGAACAGGTTGCTCGGGCTGAAATAGTCCGCGAGGCCCTTGCGCTGGTCTTCCGTCGTGGCGTTCAGCAGCCACATCAGGAGGAAGAAGGCCATCATGGCGGTGACGAAGTCGGCGTACGCCACCTTCCATGCCCCGCCGTGATGGCCGCCTTCCACCACCTCCTCCTTGCGGATGATGATGTCGCCGCCCTTCTTGTCCCGCTTGCCCGCCATTGGATCGCAGCCTCTGCGCTGGCCGTCACTATCGGCCCGGTTCCTTAACCGGCGGCTAACCGCGCCTGGCCAGGCGGATGCGCTGCCCTCGCCCGACGCATCCGGCTCCACGTCAGACCGATCGGTTCTGGCGCGGCAGGCGGGGAGCGGTCAGGACGGCGATCCGCTCGCGATTCTGCGGGCCGAGGCGGCCCAGATCGTCGAGGACGGCATCCAGCGCTACTTCGCGGACCGCCACGCCAGGGTGAAGCCGTTCGTCGACACGAATTTCTCGCTGCGCGGAACCCTGGCACTTCACAGGGCGGCGATCGGCTGGGACATCGCGCGGGCACCGCTGAACCTCTCGATGGCGGCGCCTCAGGCGGGTCTCTTCCTCGCGGCGGCGGCCGCCCGCAAGTTCGGGGCCAACCGCCTGGCCGGACGGCTGCAAGGCCGGCGGCTCCTCGTCCGCACCGCGGTCGCCGACGAGATCGCCTGGCGCATCCGCACCGATCTCCTGGAACTGCCTGCGCAGGAGACCGGTCGTGAATTCCGGCGCGACGCCCTGGCGGAGACGATCCTGTCCGATCCGCGGATCACGGACGTGCTGCGACCGGTGCTCGCCGAGATCGGAACGCGGCAGGAGGATGCCGAACTGCGCGCGCGTCTGACGGAGGCGATCGAGGCCTACGGCGCCACCCGAGCCGCGGCGGCCGAGATCACGACGGCGCTGTTCAGCCTGTGCAGCGGCGCGCTCGCGCTCCACAAGCTCACCCCTGGGGCGATGTCGCTCGGCCCGGCACTCGCGGGCTTGGTGGCCCGTCATGCGGCTCTGGCCTCCTTCCCCATGGGTGGCGCGATCGGCGGTCTGTGGTACTCGCTCTTCCCCGTGGCGCCGTCGGCGCTTCTCGTCGCCGGCATGACCGGGGGACTGATGGCGGTCTCCACGGTGGCCGCCGCCTTCGCCGGCGTGATCGCCGATCCGGTGCAGCGTCGCCTCGGGCTGCATGACCGCCGGCTGCACCGGCTGATCGACACGCTGGAGCGCCAGGTTGCCGATCCTGAGGCACCCGGCTTCGTGGCACACGACCACTACGTGGCGCGGCTGCTGGACCTCTTCGACCTGATCGGGGCGGCTTACCGGCTCGCGCGGTAGGAACCGCGCCGGCGATCCCTGGCGAGGGGCGCATCAGTTCGGCCACCGCCGGTCCGAACCGGCTGGCGTCAGGCCGCGCGCCGGGGCAGGACGGATCGATCGGGCAGGAGCCGAACGATGTCGTCCTCGTTGATGTTGGTCGCCGGGGCTGGCCTGCTGGGCGGTGCCATGAACGCACTGGCCGGGGGCGGGTCCTTCGTGACCCTGCCCGCCATGATCGCCGCCGGCGTCCCGCCGGTGCAGGCCAATGCCTCCAGCACCGTCGCCCTGCTGCCGGGTGGTTTCGCCAGCGCCTGGGCCTACCGCGCCGGGCTCGGGCCCGTGTGCGGCGTGGGCCTGCGACCGTTGCTGGCCATCACCGTCGCAGGCGGGCTCCTGGGCGCGCTGTTACTGCTGGTGACGCCCAGCCGGGTGTTCGACCTCGTTCTGCCCTGGTTGCTGCTGGTCGCGGCGCTGACCCTGGCCTTCGGCGGCCCCTTGCGGGAAGCGCTGCGGCGGCGCGTGCGCATCGGTCTTCCCGCCGTCATGGCCGCGCAGCTCGTCCTTGGGATTTACGGTGGCTATTTCGGCGGCGCGGTGGGGATTATGATGATGGCCGCCTGGACGCTGTTCGGTGCGACGGACCTGAAGATGCTTGCGCCAGCCCGCGTCTTGCTGGTCAGTGCGACCAATGCCGTCGCGGTCGTGGCGTTCGTGGTGGCCGGGGCGGTGGCATGGCCGCAGACCGTGGCGATGCTGGCGGGGGCGACGATCGGCGGGTGGGGCGCCGCGTTGCTGGGTCGCCGTGCACCACCGCGGCTGATCCGGGCGGCGACCTTGCTGCTGACGGCGGTCGTCACGATCGCCTTCTTCATCCGCAGTTACGGGTAACGACGCGCCGCCATCGTTTTGCCCGGGCGCGAAGCTATCGCGTTCGGATGCCCCGCCTCGTCATCCTGGCCCTGATGGGCATCCTGCTGCGAACCCCCGGCCTGGCCGCCGCGACCGTCGAACTCCCCTTGCGGCCGCCGGTCACGACGGTTGCATTCCGAGCCTACGGCCTGGGGCTGTTTCCGCTGGACGGAAACTTCACCCGGTTCGAGGGGACTCTGACATACGATCCGCAGGATCGCGGACGATGTCGCGTCCATCTGCTCGTGGAGGTCGCCAGTCTCGTGATGTCCGATGCTTCCTTGCGCGATGAGCTGCTGGGTCCGGAATTCATGGATGCACGTCGATTCCCCGCCCTCCGATTCGATGGGATGTGCGAAGGGCGCGCGGTGAATGGGGATCTGACCCTGCATGGCGTCACACGGCCGTTCGCGCTCGACCTCGACTGGGGGGCGAACGTGCTGACCGCGATGGGGCGGCTCCGGCGAGCGGACTGGGGCATGACGGCCCGTCCGCTGACCGGCGGCAGCACGGTACGCATCACGGTCGCGACGGCCGTACCGCCCGTGACGGCACGCTGATGCGGGTCCCCGCCGCCCTCACGCCGTTGCGCCACGGCACCTTCCGCAGTCTCTGGCTCGCGAGCGTGGTCGCGTGGCTGGGCACCTGGCTGCAGAACACCGGCGCCGGCTGGCTGATGACGACGCTCGCGCCTCATCCGCTGATCGTCGCGATGGTGCAGGCCGCCACGATCATGCCGGTGTTCCTGCTGGCGATCCCCGGCGGCGCGCTGGCCGATATCGTCGATCGCCGGCTGTTCCTGATCGGAACGCAGATCTGGACGATCCTGGCCGCGACCCTGCTCGCTGCGCTCACGATCGCGCATCTGATGACCGCCGGGTGGCTGCTGGTCCTGACCTTCGCGATCGGCATCGGGGCAGCGCTGACCGCGCCGGCCTGGAGCGCCATCATCCCCGAACTGGTGCCGCGTGAGGACCTGGTGCAGGCCATCGCGCTGAACGGGATCGGCTTCAACCTCACCCGCGCGATCGGGCCGGCCCTGGCCGGTTTCCTGATCCTGCTGGGAGGCTCCAGCCTCACCTTCACCCTGTATGCCGTGTCGATCCTGGCGGTCATCATGGCACTGGCGGCCTGGCGCCGGGGGCGGCATTTCACCGGTCTGCCGCGCGAGCACCTGCTCTCCGCGATGCGCGCCGGGTTGCGCTTCGTGCGCAACACGCCCCCCGTGCAGTACGCGATGGTGCGCACGATCGCCTACTCGATCCCCGCGTCCGCGCCCTGGGCGCTGCTGCCGCTGTTCGTCCGCCAGGAGCTGGGGCTCGGCGCCGGCATGTACGGCCTGATCCTGGGCATGATGGGGATTGGCGGCGTCACCTCCGGCATGCTGCTGCCGATGGTGCGCGGCCGGCTCAGCCGGGGCGCCACCGTGGTCGGATGCACCCTCTCCTCATGTGCCGGCATCCTGGTCCTGGGGCTTTCGACGCATTGGCTTCCGGCCGCGGTCGGGATGCTGTTGTTCGGCATCGGCTGGACCTCGGCCTATGCGACGATCCAGGCGGCCGCCCAGCTCGTCTGCCCGGCCTGGGTGCGGGCACGCGCGCTTGCGATCTACCAGCTCGCGCAGAACGGCGCGCTGACGGTCGGGTCCTTCGCCTGGGGCGTTCTCGGGGGCCAGGTCGGCATCGCCCATACGCTGTTGACGGCCGCCGCCACAGGGGTCGTGCTTGCCGTCCTCGCGCGCCGGTTCCCGATCGAGACCGTGGTTCCGGCCTCGGCGCCCCGCGACGCCGAACCCGCCCCCACGCCCGAGGCACCCGCGGCGGAACTCGTCCCCCTCCTGCGGACGGCCCGCGGCCGCGTCATGGAGATCGTGCACTACCGGGTGCAGCCCTCCGAACGGCCGGCCTTCCTAGCCCTGATGCGGGAGATGCGGCAGCTGCGAGGGCGGACCGGCGCGTTGTTCTGGCAGCTCTACGAGGACGTCGCCCATCCGGAAGGTTGGCTCGAAGTCTGGTCCGTCGAGAACTGGACCGACCACCTGCGGGAAGCCACACGGCTTTCGGACGAGGACCGCATCCTCGTGGCGCGGGCGGACGCGTATCGGCGGGCGGCCGGCCGTCCGGGCCGCTACCTCTCGGTCGATCCGCACGATCACCACCTCGCCCAGGCCCCCGCGCCGCCACCGGCCGCTCTGATTCGTCCAGCGGCGGGCCTGAACAGCGCGTGAATTCAAGACAGGTTTCGCAGCGACCCCCTATATGCCGCTTGGTTCGAATCAGGAGTGACACGATGCGACCCACGAAACTCGATCTGAAGTCCAATGCGCGCACCACGGCCATCGAACTGCTGAATGCCCGCGTGGCGGACGCGATCGATCTCGCCCTCGCCACGAAGCAGGCGCACTGGAACCTGCGCGGCCCGCAGTTCATCGCCGTGCACGAGATGCTCGACGGCTTCCGGACGGAACTGGACGACCACGTCGACACCATGGCCGAACGGGCCGTGCAACTCGGCGGCGTGGCCCTCGGAACCGTGCAGACCGTCGGCAAGGCGAGCTCCCTGCCAGCCTATCCCACCGACATCCACGCGATTCCCGATCACCTGGCCGCCCTGATCGAACGCTACGGCAAGTTCGCCAATGCGGTGCGGGAGAACATCGACCAGGCCGACGAAGCGGGCGACGCCGATACGGCCGACATCTTCACGGCCGTCAGCCGCAGCATCGACAAGGCGGTCTGGTTCCTGGAAGCCCACGTCCAGTAAGGCCGTCCCGGTTGCCGTGACTCCCCCGGCTTCGGTAGGGTGCGGGGGAGATACGGGAACACAGCATGAACGATCTGTTCGGTAAGCCCGCCGACAAGGCCGCCGAAACGCCGTCGCCTGCCAAGCGGTCCAAGTCCTCCCTCCAGGAGGCATCGCCGCGGCCCGACGAGTATTCGGCCAAGGATATCGAGGTGCTGGAGGGGCTGGAGCCGGTGCGCCGGCGGCCCGGGATGTATATCGGTGGCACCGACGAGACGGCCCTCCACCACCTTGCGGCGGAAATCCTCGACAACGCGATGGACGAGGCGGTCGCCGGTCATGCGAGCTTCATCGACGTCGCGCTGGAGCCGGACAACTGGCTGACCATCCGCGACAATGGCCGCGGGATGCCGGTCGATCCGCACCCCAAGTTCAAGAACCTCAGCGCCGTCGAGGTCATCCTGACGACGCTGCATTCGGGCGGGAAGTTCGGGGGCAAGGCGTACGCCACCTCGGGCGGCCTGCACGGGGTCGGCAGCTCCGTCGTCAACGCGCTGTCGGAGGTGCTCGAAGTCGAGGTCGCACGCGACCGCGTGCTGTGGAAGCAGAGCTACGCGCGCGGCACGCCGACTTCCAAGCTGGTCAACGCGGGGCCGGTGCACAACCGGCGCGGAACCAGCATCCGGTTCAAGCCGGACCCGCAGATCTTCGGCGCACTCGCCTTTCAGCCGGCGCGGCTGTACCGGCTTTGCCGATCCAAGGCCTATCTGTTCCGCGGCGTGGAGATCCGGTGGGTCTGCGCGCCGGGGTTGCTGCGGGAGAAGGACGAGGTTCCGGCCGAGGCCGTCCTGCACTTCCCGGGTGGGCTGCGGGATAGTCTGGAGGCGGATATCGGCCAGGCCCCGCGGGTGCTGCCGCTCCCCTGGGCCGGCGAAGCGAACCTGCCGCCCGCATCCAACGGCGAACCGACCGGGCGTGTCGAATGGGCCGTGGCCTGGCTCGAGGGAGGGGAGGGCTTCCTGCACTCCTACTGCAACACGGTCCCCACGCCGCTGGGCGGAACCCATGAGGCCGGTTTCCGCGCCGCCCTGGTGAAGGGGCTGCGGGCCTGGGGCGAGCATCGGGGCAACCGCCGCGCCGCCCAGGTCACGGCCGAAGACCTGATGGCCCCCCTCGCCGCGAAGCTGTCGGTCTTCATCCGGGAGCCGCAATTCCAGGGCCAGACGAAGGAGAAGCTGACGACCCCGGAAGCGACGCGGCTGGTCGAAACGGCGCTGCGCGACCGGTTCGACCATTTCCTCGCCGGCGACCCGGCCTCCGCCGACAACCTGCTCGCTTTCGTCATCGAGCGCGCCGAGGAGCGGCTGCGGCGCAAGGAGATGAAAGACACCCCGCGCAAGTCCGCGACCCGCCGCTTGCGCCTGCCCGGCAAGCTCGCCGACTGCACGCGGGAAAATGCGGCCGAGACCGAGATCTTCCTGGTCGAGGGCGACAGCGCCGGCGGCTCCGCCAAGCAGGCCCGGAACCGGGAGACCCAGGCCGTGCTGCCCCTGCGCGGCAAGATCCTGAACGTCGCCAGCGCGTCGGCGGACAAGCTGCGGCAGAACCAGGAACTGAAGGACCTGATCGAGGCCCTGGGCTGCGGCGTGGGTGAGCGCTTCGATCGCGCGAAGCTGCGCTACGGCCGCGTCATCATCATGACGGATGCGGACGTCGATGGCGCCCATATCGCGTCCCTGCTGATGACGTTCTTCTATCGAGAGCTGCCGGACCTGGTCCGGCACGGCCACGTCTATCTCGCGCAGCCGCCTCTCTATCGGCTGACCCAGGGCGCGAAATCCGTCTACGCGATGGACGATCCCGACCGCGAGCGGAAGCTGAAGCGCGAGTTCAGGCCCAACGCCAAGGTGGAGGTGAGCCGCTTCAAGGGGCTGGGCGAGATGCCCCCCATGCAGCTCAAGGAAACCACCATGGACCCCGCGCGGCGGACGCTGCTGAAGGTCGTGGCACCGCCCGATGACCGTGCCGCGACGACAAACCTGGTCGAGAGCCTGATGGGCCGTCGTCCGGAGCTGAGGTTCCAATTCATCCAGGAGCACGCGAGGACGGTGGAGGAGGTGGACGTCTGAGGCGACCACCCGTCCGGCGTCCCGACCCCCTCCGGCATCCGCCACGGATCGATAGGTTTTTTTTCTTGCCCATGCGACCCAGAAAAGTGTATCACTTCGACTACGCTGAGAGTTCTGGCGCACTGAGACGCACGCCACTCTGACGCGTCGCCGAAGCCGCGCTCCGTCGGGCTTCGAAATCCCGTCAAACCATGCATCGCGCACCGCTCTGGGGACCTCGGGGCGGTCGACGTCGTGGGACTCAGCCGGAGAGGTCAGACTGACGCGATTGATGAACGCCGCCGGAGCGGCGGTCGAGCCGTGAGTACCGATCCTGCAGAGCCCAGCGACGGGGTCGCCTTTGAAACCGCATTGCGACATTCGATGCGTGCGGACCTGACCAGTTGGGCCACATACGCGGTGTCGCTGTTCGGGCAGAGACCCGCGGCCCACCACCTGCTTCTGCTGCAGCATCTCGAGCGCCTCAGTCACGACGGCGCCGATCGGCTGATGGTCCTGATGCCGCCGGGTTCCGCGAAGTCGACCTACGCGTCGGTCCTGTTTCCGGCCTGGTGGTTCACGCAGCATCCCCGATCCTCGGTGATCGGGGCTTCGCACACTGCCGCACTGGCCGCGCTGTTCAGCCGTCGCATCCGCGATACCGTGGTGCGGCACAAGGCGCGGCTTGGCTACGACATCTGCGCCGCAGATCGCTCCGCGGCCCATTGGACGACCAGTTCCGGCGGCGAGTACTACGCGACGGGGGTACAGGGCGCGGTCGTTGGACGGCGTGCGGACCTCGTCGTGATCGACGATCCGCTGAAGTCCCAGCTCGAGGCTGACAGCCTCCACCTGCGGGACCGGATCTGGAGCTGGTACCAGTCCGACCTCTCGACGCGGCTGAAGCCGAAGGCGCGGATCGTGCTGATCATGACCCGCTGGCACGAAGACGATCTGGGGGGCCGTCTTCTGCAGCACGAGGCCGACGAGTGGCAGGTGCTGCGGCTTCCCGCCCTAGCCGAGGCGGACGATCCGCTTGGCCGCGTGCCGGGAGAGCCGCTCTGGCCAGAGTGGGAAGGAGCTGCGGCACTCGCACGCAAGCGCCTCGCCGTCGGAGAGCGCGCCTGGGCGGCACTGTTCCAGCAAACGCCCCGTCCGGACACGTCGGCGCTGTTCGATGTCGGGCGGTTGGCAGTCATCGCGCCACTTGCGGACCCGCCGGAGGGACCCACCGTTCGTGCCTGGGATCTCGCATCCACTCTGGCAAACGGCGACAACGATCCAGACTGGACGGTCGGCCTGAAGATGACCCGCGATCCCACCGGCGTCTACACCGTCATGGACGTCGTGCGGTTCCGTGGTGGTCCGCGTGAGGTGGAACGGCGGATCGTATCGACAGCAACTGCCGACGGTCGGCGAGTCCGGATCGGACTGCCGGAAGATCCGGGCCAGGCCGGTCGCAGTCAGATGACCTACATGGCCAGTCAGCTCGGCGGCCACGTTCTCGATGCCTCGCGGGAGACAGGCAGCAAGACGCTGCGTGCAATGCCCGTGGCCTCACAAATCGATGCGGGCAACGTACGCCTGGTCAAGGCGCCCTGGAACCACGCGCTGATCGAGGAACTTCGCGCTTTCCCGTTCGGCCGGAAAGATGACCAGGTCGATGCGCTGTCTCGGGCTTTCGCGATGCTGCTCGAGAGCGCTCCACCTCCCCGGTCGATGTCGCTGCCCTTCATGGGTCGCTGATCTCGCGCGGCGCGTCGCCACGTCACTCTCAGGGTCGGTGCATGTTCGAAACTCTCTGCCGCCTCGTCCCACACGACGGCGATTACCCGCCGCGTGCGCGGACCCTCGATATCCTGAGCCGTGTGCTCGACGGCCGGCTCTATGACGTGCTTCCGTTCGAATTCCACGAGGAGCGGACCCCGGCGGGCGAGTATATCCCGATCCGGAAACGCCGCCCGAACGTGCGCTATGCACTGTCGCGCATCGTCGTCGAAGACAGCGTGTCGTTGCTGTTCAGTGAGGGGCACTTTCCCTGGTTCGACTGCATCGATCGTGTGGCACGCGAGACGTTGGCCGATCTCGTGAAGGAAACGCGCCTCAACCTGGTGATGACTGACGCAGCGGTGCGCGGTTCGGTTGGATCGGTCGCAATCCTCATGCGCATCCTCAACAGACGCGTCTTCTTCGAAACGCTGCCGTCGACCCACCTCACGCCGATCTGGAATCCACAATGCCCTGACAGCCTCATCTCCGTCACGGAAGCCTACAAGGTGGCGGGCAGCAGCCTCGTGCGGAACGGATACGAGGTCGCCGATCCGGCGCAGGTCCACTGGTTCATGCGGCGCTGGGACGCTGAGGCGGAGACATGGTTCGTTCCATGCCCAGTCGCCGAGGGGATGCCCAGCCAAATCGACGCAACACGCTCGGTCCGCCATGGTCTCGGCTTCGTGCCGATCGTCTGGATCCGCAATCTCCCCGGCGCATCCTCGACCGGTGATCCAAGCGATGGCGCCTGCACGTTCCGCGCAGCGATCGAGAGCCAGATCGAGATCGACTATCAACTCAGCCAGGTTGGTCGCGGCCTGAAATACAGCAGCGATCCGACGCTTCTGATCAAGGACGCCGCGGAACCGGGTTCGGAGATCCTCAAGGGGGCGGGCAACGCCCTGGTGGTGAGCGAGAAGGGCGATGCACGACTGCTCGAGATCGGGGGATCGGCATCCGCGGCGGTGATGGATTACGTGCGCACCTTGCGGGAATTCGCCCTTGAGAGCGTGCACGGCAATCGCGCCAACCCGGACCGTCTCAACGCCGCGCAGTCCGGCCGCGCAATCGAGATGCTCAATCAGGGGCTGCTGTGGCTCGCGGACAATCTTCGCGCCAGCTACGGCGAGATCGCATTGCTGGAGCTGGCACGGATGGTCGTGCGCGCGTCGCATGTCTATCCGATCCAGGTCTTCGGGCGACCCATTGCACCGATGGATCCGAATCTGCGGATTTCCCTGAACTGGCCGCGCTGGTACGCGCCTACTGCGGAAGACCGCCAGAAGAACGCCGCCACGCTCGCCACCCTGGCGAATGCTGGCCACATCAGCCGCGAAACCGCCGTGAAGGCCGTCGCCGCCGACTACGATGTCGAGGACATCGCAGCGGAGCTCGCGCGGATCACAGCCGATCAGCAAGACAGGACCGACGCATGAGCGAGACCGACCCAGCGCCCGCCGCCTCGGGCGCGCCATCTGCCGAGCAGGGCGAAAGCCTGAGACGCGAGAACGAGGCTTTGAAAGAGTCGATGGTCGAGATCAAGGCGAGGATGACCGAGCGCCTGGTCTTTTCCGAACTGAAGGCCGAGGCGATCAAGGCGGGGATCATCGACGTGGATGGCCTGCGCTTGCTCGATCTGAGCCGCGTGTCACTCGACGAGGAGCTTCGGGTCCAAGGTGCCGCGCATCTGGTCGAAGATCTGCGCGCACGGAAGCCCTGGCTCTTCTCTGCCTCGTCATCTTCGACGCGTGCGGCCGCCCCGCCCGCGCGCGATGCGACGCCGACGCGCGCGACCGAGATGAGCGATGCGGAGTATCGCGTCGCCCGCGCGAAGCTGCTTCGACAGCAGGGCTTCTAGAGTCTTTCGACGCACGCTCTCGAGTCCGCACACTCGAGAACTTCGCTTGCTCGCGTGACGCACCGCTGCGGCGCCCGCGCCGAGCAGGTCCACGTCAATCCATGTACCGCCGCCGACTCCGTCCGGGCCTTAGGGGATCGGCGCAGCCGGATCCTATCCGTAACGGCGAAAGCGTATTACCGAAGAGGAACGAATGGGCATTCAGAGTTTCCCCCTGGCGCTGCAGCCGATCATCGAGCAAGGCTTCCTCGACAGGGAGTTCGACCAGGCACTGCAGGCGCGTCTCGGCTATCGTGCCTGTGCGGACCGTGAGCTCATTCCGGTCGGCATCGGCGAGACCATCACCAAGACCCGGCTCGGTCTCAAGCCGACGGTGACGACCCCGATCTCGGGTTCGGCGAACACCAACCTGGACAACGGCCTGACGCCGTCGGTCTGGGGTGTCGAGCAGTATACGCTCACGATGAACCACTATGCGGCTACCACCGACCTCAACATGGTCACCAGCCGCGTGGGCGTGGTCTCCCAGTTCCTGCAGAATGCCTATGTCAACGGGGAACAAGCCGCGCGCAGTCTCGATGAGCTGGCGCGCAATGCCCTGTTCGGCGCCTACTTCGCCGGCAACACCCGAGTCCGGACCACGCTGGGCAGCGCCGGACCCGTGGTCGCGGTGGACGACATTCGCGGGTTCCAGACCGTCTTCCTCAACGGTGTGCAGCAGGGCGTGAGCGCCGGCACGCCGCTGCTCGTGACGGTCGGGTCCAACACGTACGACGTGATCGGCACGAGCGCGGACGGCACGAACGTCTCGACCACGCCAGGCGGCGTCTCGGGCACCCTGACGTTTTCGGGGAACGTCACCGTCGCGGACGGCACGGCCGGGAACACGGTCACCGCGAGCAACGCGTCGGTGATCATCCGTCCCTCCGGCCGGACCAACACGGCGCAGCTCACCGCGGCGGACACGCTGACCATGGGCTGCCTTCTGGACGCTGTGGCCAAGCTGCGGTTGAACGCCGTGCCCGAGATCGACGGTGTCTACAACTGCTATCTGGATCCGATCTCGGCGCGCCAGCTTTTCGCCGATCCGGACTTCAAGCTGCTGTTCCAGGGCGCCACGTCGGCCAACCAGGTGTTCAAGAAGGGCATGACCAACGACTTCCTTGGTCTGCGCTTCATCTCCACGAACGACTCGTATGTGCAATCCCATCCGTCGCTCGCGAACGTCATCGTCCGCCGGCCGATCGTGTGCGGGCAGGGGGCGCTGATCGAGGGCGATTTCGCAGGGATGGGGAATTCGGACGTGGCACCTGCCGATTCGATCGTGTCCGTGATCAACGGCGTCGCGATGGTGACGCGCGAGCCGATCGACCGTCTGCAGCAGATCATCGCGCAATCCTGGTATTGGATCGGCGGCTTCTGCGCCCCCTCGGACACGACGACCAATCCGACCACGGTGCCGACGGCAACCAACGCAGCGTTCAAGCGTGCCGTCATCATCGAGCATGCCGGCTGAGTGAGTCGGGATGGCGCTGTCGATGTCGGAGAGGACCGATATCCGTCGGTTCTGCGGCTATCCGGTGGTCGGCGAGGCCCCGGATGGCAGTCGTCTGTTCCCCGCCAACATGCGACTCGAGGTGCGAATGGAGAGCCTCTCGAGCAGTGAGGAGCTTCTCGTCCGGCGGCAGTTGGCGACCCTTTCCACGCTGGAGGCGGACGTTACCAATGCGGGAGGGAACCTGGACACCGATCAGGCCGGCATCTGGAGCCGGAATCGAACGGAGGTCCAGGATCGAGAGCGGCTATTCGGCATTTGCCGCCGCCGGCTGTGCCACTTCCTCGGCATTGCGCCCGGGCCTGGGCTCCAAGCCAGGTCCGATCACGCGATCATCGTGTGATGAGGGCGGCACGTATCCTGGACCGGCTGCATTGGGGGCGGAACATCGCCGCGCGGATCCTGGGTGAGCCGGCGATCGCCTTTCGCCCGCGGGATGCCGGCGACCCGGTGGCACCGGCCAATCGGTATCTCCGGATCCCGGCCATCTTCACGCCTGTGGGTGGTGGCATGGACAAGCCCATGGGCTACGGCGTCGCCTTGTTCACTGGCGTGTTCGACGCATCGTATACCCGCCCGGGCGATTACCTGGTGCAGGGTGATCGGACGTGGTTCATCGCCTCGCAGGATGCGATGCTCCCGAGCCTCTGCGTCGAAACCAACCGCATCGTCGCGTTCGCCCGTCCCGCCCAGCCCGTGTCCACCGGAGCGAATCCCTACTCCGGTGTCACGGCCGCGAGCAGCAGGGCTCTGACCGGCCCATGGCCCGCAAGCGTCCTCGGCATGTCGAGTGGAGGATCCAGCGGGGCCGGCCTGCCAACGGACATGTCGGTCGCCTACTGGACCGTACTCCTCCCGCCGATCCCCGGCGTGATGCTCGCCGTCTCCGACCTGATGTCCGACGACATCGGACGAAAAGGGGTCATTGCCTCTGCCGAGCTCACGCGCCTCGGGTGGCGATTGACGGTGCGCGAAGCGAGCACGTGATGCGTGCTGCGAAAGGGGGCGAACGATGGCTGATCTGGCGGATGTCGAGGACGCGCTGCTGCAGGTCGCAGCCGCCGCCTTTTACCCGGCCGGTACGAACGGCGGGAGCACCATCGGCGCGGAGTGCCGGCTCTACCGTGGATGGCCGACTCCGAGTGGATTGAATGCCGATCTGACGGGCGGGGTCGTGAACGTGACGATCTTTCCGTCCGATGCCGCCGGCGCGACGTTGACGGCTTTGCCGATCGAGTACCGGCGGGAGGCGGTCGACTCGGATTTCACCGTCGCCGTCGCCCTGGGAACGGCGACGTTCTCCGGCTCGCCGCGGGACACCGACTGTGCGGGGGTCCTCGTGGACGATGCGAGTTACGTCTATCGCCCCACCGCGGGGGACACGGCGGCGTCGGTCGCCGCACACCTGGCGCAGCTCATCCAGGGCGACCGCGTCGCTTATCTCGCGGGTGCGTCCCTGACGGTTCCGAATTCTCACCGCCTCATCGCACGTGTCGTTTCGGACCAGGTCTCCTACCGAGAGGTGCGGCGTCAGAATCGAAGCTTCGTCTTCGCGTGCTGGTGCCCCACGCCTGGTCTGCGCGATGCGGCGGCGCAGACGATCGACGTCGCGATGGCCCAGTCTCCGTTTCTGCCACTCGCCGACGGCAGTTCCGCACGCGTGAGCTACCAGAACACCGCCCAATACGACCAGGCGCAGAATGCGCTGCTGTATCGACGGGACCTGTTTTACCTCGTCGAGTATCCGACTGTCGTCCGGGTGAGCGAGCCGTCGATGCTGTTCGCTGATCTTCGAATGGGTCAGGTCGAACTGCAGTCCTGACTCCCCGTCCGCCCCCGATGCGCCGTCCCGCGCCGATCTCCGAAGGAGTTCGTCACTCATGCCCATCGTCCAACAGGGTGCGATCAACACCACTGCGCTTCTCGTCCCCGACCTCTACGTCCAAATCGTTCCGCCTCAGAACCTCGTCCTGAACGGCGTGCCGACCAACGTCGTCGGCGCCGTCGGCACCGCATCATGGGGACCGGTGAATCAGCCGCTCCTGATCGGAACGATGGCGGACTTCGTCGCGAGCCTTGGGCCCGTGAATGCCCGCAAGCACGACCTTGGGACACAGGTTGCGACTGCCATTCAGCAAGGCGCGCAGGATTTCCGCTGCGTCCGCGTGACGGATGGTACCGAGACAGCTGCGCACAGCGTCATCTCCGGCACGACGGTCGGCCTCACGGCACGGTATACCGGGTCGATGGGCAACCAGATCCAGGTCCGCCTGGATCCCGGCTCGCGACTCGGGACATGGCGCCTCACGGTGTCGCTTCCCGGGTTGCAGCCCGAGCTGTTCGACAACATCGGGGGTAGCGGCGCGGGGTTCTGGACCGGGCTCGCCCAGGCCGTGAATACCGGGCAGGGCACCTACCGGCCGCGCTCCCAGTTGATCACGGTCGATGCGGGAGGCGCCACGGTCGCGCCGAGCAACGTCGCGGTGACGCTGGGCTCCAGTGTTCCCGGGACGGATGGTGCGGACGGAGTGACGGCGATGACCCTCGTCGGCATCGACGGAATTGCCCGGACCGGGATGTACGCCCTGCGCGGACAGGGGTGCAGCATCGCGCTGCTCGCGGACGCGGACGACTGGACGAGTTGGACGAACCAGGCGGCGTTCGGTCTCGACGAAGGGATCTACATGATCCTGACGGGACCGGCCGGACAGTCCGTTCAGGACGCCATCGGAGCCAAGAACCAGGCGGGTATCGACAACTACGCCGCGAAGCTCATGTCCGGTGATTGGCTCTGGTGGTCCGATCAGGTGAACGGCGTCGTTCGCCTTGTGTCGCCGCAAGGTTTCGCGGCAGGGAGGCTCGCCAACCTGTCGCCCGAACAGTCGGGCCTGAACAAGGCGATCTTCGGCGTCATCGGCAGCGAACGTACGGGCGACCCGACCGCGAGCGGGACGGGCTCCTACTCCAACGCGGAACTCGCTGCCCTGTTGGGTGCGGGGCTGGACGTGATCTGCCGTCCGCAGCCCGGGGGCTCCTTCTGGGGCTTGCGCGGCGGTCACAACACATCCCTGGACCCTGGGCGGAGCGGCGACAACTACACGCGGCTCACCAACTACATCGCCGCGACGCTCTCTGCTGGGATGGGCAGGTATGTCGGACAGGTCGTCAACGCCGACCTGTTCCGCCGGATCAGGGCGACGCTGCTGTCGTTCCTGCATAACATGCTGGGACAAGGGCTGCTTGGACAGTCCGATGCCAGCGGCCAGTTGCCATTCAGCGTCATCTGCGACTGGTCGAACAATCCACAGTCGCGCGTCTCGCTCGGTTACGTGCAGGCGGACGTCCAGGTGCAGTACCAGTCCATCAACGAGAAGTTCATCGTCAACCTGGAAGGTGGCCAGTCGGTGCAAGTCAGCCGGCAGGTGCTTCCGTCGACCGAAATCGCGTAAGGGAGAATCGCCGTGTCGGGCACCATGTTCTCGATCGGGCGCGACGCCCAACTCGTGATCGTCAGTCCCAGGGGACGTCTCGATCTGAGCTTCGTCACCGGGTTCGAATCTCATCAACTCACCCAACCCGTGCGCGTGAGCCGGCTGGACGGCACACAGATGGGCGCCGAACTCCCCAGAGGGTGGGAGGGCACGTTCGAGATCGAACGCGGGAACGCTGCAGTCGAAGATTTTATCGCAGCGACCGAGCAGGCCTTCTTCGATGGTGGATGGCCCGCGACCTCGACGATGTATCAATACATCGCCGAGCCCGACGGTTCCGTCTCGACGTATCAGTTCGACGGCGTTACGTTCCGCCTCGCCAGCGCCGGGCAATGGCGCGGCGATACGAGTGTCAAGCAGAAGCTCGAGTTCTTCGCGACCCGTCGGCGGCGCATCTGATGGCCGCCTCGGAGAACATGGCGGTGATCGCCGACGGGCAGGGGCGCACCCTGTCGCTGCGACGGCTTACCGTGCTGGATCGGCTGCGGCTGTTCAAGGCAGCAGGACCGGTGCTGGCCGAGAACGCACCTTGGTTCGGAATGGCCGTGCTGGCGGCGTCCGTCGAAGCGATCGACGGCGTGCCGGTTCCGTTGCCTTCCAGCGAGGCCCAGATCGAAGCGGCTGTCGTTCGCCTCGGTGAAGAGGGCCTGTCCGCCGTGGCGGAAGCACTCGAGCAGCGCGACGCCAGTTCGATCGAGCAACTCGCGGGAAACTCGCGAGGCACCCCGACCTGATCGACTGCCTGTTCCTGGTCAGGAATGGGGTGCCATACGACGTCGCCTTCTCCTTGGCCGACGACGAGCGGATCGCGTACGTCATCGTGCTCGGTCAGCTCGCGGGCCACCGGTTCGATTGGCAGGGCATGCGGTGGAAAGAGACCTGATCAATGGCACGCTGCGGCCTCACGCCCTGGGTGCGCGAGCTCGGGATGCCTATCGGCCGTGGACGGGTGCTTCCTCCTCGAGGGCGCATTCTTGGGCACCGACCCCGTCTCGCCGGATGGCCCGGCGTCCAACGAGAACGACGGACGATCACGGCCCTGCCGACGGACACCCCTTGACCAGACTTGCGGGCGCTTTCGGCCGAGCTGCGCGCACGCTCACGGGGGCGCGACACCAGTCGGCGCCGGTTCGCGGGCGAAGGGACATCGTCGTCGTCGTCGGCCAGGGTTCGACCACGCGGTTGCGCGTCGAGCCATGGCGCACCGGACGAGCGCGGGTTCCCTTGTTTGACGCTGCGCAGGCAGCTGCTCAGGACCACGTCCGCGGAAGGTCAAGCCGATCCGCCGCGGCCGGGGCCGTAAGCCGCCGCGGCGGCGACCTTGCCGCCCGCGGACGCTCTCACCCCTTGGGTGGCGAGCCCATGTGGGGTGCGGGAGCAGGGGCCGTGCGGCGGGTTGAAGATACGCAGGAGCCTCTCAGGCGCGCCGCATCCGCCATCGGTGCGGGCGAACGCCGGCGGCGGGCCTTGAGCCCGATGAGTGCGACGGTCGCAGACATCGACCCTCCCGGGTCGTCGCGTGTGAACCCCGATCCGGTCACCAGGTCGGACATCGCCGGATCCGGAGCGGAGAGTGCAGGGCAGCGCCAGACACCGTGGCGCAATGCCGCGGATCCGGCGTCGATGAGGGACCAGGAGCTCGAGCGGAGGACGAACCCCGCGTTCCCGTGGGCAGGCAGGCGGGCGAGTCTGGATCTCAGCCGCTGGATCGATCGTCACATCGCGGATGCGATCCGCAGCAACGGTCTCGGGACAACGGGGCCGGACCCGCGGATTTCCCCAGCGCTTCCTGGCTCCGCTCCCTACGCCTGAGCACCGGCACCCATCCAGCTTGCGGGGCGAGGACGACATGCAACTCGGATCGATCACCTTCCGGGACTTCGAAGTTGAAGCTGGCATCGACTTCGGCGGTCGCCAGCGTCTGGCCGTACACAGGCTTCCGAACGGAACGCGCATCGTCGACGTTCTCGGTCCTGATCCGGCGAACATCATTTTCGGCGGCGTCTTCTCGGGGCAAGACGCGGTGACGCGCGCGCAAGAGCTCGACGCATTGAGGAAGTCGGGCGCCCAGGTCATCTTGAGTTGGAACTCGTTTCAGTATGCTGTCATTCTCTCTGAGTTCTCCGCCGACTTCCAGGCGCGCAACTGGGTCCCGTATCGCGCGGCATGCACCGTCGTGGAGGACGACACTCCAGTGGCGGAGAGTGGCGACTCGGATCTCACGCCGAGTGCGCTCGCGAGCGCAGCATCCGCACTGACCGCGGCAGCGATTCCGGGCTGCGTCCTCAACGCTGCGGTGCTCCCGCTTTCCCCAGATGGAACGCCTCCCGGGCGAAGTGACGATCTGCTGGCTGAGATTGCCGCACGTATTGAAATCTGCACGTCGGCCCTGAACGCCGCCAGCGTCGCACTCGGCCAGGACGCCAATGGCGCGCTGCTCCAGGTGGAGGAGGCGTTGTCGCAACTCTCGGCACTCATGGTCGTACGCGCCTATGGCGGGGTGGGTGTCATTACGCGTGGAGCTGCGGGCAATGCGTAGCATCCGAGCCGCGGACGACAATCTGTTCGCCATATCCGCGCGCCTGTTTGGCGATGCGACCTTTTGGATCTACCTGGCCGATCTGAACAACATCGTTGATCCATTCATCGGCGAGGTGCGCACCCTGAATTGCCCTCCGGCGAGGGACCTGAAGCCGGGTGGCATCCTGCGGTGAGCCAGGTCCGGCAACCTGGGCTCGAGGTCCGCGCGAACGGCATCGTCCTTGATGGGGCACTCGAAGCCCGCGTGATCTCCAACGACCATTTCTCCTCGGACCGGTTCACGATCAGGCTTGCCGAGGGGGCGGACAGCAGTGGCCTCGGCAGCTACTTCGCGCTGCCCGACTCGACCGTCTTCACCATCGCGATGCGCCAGGACGCGGACGCGCCGTTCCTTCCGTTGATCACCGGACAGGGGGACACGTCCATTCGGGATCAGATCACACGGGTGGTCAGCATCGAGGGGCGGGATCTGACTGCTCTTCTGCAGGACGTGCCCGTCACGGGGGATTTCCCGAACCTGACGTCGAGCGAAATCGTCACCGAGATCGCCCTTCGGCATGGCCTCATCCCCGTCGCTCTTCCGACATCGATGCTGGCCGGCAGGTATTTCCAAGGCGAGACCCGCCAGCTCGCGATCAACTCCTACGGTCGGTTTGCGACGGAATGGGACCTCGTCGTCCACCTTGCGCAATGCGAAGGTTATGACGTCTTCGCCGTCGGCAATGCGCTCTTCTTCCAGCCCGCCCTGCCGCCCGTCGCGATCACGAAAGTTCTGGACGTCGCCGACCTGATCGAGCTGCGCCTGATGCGGCGGCTTCGACTCTCCGGTCCCATCGCGGTCACGGTCAGGAGTTGGAACGCCAAGGAAGCCCGGCTCGTCAGCGCGACCGCGTTATCGCACCGGATCGCCTATCCGTCCGCAATCGGGCCGATCGGCACGTCCTCTCCTGCCCAATTCACCACCGTTCGTCCGAACCTGACGTCAGAGGATGCGGGCCGGATCGCGATGTCACAGGCGGCGACCCTGGGACGGCATGAGCAATGCGTCGAATTCTCGATGCCAGGTGAGGGTCTGCTGACACCACGTGCAGGGTTCCTGCTCAAAGGCACAGGGACCGATTTCGACCAGATCTATCAGATCGACACGATCGAGCGCGTCTTCGGCCCCGAAATCGGCTTCGTCCAGTACGTGACGGCGCATGCCGTTTCCAATCGCATCATCACTCTCACGACGGATGCGTAGGCGCATGGAACAGCTGCTCAACGCAATCAAGTCCTACGCTGCGGGCCTGGACCAGACACGTGGTGCGCCACGGGTCGCGACCGTGGACTCGGTCGATCCAGCGACCGGCTGCGCAAGGGTTGCCTATCAGCCTGAGGGGATCCTGAGCGGATGGCTGCCGATCGCCTCGAACTGGACGGGGGATGGATGGGGTGTGGTCTGCCTTCCGGCGCGCGGCGACCAGGTGGTGGTGGTGCCGCAGGAAAGCGATCCCGCGAATGGCATCGTCATCGGAGCACTCTTCTCCGACAAGCGGAAGAGACCTCCAGCGCCCGCCGGTGAGTTCTGGCTGGTCCACAAGAGCGGATCGCGGCTGATCCTGAAGAATGACGGCACGATCTACATCAAGGGCGATCTCCATGTTGACGGTGAGGTCTACGACCGCAAGGGACCCCTCGGGGGTCTCCGGGCCATCTACAACGCTCACCAGCATGTCGACTCGCGGGGCGGGTTGACCACCGTGCCCACTACCAAGGACCAGGCATGATGCCGGACCTGCATCATCAATGGGGCGCAGATCTCCTTCTGACGGCAACGGGCGACATCGCCCTCGTTCAGGATGGTCCGCTCGGTCAGCAACGTGTGCTTCGTCGGCTTCTCACGAACCCGAATGACTACGTGTGGCATCCGGAGTACGGCGGCGGACTCGGTGCGTAGGTCGGTCGTCCTGTGGCGGCCGGCCAGATCGAGTCCGTCATCCGAACGCAGATGTTCCGCGAGGCCGCCGTGCAGCACGCGCCTGAACCACGCGTGTCGATCGCCATACCGGACGCCCCAGGCTGGACGTCCGTCTTCGTCAGCATTGTCTATGTGGATGGTTCGGCTCTGGAGGAGCAGCACCTTCAGTTCGCAGTTCCTGGAGGTTACGCATGAAACTTGACCTGCAGGACTTCCGGACGATCGTGGCGAACTCTGCGACTGCTGCGCAGGAAGCGAGCCCCCAGATCCTGGACCTCCGTACCGGGTCGGTGTTTCGCGCCATCCTGGAGGCGAATGCCTCGGTCGCCCTCTGGATGCAGTGGCTCCTCGTCCGGCTCCTGCGAAACGCAAGGGCCGCCACCTCCGGTGGCGCCGATCTCGACTCCTGGATGGCCGATTTCAGCTTCGCTCGGCTACCGGCCACATCCGCGCGGGCAACCGTGACGTTCTCGCGGATCGACGCGGGCGCGATTGCGTTGGTGCCGGTTGGAACGAGGGTCCGCACGGCGGATGGGGCGCGCGCCTTCGTGGTGATCGCCGACCCGACATCGTCCGCTTGGGACATCGCCACGCAGTCCTTTTGTCTGGATCCGGGCGACACTGCGGTCGACGTGCCGGTCGAGGCCGAAGGGCCGGGCACGGCATGGAACGTTCAAGCCCGTGCAATCACCCTCATCTCCTCCGTGCTGGCCGGCGTCGATGCCGTTTCGAATGCACTTCCTGCAAGCGGCGGCCGAGACTCCGAAGGTGATGACGACTTCAGGCGGCGCTTCGTCACGTTCATCAACAGCCGCAGCAGGGCGACGACGATGGCGATCGAGTCCGCGATCGACAGTATCCAGCAGGGTCTCAGCCATTCGATCCTCGAAAACGTGGACACTGCCGGGCGGGCGTCTCCAGGTAACTTCCTGATCATCGTGGATGACGGGTCTGGCGGGCCGTCCGAGGCATTGCTGACAGCAGTGCGCGCCGCAGTGGACGGCGTCCGCCCGATCGGATCCCGGTTCGCGGTGCGCGCGCCCGTCGTCATCGAGGTCGCCGTGAGAGTCACTATCGCCTTCATTCAGGATGCTGATCGTTCGAGTGTCGTGGCCGCAGTGACAACGCGGGTGGCGACGTATGTGAATGGCCTCGCGGTCGGCGCCAGTCTGCCGGCAAGCCGCGTCGCACAACTCGCCTACGACGCGTCGCCCTTCGTCACGAACGTCACGTCGGTCACCCTGAATGGAGGGGCCGCAGACCTCCATCCCGATCTGTTCAGCGTGATCAGGGCTGCCAGCGTTGCGGTGATCGCATGACGGGCGACCTGGCCAACATGGTCCGACGACTCCGCGCCCTGCTCCCCACCCGCTGGTTTCCTGACGACGCCCCGGTGCTACGGAGCCTGTTGAGCGGATTGGGAAGCACCTGGGCCTGGGTTCACGAAGGGACCGGGTATGTGGGCCTTCAGCTTCGGGTCGCGACCGCGTCCGATATCTGGCTCGACTCGATGGCGTCGGATCTGTGCGGGCGATGGATCAGACGCCGCCGTCGCGAGTCGGACGATCATCTGAGATCCCGGCTCAGTTCCGAGCTCCTGCGCGAGAGAGGCACGCGTGAAGGCGTCCGGCGCGCCGTGGTCGATCTGACGGGGCGCGAGCCGTCGATCTTCGAACCGGCACTCCCTTCGGACACGGGCGCCTACGGAACCCATCCGGAGAGTCGGGGTGGTCTGGCCTATGGCGTCGCCGGCGGCTGGGGAAACCTCTCCTTGCCGTTCCAGTGCTTCGTGACGGCATACCGTCCGCATGGAACGGGGATCGCTTCTGTGTCCGGCTGGTGCTGTCCGGGAGGTGCCTACGGCCAGGGTGCCATGGAGTACGCCAACATCGAACTCATGGAGGATCTCGTTTCCGACGCCGAGATCCTGGCCACGATCGCGAGAACCATGCCGGTGGCCGCCACCGCTTGGACCCGCCTTTCGGACTGACGCTTTCTCACAAGGTAGGCTCATGGATCGAAACATCGTCTATCCGGGGAGCATTCCCTTGGATACCGACCTGCTGTCGCTCAATCGAAACGCGATGATCGCGATCGGGTATCTGGCCCGCGCTGTCCTGGGCACCGATCCGGTCCTGGACGGTCTCGCATGCACCGCAACCGTACCGGCGTCGATGCAGGTCGCCGTCGGCGCTGGCAGCATCATGCAACTCGGCGTCCTGGATACCCAGGATTACGGATCGTTGCCGGCGGATAGTGCGACGCCGCTGGTCAAGATGGGGATCAACACCGCGCCCACCCGGTTCACGCTCGCCGCGCCGACCGTATCTGGCCAGGTCAACACATACCTGATCCAGGCGACGCTGCAGGAGAGCGACGCCAACCCCGTCGTGCTGCCCTACTACAACGCTGCCAATCCCTCGCAGCCTTTCAGCGGGCCGTCCGATAGCGGAAGCTCGCAGCCGACGGTGCGAACCCAGCGCGTCGGCCTGCAGATCAAGCTCGCTACGGCAGGCTCCGCTAGCACTGCGACCGTGCCTCCGGTCGATGCCGGATGGATCGGGCTATACGCCGTCACCGTGCGATACGGACAGACGTCGGTCGCGAGCGCCGACATCGCTTCGCTCATGACAGCGCCGTTCTTCCCATGGAAGGTTCCCGCGCTGCGGCCCGGGTTCGGGAGCGGCGTGCAGAGCTTCACCAGCAATGACACGTTCGTCGTTCCGCAAGGCGTCCGCCAGGTCGAGGTGGAGGTGTGGGGCGGCGGCGCCGGAACCTTCGCGTCCGTCTCGGGGCGGCCGAGTGGCGGAGCCGCGGGAGGTGGCTATGCGCGGAAGCGCGTCGTGGGCCTCACACCCGGGCAGAGCATCCCGGTGGTCATTGGCGCCGGCGGGGCGGCAGGCGTGGTCGGTGGCGGTGGTCCTACCGCGGGCGGCGCATCCAGCTTCGGCAGCTTCGTGAGCGCGACAGGCGGCAGTCTCAATTATCTCGCCACCCTGGCCGATCCCCGCAACGGTGGAACCCCCGCCGGTGTCGGTGTGAACGGTGACCTCAATCTGATGGGATCCGCGGGGCAGGGCGGATACCAGAACCAGGGCGGAATGGGAGGCGCGGCCCCGTTGGGCGGGGCCCAGAACAGCGGGACGAGCGGCGTTCCTGGCGTGTTCCCGGGGGGCGGCGCATCCGGCGCTGGCACGGGAGCCGACAGCGCCACACCGTACAACGGGGCAGCCGGCGCTCCGGGTCTCATCGTCGTCCGCTGGTAGCTCACCGACTTCGCGACGCCGCGTGTGATCACGGCGTCCCAGATCCTCTTGGAGCCTCATCATGGCAACAGCACCGGCGCATGTTCTGAAGCCCAGCACGGCGCGTCTCGTGACGATCGACAGTTTCATCCCGGTGCCGCGGGGATCGCAGGCGGTGGCGCCGCCGCTCCTGAACTGGCCGGCGAAGGATCCGAACGACGTGCTCGACTACCAGATCGAGTATGCGCCGGCGGTCATCGGGAACGATGCGGATGGCATCGCGACACTTGACGTGACGGTCTCACCGAACGCGCCTGGAGCTCTGCTGGTCAGCCGGACGACGGTCGATGGGACATGCGCGGTGTTGTGGATGTCTGGGGGGCAGGCGGGCACCGTCTATGTGATCACGCTCACGATGACCACCGTGAACGGCCGGGTGGTGCAGCGGAGCGTCCTGCTGCCGGTGATCTCGTTGTCCTCGGTCACCGTCACGCCACTCGCTCTGGTAACCAGCGACGGCACCATGATCACTGACAGCAGCGGGAAGCCGCTTCTGTCTGTTTGATCCGGCTGCGCTCCGTCGTCCGTCGTCCGTCGTCCGCCATTTGATCAGGGCTGGGTGCCTCGGCCCCAGATTGCGTGACCAACCATGCCCACAATCGACGAACTCGCACCGGCCACTGCGGCGGCCGATACCGACCAGCTCGTGGTCAGCCAGGCAGGTCTTACCCGACGGCTCTCCCGCGCGCAGGTTGTCGCCGGGTTGCAGCCTGAACTGTCCATCCCGAGTGGACGTCTCATCGGTCGGAGCTCGACCGGATCGGGGCCGGTCGAAACCATCTCGCTGGGTGCCAACCTCACGCTCACGAACGGGACTCTCGCCGCCGCGTCGACGCCCTTTGTCGTCTCCCAGCTCCCCAACGGCCTGGTACCGAGTACGACGGACCTGATCCCAATCCTCCAGGGCGGAACCACGGTTGCCGTCACTTACAGCCAGTTTCAGAACAGCCTCGGCCGTGTCAACAACGTCGACGTCTCCCAGGCTATGGTGACCCCGACGGGCGGGGCTGCGAGCCGTCGGCTGGCCGACATCGCCCAGACGATGCTGAGCACGAGCGGCGGGACGATGACCGGGGCCCTGACGCTGTCCGGCCTTCCGGCCGCTGGCGGGGATGCGGCCACGAAGGACTATGTCGATGCCACGGCTGCCGCGGCACTTCCGCGAAGCGGCGGTACGCTATCGGGAGCGCTGACGCTCAGCGGGAATCCGAGCCTCGCGTCACATGCGGCGACGAAGGCCTATGTCGATGGCCAGGTGGGAACGGCTCTACCGCGGAGTGGCGGGACGCTCGCCGGTGCGCTGACTTTGAACGGCGATCCTGTCGCCGGGAACCAGGCTGCCACGAAGCAGTATGTCGACACGCGTGTCGCGCGCGGGGGCGACACGCTGACCGGACCTCTGACGCTGGCGGGCGCGCCGACGTCGGCACTTCATGCAGCGACCAAGTCCTATGTCGATATCCAGGTCCAGTCAGCCTTGCCCCTCACCGGGGGGACGCTGTCCGGGTCGCTCATTCTCGCGGGCGATCCCTCATTGGCGCACCAGGCGGCGACGAAGAGCTACGTCGATGCGCATTCCGGCACGGGTTTGACACCCTCCGGAGGAACCATGACCGGCGTGTTGGTGCTGGCGGCAGACCCTGTGTCGGCGTTCCAGGCAGTGACGAAGCAGTATGTCGACGCGAAGATTTCTCGTTCCGGAGATACACTCACCGGTCCGTTGGTGCTGGCGGGCGATCCGACCACCGGCCCGCAGGCTGCGACGAAGTCGTATGTCGATTCGGTCGCGACGGCGTCAGGGGCATTGCTCCGAAGCGGGGGTACTCTGACGGGGCCACTCACGTTGAGTGGCGATCCCACGACCACGACCCAGGCGGCGACGAAGCGCTACGTCGATGCGCAGGTCGCGACGGCCTTGCCGCAGTCAGGCGGCACGGTGTCTGGTGCACTCACATTGAGCACGGCACCGACCGCGGCGGGGCACGCTGCGACCAAGCAGTATGTCGACGCGCAGGTCGCGACCGCCGTCCCGGTGAGTGGTGGAACGGTCGGTGGACCTCTGAACCTGTCGGCGACTCCGACCGCACCTCTGCATGCCGTTCCCAAGCAGTATGTGGACGGGATCGTCGGCACGTATGGACTCAACCTGAAGCTGGCCCCGTACGGGGCGCCTCTCAATGGCTCCGCGGATGATACGCCGGCGTTCAAGGCCGCCTATGCGGCCGCGAGTTCCAACGCGGTGATTCACGTGCCGAACGGCACTGCGGTCCTGCAAGATTGCAGTGCCTGGGGCGTGTCTCTCTCCAAGCCGGTCAAGTGGGTGCTGGACGGCACGGTCCGTGCGGATGGGACTGCGTTGGCCAGTGCCGTTCCAACCGGAACGAATCCGGCGCCGACAAATCTCCCTGGCGTGGTGCAGGGTCACTCCAGCTCGGGCGTGGAGTTCTCGCGATCGAACTCCAGCTCGACGGACCTGGCTGTCCTTCACAGCTCCTATGTCGTAGGCCATGCCGGAGGATCGAACGCCGTCATCGCGAATGCACGAACGGACACGCTGATCTACAACAGCCCGTCGAATTTCGTCTGGGCAGGGCTCGACCGGCTCATCTGGACCGGTATCCAGGCACCCACGAGGACCACGCTGGTCCAGCATGTGGGGCGGTACGTCCAGACGATCCGGCAAACCACCACCACGGATTCGAACGGTGCGCCGCTTCCCCAGCCGGAACTCTGGGCCGCGTGCCTCGAGTATCGAGACGTGACGAACAAGCCGTCCAGCGCTGCCGCTGCGGCGATCACGGTCGAGATGGACTGGGTTGGCAACGGGGTGGACGACGCCGGGAACCGATAGATCCAGTCGCTGGTCGTCGCGCAGAACGATCTCGCGGGCCCGGCGGTCGAAGTCGCCAACATCATCGGGGTGTATTTGGCGGCTGGCTCGAAGGGGAAGACGCAGCGCGTCTTCAACATAGGCATCCCATTCCAGACCGCTGTGCTGGACACGACGGCGGCCACGCAGCTGGCTGGCGCTGCCGCCATCCGCCTGGCCGCGGGTCATTCGATCGCCTTCGATCCATCTGCCAACAATACGCTGGCACTCGACAGCGCGACCGGAACCCTGCGGTGGAATCAGGGCGCGCTGTCGTATCCGGTGGGCAAGGGGATATGCGTCGGATGGGCGAATGTGTGCAGCGGCAATACGACGCTGCCGAATTACCTGACCGGCAATATCGTCTTCCTCATTGGATCGGCAACCTTCAGCATCACGTTGCCACCGGCTGCCAGCACACCGGCCGGAACCGGCTTCACGTTCTCCACCCTCGGCAATTGTGTCGTCTCCATCGTCACCTCCGGTGGCGACATCATCGACAATGGCCCTGTCGTGCTGCGTCAGTCGGACCGCTATCACGTCGTTTCAGATGGAAGCTTCGCGTGGCGCGAGGTCTTCCGGACGAACTCCGTCAATCCGCGGTTCACGGGGCCTCCCGTCCTGCCGACCTACACCGTGGGCTCGTTGCCATCGTCTCAGCCAGCGGGCGCGAAAGCGTTCGCCACGAATGGACGAAAGCCGAACGAGGGAGGTGGCGCGGGATCCGGGGTGGAGGTGTTCTTCGACGGCTCCCGATGGATCTCGGTCTGCTCCGGTTCGCAGGTGGTGGCCTGAGTCGACCGCTGTTTCTCGTGGCCTGAACCGTCCGAGCGACGGGTTCGAGAGGTACGATGCCGACCATCTCCCAATTGCCCCGCGCAGGTCTGGTCGACCCGGCGGATCTGGTCCCACTTTCCCACGACGGGTCAACCCGTGGGATCAGCGTCGGGGATCTTCTGGCCGGAACGCAGCCGGCCATCCTGGTGCAGACGTCAGCCCTGCTTGGGCGGACAAGCCTCGGCCCGGGGGGACCGGAGGCGATCAGCGTCGGACAGGGTCTCGTCCTGTCCGGCGGCACCCTGTCTGCCACGGGTGCGGAAAGCGCCGACTTTCCCGTACAACAGACGTTCACGCCGCAGGACTTCCTCGTCCTCTCGGTCGACGGTCAGCCGGCGCTATTGCCATTGTCCGCCTTGCGTGCGCTGTTCTCGGCCGGCTCGAACGTCGCCATCTCCGCGGCTGGCGTCATATCAGCGACCGGTGGAGGTGGTGGTGGGAGTGCCCCCTCCATCGACACATTGGATCTTGCCTCATCCGTAAGCGGCGGTGACCTCGTCGCAGTCTCCCAAGGCGGGATCACGAAGTCGGTCACCCTCGGTACGCTGCTCAACGGCCAGACGATCGATATGGCGTCGGCCGCCGGTGCGCCGAACGACGGTGACGGCTTCTGGGTGGCACAGGGCTCGTCGACCATGACGCGGCAGAGACTGGGCGCATTGTGGCCGTGGATTGCTTCGAAGCTAACGAACTATCTTGAACCCGTGGTCGAGATCGGGACGTCCATCACGCTCGATGGGACGCTGCATAACGGTCGAGTGCTGGTTTGCAGTGCTCCCGTCACGCTCTCCGTAGCGCCGCAGAACATGGGGAATGGGTTCCGCTGCGAGGTGCTGAACCTCAGCTCCGGTGACGTGGCTCTGGATGCTACCATCCGCACCACGTCGGGCCGGTCGGTGCTCCCGAGCGGACAGGCGATGACCCTGCATGTGGTGGCCTATTCGGGAGGAACCCTCGTGATCGGGCGGGTCTCCGGAGCGAACGCATCCGAAGCACCCGGTCAGGTCATCGGTTTGACGGTCAGCGGACAGAGCGCGACGACGGTGTCACTCTCCTGGGCGGCACCGGGGAGCGGGACAGTCGCGAGCTATACCGTCAGCTACCGCCAGTCAGGCAGCGCAACCTGGCTGGCGGCCACGCCGGTCACCACGACCCAGCAGACGATCGGGCCGCTCACGGCGTCCACCGCATACGAATTCATGGTTTCTGCCACGAATGGCAGTGCCGCCGGGCCTCCGTCCAACGTCGTCACTGCGACCACGAGCGGTGCCCAAAGCGCCATCACGGCACCCGTCAACCTGACCGTCACGGGCGTTACCGCGAGCTCCGTCAGCCTGTCCTGGGGAACGCCGGCCACGGGCACTGCCCAGAGTTACACCGTCCAGTATCGGACGACGGGTAGCGCGACCTGGGCTGGCACGGTTTCCGGCGTGGGTACGACGAGCTACACCGTCACGGGTCTGAACGCCGGTCAGTCCTACGACTGGCGCGTTGCAGCCGTGGCCGCCGACGGAGCCTCCGCGGTGTCGGCCGTGCTTGTCGCCGCGACGCTGGCGAATACCGGGACCGTGACGGCCATGAGCTGGAACCTGGTCCCGACCGGGCCGGTGGCGCACGGAGCCGGCGCGCTTGGCATGAACGCGCATGTGACACCCGCATCGGCACCGGTGCAGTTCGGACTCTCCTCCTCCCCGACGATCGCACCGACGAGTTGGACCGCCGGCACATACGTCAACACTGACCTGTGGGGCGCCTATCTGGCGACACCGGCCACCGCGGGGACCTGGTACGCCTGGGTCGAGGGAATGGACGGAAGCTGCCCTACCGTGAACCCCGCCGGCATCATCGTCACATGAGCGTTCTTCTCGTCGGCCCCAACCGACCGATGTCGCTCGGCGGCGGACGCATCGCGCTTTGGCGCCCTCTTCCGTCAGCCAGTCACTCTGGTCCGACGGCGGGGGGCCTTGCGGGGATCCCGGACCTGCAGGGCTGGTGGGACGCGAGTACGCCCGCCGGCACCCTGGACGCGACCGATACGCCACTCGTGTCCTGGGACGCGGAGGCTCGGAGCGTGGCCGATCGCTCCGGCCAGGGTGCACCGCTGCTCCGGTATGCAACGGCGCCGGCAAGCGCGCCCTGCCGGCCAGTCGCCCGTGTCGCGGGTCTGCTCGGTGGCATCGGTGCAATGGTGAGCACGCCGCGGACCTGGTCGCCCGCCCTGGATCCCGACATCGGCTGGCAGACCGATGCCGTGCAGCTTGGGGCCGGGACCGGGTGGACCTGCCTGCTGGTCTGGTCACGTCCGAACTGGAAGCAGGGGATCGCTCCCGATACGGCGGATTCGGTCCTGCTCTCCGTGACCGACAGGCCCATTCTGTCCGTGCAAGGGCGAGGTGGGTCGGGTGAACTCGTCCTCTTCCCTGGCTCGACGCACGCCGTCCTTGGACAGACTCTCTCCAGGCGGCACACTCATTCGGTGCTGCTCCGCCACACGCCGGAGCGCGGGGTGGATGCCTGGCTGGATGGCCGGCCAGTTGGCGCGGCGCTTCCCTGCTCCCTGGCCCCGGCCGAAGCACCGCCACTGCTGTTGCTTCACGCCGGGACACCTCATGGCGCGGCACAATGTTGGTTGCACGAAGCCGCGGTGTGGTCGCGGAGCCTGAGCGACGGCGAGGCGAGCGCCGTCGGAACCTATGTCCAGCGATGGCCCACCGGTCCCCGGAAAGGGGTCTCCATCCTGGTGAACGGCCAGTCGAACGCGATCAATTACGCCCTGAACGACGGGGCGGCGCTGCTCCTTGCCAAGGGGCTCGCCTGGCACCTGGGAGCGATCGCCTACAACGCCGTCGCACGCATCGGGGCGACCGGCTACACGATGGCGGCCGGCCATGGGCTTTATGCCGCCCTGGGAAGCTATCCGGGAGATTTCCTGCACGATCCGGGGGACGGCTCCCCGCCGTCCGGCTGGGGTCTGGGGGCGGACGGTCAGGCGCTGGGGCAGGTTCTGGCCGCCCTGCCCCCCGAGGACCTCGCCGACATCCGTGCCATCCTATGGCCCTGGAATGAGACCGACAGCTTGCGCGCTTACGGCGAGAAAGCGACGTTTTCGGCCGCCGCGATGCGCTTCCTCGGATTGCTGCGCGGGATGCTTGGCGACACCGGGGGGGCGGTGCCACTGGTCTGGTGGAATGCGATCCCGTACGGAAGCACGGACGGCATCCAGATGCATCGTGAGGTCGCCGGCGCCCTTGCCGCGATGCCCCTGGCGAACGTTGTCATCGGCAATCCGCAGACCAGTGACAGCAACCCGCGCGGCGCAACGTGGGACCCTCATGATGGGATCTTCACTGGGGGTGATCCGGCTCACCGGGATTCGACGGACAACCAGCGCTTTGCGCGGTTGGCGGCGCCGGTCGTCGCCCGTCGGCTCCTCGCCTCAGGGTTCCACGACTCGCTCGACACGATCCCCGCCTCCCTGCCGAATCGCGGGGGGCCGCGGATCGTGCATGTCTATCGCCAAAGCGCGGACACGCTGCTTCTGACGATCGCCCATGACGCGGGTACCGATTTGCGAGTGCCGCTTCAGGCGCAGGTCGGGCTGGGCTTCGCGGTCATGGACGGCGGATCGATAGCGGCGCCCGGACCCATTCGGCATGGGATTGCCTGTAACCGGATCGATGCGACCCATCTTCTGCTACGTCTGGATGGTGCGCTGAACAGTCCGAGCGACCGCTGCCGGCTGTATTATCCATATGGTGCGATGCCGATCGGCCGCGGGAACTGCATCACGGACGATTTCGCTTCGGTCGCCAAGCCGCCGGGCTGGGACATCGCCGAAGGTCTCGGGACGTCTTGGCGCGAGGACTTCCCGCTCGCCGCAACGGATGTCGGGATCGTGCTCAGCGACCTGCCAGACTGAGGGCCGCGAACCTAGGCGTGGCCCGCGGTATCCGAGAGCAGCAGGGGATCAATCTTCAGGCGGCCTAGGGCACGCCGCCACTTGGTGTCGTAGTCGTGGTCGAAGATGAGCGTGTCGTCGGGCTCGACCGATAGCCAGGCATTCGCTTGGATTTCCTGCTCGAGCTGGCCGGGCCCCCAGCCGGCATAGCCGAGGGCCAGAAGGCACGCGCGCGGCCCAGCTCCTGACGCGATCACCCGCAGCACGTCGAGGCTTGCCGTCAGGGCGAGTGAGTCGTTCACGGCAAGGCTGCCGTCCCCTGTCCAATCCGCGGTGTGCAGCATGAAACCACGGGCTGAATCGACCGGTCCCCCTGCGCACATCGGCGCCACTCGGATCGGCGGGGCTGGCTTGATGTCGAGTTGGGTCAGCAACTCCGCGAAGGAGGGGCGCACGATCGGCCGATTGAGCACGAGACCCATCGCGCCATCCGACGTGTGCGCACAGATGCAGATCACCGACCGGGCAAACCGTGGATCGCTCATGCTCGGCATCGCGATCAGCAACTGTCCGCTGAGGAACCCGGGTGCGGCGGCTGGACTGGGATCGGGAGGAGTGGACATCTGCTTGATGGTGCTCTGCGGCATCAACAGATTCTGGGGGCGCGTCGCCCCCCACGCAAGCACCCCGGGACCCGCCCCTGGCCAGACAGCGCGCCGGCGGGTAGGAATCGCGAGCCGGCATGGCACGCGCCTGCCGATCCGTCGTCCCAGCAGGGGGAGCTAGAGGGTCCATGACAATCAAGATCGGCGAGACGATTCCTTCGATGAAATTGATGATGGCTACGGCAGACGGGCCGAAGGAGATCGGGACGGACGAGATCTTCAAGGGCAAGAAGGTCGTACTCTTCGCGGTACCTGGCGCCTTCACGCCGACCTGCAGCGCCAAGCACCTTCCCGGCTTCGTCCAGCATGCGGACGAGCTCAAGGCGAAGGGCGTCGACACCGTTGCCTGCATCTCGGTGAACGACGCGTTCGTGATGGGTGCCTGGGGCAAGGACCAGGGCACCGGCGACAAGATCATGATGCTGGCGGACGGTGCTGCCCAGTTCACGAAGGCTCTCGGGCTCGAGCTCGACCTGAATGCGCGCGGGATGGGCTGGCGCAGCCAGCGCTACGCACTCGTGGCCGAGGATGGGGTCGTGAAGCAGCTCGCCGTCGAGGCGCCGGGCGGTTTCGACGTCAGCCGTGCCGAGGCGATCCTCGCCGGCCTCTGATCCGGAGGGTCCCGCCGCGATCGCCGCGGCGGGACCGATCAGGTGTCGAACGGGTTCTTCGAGCCTCGGAACAGCAGCCGGATCGGCGTCCCCGGAAGGCCGAAGCTCTCCCGCAGCGCGTTCGACAGATAGCGCCGGTAATCCTCGGGAGTCGCCTCTGCGCGCGTCCCGAACACCACGAACGTCGGCGGCCGTGCCTTGCTCTGGGTGATGTAGCGCAGCTTGAGTCGGCGCCCGTCCACCAAGGGCGGCTGATGCCGCTCCAGCGCGTCCTCGAACCAGCGGTTCAGCGCGCCGGTGGGCACCCGCGTGTTCCACACCGTGTGGGCCTGACGCACGGTTGGGAGGATGCGCTCGATTCCGGCGCCCGTCAGGGCCGAAAGCGTCACCACCGGGATACCCTTCATCTGCGCCAGGCTGTCGCCGAGGCGGTCCCCGATCTCGCGCCGCATCGCCTGTCGATCCGAAACGGCGTCCCACTTGTTGAGAGCAACCACGCAGGCGCGTCCCTCCCGCTCGATCAGGCGGGCGATCTGCAGGTCCTGATCGTGGAGGCCTTCCGTCGCGTCCACGACCAGCACGACCACTTCGGCCATCTTGAGCGCCTCGATGCTGGCGCTCACGGACATCCGCTCGAGCGGTGCCTCGATTCGAGCGCGGCGCCGCAGGCCGGCCGTATCGACAAGTTCGAAGGCGTGGCCTTCCGAGTCCGTCAGCGTGACGGCGATCGCGTCCCGCGTGAGCCCCGGTTCGGGTCCGGTGATCATCCGCTCTTCGCCGATCAGGCGGTTCAGGAGCGTCGACTTCCCGGCATTCGGTCGACCCACGATGGCCAGCTTGAGTGGCTTCTCGGCCTCTTCGGCCGTCGTGTCCGGATCATCTGGGAGCAGATCGACGATTTCGGACATCAGATCCGAAATCCCCTCACCATGCTCCGCCGACACGGCCGTGGGCTCACCAAGCCCGAGTTCGTAGGCGTCCAACAGCGCGGAGGAGGCGGCGCGGCCTTCGGCCTTGTTGGCCACCAGCAGCACCGGCTTGCCCTGGCGACGCAACCACTGGCCGAAATGTCGATCGGCCGGGGTCAATCCGGACCGGGCGTCGACCACGAACAGCACCACGTCTGCCTGGGTCACCGCGGCGGCCGAACCTGCCCGCATGCGGCCAGCCAGGGTTTCCGGGGCGGATTCCTCAAGACCGGCGGTGTCGATCAGCCGGACCATTCGCCCCCGCATCAGGGCCTCTGCTTCCTTGCGGTCGCGCGTGACCCCGGGCGTATCGGCGACGAGCGCCACTCGGCGTCCGACCAGCCGGTTGAACAGCGTCGACTTGCCTACGTTCGGCCGACCGGCAATGACGACCACCGGGAGCATGCGATCAGCGCAGCGCCATCAGACGCCCGTCATCCGCGATCAGCAGCAGCGTGCCGTCTGCGACCACGGGTCCGACTGGCGCGGCAGGATCGGAGAGAGGCTGGCGACCCAGGATCTCGCCCGTGTACGGGCTGACCGCGAGGGCTTCGCTGCTGGTGCCGGTGACGACGAGCCGATCGCCCGCAAGGATCGGCCCATACCAGGTGATCGAGTCCTTCTTCTTCTCGGGATTCTCCCAGCGTGGCAACGCCGTGACCCAGGCGACCCGTCCGTCATCGACGCTGATGGCGGCGATCTCCTGCGAGGCCGAAACCACGAACATCCAGCCTCCCGCCACGTAGGGCGTGTCCTCGCCGGCGACCTGGCGCTCCCAGAGGCGGCGTCCGGTCGGCAGATCGAGGCCGAGGGCGAGGCCGCCCATGCTGATCGCGAAGACGCGTCCGTTGCTGATCACCGGCAGGCCGCGGATCGAGGAGAAGTCGGCCAAGCTGCCGCGCCCCCGTGCCGTTCCCAAGCTGTCCGTCCACACGAGCGTCCCGCTGTCTGCGCGGAGGCCGACGATCTCGCCCGACCCGAATCCGGCGACGACGATGCCGCGGGCATAGGCGGGGGCGGGCTGTCCCAGCATCTCGGTCGGGCCGCTCGAGGCTTGATGGCTCCACAGCGTGCGCCCGTCATCAGCGGCGAGCGTGAGCAGCCGGTCTTCGATCGTGATGACGAACAGCCGTCCCTCGGCAATGGTCGGCGCCGAGCGGGCCGGCACGCCGATGTTGCGCCGCCAGCGCACCGTGCCCTTGGCAGCATCAAGGGCGACCAGTTCCGCAACGCCATTGACCGCGTAGAGTGTTCCTGGCTCGACGGCCAGGCCGCCGCCCGTGTTCGTGCTGTCGATATCCTCGGGCTTCGTGTCGAAGCGCCAGAGGCGTGCGCCGCTCGAAAGGGAGAAGGCGCTGACCACGGCGGCCGAATCCATCGTGTAGACGACGCCATCGAGCACGACGGGCTGCGCCAGGATCTTGCGACGATAGCCGCCACCCGCCCCGATATCGGCCGTCCAGGCCTGGGAAAGCCGCTGCCCTGCCGCTACGTGGCCCATGAGGTGCGATGGATTGCCGCCGGCTTGTGGCCAGGCCGCATTGCGGACGGGTGGAGGCAGAACGACCTTCGGCACCCCGTCATCGACGGCAAGCCCGCGGCGGTTCGGAATGATGGGTTCGCGTTGGCCGGGGAGCGGCGTTTTCGAACTGCCGAACCAGTCATCGAACAGGCCGCAGCCGCCCAGGGCGAGCGGGGAGAGCAGGGCGAGGCCCCTCGCAAATCCACGCCGGCTCAGAGCGGGGCGGGGCAGGTCGCTTGGCATCACGCGGGGCACGCCGGGCGTCTCATCCATGTCGTCTCATCCACCCAGCTTGGAAACCAGTGAACTGCTGCGTCCACGCACGCCCGCGGGCGCCGTGACGTCGTCGGCGAGTTGTTGGAACGCGGTCTTGGCCGCGTCCGTCTTGCCCTGCCGCAGGTCGAGCAGCGCAAGCTGTTCTCGCGCCAAGGCCCGCCAAGGGTTCGTGGCGGACGTGAGCGCCTGCAGGCGGGCCGCGAGCTGAGCCGGGTCGCCGTGGTCGATCTGATGCTGGGCCCACATGAGTGTCGCGAGATCCCGGAGCAGCGGATCGGCGGCACCGTCGGCAGCCACCTCGTCCCACATCTTGAGCGCACCAGGCATGTCGCCGTTCTCGGCCTTCAGTGCTGCCGCGCGGAGCCGAGCGAGCGTCCGATAGCCCTGAGGCGCAGCCCCGGCCAAGGCATCCAGTGCACCGATCGTGGCCGGCCGCGCCGCGATGGCCGTTGGGCTGGCGGAGTCCGCCATCGCCATGGCGTTGACATAGCTGACCGCGGCGGCTGCGTCCTGCTTGGCCTGCCACCAACGCCAGGCCTGCCAGCCGCCGACCGCGACGATCACCAGGACCACGGCGCCGACGATCACGCCGCCATAGCGCAGGAGGAGCCTCTGCGCCCGTTCGGCGCGTAGTTCCTCTTCTACCTCGTCGAAGATATCGACCACGAACTCTCTCGCTGCTTCGCCGCTTGCCTCGGGGCGGCGGACCATAGCCGCGCGGACTGCTCCGGGCAAACGCGGCGGCGTGAACGATCGGTTCATGCTTTCCCGGCAGGATCGGCGGATGCGCTGGTGCCTCCTGCCGCTCTGCCTTCTCGCCGGCTGCGGCCTGACGCCGGAGCAGGGGCTGACCGTGGCGGCCGGGACGACGATCGGTAGCATCACGATCATTCACCGCAGTCCGTTCGATGCCGCCTATTCACTGCTCACCGGGCGCGATTGCTCGATCGTCCGGCTGGACGAGGGCAAGTCCTACTGCCGTCCAGTCGAACCCCCGCCCGAACCGCCGCGGTTCTGCACCCGGAGCCTGGGCGTGGTCGATTGCTGGCTCGATCCCGCGAAATTGCCCGTCCCGCAGCGGGAGGTGGCGGATGGACCCCGTGTCCTGACCCCGGAGCAAGAGGCCTATCGCACCCGACGCTGGCCGTGATCTGCTCAGCCGGCGAACGTCACCAGCTTGCCGGACGGGCTGCCCAGCACCGTGTCGTCCCGCATCACCGTCCGGCCCCGGATGATGGTGGCGACGGGCCAGCCGGTGATGTCCATCCCGGCGAAAGGGGTCCAGCCGCATGGCGAGACGATCCAGGATTCCTCAATCCGACGCTGGTGCTTCATGTCCACCAGCGTGAAGTCGGCGTCGTAGCCGGCGGCGAGCCGTCCCTTTCCGACCACCCCGTAGACGCGCGCCGGACCAGCGCACAATAGGTCGACCATCCGCGCCAGCGAGAGCCGCCCGGCGTTCACATGGTTCAGCATCACGGGGACCAGGGTCTGCACACCCGTGAGGCCGGCCGGGCAGTCCGGCCAGGGCAACAGCTTCTTGTCGCGCAGATGAGGCGCATGGTCGGAGCCGACCGTGTCAACCGTCCCGTCGTTGATCGCCTTCCAGGCCGCCTCCTGATGCGCCCTGCCGCGGATCGGCGGGTTCATGACACCGAAGCCCTTCAGCGTCTCGTAGCACTCGGGGGCCACCTGGGTCAGGTGGTTCACCAGCACCTCACAGGTCGCGACGTCGCGGTAGTCCTTCAGATACTCCAGCTCCTGGGCCGTCGAGACGTGCAGGATGTGTGCCGGACGGCCGGTCTTCCGCGCGAGCGCCATCAGCCGGCGGGTACCGAGGAAGGCGCATTCCTCGTCGCGCCACTCCATGTGGCAGGTGTAGGGATCGCCCGACTTGAAGAGTGGCTTGCGGGCCTGAAGCCGGTACTCGTCTTCGCTGTGATAGGCGATCCGGCGACGGCCGGCGCGCATCACCTTCTCGAGGTGCTCGTCGTCCTCGACCATCAGGTCCCCGGTCGAACTGCCCGCGAAAATCTTGATGGCGCAGACGCCGCGGCCGAGTTCCAGGTCGGCGAGGGCAGGGATGTTGGTCTTCGTGCCGCCAACATAGAGGCCCATGTCGCACCAGGCCTCCTGCTCCACGTAGCCCTGCTTCCACGCGAGCCGTTCCGCATCGACGATGGACGGGCTGGTGTTCGGCATGTCGAACACCGCCGCAAGCCCTCCGAGCACAGCAGCCTTCGTGCCGGTCGGGATCGTCTCCACCGCCTTGTCGCCGGGATCCCGGAGATGAACGTGCGGATCGATCAACCCGGGCAGCACGTGCAGGCCCGCGGCATCGATCACCTCATCCGCGCTGGCGGAGGCGGGGACACCCAGGTCGACGATCCGCCCGTTGCGGACCCCGACATCAGTGGCCTCGGTTCCCCAGGGCAGCACACAGGTGCCGTTGCGGATCAGCAGGTCGTAATGGGCGGACATGGCGAGGCTCCTGGGCGGACGAGGCGTGGCGGTCAGGGGTCGACGGCTGCCAGCACGCGGTCGATGAAGGCGTCCGTGCTGCCGAGATAGGCGGCGGGGTCGATGAGCCGCTCGATCGCGGGGCGGTCCAGGCGAGAGGATACAACCGGATCGCGCGCCAACGCGTCAGCGAGGCCGACACGCTCCGCGAGCGCCACGTCGCAGGCGTGCTTGACGACGTGGTGCGCCTCCCCGCGTCCGATCATGGGTGCGAGCCCCATCATCACCGCTTCCGCCACGATCAGCCCATGGGTGATCCCGAGATTGGTCCGCATCCGTTCGGTGTCGATCACCATCCCCTCGGCGATCGCACGACCATGCAGCAGCGCGCCATGCGTCAGCACGAACGCCTGCGGCAGAGCCAGCGCCTCGGCTTGCCAGGGACCGGTTGCGCGTTCGTGGTCCTGAGCCATCGCGCCTTGCATGACGGGGACGAGGGCCTGCACCGTGCGCGATGCCGCCAGGATGTACTCGCTCGCGATCGGATTGCGCTTCTGCGGCATCGTGGAGGAGGCGCCGCGGCCGGCAACATACGGTTCGGCAACCTCGCCCACTTCGGTCTGGGCGAGCAGGATGATGTCGGTGGCGATCTTCGCGAGGCTGCCGCAGACGAGCCCGAGCAGACTGATCGTCTCGGCGAGACCGTCACGGCAGACGTGCCATGGCGCGAGCGGAACACCGAGGCCGAGTTCCTGCGCCAGACCTTCCATGACGGCGATGCCCTGATCGCCGAGGGAGGCGAGCGTGCCGGCTGCGCCCGCGAACTCCACCACCTGAACGCGCGAGCGAAGCTGGGCCAACCGCTCACGATGGGCCAGGAAGGGTTGCGCCCAGATGGCGCATTTCAGCCCGAAACTCGTGGGCAGCGCCTGTTGCAGATGCGTGCGCCCGGCCATGACGGTGTGCCGATGTGTGGCTGCCTGCCGTGCCAGGGCAGATAGGATCGCATCGAGCTCCGCCTCGACGAGGTCGAGGCCCAGACGCACCTGCAGCACGGTCGCCGTATCCATGATGTCCTGCGTCGTGGCGCCCCAATGCGTCCACCCGCCCGCTGCGCCAGCGGCACGAGACAGTTCGGACACCAATCCGACCACCGGGTAACCCACGTTCCGCGCGCTGGCGGCCAAGGCTTCGCGCCGCAGATTCTCGACCTTCGCCGCCGCCACGATCGCATCGGCCGCATCAGCGGGAATCAAGCCAAGCTGCGCCTGCACGCGCGCGAGCGCGGCCTCGACGTCGAGCATGCGCTGGAAATAGGCCTGCTCGTCGAACACGGCGCGCATCGCGTCGCTGCCGTACAGCGTGCCCAGGATCGGGCCGTCGGCGGGATTGATCGGCATGAAAACGTCCTGTTGGGGTCAAACGTCGAGGAAGACGGTCTCTCGGTCGCCCTGGAGATGGATGTCGAATCGCCAGCTCCCGGGAGCACCGGGCGTGGCGACCAGGGTTGAGCGCCGTGCCGGCTCCTCGATCGACTGCAGCAGCGGGTCGGTCTCGTTCAGCGGCTCGTCCTGGAAATAGGCGCGCGTCGCCAAGCCCTTCATGAGGCCGCGTGAGAGCACCCAGATCGCGATGTGCGGCGCCTGCTGCGCATTCCCTCGTCCAGAGACCGGTCCCGGCTTCACGGTGACCAGTCGGAACACCCCGTTCGCGTCGGAGTTGCTCCGGCCGAACCCCGGGAACGTGTCCGAGACGGGTGGATCGGTCTGCCAGATCTCCACACACGCATCCGGGCAGGGCAGCCCGTCGCCATCGTAGATGGTGCCGGTCAGAACGATCTTCTCCCCTTCCGCACCGAACCTCGTCAGGTCGGCCCAATCCTTGTCTTCGACCAGGTGCCAGTACGGACCGATCGTCTGGCTGGCAGTGGCGTGCGGCATCGCTCAGTCCTCCATCGGCGTGGCCGCGCGGCCACGGAGGACGACGTCGAACCGGTAGCCCAGGGCGTAGTCCGGTTCCGTGAGGTCGAGGTCGAACGCGGCAACCAACCTGTCGCGCGCCGCCGCATCAGGCACCCCGTTGAAGATCGGATCCAGCGACAGCAGCGGATCGCCGGGAAAGTACATCTGCGTGACCAGCCGTGTCGCGAAGGCCGGTCCGAAGAACGAGAAGTGGATGTGGTTGGGCCGCCACGCGTTTCGATGGTTCGGCCAGGGATAGGCACCCGGCCGGATCGTGAGGAAGCGGTAGAACCCGTCCGCGTCGGTGAAGACCCGTCCGGCGCCGTGGAAATTCGGGTCGAGCGGGGCGTCGTGCTGGTCGCCGGGATGATCGTAGCGGCCGGTGGCGTTCGCCTGCCAGATCTCCACCATCGTATGCGGTACCGAACGCCCGTCCTCGTCGGTGATCCGGCCCGCCACGATGATCCGCTCACCGATCGCGGGCTGCCCCGTCTTGTTGCAGGTCAGATCCACCGAGGCCGGGAACATCCGTTCGGAGAATTGCGGGCCGGTCGTTTCCGTGATCGTGTGTGGGATCGGGTGCAACGGCTGCCGCGGGAAGCGGCGTTGCGTGCTGCGATACCCGGGCACGTCATACGGCGGCTGGCTCCCGGCCGTCAGCGGGCGGAACGGCAGCGGATCGGTCATTCTCGGCTCCGCGTGTGAGTGGCTGGGCCGCTCCGGAATGGCGGCCCGATCGGGCGTCACCTTGCCTCCAGGCCCGCCCGCTGGCAACGGAGGCGAGGGAGGCCAGATCGTGAGTTTCGATGCCGTTTCCCCCGAGGTCATGCAAGCGGGACGGATTTTGACCGGCGCGACGATGGCGGCCTGGCTCCTCGCGGGGTTCATGCCGCGGCATCGGGCGCGCCTGCGCACCGCGCTCCTGGTCCTGTACGTCCTCGGTGTGGTCGGCTTCTTCCTCTACGTCGCGGTCGTCTGATCGAGCGCCGCGACCAGTCCGTGCGCCTTGGCCCCCACGACGTCGGGACTGTCCCCGGGCTTGTAGATCGCCGAACCGATCCCGAATCCGGCGGCACCGGCGGCGCGCCAGGCGGGGATATTGGAAGGGTCGATGCCGCCCACCGGTAGCACGGCCGTTCCGGCCGGCAGCACGGCCCGCAACGCCTTCAGCATGGCAGGGGAGCCCGCTTCCGCCGGGAACAGCTTCAGCGCATCGGCGCCGGCGGCGAGCAGGGCGAAGGCCTCAGCCGGGGTGAAAAAGCCGGGCACCGCAAGGAGCCCGTGCCGTTTGGCCGCACGCACCACGACAGGGTCGGCATGCGGGGTCACGATCAGCCGTCCGCCAGCCGCCGCGATCTCCTCGACCTGGCGTTCGGTCATGACGGTGCCTGCGCCGATCAGCAGCCGATCACCGAACCCGCGCGCCAGGCGCGCGATGCTGTCCATCGGATCGGGCGAGTTGAGGGGCACCTCGACGATCGCGATGCCGCGTCCTTCCAGGGCGGCCGTGACCGGCTCCGCCTCGTGTGGCTGAATGCCGCGCAGGATGGCAACCAAAGGGCAGCGCTGCAGGTATCCGCCCAGTTCCCCGCCCTTCAGTTCCATGTTGCAACAGCCCCGATCAGGGCGAGGCCACGCGCGGCCGCTTCCCCATTGTGCCGCTCCGCGAATGCGCCGCACGCGGTGATCGCGCGCGCGTAGAGCGCGGTCAGGTCGGGGGCACCAATCAGGTGGACCACCGCGCCCGGCGTACTGGCCAGCGCGGCGCGGACCTCATGCCCGATCAGGATTCCCGAGAGATAGGCGCCGGCGTCGCCGTCGGACAACCGGCCGGCCAGGGTCTCGGCGCGCACGCCGAACACGTGGTGCAGCAGGCCGCCCGGTTCGGCCGATCGCCGCACGCCGGCATCGAACGCCGCGCCATCGGGCGGTCCGTCCCGCATCATCCGCCCGAGGATCGTGTGCCCGCGCAGGGTGGCGTAGGTTTCGCCCGTCATGTGCGTGGTGAAGCGGACGATCCGCCCATCCTCCACCCGCGCCCATTTGGAGTGTGTGCCCGGCAGACAGGCGATGCCGCCAGCCGGGAAGTCGGCGAGCACCCCGATCACCTCCGTCTCCTCGCCGCGCATGACCTCGGCGATGCCCGACTCGTCGGTGCCGGACAGACCGGGCACCAGCTTCACCTTCGCCCAGTCGAAGGGAATGTCGACCAGGCCGGCGGCCAGTTCCGCGGCACCGGCAGGACAGGCGACATAAGGCGCTTCCTTCCATCCCTGGCGGCTGCCGATCATGCCGGAGAGCAGGACCTGGTCCTCGCCAGCGGCGAGCCAGGGACCAATCTCCTCCCGCAGCGTCTCGGCGAAACGCCCATCTGGCACGGCCAGGATCCCGCGCGGCCCGGATCGGCGGTCCCGAACGGCCCCATCCCGGCCGATGCGGAACGCGCGGAAGCTCGTTGTTCCCCAGTCGACGCCGATCATCGGGCTCCCCCTCCGTCTCTGCCTCGCCTTCATATAGGATGCGGCCCGCTCACCGCACTCGCCGTTACGGAGCCCATGCATGATTGTCGGCGAACCCGGCGACCCGCCGGAGGTGTTGGAACTCGAGGCCGCCGCCGAGACGCGGCTGCGCCGTGTGGATGCCGATCCGTCGGATACCCGGAGTGCCGCGGCCGCGCAGCGCCTCCGCGCACTCGCCGCAGACCTGCGCAACGACCTCGCCTCGCCGTTGTTGCGTGAGTATCGCGCGATCTGCGGCTGGCTCGACGAGTTCGACGGCATGGAGGAGTTCGCGCTGCTGGCCCACGAATATCGGCAGGCGATTGGCGTGACGCACGACCCGCACACGGCGGACGACTACTTGCGCGCGCTCATCGACCTCGCGAGGCGCAGCGTCGGCGCGCCCTGAGGTTGATCATCCCCGGCCGAACCCCTCGATCTCGGCGATCAGCGCTGCCGTGGTGACCTGCCGGCAATAACCGCGATTGTTGCGCAGCGCCCAGTCGTGCCGCTCCTGCGTCAGGGTCGCACAGGCATCCGTCGGCACCGTCACCAGGTAGCCGAGGTCGCAGGCGTCCCGCACGGCCGAGTCGACGCACTGGTCCGTCAGGCAGCCGGCCAGGATCAGCGAGCGGACCCCCAGGTTGCGCAGCACGTAGTCCACGTTGGTCGACATGAACACCGAGGACGACGTCTTCGGCAGCACGATCTCGTCCCGTTCCGGAGCGATCCCGTCGAGCACCTGCGCGTCCCACGAGCCCTTGGGCACGTACAGGCCGCTGATCTTGTAGTCGAGGCTCATGTCGCGCCCGTCCTGCGTCAGCGACTCGATGACGGTGTACATCACCTCGATCCGCGCGCGCCGGCACGCCGCCTGCAAGCGCTGCATGGCCGGCAGGGTCGTCTGCTCCATCGTCCGGAAGTAGAACCCGTACCGCGCGTCGCGCTCAGCGGGGTCCATCCCGGCGTATTCGCCCCCATCCGGCCGCGCGTTGTAGTTCTGCACGTCGATGAACAGCAGCGCGGCGTGATCCGGATCGACCGGCACCTCCCGGCTCAGACCCGCCCATCGGCCAGCCCCGCTCATGCGACACCGCGCAGCCGGCGATCGGCCTCGGCCAGCACCCGCGCGAAACGCTCCGCCCACTCCGCCTGGCCGGCCTCGTCCGCGATCAGGTCCTGGCGGATCTCGATCTCCACATGGGGCAGACCCCGCTTCTCGCCATGAGTCGGGATGCCATAGTCGCTCGCCTCGGTGATCGCGTAGGGTGCATTGTCGCCCACGACCATTCCCGGCTCCGCACGCAGCAGCTCGAGCATGATGGCAGCAAGCTGCACGTCCTTGTTGTAGAGCACCCCTACCTGCATGTCCCGGCGCTCCCCTTTGAAGCTGGGGGTGAAGCTGTGCATCGCCACCAGCACGGTCCGCCGGCCGGCATCCCGCCGGGCATCCAGCAGCGCGCCGATCTGCCCGTGATAGGGCGTGAAGATCGCCTCCACCCGCGCCGACCGATCTGCCGCGGACAGCCCCACGTTCCCCGGAATCGGGGTGATTTCGCTGACCTCCGGCATTGCCGTCGACCAATCCGGGTTCCGGTTGCAGTCGATCACCAGCCGCGAATAGACCTGCAGCACCGCGGTCGCGTCGAGCAAGGCCGAGAGCCGTTCGGTGACCCCCGCAATCCCGATATCCCAGGCGATGTGCCGCTCCCACTCGGCCGGCGGCACCCCCAGGTCCCCCAGCTTGCGCGGCACCCGTCGGCCGGCATGGTCGGCGGTCAGGAACAGGTCCGACCGCCCCTCCGACCGCAACACCCGCACCGGGGATGGTTCGTCCGACCCCAGCAACCCCGCTCCAGCCATGCACTCTCCTTCCGGCCAACCCCGGCGGCGTGCATAGGCACGCCTCGCCCCAGCCCCTATGCTGCGCCCTCCCGGAGGAGGACCGCCGCATGACCTTGCCGCAGAGCATGACCTATATCCAGGCCGAGGGCGCCGGCGGTCCCGAGGTCCTGAAACCCACGACCGGACCTCTGCCGACCCTGAAGCCGGACGAGGTGCTGATCCGTGTCGCCGCCGCCGGCGTGAACCGCCCGGATGTCGCGCAGCGCCAGGGCAGCTACCCGCCGCCGCCCGGTGCCAGCCCCATCCTCGGCCTCGAGGTCGCCGGCGAGGTCGTCCAGGTCGGCTCCGACGTCACCACCCTCAAGGCGGGTGACCATGTCTGTGCGCTGACCAATGGAGGCGGCTACGCGGAATACGCCGCCGCCCCCGCCGCCCAATGCCTGCCCTTCCCAAAGGGCTTTGACGCGCTACGCGCCGGCGCCCTCCCCGAGACCTTCTTCACCGTCTGGGCCAACGTGTTCGACCTCGGCCGCCTTGCTCCCGGCGAGAGCCTGCTGGTGCATGGCGGCACCAGCGGCATCGGCGTGACGGCGATCCAGCTCGCCAAGGCGTTCGGCGCGACCGTCTACGCGACGGCGGGCTCCGACGAGAAATGCGAGGCCTGTCGCCGCATCGGCGCAGATGCCGCGATCAACTACCGCACCGAGGACTTCGCCGACGCGATCAAGCGCCTGACCGGCGGCAAGGGCGTGAACGTCATCCTCGACATGGTCGGCGCCCCCTACGCCACTCGTAACGTCCGCAGCCTGGCGATGGACGGGCGGCTGGTGCTGATCGCCTTTCTCGGCGGCTCGAAGGCGGAGAACTTCGACTTCATCCAGGTCATGACGAAGCGGCTGACCATCACCGGTTCCACCATGCGCCCGCGCACCACGAGCCAGAAAGGTGCCATCGCTGCCGAATTGCGGGAGAAGGCTTGGCCGCTGCTCGAAGCCGGGAAGGTTTCGCCGCTGATCCACGCGACCTTCCCGCTGGCCGAAGCCGCGGACGCCCACCGCCTGATGGAGAGCAGCGCGCATATCGGCAAGATCATGCTCCGCGTCGGCTGACGGAGAACGCCGATCCGCCCGCCGATCCCGGCGCCGGCTTCGGCCGCCGCGCTCGCCCCTGCCGCGCTGCCGCTGGGCGGTCTTGCGCAACTGCTCGCCTCGGTCGTGCTGCTGTCCAGCGCGTGGCCGCTCACCAAGATCGCGATCGGCGCGGGCGCGACGCCAATCTGGTTCGCCGAAGGGCGTGCCGTGCTCTCCGGCCTGGTCGCGGCGGCGATCCTGGCGGCGCGCGGCCGCCTCCGCCTGCCGCAACGGGCCGATCTCCTCGCGCTGTTCGCCGTCGGCGCATTGCAACTCGGCGGCTATTTCGCGCTGGCGCACGAGGCCGTCGCCTGGGTTCCCGCCGGCCGAACCGCGATCCTGGCCAACACCACCACGATCTGGGTGGTCCCGCTCTCGCTGATCTTCCTGCGGGAGGCGATCCCGCTCCGCCGCTGGATCGCGGCCGGCCTCGGGCTCGCGGGAGTCGCGGTGCTCATCAACCCCTGGGCGATCGACTGGCGTGTGTCGAACGTCCTTATCGGCCACGCCTTCCTGCTCGGGGCCGCCCTGTCCTGGTCGATCGCCATCCTGGTCACGCGCGTTGCCCGCCCGCAGCTCAGCATGTTCGAACTGCTGCCATGGTGCTTCCTGGTCGCCTCCGTGATCCTCGCCCCCGTAGTCGCCTTCCACGCGCCGCATGGAACGATCGGCACGGCCCATTCCGCCTGGCTCGCCCTCGCCTATATCGGCCTGATCGCCGGCCCGCTCGGCACCTGGTGCGTGATGGAGGCCACGGCGAAACTTCCGACAGTGGTCTCCTCGGTCGGCTTTCTCACCACGCCGGCGGTCAGCCTGATTCTCGCCAACCTCGTCCTCGGCGAGGCTTTCACCCCCGACCTGCTGCTGGGCGCGGCGCTGATCATGGTGGGCGTGGGCTTTGCCGCCTGGCCTGGAGGAAAGCGCCGATGATCCTCAACGCCATCCAGTCGGGCGAGGGACCCCCAGTCGTCCTGCTTCACGGCCTGTTCGGCCAGGCGCGCAATTTCGGCACGATCCAGCGCGCCCTGGCGCCGCGCTTCCGCGTCACCGCGCTCGACATGCGCAACCACGGCGCCAGCCCGCACGGTGCCGACATGGCGTATCCCACCCAGGCGGCCGACGTGCTGGAGACCCTGGCCCACCTGGGCATCGGACGCGCCGCGGTGATCGGACATTCGATGGGGGGCAAGGCGGCGATGGCCGCGGCCCTGGCACAGCCGGCCACCATCGGCCGGCTGCTCGTCTCCGACATCGCGCCTGTTCCCTACCAGCACGGCAACGCCGACATCGCCGCCGCGCTGACGTCGGTGCCGTTGACCCCCGGACTGACTCGTGCCCAGGCTGAGGCCGCGCTCGCGCCCCTCATCCCGGACCCGACCCTGCGGCCTTTCCTGCTGCAGAACCTCAGCTTCGGGCCAACCCCGGCCTGGCGGATCGGCCTGGACGAGATTGCGGCCTCGGTCCGGGATCTCGAAGGCTGGCGGCCCATCGAGGGTCGCTACGAGGGGCCAGCCCTGTTCGTCGCGGGTGAGCGGTCCGACTACATCCCGGCCGACGCGCGCCCGATCATCCGCGGGCTGTTCCCCGCGGCCCGCTTCGTCACCGTCAAGAACGCCGGTCATTGGGTCCATGCCGACAACCCGGCTGGGTTCCTCTCGGTGCTGGAAGCCTTCCTCGCGTCCTGGGAGGGCTGAGAGCGTGATCGGCGGAGGCGCGTTCGCCGGAGCCGGGAATCACGCGATCAAGCAAGCTGCGGTTAGCGTGCCGGTGAGCGAAAGCGAGCCGGCACGCTAGCCGCACGCATGCGGCATTGGCGTCGGCGCCTGTGAGCGTCTACGTAATGTCGGTGACGCGCACTCTCGAGTTGCCGGACGCCCCCGCCGTGGTCGCGGGGCATGGCCGCGCCGCCATCCTGCCCCCGGATGGCGAACTGCTGCTCGTGTCGGGCGAGCAGGCCGCCGCGCGACTGCGCACCCTTCCGCCGCCGCTTCTGGTACACGCCCCCGCCACGTTCCGACGCCTCGGCATGCGGCCCGAGCCAGCCCTCGACCTGCTGGAACTGTTCGCCTTTGCCTGCCCGGCGCGCAGCGCGGCGCCGACGCCGCGTGGCCTTGCCCTCGCGCTCGATCTCGATCCCCCCGGACGCGGCCTGGAAGCCGAGGCTCTGCTGCTGTCCGACCTTGCGGCGACCCTCCTGAACCGGCTCGCGGCGGGGCGCGAGACGTCCTTCAATCGCGACGCCGCCAGCCTCGCCGCCCGCATGGGCAAGGCCGGTTGGGGCTGGGCGCCCTTCGTCGCCGCGGCCCTCGGGCGCCCTGATGCGCAACCCTCCAACGAGCCGCTGCGCGTCTGGAAGCGCCTGCCGGAGTGGGAAGACGCCGCCCCGCAGCCGCCCCCGTCCGCCCACCCGGTCACCGAGGCCGAAGCGCGGGCCCGCCTTTCCGAGATGCTCGGGTCCGAGGCCGAACAGCGGCCGGGCCAGGGGGACTATGCCGGCGCCGCCACCGCAGCCTTCGCGCCGCGCGAAACCCGCGGCGACCCGCATTGCGTGCTGGCAGAGGCCGGCACGGGGACGGGCAAGACCCTCGGCTACCTCGCCCCGGCCAGCGTCTGGGCGGAAAAGAACAAGGGCGCCGTCTGGGTCAGCACCTTCACCCGCCACCTTCAGCGCCAGATCGACGGTGAGATCGGCCGGCTCATCCCGGACCCTCATCAGCGCCGGGCCCGCGTCGTCGTGCGCAAGGGGCGCGAGAACTACCTCTGCCTGCTGAACATGGAAGACGCGGTCAACACGGCCAGTGGCGGTTTCGTCCAGCAGCAGGTCATCCCCCTCGGCCTCATCGCCCGCTGGGCGCTGGCGAGCGACGATGGCGACATCCAGGGCGGGGATCTGCCCGGCTGGCTGTCCGAGCTCTACGGCGCTCCGCTGATCACCAGCCTCGCCGATCGCCGGGGCGAGTGCATCCACGCCGCGTGCCCGCACTGGAAGCGCTGCTTCGTCGAGCACACGATCCGCCGCGCCCGGACGGCGGAGCTCGTCGTCGCGAACCACGCCCTCGTCATGACCCAGGCCGCCTGGGGCGGGCTCGACGACAACGCCGTCCCCACCCGCTACGTGTTCGACGAAGGCCACCACGTGTTCGACGCGGCGGACGCGGCGTTCTCCGCCGTGCTGTCCGGCGCCGAAACCGCGGAACTGCGCCGTTGGCTGCTGGGTGCCGAGGGCGGTCGTTCGCGGGCGCGGGGCATGAAGCGGCGGCTGGACGAGCTGGTGGCGGACCGCCCAGCCCTGGAAGCGCCTCTCGAGGCGGCGCTACAGGCCGCCCGCGCCCTTCCCGCGGCCGGCTGGTCCGCGCGACTGTCCGAAGACGGGCCGGAACTGGCCGGGCTCGACGCCGGCCGCCCGAATCCGACCGAGGCGTTCCTGCGGCTCGTCCGTCGCCAGGTGCTCGCACGCACCGGAGGTGCCGACGGGGAGCACGGGCGCCCGGCCGCCTGGGGTGCGCTCGAGTGCGACGTGTTCCCCGTGGCCGATCCGCTGGTCGACGCGGCCGACCGCCTCGCCCGCGCGCTGTCCCGCATTGCCGAACCGCTGAACACGCTGCGCGAGCGCCTGCTGGCACGTCTGGAAGACGAGGCGGAAGAGATGGACGGCGCGACCCGCGCGCGCATCGAGGCGATCGGCCGCTCGCTCACCCGACGCGCCCTCAACCCGCTCGGCGCCTGGCAGGCGATGCTCCGGGGGCTCACCGAACCGCCGCCCGATCCGGGCCACCGCCCGGGCACCGTGCTGTTCTTCAAGCTCGACCGTCGCGACGGCACGCGGGATGTCGATGTGGGCCTGCATCGACATTGGCTCGACCCCACCATCCCGTTCGCAACCACGCTGGCGGCGCCGGCGCAGGGATTGCTGGTCACCTCGGCCACCCTGCGCGATTCCGGTGACCGCGATCCGGAACTCGCCTGGACCGTGGCCGAGGCGCGGGTCGGCGCGCCCCACCTGCCATCCCCGGCCATTCGCGCCGCCGTGGCCTCCCCCTTCGACTACGCGAACCAGACCCGCTGCTTCGTGGTGACCGATGTGGGCGCCGGCGAGATCGGCCAGCTCGCCGCCGCCTATCGCGCCCTGTTCCTTGCCGCGGGCGGCGGTGGGCTCGGCCTGTTCACGGCGATCCGCCGTCTCCAGGCCGTGCATCAGCGCATCGCCCCCGACCTGGAAGCCGCGGGCATTCCGCTCTACGCCCAGCACGTCGATGCCATGGGCAATGCCACGCTGGTCGACATTTTCCGGACGGAGGAGGACGCCTGCCTCCTGGGCACCGACGCCATGCGCGACGGCGTCGACGTGCCGGGCCGCGCGCTGCGCCTCGTCGTGTTCGAGAAGGTGCCGTGGCCGCGCCCCGACATCCTGCACCGGGAGCGGCGCGTCCATCTTTCGGGCGGTGACCCCAAGGGCTACGACGACCGCATCGTGCGCCTGCGCCTGCGGCAGGCCTTCGGCCGCCTGATACGCCGCGCCACCGACCGCGGCGTCTTCGTGCTGTTGGATCGCCAGGCTCCAAGCCGCGTCCTGTCCGCCTTCCCGGCCGGCGTGGTGGTGAGGCGGGTCGGCCTCGCGCAGGCGGTCGAGCAGACGCGGGCCTTCCTCTCGGAGTCGGAGGATGTTTCGATCGGCGGCGCCCTCCGGTAGGTTCGGGGCGCAATCAGCGGAGTCGACGCATGCGGTCACGCGAGAAGCTCGAGGCGCCCGAGGCGCTGGTCCTGACGATGGTGCTGGTCGCGGTGGCCGATGGTGGCATCAGCGACCGGGAAATCGGTGTCATGGCCGGGCAGGTGCAGACGCTGCCCGCCTTCCAGCATTTCCGCTCCGAGCAGCTGGAGCAGGTGACGGACGCGGCGATCAGTCTGCTGCGGGAGGAAGATGGCCTGAACCATGCCGCCCATCTGATCCGGGGCGCGCTGACCGGCCGACTGCGCGAGACCGCCTATGCGCTCGCCTGCGAAGTCGTGGCGGCGCATGGCAAGGCCGGGCAGGAAACCATCGCGATGCTGGACTTCGTGCAGACGGAGCTGCACCTCGACGCGCTGATCGCCGCGGCCATCGGGCGTGGCGTGCGGGCGCGCTACACGCGCATCGACGTCGTCCACTGACGCCGGTCGGCCGGGATCCCCCGCATGCGCGCTCTCGGGGTCACGGCCGCCCTGGCCTTCGTGCCCGTCGCCTGCTTCGCCGTTCTTGGAGTGGGCGGGTGGCTCGCGCCGCTCCCGGCCCTCGTGGCGGCCGTCGCCACGCTCGTCTCCCTGCTCGCCTTCGGCATCCTGTGGGTGCGCGACGCCGAGGTCCTCGTCGAGGCGCTGCGGCGGGTCGCCACCGATGATCAGGGCGTCCAGTCGCGCGAGAAGGCGGGGCTGGCGGTCATGGAGACGATTGGCGGCGAGGTCGAGCGCCTGATGCGCCGCGTTGCGGCTCGCACGGCGCTCGTGGAACAGCTCCGCCGTGCCGACGAGGCGATCCTGGAGCGACTGCCCGACCCGCTGATCGTCCTGGGCCCCGACCGCGCGGTGCGACGCGCGAATTCGGCAGCACGCGGCGCGTTCGGCGCCGATATCTCCGCGGTCCTGCGGCATCCGGGGCTGCGCTCCGCGATCGAGCGCTCCTTCGACGTTGGCAGCTCACAGAGTGCCGAACTGACGGTCCGTGTTCCCGCCGCGCGGGACTTGCATGCGACCGTGGTCCCCATGGACCCGCCGCTGGCCGATGGCGGGCGTGCGATCGTCGTCCTGTCCGATCGCACGCGGGAGCGGGCGGTGGAGCGCATGCGGGCCGACTTCGTCGCGAATGCCAGTCACGAGTTGCGCACCCCGCTCGCGTCGCTGATCGGATTCATCGATACGCTGCGCGGTCCCGCCGCGGACGATCCGCCGGCGCAACAGCGCTTTCTCGGGATCATGGCCGAGCAGGCGGCGCGGATGAACCGGCTGATCGACGATCTGCTCAGCCTCTCGCGCGTGGAGCTCACCGAACACCAACCCCCCTCGGAGGTGGTGGATTTGCGTGAGAAGCTGCCGCGGCTGGTCGCCGGCTTCGAGCCGCGGCTGCGCGAGCGGTCCCAGACTCTGGATCTGCGGGTGCCGGAGGATCTCCCGCCGGTCACCGCCGACGCCGACCAGATCGCGCAGGTGTTGCAGAACCTGTTGGACAACGCCGTGAAATATGGGCGCGAGGGCGGCGTGCTGCGGGTGACGGCGGCGCCGGCCTCGGGTCTCGGGCGCTGGCCTGCCCGCGCCGGCGTGGTGATCGCCGTGTCGGACGAGGGCGCGGGGATTCCGCGCGAGCATTTGCCCCGCCTGACCGAACGCTTCTATCGGGTCGACAAGGGGCGCTCGCGTGCGGTGGGCGGAACGGGGCTGGGGCTTGCGATCGTCAAGCACATCGTGAACCGGCACCGCGGCCAGCTCGCGATCGAGAGCGAGCTGGACAAGGGCACGACGGTCAGCGTCTGGCTGCCACAGGCGCCGGATCCGTCGCCCACCGCGCGAACGTAGCGGCTACGCCGATTCCGCGCGCATCTCCGCGAAGACTTTCCGCGCCGTGAGCAGCGCCTCCCGCACCAGCGGGGCGCCGATATAGCCGGCGAGGTGCAGGATGGCTTCCGACAGCTCGTCTTCCGTCCACCCTTGATTGCGAGCGAAACGCAGGTGCAGCTCAAGCTCGGGGGTGCGGCCCTGCGCGGTGTCCGACACGACCACGATCAGGGCGCGGGTCTTCAGGTCCAGGCCTGGCCGGGTCCAGAGCGTTCCGAACACCGCCTCCTGCGTGTAGGCGGCGAACTTCTCCATCATCGGGTCGTCGTAGACCTGCTTGTCGAGCTTGGCCGCGAAGGCCTCCCCCATCAGCTTGCGCCGCATCGCGCGGCCGGCTTCCCGCTTGTCGTCTGGCATGTCGCGTTCCCTCCTGATCGTGCCTGTTCTCGTGTCGCTCCGCGCCGGTGATGCCCCGCTCCCATGTCGCGGGGCGGGACCCGCCTTCGCCGCCCTTCGTCGTGGCCGGGCTCGACCCGCCTTCGCCCTTCGTCCTGGCCGGGCTCGACCCGGCCACCCTCCGTGGCACCCTGCCGGTCGGGGTGCCAGGTCGAGCCCGGCCACGGGGAAGGGGAGGGCTGCCAGCTACAGCTCGACGACGACGTACTCCTGCTCGACGCTGACCTTCACCGTCTCCGCCACGAACGGACCCTTGGCCAGGGTCTCACCCGGAACGATCGTCACGTTGTAAGCCCGCGCCTTCACGCTCTCCGGGTGGCACCACGACTCGCCCGTCTTGATGTCGAACTCCCAGCCGTGCCACGGGCATCGGAGCATCTCGCCACGGCGCGTCAGCCGGTACTCGCCCGGCCGGTCCGACTCGAACCGGCCGACCACCGCGCCCTTGCACAGCGCGGCACCCTCGTGCGGGCAGCGGTTGATCAGCGCGTAGAACGAGTCCGCGACGTTGAACACGCCGATCTCGCGACCGGCCACGGTCACGATCTTGCTCTGGCCGGGCGGGATCTCGTCCACCGTGGCGACGACGTGGCGGGCCATGTGGTCAGGCCAGGTCGTAGAACGCCAGGGCGTTGTCGCGGAACAGCATCTGCTTCTCGCGTTCCGGGATGCGCACCTTGAACGCGTAGCGCGGATCGTCCTGGTCCCAGTGCGGGTAGTCCGTCGAGAACATGATTCGGTCCCAGCCGATCCATTCGCAGGTGGCCAGGATGTCCTCCGGCCGTTCCGGCTCCTCGATCGGCTGCGTGGTGACCCAGATGTTCCGTCGCACATACTCCGACGGCAGCATCCTCAGATGCGGCACCTCGTCCGGCATGCGCTGCACGTGCTTGTCCAGACGCCAGCACAGCGACGGGATCCAGGCGAACCCGCCTTCCACCAGCGCCACGCGCAGATTGGGGATGTGCTCGAACACGCCCTCGAGCACGAGGGAGGTCACCAGCGCCTCCTTGCTCTGCGGATAGGACGGGTGTTCCTCGTGGTAGAAGGACGGCCAGCCGCCGCCCGTCGAGGGGTGGCCCGAGGTGCCACCGAGGTGCAGCGCGATCGGGTAGCCGTTCGCCGCGCAGGCCTCGAGGATCTTCCAGTAGCGCCGCCGACCAAGGGGTTCGAGCCCGCGGGGCGGGATCATGACATGCGTGAAGCGGCGGTCGCCGGCGCGGTGCTCGATCTCCGCGATCGCCGCCTCGGTGTGCTCGAGCGGGATCTGGATCGCCGCCTTCAGCCGCGGCTCCGCATCGCACCAGGTATGTGCCTCCCAGTCGTTCGCGGCGCGGCACAGCGCGGCGCCGAACTCCGGGTTGCGCTCGTCGCTGCCGCGGCCCAGCAACGGCATCATCATGCCGTAGATCACCCCGAACGCATCCAGCAACTGCTCGCGCATCAGCGCGAGGTCGGAGCCCGGATGGCTGCCGTCCTTCGGCCAGGCGTCCATCCGCATGCCGGTCCCCGGCGACATCCGGGGGTAGTTCGGCGCGCCGATGAACGGCGAGCGGCCCCGCGAACCGACCGACTTCCGCAGGGCCCGCCAGCGTTCCGGCAGGAACGGATCGAGTTCGGCGCCCGACTTCATGTAGGGGTGCACGTCGCAATCCACGAAGCCGAGACTGCTCTGCGCGGAGGTGTCGGGCCGGCGTTCGATGACGGGTACGTTCATCGCGGGACTCCTCGTGTCATCGGATCAGGGGTCATCGGTTCAGGCGGGAGTAGGTGGCGAGCGCGTTGTCCACCAGGATCTTGCGGACGAGGCCTTCGGGTAGCCCATCGGGCATGGCATCGGTGCCCTCGTAGTGCCAGTGCGGATAATCCGAGGAGAACAGCAGCATCTCCTCGCAGCCGATCTCCTCGATGACCCGCAGCAACTGGTCCTGTTTCGGGGGCGCGTCGAACGGCTGGATCGTCAGTCGCACGTGCTCCCGCGCATAGTCGGCGGGCGACTTCTCGAGCCACGGCACCTCTGCGCGCACGCCGCGCCAGGTCTTGTTGACGCGCCACATCCAGGCCGGGAGCCAGGTCACGCCGGACTCGATCAGCACCACCTTGAGGCGCGGGAACTCCACGAACACGCCCTCGGAGATCAGGCTGTTCAGCACGCCCGCGAAGCCCGTCGACCAGGAGACGTAATCCTCGACATAGTAGGACGGCCAGCCGAGGTTGGTCGGCGGGTGCCGGTACGAACTGCCGGCATGGATGCCGATCGGCAGGTCGAGCCGTTCGGCGACACGATACAGCGGCCAATGGAAGCGGCGCCCGAGCGGCAGCTCCTGCATCTGCCAGACGAGCACCTGCACGAAGCGGGGATCGGCGGCGCAGCGCTCCACCTCCTTCGCCGCGAGTTCGGGGCTGTGCATGGGCACGACGATGGAGGCCCGCAGCCGCGGATCGCGATCCAGCCACTCCGCCACGATCCAGTCGTTGATCGCGCGGCAGAAGGCTGCGGCGAGATCTTCGGAGAAAACCGTCGGGGTGCCGTGCAACACATTGCAGATCGCGAAACGCGACTGGAAACCGTCGAGCGCCTGCGCCTGCAGCAAGGAGAGGTCGGTGCCTGCCCGACCCTGCGCCGGCTTCCAGTCGGGACGCGCGTTGATCGGTGCGTTGGGCGGAAAGGCGGCCGCGGTGTAGTCGTCCCGCTCCAGGCCCCGCATCGTCACGTGCTCGCGCCAGTACGCGTCGAGATACGGCAGCAGCACCCGCGTGTTCGGGAGTGCCGGGTGCACGTCGCAGTCGATCGCGCCGGGGGCGGGAACGCTCAAGGCCGTACCTCCGCGATTGGTTAACGCGTAGCACAGGCCCGTCCAGGGAGCACGTCAAGGGCGCAAGGCTCACGGAGAGTAGCGCCCGCCCCCCGCGCGCCCTTACGCTTCGCTTGACGAAACGAGGGTGAGTGATGAGCGACGATAGCGCGGGGGCGTCCACCGTGGCGGCGATGTCCGCACGAGAGAAGCGAGCCTGGCTGGACTCTCACGAGGAGGGTTACGAGAAGGGGTTGAAGCCCCGGCAAATCCAGATGATCGCGATCGGTGGGGCGATCGGCAGCGGCCTCTTCCTGGGGGCAGGCGGCCGGCTCCAGGCTGCCGGACCAGCACTCGCCGTGGTCTATGCGGTGTGCGGCCTGTTCTCCTTCTTCATCCTCCGCGCGATGGGCGAACTCGTGATGCATCGCCCGACCTCGGGCAGCTTCGTCTCCTATGCGCGCGAGTTCCTGGGCGAGCGTGGCTCCTTCATCGCCGGCTGGATGTACTATCTGAACTGGGCGATGGCCGGCATCGTCGATATCACGGCCGTCGCGCTCTACATGCATTACTGGCACTCCCTCGACGGCGTGCCGCAATGGGTCTTCGCGCTCGGCGTCGTCGTGTTGGTCGTCGGCACCAATCTGGTCGGCGTGAAATGGTTCGGCGAGATGGAGTTCTGGTTCTCCATCGTGAAGGTCGCCGCCCTCGTGCTGTTCCTGGTGATCGGAACCGCGGTGCTCGGCATCGGCCACCCCGTGGGCGGACAGGCGACCGGGCTGCACCTGATCTCGGAGAATGGCGGCCTGTTCCCGCACGGGGTGCTGCCCGCCATCGTGATCACGCAAGGCGTGGTGTTCGCCTATGCCGGCGTCGAGCTCGTCGGGATCGCGGCCGGTGAGGCGCAGGACGTGCACAGTGTCCTGCCCCGCGCGATCAACAGCGTGATGTGGCGCATCGCGCTGTTCTACGTGGGATCCGTGCTGCTGCTGGTCCTGCTGCTGCCGTGGACCGCCTACAGCGCGGGAACCAGTCCCTTCGTCACCTTCTTCCGCGCGCTCGGCGTCCCCGGCATTGGCACGGCGATGAACATCGTCGTGCTGACCGCAGCGTTGTCCAGCCTGAACTCCGGCCTCTACTCGACCGGCCGCATACTGCGCTCGCTCGCCATGGGCGGCTCCGCGCCCGAACGCGTCTCGCGCATGAACGTCCGCAACGTCCCGGCGCAAGGCATCCTGATCACCGCCGTCATCTACCTGGTCGGCGTCGGACTGAACTACCTCGTGCCGTCTGAGGTGTTCGAGATCGTCCTGAACGTCGCCTCGCTGGGAATCATCAGCACCTGGGCGTTCATCCTGTTGTGCCACCTGGCGTTCCGGCGCGCGGTGCGCCGGGGGGAACTGGCCGCGGTGGGCTTCCGGATGCCGTTCGCGCCCGCCTCGAACTGGCTGACGCTCGCCTTCCTGGCGTGCGTGCTGGTGCTGATGGCGTTCGACTATCCGAATGGCACCTTCACCATCGCCGCGGTCCCGGCCCTGGCGGCGGCGCTCGCCGGCGGTTGGTTCCTGATGAAGGGGTCGTCCCTGGACCGCCGGCCCGGATAGGCCGCTATTGCGCCAGTGCCTGGCTGCGCACCAGCCGCGCATACAGGCCGTCGCGCGCCAGCAGGTCGGCATGGGTGCCTTGTTCGAGCGCGCGCCCCTCCGCCATGCCCACCACGAGGTCGGCATCGCGCACGGTCGAGAGCCTGTGCGCGATGACGATCGTCGTGCGGTCCTTGCGGAGCCGAGCCAGGGCGAGCTGTACGGCCGCCTCGCTTTCGGTGTCGAGCGCGCTGGTCGCCTCGTCCAGCAGCAGGATCCGCGGATCGCGCAGCAGCGCACGGGCGAGCGCGACACGCTGGCGCTGCCCTCCGGACAGGCGCTGCCCGCCGGGGCCGACCCGCGTCTCGTAGCCGTCCGGCAGGGCGCCGATGAAGTCCGCGGCGGCGGCGGCCGCGGCGGCGGCTTCGACCTCCGCCTGGCTCGCCTCGGGCCGCCCGATCCGGATGTTCGCCGCCACGGTATCGTCGAACAGCAGCGCGTCCTGCCCGACATAGGCGATGGCCCCGCGAAGGCTCGCGAGCTGCAATGAGCGCACGTCGGCGCCGTCGATGCGCACCGCGCCGGCCGAGACGTCGTGCAGCCTGGGGATCAGCGCCAGCGCGGTCGACTTCCCGCCCCCCGACGGCCCGACCAGGGCGATGGTCTGCCCCGGCAGCGCGGTGAAGCTCAGCCCGGACAGCGCGATCCGTCCGTCGGGGTAGACGAAGCCGACGTCCTCGAAGACGACGTGCCCGCGTCCCTCCGGCAGCGGCGTCGCGTCCGGCGCGTCCGCGATCCGGGGGCGCTCGTCGATCACGGCGAACACGCGGATCAGTCCGGCCAGCCCCTCCTGCAGCGCCGCGTTCAGGGAGCCGAGTGCGCGGAGCGGGCGGGAGGCGATGAGGAGAGCGGCCACGAACCCGGTGAAGTTGCCGAGTGTGTGGGTGCTGACCGCGGCCCGCCAGCCCTCGAACCCGATCACGAGCGCCACGGCGGCGCCGCCCAGGACCTCCAGCATCGGATCGACCCGCGCGCGGCTCCGGGTCATGCGGAGCAGCGCGCGATAGAGCTGGGTGAAGGCCTCGTTCGCGCGCCGGGACTCGGCATTCTCCATGCCGTAGGCGCGCACCACGCGCGCCTGGGCGAAGCTCTGGTTCAGCAGGGCGGCGGTCTCTCCCACACGCTCCTGCATGCCGCCCGAGGCGCGGCGGATGCGCTTCCCGATGCGCTGGATCGGCACCGCCGCCAGCGGATAGAGGATGGCCGCGATGAGCGACAGCAACCAGTCGAGATAGATCATCGAGGCGACGAGCCCGACGACGGTGATCACGTCGGCGACGCCGTTCACGACGCGGCTGAGCGCCTCCCGCACCGTCGCGGCATCGGTGGTGAAGCGGGCGGCGAGCTGGGCCGGCGCCTCCCGCTCGACCCGCGCGAGGTCGGCGTGGGCGAGGTGGCTGAACATGCGCCCCTGCAGGCCCCGGATCACCAGGAGCACGATCTGCTGCACCTGGACGGTCTGGAAATACTGGGCCGCGGCCTTCACCGCCGTGACGATCACGACCAGGACCGGGATCTGGTAGAGGATCCGCCGGTCGCGATCGGTGAACATCTGGAACGCGTGATCGATCACCACCGGGTAGAGCGCGGTCGTCCCCGCGGTGAGCGCCGTGAGCACGATCACGAGCGCGATGCGTGACCGGAAATGCCGGACATGCTCCCGCCAGAGCCGCATCAGGAGGGCGCGGGTGGTGTCGCCCTTGGGCGCGCGGGACGCGTCGCGCTCGGGCGCGGGGGAGATGTCGCGCGACGTGGTGCCGCCGGAGGAAGGGCTCGCGTCCATGCGCGGCCGTGTATCAGGCCGGCCGGAGACTGCGAAGGGGGTGAGACCGGCAAGCTGTCCGCCGCGGATCCTGCCGGGCGATCCTGATGAGGTCCCGTGAGCGAGGGAGGATTCTCCGCGCCGGCTAAACCTTTGGTTCAGACTTGACTGCCATCGTCCGGCCAGAGATTGGCAGGCGCCCCACTCCGCTTCACGGCCGGGTGACGTGCGTCCCGCCCGACCATTGGCACGCGAGGACGCTCTTCATGGCAACGATGACGGTGGCACAGGCCCTGGCAAGCAGCGCGACAGGCATTACCATCGCCGATACGCCGGCGAACATCGCGGCCGTGGTCTTCAACACTGGCCTTCTCGCACGGGTCACCGAGTTCACCCTGAGCGGGAATGGTGCCTCCAACGCCAGCGACGCGCGGCTTCTCGCGACGCTGGGCAGCCGGTTCAGCCCGGGGAGCTACCGCTACGTCGTCCGTGACACGGTCGCTGCGCTGTCGGACCAGCGCAACGCCGCCGGGCTGGCGATCGCGTCCGCGTTCTCGGTGTTCGACACGGCCACCAACCTGCTCGCCGCCAGCGGGTCCTCCCTGATGCAGCGGGCCAGCAGCGTCGTGCTCTCCACGGGTGCGTCGCTCACGCTCGCCAACCTGCTGCGCCTCGAAGCCCTGCCCTCGTTCTCCGTCATGCCGGGGAAGAGCATCACGCTGGCCGACACGGCCTCGAACCTGCTCGCGCTGACGCCTGCGCAGAACCGGCCGGCGATCAAGGCCTTCCAGGTCGTCGGCACGTCGAATGTCGAGCTTGCCGCCGCCCTCACCCTGAAGGCGCTGCCGAACTTCTCCATCGCGAGCGGGAGCAATCTGGTCGTCACCGGAACGGCGGCGGACATGACGTCGGTGGGGAATGCCACCGCCGTCTCGAGCCTCGCCGCGGTCAACGGCGTGGTCATCAGCGTCTCCGACACGGTCGCGCACATCCTCCCGGCCGTCTCCGCGCTCACTGGCCTGGTCGCGCGCGCCGCTTCCTCCAGCATCGTCGTGAACGAAAGCGCGACGATCGACGCCGCCGGGGCAGCGGGGCTTCTGCCGCTGTTCGGGCGCTTGTTCGTCGCCGCCGGCCGGACCCTCACGCTCGCCGACACGGCGGAGCACCTGCTTGCGACCGCGCGCAACGCCGCCTCGCTGGTCCAGGCGACCGCGCTGGCGTCCGATGCGGACGTCACCGCCGCACAGCTCGCGGCGCTGGCCGGAATGCGCAACTTCGCCGTCCAGGGCGGCGTGAATCTCGCCGTGACCGACACGCTGGCCGCGTTGACGGCGCTCACGGGGCAGCAGCGCGCGCTGGCGAGCGCGGTCGTGGTGCAGGACACGGCCCAGCACCTGCTGCAGGCGTCGGGCCTGCCCAGCGGCACCACGGCGCTCATCGTCCAGCTCGAGGGCGGGGTCTACACCGCCGCGCAGGCGGCGCAGATCGGCGGTCTCGCACGCGAGGGACTCGGGTTCACGCTGCAACCGACGGGTGGCGGCACGGAGATCGTCGTCAGCGACACGATCCAGGCGATCGCGACCGAATCGGGTCGGCTTGCGGCGTTGATCGGCCACGGCCCCGTCGCCTTCAGCCCGACCGACCACGACGTGACCCTTTCCGCCACGTCCGCCGTAGCGGTGATCGCGTTGGACGCGCTCGATCTCGCGGCGGCCCGTATATCCGTCTCCGACACGGGTGAGGCGATCACGGCGGCTCGCGCCTCGCTGTTCGCCGCCGACTTGGTGTCCATCGTGGTCACAGACGGCGTGTTCAGCGGTAACCTGGACGAGTTGCTCGATCCGCGCCTGCATCTCGGCGCCGGCTCCGGGATCGTCACGATGGGCTTCGCGATGATGGCCCTCGCGAGCACGCCCTCCGCGCATCTGGCCACGGATGCCACCGTGAGCGCCGCGCAGATGATTGCGCTGTCGCTGCTGTCCGGCTTCGCGGTCGATCCCGGCGTGACGCTCACCGTGGCCGACACGGCCGAGTCCCTCGTCTCCGCCGCGGCAGCGATCGGGTCCTTCGCCACGGAGATCGTGGTCCAGGACGATGCGAATCTCACGGCGGACCAGGCAACCACGCTGGCCGAACTGCAGGGCGCCGTCGGGCCGCTTCACTTCTCGATGGACGGCCACACGCTGACGGTCGCGGATTCCGCCGGTCACCTCACCGCGCTGGCCAATGCGGCCGGCGTCGAACTGGCGACGACCGTCGCGCTCGACTCCGACTCCGTCGTGACCGCGGCGCAGGCGCAGGTCCTGGTCGACCTCGGCGCACGGTTCACCACGGGCGAGCATGGTCTGGTGGTGATCGACACCGCCTCCGCCTTGTCCGTGCTGGCCGCAAACACCGATGCCGTGACCGCGATCAACGGCTGGGGTGCGCCGGTCCTGCTCTCGGCCGACGCGGTGCTCGATATCGCGGCGGGTCAGGTCCTGCTGCGCTTCGCGGGATTCGGGTCGGGCGCGCACCGGCTCACCATCGCCGACACCGCCGCCAACCTGCTAGCCGACACCGAAGCGGCGCCGCTCGCGCTCGCCTCCGCGGTGCGCCTCAGCGCCGATGCCACGGTCACCGCCGCCGCCGCCGCCACGCTGGCCGAACTGCGCAGCTTCGGCACCGGCGGCCACGCGCTCACGATCGCGGACACGCCCGCCCAGCTTCTGGGGATGACCAGCAGCGTCGCCGCGCTCGCCACGAGCGAGTCGCTGGTGCCGCGGACCGTTGGCAATGCCGCGGACTACACCATCACCGCCGCGCAACTGGGACAGTTGCTGGCCATGCCGCATCTGTCGGCCAGCGGATTCACCGGCCTCATCACCGTGGCCGATACCGCGGATGCGCTCGCGGCGCTTGCACCCACCTTCGCGAACGTCACGCTCGGGTCACTGCTCTCGCGCGTCGTCGTGTCGCTCACCGGCGATGCGGTGCTGGGGGCGACCTCCGCCAGCGCGCTCGCCCAGCTGCCGGGCTTCGCGCTGGGCGGGCACAGCCTGGCGGTTCACGACACGCCGACGGCGCTGCTGTCTCCGGAAGCCACGACCGGTATCGGAATGGCGACGTCGGTCGGCATCAGCGGGCCGGCGACGGTCGGGGTCGCCGTGTTGACCGCACTCGCGGACCTGCACGCATTCGCCAGCGACGGCTATCCCCTGGTCTGCGCCGACACGCCCTTGGCGCTGCTGGGGCTCGCCTCGCCGGCAGCGGCGCTCGCCGACCGGCTGGAGGTCGCGGCACCCGCCGGCGACCTGTCCCCCTATACGCTCACCACGGCGCAGTTCACGACGCTCGCCACGACGGCGAAGCTCTCGCTCACCGGCTTCGGCGGGACCCTCGTCGTGCGCGACACGCCGTCCGCCCTCGTGGCCCTGGCGACCAGCTTCGCGGCCGCGAGTTCGGGGGCGCCGCTGCTGGCGGCGCGCGCCGCCATGGCTGCCCAGCTCTCGCAGGACGGCACCGTGAGCGTGAGCGACCTTCTGGCGCTCGCCGATCTCCCGCAGTTCCAGCTGAACGGCCACAGCCTCGTCCTGCAGGACACGCCGGCTGCGCTGCTGGCGGCGGGCCTGTCGACGCTCCCGCTCGTATCCTCCATCACCCTGGCCAGCGACGCCCAGCCCTGGATCGTCGACGCAGCGGAGGCGGCGTTCCTCGCGGCGTTGCCGAACTTCACCCCCGGTTCCACCGGGTTCGTCGTCGTGGATACGGCCCCGGCCATCCTGCTGCCCGGCAACGCGGCCGGCCTCGCGCTGGCGACCGGGATCACGCTGAGCGCCGACGCCACGATCACGGCCCTCGATGCCGCCACGCTATACGGCTTGGGCACCTTCACGGTCGGCACCCACCACCTCACGATCCAGGACGGCGCGGGACGGGTCGCCGCATTGGCGGCAGGGGCCGCCGCGCTCGCGACGGACATCGTGCTGCAAGGGGACGCGGTCGTCTCCGCGGCGCAGTTCGCCGCGCTCCGCGCATTGCCGAACCTGTCGACCGGCGGCCACGCCGTGGTCCTCATGGACGATGCGGCCAGCCTCCTGACGTTGGCGGGCGGCAATCTCGGTTTGGCGACGACCATCGTCCTCGCCAGCAACGCCAGTCTGACGGCCGACGAGGCAGACACGCTGGCGACCATGCCCAACTTCACCGCGGGCACGGCCCAGATCGCCATCCTGGACACCGCCGCGCATCTGCTGCAGGTGACCGGGAGCGGGTCCCAGCCCGATGACTGGGCGGGCGAACTGCTCGCGACCACCGTGACGCTCAGCCAGGATGCCACCGTCGACGCCGCCGGCGCCGCGGAGCTCGCCCTGCTGGGCAGCCGCTTCTCCCGCGGTGGACACGCGCTGGTCGTGTCCGACACCGCCGCAAACCTCACCGCGGCGGCAAACGCCGACGGGGTGGCGCTCGCAACCGCGCTGGTCTTGTCGGGTGACGAGCCGGGGGTGAGCGCCGAGACCGCGACACGTCTCGCCGCCCTGAGTGGCTTCGGCAAGGGCGGGCACACGATCACCGTCAGCGATACCGCCGCGGCCCTGGCCTTCGCCGGCTATGCCGCCGGCCTGGCACTCGCGGATCACGTCCAACTCGCTGCGCCGGCAACGCTGACCGTGGCGGATGCGGCTGCGTTGATCGGAATGGCGGGCTTCCAGCCGAATGTCGGCGCGGCCCTGCAGATCGCCGATACGCTGCCTCACCTGCTCACGCTCGGCACTCTCTCGCTCCCGCAGCACGACGCCGACTTGCGCGCGACCGCGATCGGATTGTCGGAGGATGGAAGCGGTTCGGCTGCGGACCTGGCCAGCCTCGCGGCCCTGCCACAAGCGGCCACATTCTCGCGCAATGGCCACGCACTGGTCCTGCGCGACTCCGGTGCGCACATCGCCGCCTACGCTCCGTCCGGGAGCGTGATCCCGACCGGGTATGTGATGGTCGGTGAGGCGACGGTGAGCGCCGCGCAGGCCACGCTGTTGGCGACCCGCGCCGTGGACCTGGACGGGAATGCCCTAACGGTCGCCGATACCGTGTCGGCGCTGCTCGACGCGGGGAGCATTGCGGGCGAGGCCATCGCCAGCGCCGTGCGCCTCAGCGGGAACGCGACGGCCAGCGTCGCCCAGGCGGACCTCCTGTTCGCGATGCCGACGTTCAGCACCGGCGGCTACGTCCTCACGATCAACGGCACCGCCACCGGCCTGCTCGGGCTCAGCACCGCGGCGAAGCAGTTCGCGACCACGCTCGCCCTGGCGGCGTCGGAGACGGTCGACGTCGCAACGCTCGCGGGCCTCGTGCAGTTCGGCTTCAAGTTCGACCGCGCCGGCCACACCCTCACGGTTCAGGACGATGCCGCAAACCTGGCGACGCTGAACAGCTTCGAGACGGCGCTCGCCGGGTCGGAGATCCTTGGCACGTCCGCCATCGTCGATGCCGACACGGCCGAACGCCTGGCCGCGCTGCCCGTCTTCACGCTGGGATCCGGAGTGACGCTCACCGTCCAGGACACGGCGCAGGCGCTGATCGCCCTGTCGGCTGCGGTCCGCGCAGTCGCCTCGGTCGAGCGGCTCCCACCCGGCAGCGCGATCATCACCGCGGCCGAGGTTGCCGGGCTGCGCGCGCTGCCGAACTTCGTCAGCACGGGTACGGCCATCACCGTGCAGCCCGACTCCGTCGCCAACGTGCTGGCGTTCGCCAGCGACGTCGCCGCGATCGGCGCGACGATCGCCGTCTTCGACACGGCAGCGAACGTCCTTGCGGCCCTCGACGGGCTGCAGGCGCTTCCACCGAACCTGGTCGGCAGCATCACCCTGAGTGACGGCGGCACGCCGGTCATGACCATGACCATCGCCACGCTCGCGGCCGATGGCACGGTGCTGTCGGCGATCGTTTCACCGTTCAGCATCACCATCACCGACACGGCGGCGCACATCGCGACGGACCTGGCGGCCGGCAGCGGTGCGGCCTTGCTCGTCCATCGTACTGCGATCGGCAGCGTGGTGGTGAGTGGCGGCGGGATCGTCGGGCTGACGGATACGGAGGCGCTGACGGCTGGCGTCGCGGACGGCCCGGCCTCGATCATGGCGAAGCTCAGCGGCAGCACCTTCGTGGTGACCGGCGCCGCGATCGCGCGCCTCGATGCGCTGGCGGCGCTCGCAACCGCGCCAGCCGCGATCGCGGTTCTGGATACGGCCGCAGGCATCGAAGCGGACCTGACCTCCGGCAGCTCCCGGCTGGTCGCCCACCGCGCGGCCCTGAGCGGCATCGCCGTGAACGGCGGCGGCACGATCACGCTGACCGACGCCCAGGTCCAGGCCGCCCATGTGAACGACGGGTCGGGATCGGTCTTCTCCCTCCTGAGCGGCGCTTCCCTGATCGTGGTGGGCGTGAGCGTCGCTCATGCGGATGCGATTGCCGCCCTGCCCGTGGCGGCCCAGAGCTTCACTATCAGCGACACCGCCGCCGCCATCCAGGCGGACCTCGCCAGCGGCCTCGCGTCCCACCTGCTCGCCCATCTCGCCACGATCAGCGGCATCGGCGTGAGCGATGCCGGCATGGTGAGCCTGACGGTCGCGGAGACACTGGCGACTGGCGTGGATGACGGCGCCGGATCCGCCCTCGCGAAGCTGACGGGCGGCACCTTCCGTGTGACCGATGCCCCCGTGGGGCTGCTCGGTGTGCTCGCCAACCTGGTGCGCGTGCCCGACGTGATCACCGTGTCCGATCTCGCGAGCGAAATCGAAGCCGATCTCATCGCCGTCCCCTCGCAGCTTCTGGCGCAGCTTTCCCGGATCTCGAGCATCGTGGTCGCGGACTCCGGCGTGATCACGCTCACCGTCGCGCAGACCCTCGCAGCGGGGGTCGACGACGGACCGGATTCCGTGATGGCGAAGGTCCAAGGCGGCAGCTTCGTGGTGACCGACGCGCACGTGACCGACCTGGCGCTCCTCGCGGCGCTGCCGGTGCCCCCGACCAGCATCCAGGTGAGCGCGACAGCCGCGGCCATCGTTGCGGACCTGACGTCCGGCCAGTCGGAGCTCCTTGCCCACGCGGCGCGGCTCTCCATCCTCGACGTGAGTGACGGAGGGACGATCGCCCTGTCCGTTGCCCAGGTCACGTTGGCGAGTGTCGACGATGGCCCGAGTTCGGTGCTCGCCAGGACCATTCATGGGGGGCTTCTGATCACCGGTGCAGCGATCGCCGATTTCGTCACCATCGAAGGACTATGGCGGCAACCCACCGGCGTGACGGTCTTGGATACCGCCGCCAATCTTCAGTCCGACCTTGCCGGCGGCAACTCGGTCCTGCTCGCGCACGCGGCCGAAATCACGTCGATTGCGTCCATCGAGCCGTCCATCACCTTCACCCTGTCCGTGGCGCAACTCGCCCCGAGCCTGGCTGTGCTTGGGAATGTCGCCTCCCTGTTCGAGGTGAGGGTCGTCGACAGCGCGGCGAATATCGCAGCGGATCTGGCAGATCCCTCCTCCATCGTCGCGCAGCTCACGACGGTCATCACGGGGATCACGCTGACGGATGGCGGCACGCCCACCATCACACTGTCGATCGCACGGTTCGATGCGAGCCGGCAGGCGCTGAATTTCATTGATAGTCCGTATCATCTCGACATTGCGGACAGCGACACGGCGCTGCAAGCGGATCTCGTTTCGGCAGGCTCCATCCTGCGCGCGTCCGTGGCGGCCGTGCATGCCATTACCGTGACCGGCGGCACCGTCATCACGCTGACCATGACCCAGGCGGTGCAGGCCGGCGTCGCTGCCGTCCTCGCGCTCACCACCGGCATCACGACGGTCATGGTTGCCGAGGTCGCGGTCGCGGATGTCCCGACGGTCGCGGCTCTGGGGATCGCCCATCTCGCGATGATGATCCACGACACCGCCGCCGCGGTCGAGGCTGATCTCACCGGGGCCGGGTCGGCCCTCGAGGCTCAGGCGGGCGCGATCGCCGGGATCGTGCTCACCGATGTGGGCACGCCCACGCTCCTGTTCGACGTCGCGCGCCTGACCGCCACGTCCGGGCTCGTCAGCCGTATCAGCACGCCCTACACGATCGCGATCGTCGATACCGCGGCGCACGTGCAGAGTGACCTCGCGGGCGCGACACCGGAACTGGTCACACATGCGGCCGCATTGAGCAGCATCACGCTGACGGATGGGGGCACCCCGACCATTGCGCTCAGCATGACGCAGGTGAGTACGGCCGGGACGGTGCTCGCCAGGATCGGGTCGAGCTTCCATCTCGCGATCGCGGATACCGCCGCCAATGTCCAGGCGGACCTGGCATCCACCACGCCGACCCTGCTCACGCTCCTGTCCAGCATCACCGCCATCACGCTCACCGACGGTGGCACGCCCTCGATCGTCCTGACGCTCGCGCAAGTCGCCGCCGACTCCGCCGCGCTGGCTCTGATCGCATCGCCGTGGCAGCTCCAGGTTCTAGACACCGCCGCTGCGGTGGAAGCGGATCTTGCGGGCGGCCCGGCATCCGTGCTGCTGGATTACGGTGCAACCCTGACCGGCGTCACGCTGACCGTCGGCACCACGATCACGTTGACCGAGGCGCAGGCGACCTATGCCGGCGTGGCTGCCGTGCTTGCCACGACCTCGGGTCTTGGCAGCTTCGTCGTGACGGATGTGGCGGTGGCGCAAGTCCCGACGGTTCTCGGCCTGGGAATCGACAATACCAGGATGAGCATCGTCGATACCGCTGCCCAGGTGCAGGCCGACCTCACCGGGGCGGGTCACCTCCTCGCCAACATCGCCGACATCGCCGATATCACGCTCTCGGACGGTGCGGTCCCCACGATCACGCTGAGCATTGCCCGCGTCGTCGCCGATCACGCAGTGCTGATCCGGGTGGGACTGCCCTGGTCGCTTGCCGTCGCCGACACGGCGGCGAACCTCCAGGCCGACCTCGCCGCCGGCTCCGGGTCTGCGTTGACCGCGTATGGCGCCATGCTGACCGGGATCACGCTCACCAGCGGCAGCACCATCACGCTGACCGAGGCACAGGTGACGCAGCCGGGGATCGTCAACGTCCTGGCGGTGACCTCGGGCCTCACCACCCTCACCATCACCGGCGTTTCGGTCGCCCAGATCCCGACCATGCTGGGTCTCGGCATTCCGAACACGGTCCTGGCGATCTCGGACACCGCCGCGCATATCGAGGCCGATCTCATCGGTGCGGGCACCCTGCTTTTCCATGACGCGGCGATCAGTGCGATCGACCTGACCGATGGCGGCTCGCCCACGATCACGCTGACGCTCGCGCAACTCCGCATCGACTCCACGGTCCTCAACAAGATCGCGCTGCCCTGGTCGCTGGCGATCACCGATAGCGCAGCCAATCTTCAGGCTGATCTCGCGCTTGGCGGCGGATCGGCACTGGCAGCCTTCGCGGCCATGCTCACGGACGTCACGCTGAGCGCGGGAGATACCATCACCCTGACGGAGGCGCAGGCCACGTCCGGTTCGGTCGCCTCCGTCCTGAGCCTCACGACCGGACTGAACGACTTCATCGTCACCAACGTCTCACTCGCACAGATCTCGACCGTGCTCGGCCTGGGTGTCGCGCATACGAGGCTCGCGATCGCCGATACGGCGGCGCACATCGAGGCCGATCTCACCGGCGGAACGCCCCAGCTCACCAACGGAACCGTCGTCGCGGCGCTGGCCGGCATCACGCTTACGGACGCTACGCCTCCGACCATCACGCTCAGCCTTGCCCAGGCGACCGCGGCAGTGACGGCGTTGCAGGTGATCGGTTCGACCTGGCACCTCGCGATCTCCGACACCGCTGCGAACGTGCAAGCGGATCTCGCCGCGGGTGTAGGCTCGACACTGCTGGCGCACTCGTCCGAACTGATCGGGGTCACGCTGAGCGGCGGCAGCACGATCACGCTGACCGAAGCGCAGGCAACCCGCGCAGGCGTGGGTACCGTCCTGGCTCTCACCGCGGGTCTCACCAGCCTCGTGGTGACTGGCGCGACGATTGCGCAGGTCACGGACGTGCTCGCACTGGGCATCGCGACCACGAGCAAGACCGTCACGGACACTGCGGCACACCTGCAGGCCGATCTCAATCTCGGCGGCGCATCGATTCTGTTGACGCACATTTCCAGCATCTCCACGATCGCGCTCAGCGACGGCGGGACGCCGATCCTGTCACTCAACGTCGCCGGGCTGACCTCGGCCACGCCGGTACTGGCTGCGATCAGTTCGAGTTACGCCCTGGCGTTGAGCGATACCGCCGCACATGTGCAGGCCGATCTTGCCGCAAGCGGCGGTTCGGCGATCCTCGCCCAAGGCGGCTCCTTGGCCAGCATCTCCCTGAGCGTCGGTGACACCATCACGTTGACCGAGGCGCAGGCCACGTATTCGGGTGTGGCGGACGCGCTGATCGCCACCTCCGGGTTGGCCACGTTCGTGGTCACGGAGGTGACGATCGGGCAGATCTCGACCGTAACCGGCCTGGGTGTCTCCGGGACCCGGATTTCCGTGAGCGACACGGCCGCGAATGTCCAGGCGGATCTCACCAGTGGAGGCGTACTGCTCGCCCACGTGGCCACGCTGGTCGGGATCAGCCTGACGGATGGCGGCACACCCACCCTCACCCTGACGGTGGCGGAGTTCGGATCCAACGCCAGTGTGCTGGCGCTGATCGGCGGCAGCGTCAACGTGACCGTTTCGGATACGGCGGCTCACGTCCAGAGTGACCTGACGGGGGGATCCTCCGTCCTCACGGCTCATGCCAGCTTGATCACGACCGTCGCGCTGACGGATGGTGGGACGCCTGCACTGACACTGACCGTTGCCCAGGTCGCCGCAAGCACGGCGGTGCTGACGCGGATCAGCTCCAGCTACCAGATCACGATCAGCGATACCGCGGCGAATGTGGAGGCGGATCTCGTCGCGGCCTCACCCGGTCTGGTTGCCGTCGATGGGGTTCTCGGCACGATCACCCTGACGGACGGAACCACCCCCACCATCACATTGAGCGTGGCACAGATATCCGCCGGCGCGACGGTGCTGGGACAGATCGGGTCCACGTATGACCTCGTCGCAGCGGATACGTCGGTTCATGTGCAGCTCGATCTCGCGCAAGGAGCCGGATCCGCCCTGCTTGGGCGCGGCGCGGCACTCACCGGGATCACCCTGACCACCGGCAGCACAATCGCGCTGACCGAGGCCCAGGCGGTCCACGCCGGCGTGGCAACGGCCCTGGGGCTCGTGAGCGGCATGTCCATCTTCCTGGTCATGAACGTCGCGGTCGCGCAGATCGGCACCGTGGTGAGCCTCGGGGTCGGCGGAACCCGGCTGGCCATCGAGGACACCGCGGCGAACGTGCTCGCCGATCTCACCGGCGCGGGAGACCTGCTGGCGCATTTGGGCGTGATCTTCGGAATCACCCTGACGGATTTCGGGACGCCGGCCATCACCTTGACCCTGGCGCAAGTGTCCGCGAACGATCTGGTCCTGAACGCGATCACCTCGCCCTGGACGCTGGAGGTGACGGATGCCGCCGCGAACGTGCAGGCCGACCTGGAGGCTGGATCAGGCTCCGTCCTCATCGCCCACGCGTCCGTCCTGGGCAGCATCACGCTCACCGGCGGCACCACGATCACGCTGACCGAGGCCGAGGCCGTCTATGCCGGCGTCGCCGCGGCGCTCATCGCAACGACCAATCTCTCGAGCTTCGTCGTGACGGGTGTTTCGGTGGCTCAGCTTCCCGCCGTGGTGGCCCTTGCCGTGCCGCACACCAGTGCCGCCATATCCGACACCGCGGCGCACGTGGAGGCCGATCTCGTCGGGGCGGGCACGCTGCTCGCAGACATCGCGCGGATTGGTGGAATCACTCTGACCGACGGCGGCACGCCGACGCTCGCCTTCAACATCGCGCAACTGAGCGCTGGCACACCCGTGCTGGCTCAGATCGGGTCGAGCTATCAGCTCGTCATCACCGATACGGCGACCAATGTGCAGGCAGACCTTGCGCTTGGCGCAGGTTCCGCGTTGGTGACGCATCGGAGTGTCCTCGACCAACTGAACGTGTCGAGCGGCGACATCACGCTGACCAGCGCAGAGGTGCAGGTCACGGGTGTCGACGATGGCCCGTCCTCGGTGCTGGCGAAGATGGCCGGTGCGCAGCTCTACGTGACCGACGTGGCCGTTGCGGACATCACTGCGGTCATCGGCCTCCCCGTGGCGCCGCAATCCATCACCGTGCTCGATACCGCCGCCCACATCGCTGCCGACATCGCAGGTGCCGCCGTGATCGCGGCGCATACGCCGGGTATTACCTCGGTGCGCACGACCGAAACTACCCTCGATGCCGGAACGGCGGCAACGCTCTACAACGGCCTGCATGCGGTAACGACGTTCGACGAGAGCGCCCTCACGGTGACCGACACCGCCACCGGGCTGCTCGCGGCCGCCAGCGCCGCGCCGGCCATGCTGGCCGCGGCAGCGCACGTGACCATGAGCGGTAATCCGACGGGGCTCACGGCGGCGCAGGCGACGACGCTCGCGGCGATCCTCGGGGGTGCGCTGCAGCTCGGACAGACGATGGGCATCGCCGATACGGTCTCGAACCTGCTGCTGCCGGGGAATGCCGCGGGCATCGCGCTCGCGACGAGCGTGACCCTGGATGCGCCAGCCACGACGACGGCGGCATTGGCGACGCAGCTGGTGGGGCTTCACGCCTACACGTCCGGCCCCGCCCTCACCATCGCGGATACGGTCGCCAACCTGCTGGATGGCGCCAACCTGGCCGGCATCAACGCGGCCACGACGGTGTCGCCCAGCACGGACGTGACGGTGGATGCCGCGACCTTGCATGACCTGGCGGGGCTGCACGGCTATGGCGCGGGGACCCACGTGCTGACGGTGCAGGACACCGTGACGGCGGTGCTCGCACTCACCCCGACCGAACTGGGATTCGCCGGCATCGTATCGGTGCAGGATACGATGGCGCACGTGACCGCAAGCGTCGGAACGCTGCAGGCCGCATTCCCCGATCAGGGCCATGTCTTGTCGATCACGCTGACGGACGCGAGCAGCAACGTCATTGCGATCGACCTGACGGCAACCGGCTACGCCGCCGCGGCGGACACCTATGCCGCGATCACGAACACAGGGGTCATGCGCGTGACCGGCAACGCGGCGGAGCTCGCGGCGATCGCCACGGCGCTGAAGTTCAACGCAGCGGTGGGCGAGGTCGACGTCGTGGATACGGCGGAGAACATCCTGTCGAATCTCACGGCGCTGACCGGTATCGGCAGCAAGTTCATGAACGCGACCATCTCCGATACCGTCGTCAATGCCGCCGAGGTCGCCGCGCTGCTCACCGTCCCGAACCTGATCGCCACCGGATTGACGATCGAGGATACCGGCACCCAGGTGGCCGCGGCGATCATGGCCAACGGCACGCCCGGCCTGACGTTCATGAACGACCATGCCGTGAGGCTCACGGCCGATTCGGTGATCACCGCGGCCGAGGCTGTGCTGCTCGAGCAGCTCACGAGCTTCAGCAAGAACGGCTATAGCCTCTACATCTGGGACACGGCCCCGCATCTTACGGACAGCGCGAGCGGATATCTCGCCGCCGCCCAGAACGCGCTGATCGACGGGGTGTACCTCAAGGCGACCGGCCACATCGCCACCGTTTCTGCCACGCTGGCCTCCAGTCTCCTGTCGATCCTGGCGTTCAATCGCAATGATCCGCCCATCCCCGTGGGAGACGGGCTGCCGAACACGCTGCTGGTGCAGGACACGGCCTCGCGCATCGAGACCTACTGGGCGACCCTGTCCGCCAACAGCAGCGCCCTGAGCGGGGTGGTGGTGAATGCAACCGCGACCGTCAACGACACCGTGTTCGGGCACCTGCTCTCCCTCGGTGCCACGATGGACACCGGCAAGACGCTGACGGTGCGCGACACCGCGGCGAACATCATTGCGAACGCCACGGCGCAGTTGAGCGGCAGTCCCAGCATCACGCCGACCGCGTGGCAGATTTCCGGCAGCGCCTCGGTCTCGACGGCCGGTGCGATCCTGCTCGGTAGCCTCGCGGGCTTTGCGATCGGGGCGTACACGCTGACCTTGACCGACTCCGCCACGCTGACGGTGAGCCAGGCCAACACACTGGGCACGTTCGGTAGCTCGCTGCAGCGGGACGGACATACCCTCGACGTCTATGGCGATGTCGCCACCATGACGGCGGGCCCTGGCCTGAGCGCCAATGCCAAGCTGATCGTGACACCGCACATCACGGACACCTTCGCCAACCTCGCGACACTCACCCTCGGGTCCGGACTGCTGGGCGGTACGATCACCGTGAGCGACAGCGAGGCCGTCACCGTCGCGCAAGCGTCCGCGTTCCTTTCCCTCCTGGGCGGGAGCGGGATCCCGGTCGGCAACGTGGCGTTCGGCGGAAACGTCGAGAGCATCACGGACACGCTCGCGGCCATCCAGACGCTGACCGGGAGCAGCGCGTGGACGTCCACGAGTTCGGTGCATGGCAACTTCCACCTGGTTGCCGCCGACACGGTCGCGAACTTGATCGACGGCTCCAACACGAGCGCGCTGGCTGCGATGAACGGCACCACGCTCGCCGGCAGCGAGACGATCACCGCCGCCGCGGCCGAGTCGCTGTTCGCGCTCGCGAACAGCATCCACTTCAGCAAGGGCGCAAGCTCGCTCACGATCGAGGACACGGCAGCACACCTGCTCAATCCGGCCTACTGGGATGGGCTCGCCCTGGCGGACGTGCTGCAACTCGCCGGGAATGCCACGGTCGCCGCGGCGGATGCGGAAGCGCTGCTGAGCAACAGCCGGTTCAACCTCAATCACACGCTCACCGTTGCCGATACCGCGGCGAGCTTGCTCGATGGCGTTCTGGCCAGCGCGATCAGCAGCAGCCCCTACGCCGCGAGCGTGGTGGTGGAGTTGGCTGCGCCCGAAACGATGGATGCGGGCACCGCCCGAGCGCTCGTCAATCTTCCCGGCTATCACGACACGGGGACCCTGACGATTGCGGACGATGCGTCCTATCTGCTGAACAGCGCCAACCATGCCGCGGAGGTCCTGGCGACGAGCGTCACGCTGATCGGGGACGAGACGGTGTCGGTCGGGACAGCGTCCCGCCTGGTCGCGCTGCCGCACTTCACGATCGGCTCCAGCACGCTGCATCTGGCATCGAACGACTTCGCGGATGCCGCCGCGCTCGTCACCATCGGCGATCTCGACGCGCATTGGGACAGTGCCGGCTTCAGCATCCGCATGACCCAGGATGCGCTGACGCTGACACCCGGCCAGTATGCCGCGCTGCAGGATGACAACATCATCCTGAACGGGCATGCGCTGTCGGCCCTGGCGACCGGCGTGTCGGTTTCCTCCTTCGGGGGAACGGTGCAGATCACCGGGCAAGGGGTGGCGAACGCGACGTTGAACGTCTACGCGTCGGACGGCACGATGCTGTCGCAAACGTCCGGCGTCGCCGCGTCGTTCACCGCGACGGCCGCGGAGGCCTCGATCGGCAACGGCGTCGTGGTGACCGAGACGGTGGGCGCCTCCGCCGCGACCAGCGAGTCGGCCCCGATCATCGCACTCGAGCGAACCGTTCTCACGAATGCGGCGACCTCGGCCGGCGCCACGTTCGCCGGGTCCGGTGCGGTGCAGGTCGATGTCGGGAAATATGTCGACATCTATACCAGCAGCACCGCGCCCGCTCATCCAAGCAGCCCTGTGCTGGTCTATGACACCAGCAGCTACACGCTGTCGCTGTCGATTGAAGGTCAGACGGCGCTGACCCTCGTGACCCTGGGCACCGCGACACATCCGACGTCGCTCAGCGCCTCCGAAATCTACATCCAGCACTTCGTCTGAGCGGGGGCAGATCGTGCGCAGCGCAACACCCCTCCGCGGCACCGTTCTCGCGATCGCCACCCCTCTGGGGTGGGTCGCGGGGTTCTCCTTCTTTCTCAACCTGATCTATCTCGCCGCGCCGCTCTACATGATGCAGGTCTACGACCGGGTCATGCACAGCCGCAGCGTGCCGACGCTGCTGTTTCTGACGCTCGCGGTGACGCTCTGCTATCTCGTCTACGCGATCCTCGATGCGGTGCGGGGCCGCGTGCTCGCCGGCGTCAGCGACGTCGTCGAGGATCGGCTCGGCCGCGCATTGCTGCGCTGCCTGACCACGACGGGGCCCACGCGCTCCGAGCAGCCGCAGGCGGTCCATGTGGCGCGGGATCTGGACATCGTCAGGCAGTTTGCCGGCGGTGCCGGCGCCCTGGCCTTCATCGACCTCCCCTGGGCGCCCATCTACCTTGGCGCCATCGCACTCCTGCACCCGATCCTCGGCATCTACGCACTCGGTGCGGCGATCGTGCTGCTCGGCCTCAGCGTTGCGAGCGAACGCGCGGCGCGCGGGCCGATGATGGAGGCAGGGCGCGTCGCGGCGCGCGCTTACCAGTTCGGCGAGTCCATCGCCCGCAACGCCGATTGCGCCCGAACCATGGGCCTCGGTGTCACCCTCACCGAACGATGGCGCCAGCTTCGCGGCGACATGCTGTCGGCGCAGAATCGTGCCAGTCATCGCGCCGTCCTGCTGGGGGCCACGGGCAAGTGTGCGCGCCTTTTCTTCCAGTCCAGCATCCTCGGCGTCGGTGCCTGGCTCGCGATCCAGAACGAGGTGAGTGCAGGCGCGATCTTCGCCGGCTCGCTGCTTCTCGGCCGTACCCTGGCGCCCGTCGAGCAACTCATCGGCGCCTGGCGCCCGACCCTTGCCGCGCGCGAAGCACTCGGCCGCATCCGCAAGCTGACGGCCAATGCACCCGCCGATGGACGCCAGGTGTCATTGCCGACCCCGAAGGGGGATGTCGAGCTGGAGAACGTGACATGGTCGCCGCCGGGCGTGCTGCGACCCGCCGTGCGGGCTGCCAATGCGCGCATCCAGGCCGGAGCGATCCTGACGATCGTGGGGCCGAGTGCCGCGGGGAAGTCGACCCTGGCGCGACTGATGGTCGGGGCGTTGCGGCCGGATCACGGGGTGGTCCGGCTCGATGGCGCCGACCTCGCGACCTGGGATGTCGCGCAGATCGGCGACGCGATGGGCTACCTGCCGCAGGAGGTCGCGCTGTTCCCCGGCACGATCCGCGACAACATCGCCCGGTTCGGCGATGCGTCGGACGAAGCCGTCGTCGCGGCGGCCAAGGCGGCGCACGCGCACGAGATGATCGTGCGCCTACCGATGGGGTACCGCACGATGCTGGACGATGGCGGTGCGGCGCTGTCGGGCGGGCAGAAGCAACGCATCGCCCTGGCCCGCGCGCTGCTGGGCACACCGGCGGTGGTCGTGCTCGACGAACCCAACGCCAATCTCGACACCGAAGGAGAGGCCGCGCTGACGCAGTCCGTCCTCGACCTGAAGGAGCGCAAATGCACCGTGGTGATGATCACCCACCGCGCCGGGCTCGTGCGCATATCGGATTACGTCGCGACCATGAGTGAGGGCCAGCTCGTCGGCGTGCAGCGCGCGTCGGAGTTCATGGCCCAGCTCGCTCCCACCGCCGTGGCAGGAGGCCGCGCATGAAGACCGCCATCCGGATCGGCGTGCTCACCGTCGTCGCGTTCTTCGGGGGACTCGGTGCATGGTGCGCCCTCGCGCCGCTGGACGGCGCCGTGATCGGCACGGGCGCGCTTGCGGTGCATGGCAACCGCAAGACGGTGCAGCACCGCGAAGGCGGGATCGTCGCGGAGCTGCGCGTGCATGACGGCAGCCGGGTTGAGAAGGGCGAGCTGCTCGTCAGACTCGACGATACCCAGGCCCGCGCCGTGCTGACGGTGCACCAGTCGCAACTCCTGGCCGATGAGGCCCTGTCCGCGCGCGACCTCGCGGAGCTGGCGGATGCCGACGAACTCACCTTCCCCGAGTCGCTCTCGCCCGATGATCCGGTCGCAGCCGCGATCATGCAGCGGGAGAAGATCGTCTTCCGCAACCACCGCGACCTGCTGAGGCGCCAACTCGACGTCGTCGACCAGCGGATCGCCCAGTCGCGCCACCAGGAGGCGGGCGCACGCGTGCAGCTCGCCGCGGCGACCCGTCAGTTGAGCCTCGCCGAGGACGAGCAGCGCGCCGTCGCCGAACTCGAGCGGGTCGGGCTTGCGTCCCGGAACCGGCTGCTCGAACTCAGCCGGGGGGTGGAAGGCCTGCGCGGCCAGGTCGGCCAGCTCTCGGCCGACGTCGCGCGGCTGGGGGCGCAGGCGATCGAACTCGCGGCGGAAAAGCTCCGTCTGCGGGAGGTGTCCCAGGCGGAGGCGACGCGCGAACTGCGCGAGGCACAACTGCGCATCAACGACGTGCTGCCGCGCATCGTCGCGGACCGCGACCTGCTGAACCGGCTGGAAATCCGCGCGCCGATCGCGGGAGAGGTCGTAAACTTGGCGATCTTCACCAAGGGCGGTGTCGTCGAGCCGGGCCGTCCGATCCTGGACATCGTCCCCGCCGACCGGACCATCGTCGCCGAGGCGGAGATCCGCCCCGAGGACGTGGAGCATCTGCGGATCGGCCAGGCCGCCGAAGTCGTCGCCGTCGGCTTCAACCCGCGCGAGAATCCGCCGCTTCAGGGTGAGGTGCGCATCATCTCCGCGGATCGGGTCACCGACGGCAAGACCGGCCGCAGCTTCTTCAAGGCGGAGATCGCCCTGCTCGGCGACCGCCAGGACGGCGCGCTCCTGGCGCAGCTCGGTCCCGGCATGCCGGTGGAGGTGGTGGTGCCCGTCGCCCCCCGCACCGCCCTCGACTACCTCATCTCCCCCCTTCGGGAGAGTTTCCGCGGGGCGTGGCGGGAGCTCTGACCGGCGCCCCCGGCGCGCCTTTCGCGCGGCCGGTCCGCTCGAGGGCGCCGTTCAACTTCCGGCGCCCAGCGGGAACAAACCGGGGGTGAACGCGTTCGTCGGATATGAGCACGAACCCAAAAGCCCCAACCGAGTCCGACACCCCGACCAACGCCGAAAAGCCGCCCGAACAGTGGACGACCGGCGACGAGAGCATGACCGGCGCCCAGGCGTCCTACCTCAAGACGTTGAGCGAGGAAGCCGGCGAGCCGTTCGATTCCAACCTCACCAAGGCGGAAGCGTCACGCCGGATCGACGAGTTGCAGTCAAGGACCGGCCGCGGCCGCGATCATTGATGGCGGACGAACTCATCCACGGACCACTGGGCACGAAAACGGCGCATCTCTGCGTCGACATGCAGACGCTGTTCGCCGAACGCACCGACTGGCACCTGCCGTGGCTTCAACGTGTCCTGCCCGGCATCGTGCGTCTCGCCCAGGCCAAGGCGGACGAGACCGTGTTCACGCGGTTTGTCCCGCCCGAAAAGCCCGAGGACATGCCTGGTACGTGGAAGCGCTACTACGAGCGGTGGCGGGGGATGACCCGCCCGGCGCTCGAGCCGGCCATGATCGAGCTGGTCCCCGATCTAGCAGCGCTCGTCCCGCCCGCCGCGGTCGTCGACAAGAGCCGCTATTCCGCCTTCGCCGAACCGCAGGTTCATCGGTTGCTGCAGGAGCGTGGCATCGACACGCTCGTGGTGACGGGGGGCGAGACGGATGTCTGCGTGCTGGCGACCGTGCTGGGGGCGGTCGATCTCGGATACCGCGTCGTGCTGACGCGCAACGCCATCTGCAGCGTCTCCGACGAGACGCATGATGCCCTGCTGACCCTGTATCGCAACCGGTTCGGCCAGCAGATCGAGGTGGCCGACATCGACACGATCCTCGACGCCTGGAGATAGACGGGCCGCGGCCCCGCTCGATCGCGCCATCACGACCAGCGCCATCACCCGCCGCCTGTCTCGTCCTGCGCGGCCGCCCGAAGCGGCAGAACCAGCGGGTGACCGTCACGCCAGGTCTCGACGGCCGCCTCCACCCCGAACGCCTGCCGCAGCAGCTCCGGCCGCAGGATTGCATCCGGCGACCCGCAGCCCAGCAGCCGGCCCTGGTGCAGCAATGCCAGCCGGTCGGCGAACCGTGCTGCAGCGTTCAGGTCGTGCAGCGTTGCGATCGTCGTCAGGCCGCGTGCGCACGTCATCGCCTTCAGCCGCGCGAGCAGCCGAAGCTGGTGCGCAATATCCAATGCGCTCGTCGGCTCGTCGAGCAGCAGCACGGAGGGATCGGCCGCCAGCACCTGCGCCAAAAGCACGAGCTGCCGCTGACCGCCACTGAGGGTCCCGATCCGCCGCGACGCCAGGTGCTCCACGCCCAGTTCGGCCATCGCCGCCTCGGCCGCGTCCAGGTCACGGGACGCCACACGCAGCCGCAACTCCCGCATCCGCCCCAGCAGCACGACCTCGAACGCCGTCAGCGCCGGACGCAGCGCGGTCTCCTGCGGCATGTAGCCGATGCGGCCATTGCCGTGCGCGGTATCCCACGCCACACGCCCGTCATGGGGCTGCAGACCCGCCAGTACCCGGAGGAGCGTCGATTTTCCGGACCCGTTTGCGCCCACCAGCGCCAGCACCGTCCCGGACGGAACCTCGAGCGTCACGTCGCGCAGGGCGGGTGTCCGGCCGAAGCGCACGCTGATCGCGCCCGCGGCGAGCCTCATCGCAGCCGCCCCTGCGACAGGATCAGCCACCCGAAGAACGGCACCCCGATCAGTGCCGTGACGATCCCGATCGGAAACAGCGCACCGGGCAGGATCACCTTGCTGGCGACAGACGCGAGGGACAGCAGCAGCGCGCCGCACACCGCCGATGCGGGCAGGAGGTGGCGCTGGTCTTCCCCCACCAGCCGGCGCGCGACATGCGGGGCGACCAGGCCGATGAAGCCGATCGTGCCGACGAATGCGACCGCAGCGCCGGTCAGCAGGGAAACGGCCACCAGCGCACGCAGACGCACCGCACCGACCTGCACGCCCAGCGCCCGCGCCCGCTCGTCGCCCAGGTGCAGGGCCGTCAGTCGCCACCCATCGGCCAGCAGCAGCGGCATCACCACGGCCAGCACCGTCGCAACGATGCCGACCTTCGCCATCGTCGCCCGCGCCAGGCTGCCGAACAGCCAGAACACGATCTGCTGCAGCGCCTCGGGCGAGGCGAGGAACTGCAGTAGCGACAGCAGTGCCTGGAACAGGAACAGGCAGGCGACCCCGGCCAGGACCAGCAGCTCCGGCGTTGCGCCGCGCAACCGGCCGATCCCCGCGACCAGTGCGCAGGCAAGGCCCGCGAAGCCGAAGCTCGCGAGCGGAATCGCCCAGTGCTCCGGCACCGGCAGGGCGGCGCCGAACAGGATCGTCAGCGCCGCGCCGAACCCCGCCGCGGCCGAGATGCCCAGCGTGTAGCTGCTGGCGAGAGGGTTGTTGAGGATCGTCTGCATGACGGCCCCCGAGATCCCCAGCGCGGCGCCGACCGCGACCGCCATCAGCGCGACCGGCAGGCGCAGCGTCTGGACGATCGCAGCGGTCACCGGATCGCCGCCGCCCGTCACCAAGGTCGAGAGGACGGTGACGGGGGACAGCAACGCCGGCCCGGTCACGATATCCGCAAGCAGGCTGGCCCCCAGGATGGCGGCGAAACCGACGGTGACCGCGCAGCGGCGGGCATTGGCGGCCCGCCACGCCAGCGCCGCGCTCATGCGCCGTCCGGGGTCAACCGCGCCATCCACGTGCCGGAGAACCGCACCGGGAGCCACTCGGCGTAGTAGCGGCGCAGCTCCTCCTCGGGCGCGATATCCGCGAAGCGATCCGGGAACAACTGCTTGCCGATGTAGTACATCGCCGCGTAGTCCGGGAGGCATCGGCACAGCCCGTGCTCGATCGCGAAGATCTGGCCGGTGCGGATGGCGGTCAGCTCCGCCCAGCCCTTTCGCCGCGCGTAGGGCGCGAGCGTCGCGCGCGTCTCGGCGAGGGTCGCATCGAACCCGGTGCGCACGGCATTCGGCCGGTTCACCCACGAGGAACCGGCGATGAAGATCGCAGCCGGGTCGGCGGCCAGCACCCACTCGGGATTGAGCGGCCCCCAGCTTCCGGCGATGTGTCCGTCGGCGATGTTCTGCAGCCGCAGCAGGTCCAGGATCCGCGCCCACATCGTCTGCGAATAGGTGTTGCCGATCGTCTCCGCGCCGCCCTGCCCGAGCTCGACATAGACTTTGGGGTGGGTGGGGACGTCGCGGACCCGTCGCTCGATATCGGCGACCTTGCCCGTGTAGAGCTGCGCGAGCGCCTCACCCCGGGCCGGATTGCCGGTCGCCTGGCCCAGGGCGCGGGTGCTGGCCGCATGCCGCGCAGGGACTTGGGCGTTGTAGTCGATGCTCACGGTCGGGATGCCGAGTGCGGTGAGCTGCGCGAGTTGCGGGCCGAGTTGCTTCACCGACCAGTCCGCCAGGATCAGCAGGTCGGGGCGCAGCGCGAGGACCTTCTCGAGGCTGAAGGTCTGGTCCTCGGTGTTCCCGACATCCGGCATGTCGGCGAGACGGGGAATCACCGCCGCGTAACGCGTGAAGCTCGCCGGGCGCCAACCGGCCCAGAGGGCGCGGCTGAACCCGACCACCTTGTCCCAGCCGGCGGGGCCGGCGACGGCGGTGAATTCCTCGAAGTGGAATCCGAGGACGATGCGTTCGGGCAGGCGGGGGAGGGGGATGGTGCGCCCGTTCACGTCGGTGACGACGATCGGGGCGGCTTCCGCCAAACGAGGGGAGGCGAGCAGTGACAGCCCGGCCGCAAGGCCGAGGGCGGAGCGGCGCGAGAGCCGCCCTGACATGAGGGACATGGAGGATCTCCGGCATGACGTGGAGCGGCTGGATGCAGCCGCGCGGAAGGTCAGGCGGAGACGGAAGGTGGGGCGCGGGGCGGTGGGGTCCGGACGGAGGGACGCGGCGGACCGGTCGCAGGCGGCGGCAGGATCGGGTCCGCGTCTGCGAACTCCCGGGGCGGCGCGGGCGCGGCGGCGGGTTCCGACAGGGTGACCGGCGTGGTCGCGTGGTGGCAGAGGGGGCAGAGCGCGCAGTCATGTCCATGCGGCGCGGGCTGGCCGGGCGGTATGCCCGTCTCGCCGTCGCTGCCGACATGGCAGATCGGCACCTCCCCCAGCAGCGCCGCCTGCACGGGCAGCAACGCCGCGCGCCCGCCGATCCCTTGCGCCAGCACCAGCAGCAGCGCCAGCACGAGGCGCGCTGGTGCGGCGGCGGCGGCGTGCATCGATCTGGGACGGGTGGACACGGGTTCTTTGTAGCATGGGCCGGCACGAGCGGTAGCCGTGCGCGTCGGACCCCGCGGAGCGTTTCCCCGATCTGACGAAGTGGCTTAGAACGCGCGAACACTTCCCATGGGGGCTCCGCGCGTGACTGCACCGACCTACGACATCCTCGGCATCGGCAACGCCATCGTCGACGTCGTCGCCCGCGCCGATGACCAGTTCCTGTCGCGTCACGACATGCACAAGGGTGCGATGATCCTGGTCGACGCCGCCGCGGCCGAGGGGATCTACGCAGCCATGCCCCCCGGCCTGGAATCCTCCGGCGGGTCGGCCGGGAACACCTGCGCGGTCGCCGCTGCCCTCGGATCCCGCGTCGCCTACATCGGCAAGGTCGCCGACGATCAGCTCGGCCGCGTCTTCCGCCACGACATCCAGGCGATCGGGGTCCACTTCCCCACCGCCCCGCTGCTGGGTGGCGCGCCCACGGCCCGCTGCCTGATCCTGGTCACGCCGGACGGGCAGCGGACCATGAACACCTTCCTCGGCGCCTGCGTCGCCCTGAACGAGAGCGATATCGACGAGGCGCTGGTGGCTTCGGCCGCCGTCACCTACCTCGAGGGCTACCTGTTCGATCCGCCGGCCGCGCAGGCGGCGTTCCGCAAGGCCGCCGCCGCCGCGCATGCCGCCGGTCGCCAGGTCGCGCTCTCGCTGTCCGATGCGTTCTGCGTCGACCGGCATCGCGCCGCCTTCCGCGAACTGGTCGCGGGCCACGTGGACATCCTGTTCGCCAACGAGACCGAGATCACCAGCCTGTATGAGGAGAACACGTTCGAGGCGGCGGCCGAAGCCGCGCGGCGCGACGTGGCGGTCGCCGCCCTGACCCGCAGCGAGGCCGGCAGCATCATCGTCCGGGGCGCGGAGACGGTGGAGGTCGCCGCGGAACCCACCCGCGTGGTCGACACCACGGGCGCGGGGGATGCCTACGCCGCCGGCTTCCTGCACGGGCTCACCGCCGGCAAGTCCCTGCCCGTCTGCGGCCGGCTCGGCAGCATCGCCGCCGCCGAGGTGATCTCGCATTACGGGGCGCGGCCGGAAGCCGACCTGAAGCAGCGCGTTGCCGCGCTGGGCTAGATCGCGCCGCCGCTTCGGGTCACGCCGGGGCGGTGCCGGTCAGGATCCGGTGCCGCCGGCATTCTGGGGCGCGGGCTCGATCATGGTCGGTCCGCCCCGCTCGATCCGGAACACCGCGAGCCCGCGGCGGACCTGCCCGTCCGGCAGCAGCCCGATCCAGCCATCCACGCCCAGGAAGCCGGCCGGCTGGCTGAGCGCCCCGACGCTGTACGGCCCCTGAGTCGCCACCACCCGCGCGATCGACGCCGCATCGAATGCGAGATCGGCCAGGGGCGACGGTTGTGTATTGTATTTTGCCATATAACCCTGCTCGAGCCCGGCCCGCGCTGCCGGATCCGGTGCGGCATACCATGCCCCGGTCATCGACCCGGACCCGCTCGCCGGAGAGGCCCAGATCGCCGGCCCGATCACCTGAACCGCCCCGCGGTCGATGTCATAGTAGGGCAGCAGCGCGCCGATCTCGGCGAGCTCCTCCCCGGTGTCGGCCAGCAGCAGCGCATTGAAGCTGGGCGGCGGAATCGGGCTGCGGGCGAGTTCCTGCGCCTCCCGCCGGCCTTCCGACGTGCCGAGAGCCCGAGCGGCCTTGATCTTGGCCTCGATCGGCCCGCGCCGGTTGGCATAGCCGGACAGGTCCCGTGTCGCGGCATTGATCGCCGCCATGCCCTTGGCGTGGGTGCGGATGTCGGGGGTCGGCAGCCCGGCCGCTGCGGTCGCGCGGACCAGCGCATCGCCCATCGCGTGGCCGAACTCCGTGTCCGGCAGAAGCGCGGCGAACTGCGTCTTGCCCTGCGCCTGCGCGGCGGCGAGCAGGCGACGCACCTGCTGGCCCGGCGTGATGCCCAGCGTCCACACGCCCGGCTGCGCCTGCGCGGGGTCGTTGGTGAAGGCGAGCACCGGCACCCCGGCGGACCGCGCGATCGGCGCGACGGCGGCCGTCTCGGCGGAGGTGAGCGGGCCGATGATCATCCCCACGCCCTCGGCCACGGCTTGCTGGGCCGCGGCGGCGGCGCCGTCGGGCGTGCCCCGCGTGTCCTTCGGAGAGAGTGGTGGCGAGTCCGGTGCGGGCAGGGCAAGTTGAGCCGCCTGCAGCATCGCCTGGCCGATGTCGGCGCGCGGCCCGCTGAGCGGCAGGAGGATGGCGACCCGGTGATCCGAACGGATCGCGGCACCCGCAGCCGGGCCGCCGAGGACCATCGGTCCCGCCCCCGCCGGGCCGTAACGCCCGCCCGACGTGCAGGCCGCCAGCGCGAGTGTGCCGAAAAGGACAAGGAATGCCCGACGAAGCATACGTCCCGTCTCCCGATATGCGGCCGGAGGAAGCAGCCGATCCGCCTCAGGGTCTTGTGCTGGTTTCCACTCCGATCGGCAACCTCGCCGACATGACACCACGGGCGCGGGAGGTGCTGCGCAACAGCGATGTGATCCTGTGCGAGGACACGCGGCACTCGGCGCGTCTGCTCGCCGGCATCGGCGCGCATGCCCGGACCGAACCGCTGCACGAGTACAACGAGGATTCGCGCATCGCGCCGGTGCTTGGGATGCTGCGCGCAGGCAAGCGGATCGCGCTGATCTCGGACGCCGGAACGCCGCTGGTGTCCGACCCCGGCTACCGGCTGGTGCGCGCCGCCATTGCCGCTGGCCTGCCGGTCACGGGCGTGCCGGGCCCCAATGCCGCCGTGCTCGCGCTGGTGCTCTCCGGACTGCCGCCGCAGCCCTTCCTGTTCCTGGGCTTCCCGCCGCCCCGGCAGGCCGCCCGCCGTTCGGCCTTCGGTGCCCTGCGCGCGGCGGAGCGGGCCGGGCTCTCGGCCACCCTGATCTGGCACGAGGCGCCGCATCGGCTCCCCGAGATGATCGCGGACCTGCAGGCGACATTCGGCGACCGGCAGGCAGCGGTTGCGCGGGAGCTGACCAAGCGGTTCGAAGAGGTGCGGCGCGACTCGCTCTCGGCCCTTGCCGCGGCCTATGCGGCGACGCCGGCCCGTGGCGAGCTGACCGTCCTGGTGGGGCCACCCGAACAAGACGACCCCGAGGACCTGGACGGCCGCCTGCGTGCGGCCCTGGCGACGCAGAGCGTCCGGGATGCGGCTGCGACCGTCGCCACCGCGACCGGGCTGCCGCGCAAGCTCGTCTACGCCCGGGCGCTGGAACTCGCCGAACAGGAGTGAACCCGGGCCGCCGTTCGAAGGATGACGTGACGATACGTTGGGGATCTGGAAAATCGGGAGGATCGTTCCATGCTGAAACTGATCTACGATCCGGTCGCACGCGGAGCACCGTCGCAATACGGTTCCGCCGAGGACACGCTGACGGATGGCGCCGGCTCAGTCCTCCAACGCTTTCGAAAAGCAGATCAGGACTTTGCGGCGCCGGATGCGCCCCTGTCCGATGCCGTGCGCGCCTGGCTCGCCGCGCGCGGGCCGAATGCGGGTCCCGTGATCGTGCTGGTGCACGGATACCAATACAACCCGGTCAGTGCCGACGGGCTGGCGCACGACACGCCGTTCCAGCTGGTCTATGGCGTACCGCCCACGCCCGTGGCATCGTTGAGCTGGTTGCCTCTCGTCGGCGAGTGCAGCGAGGTCGGGGCCGCCCTGGCGGATACCGCGATCGGCTTCGCCTACCGGTCGGAGGCGCCCCTGGGGGAGGTCAGCCGGGCGGGCTGGACCAACTCCTACCAGTACGCCGTCTTCGATCTTGCGCCGCTGGCCGCGCGAGCCCTCGCCGCGCTGCTGTCCTGCCTCGCCGAGCAGGGGGCGACGGTGCGCGTGCTGGCCCACAGCCTGGGGACGCGCACGTTCGCCCAGGCGATCCGGCTGCTGCGCGCGCGCGTGCCGATCCCGGTGGAACGGGCGGTGCTGCTGCACGGCGCGGAATTCTCGGTCGATGCAGGCGCGGCATTCCGCGGCTGCGACTTCGACGTCTTCAACATCGCCAACCGGAAGGACGCGGTGCTCCGGATCGGGGCCAGCCAGTTGTGCCACCCGATGCGCGCGAACGGCTCCGCGTCGGCATGCGTCATCGGGTTCGACGGGCTCGGCGGCAACCCGCGCTGGCTGGACCTGCAGGCGGACAGGCCCGACCTGGTGGCGTGGTTCGCGGCCGGCAACGCGCCGGGGGGCCGCGCCTATCGCCTGACCTCCCAGGCCGAGGATGAGCTGCATCCCGCCGCCGGGCTCGACCACTGGTGCTGCTACACCAATGCCGGCAACCGTGAATTGGTCCGAGACCTGCTGCTCGAACCGGCAATGACGGTAGACCAATTCCGCGCTCGCCATGTGCCGGACGGTGTCGGCAGCCCAAGCTACGGGCAGTTTGCGACGTTTCCGATTCCGCCGACGCCGCAGACCATGCTGGAACGACAGCGTCTCCTGCTGGAGGCCGGCTCGTTCGAAGTGGCGGGGAGCGGTTGACGCGTTCCCGTCGTCGTTCCGCCGCCGAGGCAGGGCGGCAGGGCGGCGCCGCGCCCGCTACAGCAGCAGCGCCCCCAGCAGGGCGTCGAGCCGGAGCCGGCCTTCGGCGGTGGCGACCAGACGATCGCCATCCCATGCGAGATAATCCTCCGCCTCGGCTCGGGCCAGCACCTCGGGATCGAGACTTTCGGCGATCGTGCGACCGGTGCGGCGGTGGAACCGCTCCGCCGCGACGCCCTCGGTCAGGCGAAGGCCCATGAGCAGGGCTTCCCGCGCCCGCTCCTCGGGGGAGAGGGGGGTTTCTTCCGTGGTGCCATGCCCCGCGGCTTCGACACGGTCGGCCCAGGGCTCCGGGGCCCGATGGCGGCGGATGGCAGTCAGCCGCCCGTCCAGCGTCAGCCGCCCGTGCGCGCCGGGCCCGATGCCGGCGTAGTCCTGGTAGCGCCAGTAGACCAGGTTGTGCCGGCTCTCCGCGCCAGGGCGGGCATAGTTGGACACCTCGTAGGGAAGCAGTCCGACGCGGGCCGCTTCCTCCCCCGTGACCTCGTAGAGCCGCGCGGACAGGTCCTCCTCCGGCAGCACGATCTCGCCCCGGCGGTGAAGGGTCTCGAACCGCGTGCCGGGCTCGATGGTGAGCTGGTAGAGCGACAAATGGTCTGCCGCCATCGCCAGGGCGTCACGGAGTTCGTCGCGCCAATTCGCCTCGGTCTGGCCGGGGCGCGCATAGATCAGGTCGAAGGACAGGCGCGGGAAGGTCGCGCGGGCCAGTTCCAGCGCGGCGCGGGCCTGTGCGACGGAGTGCTCGCGGCCCAGCAGGCGCAGCGCCTCCGGGTCGAGGCTCTGGACGCCGAGCGAGAGACGGTTGATGCCGGCGGCGTGGAAGTCGCGGAGGCGGGCTGCCTCCACGCTGGTCGGATTGGCCTCGAGAGTCACCTCCAGATCGGGCGCGGGATCGAACCAATTGCGCGCATCCGCCAGCAAGGCGGCGACCGTTTCCGGCTCCATCAGGCTGGGCGTGCCCCCGCCGAAGAACACCGACAGCAGCGGCCGGCGACCGATCCGCGCCGCCTCCCAGGCGAGTTCCCGACGCAGAGCCTCCCGGAACCGCGTCTGTGGGATGCGATCCCGGACGTGCGAGTTGAAGTCGCAGTAGGGGCACTTGGCCAGGCAGAACGGCCAGTGGATATAGAGCGCGAGCGGTTCCATCACGGGGGATATAGTCAATGTCGGGGTCGACAGGGGGTTCGGTCGAGCGGGTGCGGGCGGCATTGCTGGCGGCGGACCACCCGGACACGATCGTGGCCTTCCCTGCCGGGACCCGGACCGCGGCGGATGCGGCGGCCGCGATCGGCTGCGACGTCGCGCAGATCGCGAAGTCCATCGTGTTCCGGGCGGGTGATCGGGCCGTGGTGGTGGTGATCTCCGGCGCGTTGCGGGTGGACCAGGCGAAGGCCGAGGCGGCGCTGGGCGTCCAATTGGGGCGGGCGGATGCCGACTGGGTCCGGCAGGCCACCGGCTTCGCGGTGGGTGGCGTGGCGCCGGTCGGGCATGTCGCCCCGCCGCTGCTGCTGCTCGACGAGGGGTTGCTGGCGCTCGATCCGGTGTGGGCGGCGGCGGGTTCGCCCAGCCATGTGTTCCGCACCACGGCCGACGCCCTGAGACGCATCACCGGGGCGACGGTCGCCTCCGTGTCTGCCTGATCCGGGACACAGGTCCGATCCGCGCCGGCGGGGCCTTGCCCAGCCGGTCGATCAGGTTCGGAGGTGGTCGGGAATGCGGAGCCCCAGGCGAGTGGGCACGTTCCAGATCTCACGGACCTGGCGGACCGGGCGGAAACCGGCTCGCAGGTAGGTCGGCAGGGCACGGGGATGGTCGGCGGTGCAGGTATTCACCGTCATCCCCCGCGGCTGCTGCCGCCACACCGTATCGACCGCGCAGCGCAGGAAGGCGTAGCCGATGCCGCTGCCCACGGCATGCGGCATCAGGCCGAAATAGCCGAGGTTGATGTCGGGCCGCATCCGGGCGTCGAGCTCGAAGAACCCGGCGGGCTCGCCATTGGCGTAGAGGACGTGGATGGAGATGGCCGGATCGGCCAGCAACGCCGCGAGTTCCGCATCCGGCATGGTCCGGCGGAGCCACCAGACGTAATCACCGCCCACCGTGTCGTAGAGGTAGCGGTAGAAGCCGACCGTCGGTGCGGCGAGGCGCACGACGGTGTAGCCGGGCGGCAGCACGGGGGCTGCTTCCGCCGGTGGGCGATCCATCCGCAGGAACGTCACGGTGACTGCGACACGTACGACCGGTTCCATCCGCGCTCCTCTGGCGAGCGGGTAGCCTTGAACTCTGGATTGGCACTTGGCAAGTCGCGGATGGGCCCGACGTGGTCGCCGGGGAGGCCGCACTGGTGTCCGCGGCAGCGTGCTGGTGGGGATGGCCGGCTGTGGCGGCGGGGGTCGTGCCGGTCCGGCGTGCTCCCGCGGCAGTGTGCCGGTGGGGATGGCCGGCACGAGGGCCGGCCATGACGGTGGTGGTTGTGCGCGCCCGGGACGGCGGGGTTCGTGCGCGCGCGGGACGGCGGGGGGCGTGTGCACGCAGGACGGCGGGGGCGTGCCCGTCCGGGACGTCACGGGGGCATGCGCACCCCGGGACTGCGGGGTGTCGTGCGCTCCCGGGACGCTGGAGGGCGTGCCGGTCCGGCCCGCCCCGCCCTGATGAACGCGCCCCGCCCTAGTCGTCCAGGAAGCTCCGCAGCTTCCGGCTGCGGCTCGGGTGCTTCAGCTTGCGGAGCGCCTTCGCCTCGATCTGGCGGATACGCTCGCGGGTGACGTTGAACTGCTGGCCGACCTCTTCCAGCGTGTGGTCGGTGTTCATGCCGATCCCGAAGCGCATGCGCAGCACACGCTCCTCACGCGGGGTCAGGGAGGACAGCACGCGGGTGGTGGCCTCGCGCAGGTTCGCCTGGATCGCGGCGTCCAGCGGGATGACCGCGTTCTTGTCCTCGATGAAGTCGCCGAGGTGGCTGTCTTCCTCGTCACCGATCGGGGTTTCGAGGCTGATCGGCTCCTTGGCGATCTTCAGGACCTTGCGCACCTTCTCGAGCGGCATGCCGAGCTTCTCGGCGAGTTCCTCGGGCTGGGGCTCGCGGCCGATCTCGTGCAGCATCTGGCGCGAGGTGCGGACCAGCTTGTTGATCGTCTCGATCATGTGGACCGGGATGCGGATGGTCCGCGCCTGGTCGGCGATGGAGCGGGTGATGGCCTGCCGGATCCACCACGTCGCATAGGTCGAGAACTTGTAGCCGCGGCGGTATTCGAACTTATCGACCGCCTTCATCAGGCCGATATTGCCCTCCTGGATCAGGTCCAGGAACTGCAGGCCGCGGTTGGTGTACTTCTTGGCGATCGAGATCACCAGGCGCAGGTTCGCCTCGATCATCTCCTTCTTGGCGCGCGCGCTGTCGCGCTCACCGCGGGAGACGGTCTGGAACACCCGGCGGAACTCGCTGATCGGCAGGGAGGCGTCGGTCGCCACGGCCGAGATCTGCGCGCGGATGTTGCCGATGTCGTCCGGGTGCTTGGCGACGAAGGTCTTCCACCCCTTGCCGGGCAGCTTGCCGATCCGGTCGAGCCAGTTCGGATCCAGCTCGTGGTCGCGATACTGCTTCAGGAAGTCGTCGCGGCTGACCTTGCAGCTCTCGGCCATGCGCAGGAGCTGGCCTTCCAGCGTCGTCAGGCGCTGGTTGAGCTGCTTGAGCTGGGTGACCAGCTCCTCGATCCGGTTGTTGTGCAGGCGGACCTGGCCGACCTTCTGGACCAGCTCCTCGCGCGCCTTCTCATAGGTCTTCTCGGAGCGGGAGGAGACGTCCTCACCGCTGGTGATGCTCTCGAGCCGGCGATGCTGCATCTTGTGCAGCTTCTTGTACAGCGCCTCGATTTCCTCGAAGGTGGCCAGCACTTCCGGCTTCAGCTTCTCCTCGAGCGCGGAGAGCGACATGCCGGGGCCTTCGCCCTCCTCGTCACCGTCGGAATCGTCGTTCGCGGCGAAGCTGTCGGTGGCACCCTCGGCCGGCTCGTCGGAGACGTTGCCGGCGCCCTCCGTCGCTTCCAGGTCGATGATGTCGCGCAGCAGCATCCGGCCGGCCTTGAGCTGGTCGTGCCAGGAAATGATCGCCTTGAAGGTCAACGGGCTCTCGCAGAGCCCGTTGATCATCATGTCGCGGCCGGCCTCGATGCGCTTGGCGATCGCGATCTCGCCCTCGCGGGACAGCAGCTCGACGCTGCCCATCTCGCGCAGGTACATGCGGACCGGGTCGTCGGTGCGGCCGAGACTGGCCTCGTCGACGTTGCCGGTCTGCTCTTCCTCTTCGGCTTCCTCGGCCTTCTCGGCCTTGGCGACCGGGGCCTCGCCGTCCTCGTTGTCCTCGCTTTCGACGACCTGGATACCCATCTCGGAGAGATTGGCCATCACGTCCTCGATCTGCTCGCTGCTGTTCTGGTCGGGCGGCAGCACGGCATTCAGCTCGTCGAAGGTGATGTAGCCGCGCTCCTTGCCGCGCGCGACCAACCGCTTCACCGCGGCGGACTGGACGTCCAGCAGCGTGGTCTCGACGTCTTGTTCGACGGTGACCGTATCGCCGGCTACACTGGGCTTCGTCGCCATCGCTCGCAGCACTCCTTATCATCCGGGGGGCACCGAGGCGGCGCACGCCCCCAGGTCTCATTCGTCAAACAGCAACTGTGTCGGCGCCATCTGGTTCGCCGGCTTCGATTTTTCTCAGTGCATCTCTCAGGGCCAAATGGCGCGCAACTGTGGCCGCAACCATGTTTCGCGCGACGTCGGCTTCGGCCTGAGCGACTTCCTGGCGGAGCCGATCCACGTTCATCAAGCCGTAGTAGTGCCACCAACCGGCTTCCGCCTCGGCGGGCATGGCGGCCTCCTTGGCGCAGGCTGGAAGCGGGTCCGGGACCGTTGCCAAGGCGTACTCGATCTGCTCCTGGAATCCAGACCGCGTGAGGTGGTCGATCAAGGCGGCAGAGTCAAGGATGTCGGTGCTTGCGGCATAGGTCGAGATCGCGTCCCGTAGCGGCGCCAACACACGTGGAAGTGCCAGATCGGCATAAGCGTGCTCCACGTCGTGCAGCAGCGTGGGGTGGCGCAGCAGGATCGCCGTGAGGATCCGCATCCGCTCCAGCGTGACGCGATCGGGGGCTGGAACGGGGCGCGGCAGGCGTGGACCCGCACGGTCCATGCCCCGCTTTCCCCCGCCGCGCGGGCCATCGGACCCGTTCGGGCGCCGCCGATGCCCGGGCCGGTCGGCAAAGAAGCGGTCCAGCAGGACGCTGCGATACTCGCTGGCGAGCGCACGGTCGGGAATTCGCTTGGCCGCTTCCTCGAGCCGCGTGCGGAAGGCCGCCCGCTGTTCCGGGGTGGCCGTCTCGCCGGGGCGCATCAGGTCGTAGATCGCGTCCGACAGCGGCCGGGCGGCCTCCAGCAACGCCGCGAAGCCGGTGGCGCCCTGGCTGCGGGTGAGGCTGTCGGGGTCCTCTCCCTGCGGCAGCGTCACGAAGCGCAGCGTCCGTTCGGGCGACAACATCGGCAGCGCGAGGTCCGCTGCCCGGGCCGCGGCCCGCACGCCGGCCGCGTCCCCGTCGAAGCACAGCACGGGGGCGGGCGACAGGCGCCACAGCTCCCCCATCTGGTCCTCCGTCAGGGCGGTGCCGAGCGGGGCGACGGCGGCGGGAAAGCCGGCCTGGGCGAGGGCGATCACGTCCATGTAGCCCTCCACGACCACCAGCGCGGCGCCGCTGCGCACGGCCTCCCGCGCGAGGTCCAGGCCGTAGAGGTTCCGGCGCTTGGAGAACAGCGCGGTTTCCGGCCCGTTCACGTATTTCGGCTGCGCATCGCCCAGCACCCGCCCGCCGAAGCTGATGGTCCGACCGCGACGGTCCCGGATCGGGAACATCACGCGATTGAAGAACAGGTCGTATTGCCGACCCGTTTCATCGTCGTTGCGCATTAATCCCGCATCGACAAGATGCTGTGAGGTAACCCGTTCCCGCCCCAGATCCGCCATCAGCGCCCCGCGGCCTTCCCCTGACCAGCCGAGGGCGAAGCGCTCGATCGTGTCGTCGGTCAGGCCGCGGCGATGCAGGTATTCGAGCGCCGCACGCCCCTCCGGCAGGCGAAGGCGACGGCGGAAGCTCTGTTCGGCCGCCTCGAGGACCGAGTGCAGCGTGTGGCGGCGACGTTCGGCCTCGGCGGCTTCCGGGGTGGGTTTCGGGACCTGCAGCCCGGCTTCGGCGGCGAGCTGCTCCACCGCTTCGCTGAACCCGGCCCCCTGGCTCTGCATGACGAAGGTGATCGCATCGCCATGCGCCCCGCATCCAAAGCAGTGATAATGGTCCTCGTACACATAGAAGCTCGGCGTCTTCTCTCCGTGGAACGGGCAGCACCCCTTCCACTGCCGTCCCGACCGCGCGAGGCGCACGCGACGCCCGATCACCGCCGCTAGCGGCGTCCGGGCGCGCAGCTCGTCCAGGAAGGCGGCGGGCAGCGCCATTCAGCCGAGCCGGGCTTTGACGAGGGGGCCGGCGTGGGACATGTCGAGGGCGGCGGCGTGCTTCGCCTTCAGCGCGGCCATGACCTTGCCCATGTCCTTGATGCTGGTGGCGCCGGTCGCGGCGATCGCCTCGGCGACGGCGGCCTCCACGGCGGCCTGGTCCATCTGCTGCGGCAGGAAGCTCTCGATCACGGTGATCTCGGCCTCTTCCTTGGCGGCGAGTTCGGGGCGGTTGCCCTGGCGGTAGAGCTCCACCGACTCCCGGCGGGATTTCACCATGCCGCGGAGCATGGACAGGATCTCCTCGTCCGGGACCTTGTCCACACCCTTGGGGCGGGCGGCGATGTCCACGTCCTTGAGCCGCGCCATGATCATGCGGAGCGTGGAGGTGCGAGCCGTGTCGCCGCCCTTCATGGCCGTCTTGAGCTGGTCCGTGAACTGGTCTCTCAGGCCCATCATATGCTCCCGTCGCTGCGATCCGGCCCTCTACCATAGAGTGGCCCCGGCTGGCGTCTCACCTTGCCCGCGGGCCGCGCGCGCCGGGGGAGGCTGCACCGCAGGCGGCGGTCTTGCCAGCGGGAAGTCCCTCCTGTTTGGATGATGCATCAGCCGGCGGTCCGCTCTGCCCCGGCCAGGGAGGAATGCCGCCGATGCAGTCGCTTGCCGCCGTGGCCGAGGTGATCGGCCCTGCGAACGTCCTGTCTGCGCCCGAGGATGTCGCGCCGTATGCCGTCGACTGGCGCAACGCGTATCGCGGCACCCCGGTCGCGGTGCTGCGCCCCGGCACCACCCAGGAAGTCGCCGAAGCGATGAAGTGGTGCACGCGGGAAGGCCTGGCGATCGTCCCGGCCGGCGGCCGCACCGGCCTGGCCGGCGCGGCGGTGCCGGCGGCCAATGGGCCGGCCTCGGTCGTGCTGTCGCTCGAGCGGCTGAACCGGATCCGCTCCGTCGACGCGCGCGACTTCTCCATCGTGGCGGAGGCGGGGTGCGTGGTGCAGACCGTGCAGCAGGCCGCGGCGGAGGCGGGGCGGCTGTTCCCGATCCAGTGGGGCGCGCAGGGCACGGCGCAGATCGGCGGGATGCTGTCCACCAACGCGGGCGGCATCCGCACGCTCCGCTGGGGGAACGCGCGGGAGCTGGTTCTGGGGCTGGAGGTCGTGCTGCCGGACGGGCGGGTGCTGGACGATCTGCGCCGGGTGCGGAAGGACAATTCGGGATACGCGCTGCGCCACCTGTTCATCGGCGGCGAGGGCACGCTGGGCGTCATCACCGCCGCCGCGATGCGGCTGCAGCCGGCGCTGAAGCGGGTGGAGACGGCGTTCGTGGCGGTGCCGTCGCCCGACGCCGCGCTGTCGCTGTTCTCCCGCGTGATGGAGAGCGGGGCGGAGGTGATCGCCTTCGAGCTCTGCGCCCGCTACTGCATGGCGATTGCCGCCAAGAACGGCGTCGGATTGCGCATCCCGCTGCCGCTGGAGAGCCCGTGGTACGTGATGCTCGAGCTCGCCGCGGCGCATGAGAGCGTGCCGCTGCGCGCCATCATGGAGGACACCCTGGCCGCGGCGATCGAGGCGGGGGAGGTCGACGACGCCGCGATCGCCGAGAGCGAGGCGCAGCGGCAGATGATCTGGAAGATCCGGGAGGACTATCCCGAGTGCTCCCGCATGGAGGGCCCGTCGATCAACACCGACACGGCGGTGCCCGTCTCGGCGGTCCCCGAATTCCTGCGGCAGGTGCAGCGGGACCTGGGTGCGCGCTGGCCGGAGGGGCTGATCTCAGCGATCGGCCATGCCGGGGACGGCAACATCCATGTCTCGCTGCATGCGCCGGCGGGCATGGACCGTCCGACCTGGGTCGCGCGGGCCGGGGAGATGGAGCCGCTGGTGAACGCGATCGCCGTTTCGCTGGGCGGCAGTTTCTCGGCGGAGCATGGCATCGGCCAGTCGAAGCGGCACGCCATGGCGACGCACAAGGACCCGATCGCGATGGACGTGATGCGGGCGGTGAAGGCGGCGATCGACCCGCAGAACCGGATGAACCCCGGGAAGGTCCTGCCGTAGCGCGTCGCGGCCGCGTTCTCGGTGGCGCGCCGCGATCCGCATCCCATCTGTCACCCGAGGCACGCCGCCCTGGCGTGCGGGTGACGCGGACCGGGGAGCGGATCGGAGCGGGCGATGCTGTCGAAGTTCTTCTATTACGCGACGACCTTCCTGGAGGGCGGCCTGGCGGTGTTCGGCCTGCGGCTGGCCGAGGAGCCCGCCTACACGGTCCGCGACCATGTCGGGCAGGTCGAGATCCGCAGCTACGGTCCGCGCGTGGCGGTCGAAACCACCGGCGAGGGCGACCGGGAGGCTGCGTCGCGCGCCGCGTTCGAGCGGCTCTTCGCCTACATCGCGGGTGCCAATGCACGCTCCGAGACCGTGGCGATGACGGCCCCGGTGCAGCAGGCAGCGCCGCGCGGTCCGGCTGGCGAGGACGGGCGTCTGATCGCGATGACCGCGCCCGTGCAGACGGTGGCGAGCGGGGAGGGGCTGACGATGCGCTTCTTCCTGCCCGCGTCCGTCGCGCAGTCGGGCGCCCCGAACCCGGATGATCCGCGGGTCCGGCTGGTCTCCGTACCAGCCGAGACCCTGGCCGCGTATCGCTTCTCCGGACCGCTCGACGAGGCGGCCCGAACGTCCGCGACCCGCGGGCTGACGGAGGCGCTGGCCTCGTCGCGCTGGGCGCCGCAGGGTGCGCCCTCGGTCTACGGCTACGACCCGCCGTTCACGATCCCCTTCCTTCGTCGCAACGAGGTGGTCGTCCCGGTTGTCCCGCGCTGAGCGGCCGAACCCGCTCGCCGGGGTCGCCGGCGGGAGGAGCCAGCGGCGGAACCCGTTGATTGAGCACGATCGTCGCCCGCTTGTCGGGTGGTGCCTGGACGGCGACACTGTCGCAATGACGACCGCACGCGCCCTCCACCTCGACCGCGTTATCCAGAGCCTGCCGCGCCGCTATCCGGGCCCGGGGGGCGCCGTCGCCGTGCTGCGCGGGGGCGAGGTGCTGGTCCGCCACGCCTGGGGCTTCGCCAATGCCGAACGGCGCATCCCGTTCACGCCCCGCACGCTGTTCCGCATGTGCTCGATCACCAAGCAGTTCACCTGCGCGGCGTTGCTGGACGCGTTCCCCGACCCCTCGGTGCTGGATGGCGACGTGCGGGCGCGGCTGCCGCTGCTGACGGGGGAAGCGCCCGGGGCGCGGCACCTGGCCCACAACCAGTCGGGCCTGCGCGACTACTGGGCGGTCGCGATGCTGCATGGCGCGCCGGTCGAGAGCCCGTTCGGTGATCTGGAAGCCGCCGCGGTGATCGGCGGCACCCGCACACTGCAATTCGCCCCCGGCACCCGCTACGCCTACTGCAACCAGAACTTCCGGCTGTTGTCGGACATCCTGCAGGACCGCCTGGGTGAGAGCTTCGCGACCGTGCTGCGGCGACGGGTGTTCGACCGCGCCGGCATGCCGCACGCGCTGCTCGCCGCCGATACGCGGGCCATGCCGGACGGGACCGAGGGCTATGAAGGCAGCCAGGCGGGCGGCTTCCGCGCGGCGGAGAACCGGGTGCTGTGGACCGGCGATGCCGGGCTGGGTGCCTCGCTCGACGACATGATCGCGTGGGAGCGCCACATCGACGCGACGCGCGATGACCCGGACTCGCTCTACGGCCGCCTCACCGCGCCGGTCGCCTTCGCGGACGGCGCGCCGGCCGAGTACGGCTTCGGCCTGCGCCGCGCCAACGAGTTCGGGCGCCCCGCGACGGGCCACGGTGGCGCGCTGCGCGGGTGGCGCAGCCACCGGCTGTATCTCCCCGGCGAGCGGATGTCGGTGGTGGTGATGTTCAACCACCTCTCCAATGCGCAGGAGGCGGCGCTGGACGTCCTGGCCGCGCTGCTGGACGAGAGCCGGCCGGCCGCCGATCCCAACCTGCCCGCGCCCGACTGGCTGGGCGCCTACCGGGAGCCGGAGACCGGGCTGTCGGCGCGGATCGAGCCTGCCGGACCGGGTCGGATCCGGCTGCGCTTCGGCCACAGCCCCGAACTGCTGGACCTGCAGCCGGACGGAACGGCGAGCAACGCCGGCGGCACGCGGCTGGCGGGGAGCGCGGCGGGTGTGACGATGGAGCGTCCGGCCGAGAACCTGCGCACGCGGCTGGAACCGGCCGCTGCCGTCCCCGCCGACGAGGCGACCGGACGCGGAGGAGACCTGGCCGGCACATACCGGTGCGGCGAACTGGACGCGGTCCTCACTGTCGCGGATGCCGGCGGCACGATGTATGGCGGGTTCTCGGGCTTCCTCGGATCAGGTCGCATGGAGCTGCTGGATCCGATCGCGAGCGACGTGTGGGCGTTGCCGTGCGCACGCGCGCTCGATCACACGCCGCCGGGCGACTGGACCCTGGCGTTCCGCCGAGGTCCCGACGGACGCGTGACGGGCGTCACGCTAGGATGCTGGCTCGCGCGGGGCCTGGAGTATGGCCGGGTCGGGTGAACCGGGCCGGGTGAAGACGCGTGGGGAAGGGGCGGGGGCGGACCGGCCCGACGGTCGCCCACGGGCCGCCCCCGATCGTCACCCGCAAGGCCGCCCTCTCCCGTCATCCGTGGGGGGCTGTACTCTCCCGTCACCCGTGAGCCGCCCCTCATCCGTCATCCGTGGGCCGCCCCTCATCGTCATCCGCGGGCCCCGACCCACGGCTGTCCGGTTCGTCACGCCCATTGGAATTGGGCCTGATCCTGGTCTCGGGATCTTGGTATTGGCTCCGGCAGATCGAGCAGGTCGCGAATGGTCCTGCGCTGCATGATGGCGACCCTGAC